>TARA_R110002051_G_scaffold4229_5_pt1 | contig 122021 bp, 101 predicted proteins | sample TARA_R110002051 | Tara Oceans TARA_R110002051 (sample SAMEA4397023) | marine metagenome | biome: Polar Biome; feature: [MES] marine water layer (ENVO:01000295) within the mesopelagic zone...; material: water (ENVO:00002006), including particulate matter (ENVO:01000060) such...
TGGAAACCAGTACCTAGGAAAACATGGATTTGAAGTTGGCAAGCATGTGTAGATAGTTCTATTTTAAGTAAAAGTAAAAACATCCATCCCCAGCCCTTCCTTCAAAGGAAGGGAGCAATTGTTATTATTTAAAACAGTTAAATGTAAGCCCCCTCTTTGAAGAGGGGGTTGGGGGAGATGTTCCTTAATTCAAAAATGATAATACTCAAAAGCCCCCTCTTTGAAGCGCTGTCCTTAGTTTATCGAAGGGAGGGGTTGGAGGAGATGTTCCCGCAAACAAGCTCAAAAAACCATTTATTTTTCGTTCAAATTTTGCGTAAATTCGCGCACCTAATACAAAGACATACTAATGAGCGCTAAGTTCACTGAATACAAAGGTTTAAACCTACCCAAAGTTGCCGAAGAGATCCTCTCCTATTGGAAGGAGAACGATGTCTTTGAAAAAAGCATAAGCTCTCGTGAAGGTGCTGAACCTTATATATTTTTTGAAGGACCTCCTTCAGCAAACGGAATGCCAGGTGTTCACCACGTGCTAGCTCGTGCGATTAAAGATATCTTTCCTCGTTATAAAACGATGAAAGGGTATCAAGTTAAACGTAAGGCGGGATGGGATACTCACGGACTTCCAGTAGAGCTTGGTGTCGAGAAAGAATTGGGTATAACCAAAGAAGATATTGGTACAAAAATTACCATAGAAGAATATAATGAGGCTTGTAAAAAAGCCGTCATGCGATATACAGATGTCTGGAATGATCTCACAGAAAAGATGGGATACTGGGTCGATATGTCCGACCCATATATCACCTACAAATCCAAGTATATGGAGACTGTTTGGTGGTTACTTAAGCAGATTTACAAGAAAGACCTAATTTACAAAGGCTATTCTATACAGCCTTATTCGCCTAAAGCAGGTACTGGATTAAGCCAGAACGAACTGAATCAACCTGGTTGCTATCGCGATGTGACAGATACCACGGTAGTCGCTCAATTTAAAATAACCGCTGAAGGATCTAATACTTTAGCTAAAGAATTGGCAGATAATCAAACCTATTTCTTGGCTTGGACGACCACTCCATGGACCTTACCGTCTAATACAGCACTGACCGTAGGAAAGAAAATAGACTATGTACTGGTTGAAACTTTCAATCAATACACCTTCGAACCTATCAAAGTAATTCTTGCTCAAAATCTTATTAGTAAGCAGTTTGATAAGAAATTTGTTGCCGCTTCCGCGAAAGAAGAACTAGAAGCCTACAAGGCTGGTGACAAAAAAATACCCTACTTATTAGGCCGAGAATTCAAAGGCGCCGATCTTTTAGAATTGCGTTATGAGCAGCTGTTTGACCATGTACAACCTCACGATCATCCTGAAAATGCCTTCCGTGTAATTGCAGGAGATTTTGTAACTACTGAAGATGGCACAGGAATCGTACACACAGCACCTACTTTTGGTGCAGATGATGCAATGGTTGCTAAACAGGTGTCTCCAGAAGTACCGCCTTTGTTAATCAAAGATGAAAATGACAACCTTGTTCCGCTTGTCGATCTTCAAGGTCGTTTCCGTCCTGAAATGAAGGAATTTGGCAATAAGTACATCAAAAACGAATACTATAATGACGGAGAAGCTCCTGAACGTTCTATGGACGTTGAGCTTGCAATACGTTTGAAAGAAGAAAACAAAGCCTTTAAGGTTGAAAAATATGTGCACTCGTATCCACACTGTTGGCGTACAGATAAACCTGTACTCTATTACCCATTAGACTCCTGGTTTATTAAAGTCACCGACTTTAAAGACCGTATGCATGAATTAAATCTAGGTATCAACTGGAAACCTAAAGCAACGGGGGAAGGCCGTTTTGGGAATTGGCTAGCCAATGCAAATGACTGGAACTTATCGCGTAGCCGTTTTTGGGGTGTACCATTACCTATCTGGCGTACCGAAGACGGAAAAGAAGAAATTATTATTGGCTCTATTGCCGAGCTGAAAGAAGAAATGGCTAAAGCCGTAACTGCTGGAGTGCTTGAAAAAGATATTTTCGAAACTTTCAAAGTGGGCGACATGAGCGAAGCAAATTACGAGCTCGTAGATCTGCACAAAAATGTAGTAGATCGTATTACTTTAGTTTCAGAATCCGGGCAACCTATGCAACGTGAGAGCGATCTTATTGATGTGTGGTTTGACTCTGGCTCAATGCCTTATGCTCAATGGCATTATCCTTTTGAAAACAAAGAACTTGTAGAGAATACTTGGCGCAAAGCCGATTTTATCGCTGAAGGTGTTGACCAAACGCGAGGATGGTTTTACACTTTATTAGCTATCTCTACCATGATTTTTGACGACGTAGCTTATAAGAATGTCGTTTCTAATGGCTTGGTATTAGACAAGAACGGACAAAAAATGTCCAAGCGTCTTGGAAATGCAGCAGATCCATTTGAAACTTTAGAGACCTACGGAGCAGATGCTACACGTTGGTATATGATTTCCAATGCAAATCCTTGGGATAACCTCAAGTTTGACTTAGAAGGAATTGAAGAAGTGAAGCGTAAGTTCTTTGGAACACTTTATAATACCTATAACTTTTTTGCGCTTTATGCCAATTTGGACAGTTTCGCTTTCGCGGAAGCGGATATCGCCTTGGCAGATCGACCAGAAATAGATCGCTGGATATTATCTGAACTTCATACGCTTATTGCCAATGTAGATGCATTTTACGCAGACTATGAACCTACCAAGGCTACCCGTGCTATCGATACTTTTGTACAGGAAAATCTTTCTAACTGGTTCGTGCGATTGAGCAGAAGACGCTACTGGAAAGGAAGCTATGAATCTGATAAAATTTCGGCATACCAAACCTTGTATACTTGTTTAGAAACGGTTGCCAAATTAAGTGCTCCTGTAGCACCTTTCTTTATGGAACGTCTCTATCGAGACCTCAATAAGGTAACTGGGAAAGAGAACTATGAAAGTATTCATTTGGCCGATTTCCCTGTAAGTGATACGAAATTCATAGACAAAGCGTTAGAACACAAGATGCAAAAAGCGCAGATTGTGAGTTCGCTTGTACTTTCGCTTAGAGCGAAAGAAAAAATCAAAGTACGTCAGCCATTACAACGTATCATGATTCCTGTACTATCAGAAGAAGACAAAACATCCATTTTATCTGTCGCCGACTTGATAAAGTCGGAGGTAAATGTGAAGGAAATAGAATTGATTAGTGATGATTCTGGGATCCTTGTAAAACAGATTAAACCTAATTTCAAGGTTCTTGGCCCTCGATTTGGCAAAGACATGAAGTTGGTTGCCAACAAGATTAATTCTTTGGTAGCCGAAGATATTTCAAAAATTGAACGAGACGGCAAAATAGACGTTGAGATTAATGGAAAAATGACTATTTTAGAATCAGGTGATGTGGAAATCACATCGCAAGACATTGAGGGTTGGTTAGTTGCAAGTAATTCTGGCATGACTGTAGCACTTGATGTTGTGATCTCTGAAGAGTTAAAAAAAGAGGGAGTAGCACGAGAATTAGTCAATCGTATTCAGAATCTGCGTAAGGATGCTGGTTTTGAAGTTACTGATCGCATTGACGTAACGATTCAAAAAGATTCACAATTAAATCAGGCAGTCATAGATAATATGACTTATATTAAAAACGAAACGCTGACAGAACACCTTAACCTAATAGATAACATCGCCAACGGCGTTGACATAGTTTTTGATACTATTGAAACAAAGCTGGCTATTAAAAAACATTAATTATGGCATCAGAAACTAGAGCACGATATAGTGACGCAGAACTTGAAGAATTTCGCGCCTTGATTCAATCTAAAATTGAAAAGGCACAGCACGATCTTGAACTGATAAAAAGTGCATATTTAAATGACGGTACAAATGGTACCGACGATACTTCTCCAACTTTCAAATCTTTTGATGAAGGAAGTGCAACTATGAGTAAAGAAGCAAATAGTGCATTAGCTATTCGTCAAGAAAAGTTTATTCGTGATTTGAAAAATGCATTGGTGCGTATCCAAAATAAAACCTATGGCCTTTGCCGTGTAACAGGAAAACTAATTAATCCTGAGCGATTAAAGCTAGTTCCACATGCTACACTCAGCATTGAAGCTAAAAATATGCAAAGCTAAAAAGCAGATTACAAGCTTTAAAAATCCCTTTCAAAATTTTGAAAGGGATTTTTTTATTTTGAGAGTGTTGATTTGCTCTTTCAAGTAGTGGTTATCGTTTATTGTATCTTTACCCACAAACTATTCACCATTAAATACTGTTTTTTGAAGCTATTATCTTCTCTTTCATTGTTCATTTTTATGCTGGGAGCTTGTTCAGAAATTCTTGGCCAAAAGATGCTTGAGCAATCCTTCCATGATGAAAATATCAAAGCTTTGTATATTAATAGTGATGAGGTTTTTGAAATACACTTGAGTACCTCTCAAAATGATCACATTACTGTTGGCACTCGCATAGATGGAGAAACCTTTGAAAGCTCCATTCTCAAAACCCGAATTGACAATAACACTCTAAAAATAGAAACCGGTCGAACTCCAGATTTTGAACCTTTTAATGATAAATTATCTGCACATAAAGTACTCTCTATTGTGCTTTTTATAAGCCTCCCTGAAGGCTTAGACCTCGATATTTTTTCAACCTTAGCCTCCGTAGATGCCCAAGGTCGTTTTGGACGGGTACAGATAAATCTAGGAAGAGGTGGATGTCGTTTGGTCGATTTTCGCTTTCGCGAAAGCGCAACTATAAACACCCTTAGTGGTGCAATACATGTAGAAGTAGACAGTGCAGAGGTTTATGCACAATCTAGAAAAGGAAATGTCGTTATACCTGCAGGTTTCAGCGAAGGATATCCTCTGGTGTTAAAAAGCATCCATGGCGATATCATCCTTACAAAATCCCTGTAAAAAGTGTATTTTTGCGCCTTTAAAGAATTATTATGACGCTCAAAAAAGCCGGTCTTATTATCTTTTTGATCCTTCTTGCCGATCAAATTCTCAAGGTATATATTAAATTAAATTTTGCATTAAATGAATCTATTCAAGTCTTCGGCTTTGATTGGTTCCGTATATACTTTGTAGAAAATGAAGGTGCCGCCTGGGGGGCCCAAATACCTTGGGAACACGGGAAGGTTGTCTTATCCCTTTTTCGACTGCTCATTGCTCCAGTTATTGGATATTGGCTAGTAAAGTCTGTACGCGAACATGCACCTAAACTTCTTATTATTTCAATTTCATTAATTTTTGCCGGTGCCTTAGGCAATATTATTGATTCTCTTTTTTATGGTGTTATTTTTAGTGCGAGTGAAAATGGAGGCCCTATTGCTACATTTCTTCCGGAAGCAGGTGGTTATGCAAAACCGTTATATGGCAAAGTAGTAGATATGTTTTATTTCCCTATTATTGAAAATGCAATTTTACCCAATTGGATACCTGTTTGGGGTGGAAAGAGCTTCACTTTTTTCAATGCTATCTTTAATATTGCCGACATGGCTATAAGTACTGGAGTAGGAATATTATTGGTTTTTAATAAGCGTGTATTCCCAAAAACGGAAAAGGATCAGGCTCCAACAGAAGTCGCTTAAGACGCCTTATCTGTCATAAATACCTCAGCAATTTCATTTGGCCTAATTGGTTTTACCAAAAAGTCCTTAACCATAGAAATGGCTTTTGATCGCTCGATATCGGCTGGATTTATTGACGAACTAACAATATATAAGGTTGTTTTTTGAGCTCTTTAAAATCATACTTACTCAACTCATTAAGAAACTGCCACCCGTCCATAATAGGCATGTTGAGATCTAATAAAATAACCTCAGGAATATCACGACGCTCCATTTTTTTTAAGGCACTCACAAAGTAGTCTAATGCCTCTTTTCCATTTCTGAAAATAATTAAATTCTTGGATAATTTACGAAGGTCAATTACTTTGGTAATGAGATTGACATACATATCATCGTCATCAATAATACATGCTAATTCTATAGGATATTTCATTCTCATAGATATTTATGATTAAAGCTGTACAGTAAATTTACAGCCTTTGCCCACTTTACTTTCAACAAAAACTTTGCCTCCTACGGCTTCCACTTGGTTACGAGTTAAAAACAACCCCAAACCAACAGCATCTGGATTGTTATGAAAGGTTTTATATAATTGAAAAACCTTCTCCCCATGTAAATCCATATCGATGCCAATGCCATTGTCTTGCACTACAAGGTATTTCTTTTTGTCCTCTTCATAAGTAAAAACACGAATTTCCGGCCGAACGTCTGGTTTTCTGTATTTTATCGCGTTTGTTATGAAGTTCAACAGCATACTTTCTAAATATGCAGGAATATAATGCACTTTTTCAACCTCAGAGAACTCAGTGTCAAAGGCCACATCATTTTGTTGAACGAGTTGCTTGATAGAAGATATTACTCGATTAAACATATCTTGAACATCAATTTCTTCACGCTTTATATCTGATTCTGTTTGAATGGTAACTACCTCATGAAGATGTTGAATGGTAGTATCTAAATTAGCCGCTATACTTGGAAAATTAGCAAATAATTCTTTCTGTCCTTTATTTAAGGAATCTGTTTCAAATAAATCTGCCGTCAATTGTAAATTACTCACATGTGATCGCAAATTATGAGAAACTATATGAGCAAAATTGTACAATCGCTCATTATGTTTTTCTATAAGGTCTATAGATTTTTGAAGTCTTAATTCCCTTTTTTTCTCGAAGTCGATATTTTGAAAGACCCCACGTATCCCTACAATTTCGTCATTTTCGTCTTTTAAAGGGGTTCCATGAGCTCTTGCCCAAAAGACATCACCGTCAAAGGTGACCATTTTAATTTCAGAATGAAATGGTATGCCTTGAGCACATCCTAAAAAGAGTTCGGCTGCTACTTCAGAATGCTCTTCAGCATAAAACTTATATCCATTTTTAAGGGTAGGAGTAAAATCTGTAGGAACTTTTAATATGCGCTTCGCTTGCTTGTCAAAGTAACTTTTCTTTTCAATAAAATCTATCATCCAGCCTCCGGCACCTGTGAGGTTTGAAATTTCCTCATAGTAAAAATCGTCCATTGCAAAAAGGGATCTATGCTCCACAGTTTTGGTCTTAGTATGAGTAGGTGTCGTTCGTTTTCTAAACGGTTTTATCTCCACGTTCTAATGATTTGGGATTGGAAGATAGTAAATAATTGATACCTCTGTTAGAATTTGAAGATCTTTTTAGGTGAAACACAGTACTTTAACGGCATATCTGTGCTGTTTGTCGGTATTTTCGTCTCTTCAGGAGGAAAAAAGGAGAGCCCAATCGTTATCACATCTGAACGACATTCTGAAAGCATTTTATCATAAAACCCCTTTCCATAGCCCACGCGATTCCCTAAAGTATCATAGGCCATTAAGGGCACAAATACCACATCAACTTTCGCGAAAGCGATTTCAATAGCATCTTCGTCAGGTTCTGGAATACCAAATGCACTGAGCGTAATACGCGTATTGTCCAAAAGCAGTATATTTTTCATTGTACCCGAATCAAAATCTGTTTTAGGCACTAATATATGCTTGTCCTTCCCACTTAATATACTTAGTATGTAATCGGTATTAATCTCCTTCAAACGGTTAATTGGAAGAAAAATATGGTAATAATTATGATCCCAAATATCTAATGACAATAACTTGTTGGCAATTTCTAAGCTGTATTGATCACGGGCGTCATCTGTCAATGAGGCGCGTAATTCTTTATACTTTTTCCTCAGATTCTTTTTGGCTTCCTCCATCCGTTTTGTCTTTGGAAATATTAAAAATCGCATCTCCCTGATAAACAAGGGATGCTTCGTTTATGTTAATCAAGTAGCCCGCATGTACTGCTTTTACTAGATGCCTAAACTGTCCGTATGGATCTGTAATCGTAGCGATATATTCACCCTTTTCAACGTACTTACCACAGGGTACTTTTACATGTAATAGACCAGAAAATTTGGCGCGCAACCACTGGGTGTTTTTTACGAGTATCGATGGCTCTGTTGCTATAGGAATTTCCAAACTTGAGTCTAACATTTCTAAGTGAGCCAAAACCCTTTTAACGCCTACTACACCAATTCTCGCAATTTCCTTATCACTGACTTTTGACTTGCCTCCTTCATATAAAAGAAAAGGTTTTCCTAATCTCGAACAAGTAGCTCTATACGACTTTGGTATTACCTTTGAGTTGAGAGTAAATGGGGCGTTAAAAACTGCAGCATATTCTGCAGATACAATATCAAAGGGGTCAATACGCACTTGCGCAACATTAAAACGCATCGCTCCCCCAGTATGAAAGTCCATACAGAAATCGGCGACCGGTAGGATCTTTTTTACAAACTGATATGCAAATCGGCTCGCCAGAGATCCTCTTGGGTTTCCTGGAAATACTCGATTTAAATCTCTTCCATCGGGAAAGGCTCTTTTCATGTCTAAGAACCCAAAAATATTAACCACGGGAATACAAATAATAGTACCAATACGAGGTTTATTGATCTTCTTAGAAATGAGTTGGCGCACTATCTCTACCCCATTAATTTCATCTCCGTGGATTCCTGAAGTAATTAAAACTATAGGTCCAGGAATTGAGGAGCGCTCCACAATAATAGGCACCTCCACAGGGGATGTCGTGTATAATTTTGCAAGATTAAAATTAATCGTCTTGCTCACTCCTGGATCAATTTGCTCGCCCAAGAGCGTCAGAATGTTATTTTCGTCTATAGATGCCAATGCACAAATTTTTAGATACTTCTTTCAATATAACGAATGATAGTTTTTGCAATATCCGTTCCGGTTGCTTTTTCTATTCCTTCCAAACCAGGAGAAGAATTTACTTCTAGTATTAAAGGACCGCGTTCACTCTGTAACATATCCACCCCAGCAACACCCAGCCCCATGGCCTTTGCTGCTTTAATGGCTGCATTTTCCTCTTCATCGCTTAATTTAATGATACTTGCTGAACCTCCACGATGTAAATTAGACCTGAATTCACCTTCTTTTCCTTGACGTTTCATCGCTCCAACAATCTGTCCATCTACGACAAAAGCTCTAATGTCGGCGCCTTTTGCTTCCTTGATATATTCCTGAATAATCACACGAGCCTCAAGACCATTAAACGCTTCAATCACAGATTCGGCGGCATTTCTTGTTTCAGCAAGTACGACACCTAGACCTTGAGTTCCTTCTAGTAGCTTAATGATTAGAGGAGCTCCTCCAACATGATCAATAACCTCTGAAACATCACGGGAATAATTTGTAAAAATCGTTTTTGGTAAGCCCAACTTCGACTTCGATAAAATCTGAAGACTCCTCAATTTATCCCTACTTACTACCAATGCCTGTGAGGTTGTGGTAGTAAAGGTATTCATCATTTCAAATTGTCTCACTACAGCCGTACCATAAAAGGTAATTGAGGCACCAATACGAGGAATAATAGCATCTGTGGTTTCAAGATGACGTCCCTTATAATAAACTATTGGATTCTTTTTTTCTATTATCAAATCACATTTCAAAGGATCAATAACTTCTACGCTATGTCCTCTTTTCAGCCCCGCCTCTACCAGCCTATCTGTTGAATAAAGACCTGGGTTACGTGATAGTATTTTTAGATTCATTGGTTTTGTTTTTAAAGGATACGTCTGTAAGCTCTGTATCCACAATATATTTCTTAGTCAGGAATTTTCGCCCAATAAGAACTGGAAAACGCATATCCTCTCTTGAACTCAAAGTTAGGGAAATGCTATACTTTTTCTTAAAAATGATGATTTTAGTCTTCACTGCATAGCGATATTGGATTTCTCCGTTGCTACTTTTAACCGCAGCAATATCATAAGAAGTAAATGTTAATTCACGACCATCGTAATTAGGATGAGACGGGTCTAAAAATGTACAAATGAGCACATTGTTTTCTTCACGAATATTTGCACAGTGAATAGAACTCGTATAAGCGCCAGTATCGATTTTGATATCGATGTCTTTAAGCCCTAATTCGGGAAAATCTGCCTTATCTGTTCTTCCAATTACTTTTTTCGCCATCTCCTATTTTAAAGGTGTACAAGGTACGTTTTTGAAATATTCAATTTACTTTTTTTAACTGGATTTTTACGCTTTCGCGAAAGCGTAGTCATACACAATTAATATCTTTGAGTATGCCGACGACACCTCTTGATCTTCAACTAAAAACATTACCCACAAGTCCTGGTATTTATCAGTACTATGATAAAGAGGGGAAATTACTTTATGTGGGCAAGGCCAAAAATCTTAAAAAAAGAGTTCTTTCTTACTTTAATAAGACGCAGGAGAATGGTCGTACGAGAACCATGGTTAAAAAAATCTACGAGCTTAAACATATAGTCGTAGAAACGGAAACGGATGCCCTTCTTCTTGAAAATACACTGATCAAAGAATATCAACCCCGCTATAATGTTCTTTTAAAGGATGATAAAACCTATCCTTGGATTTGTATAAAAAATGAACGCTTTCCACGTGTGTTTTCTACGCGTCGAGTTGTCAAAGACGGTAGTGAATATTACGGGCCATACACAAGTATGAAGACTGTAAAAACTTTATTAGACCTGATAAAAAGTTTGTATAAACTACGCACTTGCAACTATGATCTTTCAAAGGCAAAAGTCGACGCAGGAAAATTTAAAGTATGCCTAGAATACCATTTAGGTAATTGTGAAGGCCCTTGTGAAGGAAAACAAAAAGAAAAAGAATACCAAGAACATATAGAACACATAAGACAAATTGTTAAAGGTGATTTTAAGACATCGCTCTCTAAATTTAGGGTGCAAATGCAAAAGCATGCTGACGCCATGGAATTTGAGGATGCTCAGCGCATTAAAGAGAAACTAGAAACCCTTGAAAATTATCAGTCAAAAAGCACAGTAGTTCATCCTAAAATTACCAATGTAGATGTATTTACCATCATCTCTGATGAGGGTTATGGGTATGTAAACTTCCTCCAACTTGCACATGGAGCCATTATCCGATCTCATACTTTAGAACTAAAGAAGAAGCTGGACGAAACCGATAAGGAGCTCTTAGAGCTTGGTATTGTTGAAATTCAGCAGCGATTTAATTCTCTCTCTAAAGAAATATATGTTCCCTTTCCTGTGGAAGTTGGTGATCATTTAAAAGTTACTGTTCCTAAGCTAGGAGACAAAAAGAGGATTTTGGAACTCTCTGAGCGCAACGCAAAGTACTTCAGAATGGAGCGCTTTAAGCAAACTAAAATCGTTGATCCCGATCGACATACCAATCGTATTATGGCACAAATGAAGGCAGATCTTCGCCTTCAGGTAGAACCTCGTCACATTGAATGCTTTGACAATTCTAATATTCAAGGAACAAATCCGGTAGCTGCCTGCGTGGTTTTTAAAGACGGTAAGCCCAGTAAAAAAGACTATCGCAAATTCAATATAAAAACAGTAGATGGTCCTGATGATTTTGCGAGTATGGAAGAGGTGGTTTTTAGACGTTATAAGCGCTTGCAGAATGAAAACGAACCATTGCCGCAACTCATAATTGTAGATGGCGGAAAAGGGCAGCTTTCGAGCGGTGTAAAAGCTTTAGAGGCCCTTGGACTTAGAGGTACAATTGCGATTGTGGGAATTGCCAAAAGACTAGAGGAAATCTATTATCCCGATGATAGTATTCCGCTCTATTTGGACAAAAAAAGTGAAACCTTAAAAATCATCCAGCAACTTCGTAATGAAGCACACCGTTTTGGAATTACTTTTCACAGAAATAAAAGATCAAAGGCTGCGTTAGGAACAGAGTTGGAAACTATTGCAGGAATAGGCGAAAAAACCATCGTCGATTTATTAAAACATTTCCGTTCAGTTTCTAAAGTAAAAGAAGCAGATAAAAAGAGTCTAACAGAAGTGGTGGGTCAAGCCAAAGCCACTATCTTGTATAACCATTATCATTCGAAATCTTGAAAAAATTAATACTCTTATTGTTCCTATTCTCTTTGACTATACACGCTCAAAGGCCAGAACCTCAAAAGGATCTCAAAGTGGGGGTCGTATTAAGTGGGGGTGGCGCAAAAGGCTTGGCCCATGTAGGAGTTCTGAAAATTTTAGAAGAAGCTGGCGTCCGAATTGATTATATCGCTGGAACGAGCATGGGTGCAATTGTAGGCGGACTCTATGCTTCTGGATATAATGCTGATGAGCTGAGTGCTCTTTTTGCAGGTGTAGATTTTGATAGAATTATCCAAGATGATTTACCGCGAAGTGCAAAAACCTTTTACGAAAAAGAAGATGCAGAGCGGTATGCATTAACATTGCCCTTTGACGGCTTCAAATTGTCATTTCCGAATGCCTTGTCTAAAGGGCAAAATACTTATAACATGCTCAGTAGAGCATTGGATCATGTGAGCCATATTGATGATTTCAAAGAGTTACCCATTCCTTTTTTCTGTATTGCAACCGATGCCGAACAAGGACAGCAAGTGATTTTGGATTCAGGGTATTTACCCGAAGCTTTAAGCGCAAGTGGTGCACTGCCTTCATTATTTAGCCCTGTGATTATTAATGACCAATTGCTCATTGACGGTGGCGTTGTAAACAACTATCCTGTTGAAGAATTACGAGCAAAAGGGGTAGATATCATTATTGGTGTAGATGTACAAGAAGGTTTGAAAAATAGGGAAAACCTAAGATCGGCACCCGATATTTTATTGCAAATCAACAATTATCGGACTATAAAGGTCATGGCAGAAAAAAAGGCCTTGACTGATATTTATATACGTCCTGATATATCAAACTTTTCAGTGGTTTCCTTCAATGATGGGGTTCGTATAATCGAAGAAGGCAAGACCAAGGCCTTTGAACAATACGAAGCTTTAAGAAATATAGCCATGAGACAGCACAAAAATCTTCCCGCTTCGAAGGAGACATCATTAGCTAGACCACAACCAAAAGATAGTATTCGCATTGCAGCGGTTTCCGTGACTGGGAATACTAACTATACTCGCTCATATATAATGGGGAAGTTAAAATCAAAGCCACCTCAAACTTTGAGTTACGAAGAATTTAACGAGAGCATCAATAATCTATCGGCTACCAACAATTTTGATCGTATTGGACACCGCTTTATTTCTATTCCCAGTGGAAAAGTATTGCAATTGGATTTGCAAGAATCTAGAAGTTCTCAATCGGTAAGGCTAGGGCTTCATTATGATGATTTATATCGCAGTGCCGCTCTTGTAAATTTCACCAAGAAACGACTCCTATTTAAAAACGATATTATGGCTATTGATTTTATCTTAGGAGATAACATTCGATATGATTTCAATTACTATATCGACAAAGGATATTATTGGAGTGTGGGCTTTAAGTCGTCCTTAAATGGTTTTACAAAAGGAGTAAGTGCTCGTTTGGTTGAACAATTAGGTGGTGCAGATTTTGGAGGTGTAAACCGAGTTACACTTGAATACCAAGATGTGACCAATCAACTCTTTCTACAAACCTTATTCTCAAAGCAATTCTCCTTGGATTTGGGGGTTCAACATAAATTTTTGGATATTGAAACTCAAACTATCGCGAGCTCATCGGCTACAGAAAATGCCTTTATTTTTGAGAAAAGCCATCTCGCAGGCGCCTATGGTCAGCTGCGATATGACAGCTTAGACAATCGGTATTTTCCGTCTTCAGGAGTTTACTTTGACGGAGATTTTAATCTCTACCTCTATTCTTCTGATTTCAATAAGAATTTTACCGAGTTCTCCATCGCAAAAGCACAAATCAAATATGCACATAGTCCAGCAGATTTTCTCACTTTTATTGTTGAAGCATCTGGAGGTTTTAAAATTGGAGGCGCCGAGACTCGTTCTCTTGATTTTCTTCTTGGAGGATATGGCAACCGACTTACTAATAACATAATCCCTTTTTATGGATACGATCAAATTAGTTTTGGTGGTGATGGATACTTAAAAGCAGGTCTTACAGCAGATTTTAAATTTCTCAATAATAATCACCTTAACCTTTCTGCAAATTTTGCAAATGCGGGAGACGAAGTGTTTAGTGATGATAACTGGTTGCCTCCACCGGCATATTCAGGCTATGCTATTGGTTATGGATATGAATCTTTTCTTGGACCCTTAGAACTCAAATACACCTATAGTCCAGAGGTGAATGAGAGCGAATGGTTCATCAGTCTGGGGTTTTGGTTTTAACAAATTTCATTTTTATCATTTAATTAACAATTTCAATAAGAATAATGTTAAGAAATGTGAGTTTTGATAGAGTATTATTTATCTAAAACCCATAAAAATGAAAATCATCATCAAAACAGCCGCTATTGCTTGCATCGTTTTTGCAAGCTGCACATCAGAGAAAAAAGAAATCACTCCAACCGTTGAAAACTCCAACATTACTGAAAAACCCTTGCTCGCACAAGTAGAAGCTACATCGGAAAATTTTGCTCCTACATATTTTTACGTCAACGCAGCAAGTGGATTATCTCTTAGAGAAAGTACAAATTTAAAATCAAAGAAAATACTAACTCTACCTTATGGATCTCAGGTAAAACATCTCAGTGCTCCAGCCCATACCTCGATGACGATTGAAGGGATTTCAGGAAATATGGTAGAGGTAGAATATCAAGGAGCAATTGGTTTTGTTTTTAATGGATATCTTTCAGATTTGGCTCCTCCATTGCAAGATGAGGCCATTGAGGCTTACGCCAAGCGTATTTCAACAGCTAATACTCCGGTAACAGTTACTAAAGAAGCAAATGACAAGGGAGCTGCCTATGGTCAGTCTACTACAATTGTTTTACCAGCAAAGGGATGGAATGAGGCATACGCTATTTCAAAGCGCCTTTTTGACCTTCCAAAAAGCTTACATCTCAATTTGAGTAAACCATCAACTACTGCTGTAATTCAAAATGCAAATAAACGAGCAAAAACACTGGTCGACGAAATAGCAGTAGTTCATAATAAAGCCAATGAAATTGATAAAATAGTATATAGCTATTCGCTTAAATCATACGGTCGTACCATTACAATTATCAAAGAAGCACAAGGATTTAAGGTTACAGAAGTGGAAATTTCCAAATAAACCCCAGCGGATAGCAAATAAAAAAGCCCACATAATTGTGGGCTTTTTTTATAATTTTACTAAGTTTTTAAACTTCTGAAACACGCAAGGTGTTTACCATTCCCTTAGAAATAATAGGCATGGCCGCAAGATTGATAAGCATATCGCCTTTTTCTACAAAGCCTTTATCCAAGGCTATTTGATTTACATCTTCTACTGTCTCATCGGTACTTACATACTTATCATAGTAAACCGCTCTAACTCCCCATAACAAATTGAGTTGGGTAAGAATGTCTCTATTAGATGTGAATACTAGAATATGTGCCTGAGGCCTCCAAGCCGAAATCTGAAATGCCGTATATCCGCTATTTGTTAAAGTTGAAATAGCTTTTGCACTTATTTCATTTGCCATAAGGGCAGCATGATAGCATATGGATTTAGTAATATATCTTTTAGTACGTATATGTGGAGGGTCGTGAGGCACTTGAATCAAATCTGAATCCTCTACATTTTTACAAATAGAGGCCATTTTTTCGATTACTTGAACAGGGTATTGTCCTACCGATGTTTCCCCTGAGAGCATTACTGCATCTGCACCATCCATCACAGAGTTTGCAACATCATTTACTTCTGCCCTGGTAGGTGTTAAACTAGAGATCATAGTCTCCATCATTTGAGTAGCAATGATTACAGGAATTCGAGCTTTTTTTGCCCGTAACACCAATTGTTTTTGAATCAAAGGCACTTCTTCTGCAGGAATTTCAACTCCTAAATCTCCACGCGCAACCATCAAGCCATCACAATAGGCGACTATTTGGTCAATATTTACAACCGCTTCAGGTTTTTCAATTTTGGCTATAATAGGAATTTTATGCGCTGAATGTTCATCAATAATAGCTCTTAATTCTTTCAGGTCATCAGCATGGCGAACAAATGATAAAGCTATCCAGTCTACTTTTAGGCCTATAGCGAAGATGGCATCTTTAACGTCCTTCTCGGTCAATGCTGGTAAAGAGATATTTGTATTAGGAAGGTTGACTCCTTTTCTTGAACGCAAAGGTCCGCCTTGAATCACTTTTGCCTCAACTTCATTTTTTCCATCGGTTTTCAGCACTTCAAACATGAGTTTTCCGTCATCCAATAAAATGCGTTCCCCTTTCTTTACATCTCTAGGAAACTGCTGGTAGTTCATATAAACACGTTCTTTTGTGCCCTCAAACTCCTCTTCGGTAGAAAAGGTGATAATATCACCAGGATGCACAACTACTTCTTCCTTCATACGGCCAACACGTAGTTTTGGCCCTTGAAGGTCTCCTAAAATTGAAGTGTTATACCCGTGCTTTTCGCTTAAATCACGAATCATCTTAACCCGCTCTTGTACGTCTTTATAGTCGGCGTGAGAAAAATTGATTCTAAAGACATCCACTCCCGCTTCCATCATCTTTTTGATCGTTTCCCTCTTACTTGTAGCTGGCCCTAGGGTCGCTACAATTTTTGTCTTTTTTCTAGTTGGCATTATTCAAATATTAAATTTTCTTTGGCTTTTAGTGATTGCACATCTATGGGATAGGCAGTCACAATCTGCGGTATTTGATTTAAGGTTGTTATGGTTTGCGCTTTCGCGAAAGCGGAACCATCGTCTGTAATTCGTATTAAATAATCTACTTTGGGCAATTCTTGCATAAATTGAAAACTAACAATCGCAGTATCTTGATTTCCAAACAGCCCTTGATTTGAAGCCACCTTAGACATACGTGTACGATTCTCTATAAGTTGATAGGTTCTATAATTTGAAACATCTTCAAATTCAAAAAAAGCAAAGTGCACGATATCCTCCTGATATGACATTTGAACATCTTGCCTACTTCGAGCAAGTTTAGTTTTCAAATGTTTATTGAGAAGAAAGGCAAGATAATAAGGCTCTAATGAACAATGGATAGCGATGAGGGTAAAGTCATACCCTATATCATCATCCAATACAAGTTTATAGGTTCCCATATCTTTTAATTAAAATAAAGATACGGAATGTACAGAAATCCCTTGCGGCTTATTAGAGCAAATGCACGAAAACGTTTGCGGCTAATCAAGTCTCTTTTATGTCGACATAGGCAATAATATCGAAACTATGGTGCCCTTTTCTACCTCACTTTCAATATCGAGTTTTCCATTGTGAGCTTTGACAAATTGATCACATAGTATAAGGCCTAATCCTGATCCTTTTTCATTACTAGTTCCTAGCTGACTCGTAACCGTAGTTACGTCCATGATCTTTTCTATGTATTTTTTGGGAATACCAATCCCATTGTCTTCTATAGTAAATGAGAAACTTTCACCCACTTTACTGAGCTCGATTATAATGATACCTTGTTTGTATGAAAATTTAATCGCATTAGACAAAACGTTTCTTATAATAGTTCCAATCATATTGCGATCTCCATAAATACTACCATTAAAACTAGACTCTAATCGCACTTTGAGCCCTTTTTCGTCTAATAGATGTTGCTGTACTTTTACCTGATCCTTGGTGATTGCAAGTATGTCTAGGTCTTCAGGGTTGAAAGTTATTTGTCCTGTTTGCACCTTAGACCATTTAAGTAAATTATCTAAAAGAGAGATGCTATTTTTACTAGAATCCTCCAGCTGACTAAATACTTTATTAGTTTGTTTATTCGGAAAATCTTCTTGTTTTAATACGTCCAAAAAATTAATTACAGAAGACAAAGGACTCCTAAGATCATGGGCGATGATTGAGAAAAACTTATTTTTTGTGGCTACGAGCTCTGAGAGTTGTTGCTTTTGAGCGGCAATCAATTTATTTTTACGCTTGTAAAGGTAGAGTTGGCTTATTATAAAGAGCATAAAACCAAGTATTACAAAATACCACAAACTTGATGTAATAAACAGGCTCGCGCTATAGGTGTAAGGCTTTTTATAGGCAGTTCCTATGTGGAAACTTTTATTATAAAATGGCACCACAGTTGTTTTAAATACCTCATCTGCTACATCAAAATTTGCATAATACTCAGGATCAACTTCCTTATTATTAATTTTATTGCCGTCATACACACGGTCCCTGTCAAAGATTAGTCCGTCTGAAGTGCTAAATTTAAAAACATACTCTTCTAAATTAGTATTATTATAAACTCTATTAATAATAGGTTTAAAGTCGGTAACAATTGAAAAATATCCTTGACATTTTCGAGTGCTATCTAGCACTCCAAACCCAAGAGGCAAGCCAACCCTCCCCTCTACTAAGTTAAAGGGGTCAAAAGCATAGAAGGCATCCTTAACCATCATACTCTTTAAGTTTCTTATTCCTTTTTGACCCACAATATCACTCATATGAACACCTATCATTCCATCTGGATTTATTTTATCCTTTGTAAAGGAATATCTAAAAACATGATTGGTGTCTACAAAAGAGACTACAAAACTATCGTCTATATGTAGGTCGGATATTTGGTATTTGATGAACTCAAAAAGGTCTTTTTGAGAAGGAAAATCGTCAGAAAATTTAGTTTCTGCGCGAATTCCAGAGATGAGAGTAACATAATTATTAAGGGCATCCTGCAGTTCTGATGCAGCTTTTCTATTTGTGTTTTCCAAACGCAAATTTCGGGCTTCTTTCTCTTCGATCACAATTCTACTGGTTGCCCAATACACAAGAAATGCACTAGAAATAGCCAGCGCAAGAAAAATTAAATAATATTTTTTTGGAAATTTAACAGCCATCAATAGGTGGTTGAAGAGTGCACATAAATAATGGTATCTATATCATACTCAGCAAAATGGAAGTGGGGTAAAAATAAACAATTACGCTCTTATACAAGCATTAATTAGTTTCTATTTCTCGTTGAAATGCAAAAAAGGCACGTTTAGCAGCAATTTCCTCCGCCTTCTTTTTTGAGGTAGCCCTCGCTTTTGCAGCAACCTTATTATCGACATATAACTTTACGCCAAAGTGTTTGACCAAATCTTGTCCACTATCTTCATAAGTATCGAACCTAAAAGTTTTCTTTTCCTTTTGACACCACTCTATGAGCACGCTTTTATAGCTAATTACACGCCCTTCAAGCTTTTCGATATCTACATAGGGTTCTATGACCCTTTTATTGATAAATTTTTCACAATATCGATATCCTTTATCTAAATATATAGCTCCTATAAGAGCTTCAAAGAGGTTGCCATGAATATTTGCGCCAAAATTCTCAATAGGAATATTCGCACGAACGTATCTCACTAGGTTGAGATCTTTTCCTAATTCATTAAGGTGCTTCCTACTCACTACTTTGGATCGCATTTTAGTAAGATAGCCTTCATTGCCCCCTTGAACAACATCAAAAAGATGGGCTGCGATTACAGATCCTAGCATGGCATCTCCTAAAAACTCCAAGCGTTCGTAGTTTAATGGATTGCCATCTTCTTTTTTAAGATTCAAGGAGCGGTGTGTAAATGCCTTCTCATAGTGTATGATATCCTTAGGCTTAAACCCAAGAATAGATTGCATACGCATAAAAAAACTCCCGTTCTTCTCGGAACGGGAGTTAAATATTTTTTTAAAAGCGCTCATTCTTTTAAGCGTCTAATTTTTTAAATAGTACACAGGCATTATGCCCTCCAAAACCAAATGTATTACTCATAGCAACATTGATTTCTTTCGGTTGTGCTTTATTCAACGTCAAATTAAATGACGGATCTATATTTTCATCTACTACCTTATGGTTAATCGTAGGCGGAACTAAGCTGTGCTTCATTGCTAAGATGGATGCAATAGACTCAATAGCTCCTGCAGCACCTAACAAATGCCCAGTCATAGATTTTGTAGAATTAATATTAATATGCTTTGCATGTGCTCCAAAAACCTTTGTAATCGCTTTCAACTCGGCAACATCTCCCAAGGGAGTTGAGGTACCATGTGTGTTGATGTGATCAACGTCTTCGGCTTTTAATCCTGCATCATTGAGGCAGTTATGCATTACACGTTCTACACCGATACCGTCGGGATGTGGGGCTGTCATGTGATATGCATCGCTAGACATTCCTCCTCCTACAACTTCTGCATAGATTTTTGCACCTCTAGCTTTGGCATGTTCATACTCTTCGAGTATCAATGCGCCAGCTCCTTCTCCTAAAACAAAACCATCTCTTGTGGCATCAAAAGGTCTTGATGCTCCCATTGGATCGTCGTTTCTAGTAGAAAGTGCATGCATAGCATTAAATCCTCCCATTCCAGCTTGCGTTACCGCAGCTTCACTTCCTCCAGTAACAATAATATCACAATGCCCTAGTCGAATATAATTCAGAGCATCTATCATTGCATTGGCAGAAGAAGCACAGGCAGAAACCGTAGTATAGTTCGGTCCCATAAAGCCATGCTTGATCGAAATATTACCTGGGGCAATATCTGCAATCATTTTTGGAATAAAGAATGGATTAAATCTCGGGGTACCATCACCTTCTGCAAAGTTGATGACCTCGTTTTGAAAGGTCTCTAAACCTCCAATACCGGCTCCCCAAATAACGCCAACCCTGAATTTATCTACAGAATCAAGGTCAATACCCGCATCATTGATGGCTTCATCAGAAGCCACCAATGCATACTGGGCAAATCTATCAAGCTTTCGAGCTTCTTTTCTATCAAAAAAGTCTAAAGCATTGAAGTTTTTTAGTTCGCAAGCAAATTTTGTTTTAAACTTTTCGGCATCAAAATATGTGATGGGTCCACACCCGCTCTTCCCCGTAGACAAACCTTCCCAGTATTCCTGGATATTGTTTCCTATAGGTGTAAGTGCACCAAGTCCGGTAACTACAACTCGCTTTAACTCCATAAGTAAAGACTTATTTAGCGTCTTCTATATAGGAAACTGCTTGACCTACTGTCGCAATGTTCTCTGCTTGATCGTCTGGGATTTGAATATCAAATTCCTTTTCAAACTCCATGATGAGCTCCACAGTGTCTAGTGAATCAGCGCCTAGGTCGTTAGTGAAGCTAGCTTCTGTTACAACTTCGTTTTCGTCAACTCCTAATTTGTCTACGATTATCGCTTTTACTCTTGATGCAATGTCTGACATAATTTTTAAATTTAATTTTTTTATTAAGACGCAAAAATAACAAACTTTACGGTTTGACAAGCCTACGACTCAAAAATGTGAAGGTAATTTACGTAATTCTCTAAGAAGTAAAGGGTAAAAAACCTTCAAAATGTTAATAATAATTCATTGTTTTGCACAGCACAACAGCTATTCTCTATGAAACGTATTGTGATTTTTGCTTCGGGTAACGGTACAAATGCCCAACGTATTATTGAATATTTCTTGGGTCGTACGGATGCCAGAGTCGTGCAAGTGCTCAGTAACAACAAGGATGCCAAAGTGTTAGACCGCGCCAAATCGCTGGCTGTACCTGCCTTTAGTTTTAATCGTCCAGCCTTTTATAAAAGTGATGATGTCTTAAATTTGGTGCAATCTACCAAACCAGACCTTATCATTTTAGCAGGTTTTCTTTGGCTCTTTCCGGAAAAAATAATTCAAGCCTTCCCTAATAAAGTTATAAATATTCATCCCGCACTGCTCCCAAACTTTGGAGGAAAAGGAATGTATGGCATGAATGTGCATAATGCTGTTTCCGCTTTCGCGAAAGCGCAACCTAATAAAAAAACGTTCACCGGCATCACAATTCACAAAGTAACACCAGAGTATGATAAAGGAGATTTTCTGTTTCAAGCTAAGGTAGAAGTGACTGAAAATGACAATCCGGAGAGCATTGCGAAAAAGGTGCATGAGCTAGAGTATGAACATTTCCCAAAAGTGATTGCTGATTTTTTAAAAGAACAATAAATAGGTTCCCTCCTTTGAGGGGATGACTATAATATGAGCAAAAAGAAAGAAAAATTTTATGTGGTTTGGCAAGGTAAAAAACCTGGCATCTACCTTAGTTGGAAGGATTGTAAGGCCATGATTGATGGTTTTGCCGGTGCGCAGTATAAATCATTCCCCACTTTCGCGGAAGCAAAAAACGCCTTCAATAAAGACTTTGCAGATGTAAAAGGGTCTTCTAAAAAGAAAAAAGTGCTCAGCGCCGAGGAAAAAGCCAAATACGGAGAACCTAATCTATATTCTATATCAGTAGATGCTGCTAGTTCAGGAAATCCTGGAATTATGGAGTATCGTGGGGTAGATACCCAAACCACAAAGCAGCTTTTTCACCAAGGTCCTTTTGAACAAGGCACCAATAATATAGGAGAGTTTTTGGCTTTAGTACACGGACTGGCATACCTAAAAAAGATTGGAAGTGATCGCCTAATCTATTCTGATTCCAAAATTGCAATTGGTTGGGTTAAAAAGAAAGCCTGTAATACTAAGCTGCAGGAAAGTGCCCGAAATAAAGATGTATATGACTTAGTGCGTCGCGCCGAACAATGGCTACAATCTAATACCTATACTACAACCATTGTCAAATGGGAAACCAAAGCATGGGGAGAAATTCCTGCTGATTTCGGCAGGAAGTAACACTTTTATGGATTGTCCTGACGCCATTTTACTTTTAAAAGTACAGCGACGTTATTTACACTACTACCGTCACCATCTACCTTTACTTGAAAGTAATCTCCTGCATCAAAATCAAGATTGTAGGTATTATTTAAAAAATTATACCCAACCATTTCTATAACACCATCAACAGCCGGGTCTACATCATTAGGCATAAGAACGCCATTTTTGTAAAGATTTATTTTTTTATTAGACTGTCCCCCTGTTGCATTCATAGTAACATAGACAATAGTGCCCTTAAATGGCATTCTAGGTCCGCTTAACTCCACATCACCAACAAACTCCAAATCTTGTCCGTCAGAAGGTCCTGCGAGTCCAAAATTGAGTAAAGAAACCTCAATGCTCAACCATTTGCCACGACTAGCATCATAATTATATAATTTGTCACCAATAACGGCCAACTGGCCCGTTTCAACTCCAACTGGAACTGACTCAGGGTTTAAATATAGTGTAGGTTGACCTGTTGGGTCTCCTTTTATTTCTAAAGCAGCTGAAGGATTTTCTTGTCCTATGCCAACTTGTGCTTGTGCTACTGAGGCAACAAACAATATGAGTATAAAGATCTTGTATTTCATATCAGATGTAGGGATTAATTCGAGATAATAGGTGAAATTACTTGCGCCATTTAACCCATAGAAGTACTGAAAGGTCATTTACGTTACTTCCCGCAGACCCCACTTTTACCTTTAAATGATCTCCCTTTTCGAAATCCAAATTGTAAACAGTGTTAGAAAACGAATACCCACTTAGTTGTAAAAGACCGTCCAAAGTAACATCTAAATCATCTGGGACTGCTACATTATTACGATAAAGTTGCACTTGCTTATTTGATTGACCTCCTGAAGCGTTCATAGTGACATATACTATAGTTCCAGCATGAGGCATTTTAGGGCCACTGCTAATGATATCACCAACATATTCGAGAAATTGATTGTCAGTACCATTTTCCAATCCAAAATTGAGCATGGTTGCTTCAACGCTTAACCATTTGGCTCTTGTTACGTCAAACATATAGAGCTTGTCACCAATAACAGCAATCTGTCCAGTCGCTGTACCTACAGGAGCGGTTTGAGGATTGAGTTCAAGAGCAGGAAGGGTTGAATTGGATTTAATTTCTAACTCCGCATTAGGAGTTATAGTTCCTATACCAACTTGGGCAAAAGTCCACAAGAAAGGAATAGCATAAATGCTGTAAGATTGTTTTTCATGACGAAATAATAATAGATTTGGGTGGCACAAATATAATAGCTTGATTGAATTAATCCCTATAAAACCCTAACAATCTGCACTTTGCGTTTTTTGGCGATTGATATGTGCACTTTATCGATGTTTTTTAAGTATGTTAGAAAAAGTAGAATTAAAAATGGCTACAATTTTTAATTCTTCTCGCCAAAGTTCTCACTGATTTCATCTAAGCAAAAGCGTATATTTGCAAAAAAAAATAGGAAATGAGTAAACTTGTTATTGTAGGCTCTTGTGCTTTTGATGCTATTGAAACTCCGTTTGGAAAAACCGATAAGATTATTGGGGGTGCTTCTCCTTATATAGGCCTTGCTGCTTCTCAATTTAAGAATGTAGATCCTGCGATTGTTGCAATCGTTGGAGAAGATTTTCCACAAGAATATTTAGACTTCCTATCTGAAAGAGGTATTAATACTGACGGTATTGAAATCGTAAAAGGTGGGAAAACTTTTTTCTGGAGTGGCAAATATCATAACGATATGAACTCAAGAGATACCTTAGTAACAGAACTTAATGTACTTGGAGATTTTTCTCCTAAGGTTCCTAAGAATTACAAAGACGCAGCAGTTGTTATGCTTGGAAACCTTCAGCCATCGGTTCAGTTGAGCGTAATTGAGCAAATGGATAATCCAAAACTAGTGATTCTCGATACGATGAACTTTTGGATGGACATCGCATTAGATGAGCTCAAGGAAACTCTAAAGAAAGTAGATGTCATTACTATTAATGATGAAGAGGCAAGACAGTTGAGTGGAGAGTACTCGCTTGTAACCGCTGCCAAAAAGATACAGGAAATGGGACCACAATTTGTGGTAATAAAGAAAGGAGAGCACGGAGCTTTAATTTTTCATAACGAACAAATGTTCTTTGCGCCTGCACTTCCGTTGGCCGAAGTATTTGATCCTACTGGAGCTGGAGACACCTTTGCTGGTGGATTTGCTGGATTTCTTGCCAAAACAGGAAATTTCACTTTTGAGAATATGAAAAAGGCTCTGATATATGGATCCTGCTTGGCCTCATTTACTGTAGAAAAATTTGGCACCGAGCGATTAGCCGAGCTTACGGGTGATGAAGTAAAAGAACGTCTTCATCAATTTAAGCAACTAACGCAATTTGATATAGAACTTACTTAATACTAACGCGCCCCATAATTGAGGCGCTTTTTTTATACCTATGAGTGACGCAATAAAGCACGAATGTGGCATCGCATTAATTAGACTTAAAAAACCATTAGCGTTTTATAAGAAAAAATATGGTACTGCTTTTTACGGAGTAAATAAGATGTACCTAATGATGGAAAAACAGCACAACCGTGGACAAGACGGGGCTGGATTTGCAAGCATCAAGTTGGACATGGCTCCAGGTGAACGCTATATTTCAAGGCAACGATCCATAGCTCAACAACCTATACAGGATATTTTTGCGCAGATTAACGGTCGCATCAATGAGGAAATGACAGCAAATCCTGATAAAAAGGATGATGTCGCTTGGCAAAAAAAGAATGTTCCTTATATAGGTGAACTCTTATTAGGTCATGTGCGTTATGGAACCTTTGGAAAAAACAGCGTGGAGAGCGTACATCCATTTTTACGTCAAAACAATTGGATGCACCGTAACCTCATCGTAGCAGGTAACTTTAACATGACCAATGTAAGTCGGTTATTTGACAAATTAGTTTCCCTAGGTCAGCACCCAAAAGACCATGCCGATACCATTACGGTTATGGAAAAAATTGGTCACTTTTTAGACGATGAAGTTTCCAAACTATATAAAAAACTAAGAAAGGAAGGATTCAATAAACAATTGGCTTCTCCTCAAATCGCCGAACGTCTTAAGGTGGCTAAAATTCTTAAGCGAGCATCTAAAGATTGGGATGGAGGATATGCTATGGCAGGTCTTTTAGGTCATGGAGATGCATTTGTATTGAGAGATCCGGCTGGTATTCGTCCTGCTTATTATTATGAGAATGATGAAATAGCCGTTGTCGCTAGTGAGCGGCCTGTTATCCAAACAGCTTTTAATGTACCTTTTGAGGATGTCAAGGAATTAGATCCCGGTGCAGCTGTTATCATAAAAAAGAGCGGAGTACTTAGCATAAAGCAAATCATTAAACCCCTAGAACGTAAAGCCTGTTCTTTTGAGCGCATCTATTTTTCAAGAGGATCAGATGCCGAAATATATAAGGAACGTAAAATGCTGGGAAGGCTATTAATGCCTGAAGTATTGAAGAGTATAGATCATGACACCAAAAATTCTGTCTTTAGTTTCATCCCAAATACCGCCGAAACTTCATTCTATGGAATGGTTGAAGCTGCCCAAGATGAACTCAACAGACAAAAGGGACAAGAAATCCTTGCTGCAAAAGATAGCTTAGATGAAGCGGGTGTTGAACGCATTCTTTCTAGAAGATTACGTACTGAAAAGATTGCCATTAAAGACGCCAAACTACGCACCTTTATAACAGAAGACAGTAGTCGTGACGACTTAGTTGCTCACGTATATGATGTTACTTATGGCGTTGTAAAACCAGAAGACAAGCTCGTTATTATAGACGATAGTATTGTACGTGGTACCACTTTAAAAATGAGTATCATTAAAATGCTAGCACGTCTTAATCCTGCAAAAATCATTGTGGTTTCTTCTGCTCCTCAGATTCGATACCCTGATTGCTACGGAATTGATATGGCTCGTCTAGAAGACTTTATAGCCTTTAGAGCGGCCATTGCTTTATTGAAAGAGAATGGAAAAGAGGCCATCATTCAAGATGTATATGAGAAGTGTAAAAAACAAACAGAACTGGACGATAAAGATGTACAGAATTTCGTAAAAGAAATCTATGCTCCTTTTACTGATAAAGAGGTCTCTGCAAAGATTGCAGAATTGCTCATTGACGATACAGTAACTGTAGAAGTTGATATCATTTATCAGACCGTTGAAAACCTTCACAAAGCCTGTCCGAAAAACCTTGGAGACTGGTATTTCACAGGAAATTATCCAACTGATGGAGGCCACCGTGTTGTTAATCGAGCCTTCATAAATTATATGGAAGGAAATAAAGAAAGAGCCTATTAAGAGCCATTTCTGGTCTTAAAAAAAACACAAAACGACATATTATTGTGTATTTCGTCTAAAAATTGTGCTGTTGGTCTAAAAGTTAGTGTGTGATTGAAATAACCACATATATTAGCAGAGCCATAGCATAAGTAGGTTAAGTTCATGGTAGATTTGGGGCAAAAAAAGGTGGATCTTTCCGCCTTTTTTTATGCCCCAAATCTAAGGGGTGGTGAGCACAGCAATATTGATCTTATTTTAACAATTTGTTCTGCGAACCGTTTCCCATCTTCTCACGATCTTTCCGCCTTTTTTTATGCCCCAAATCTAAGGGGTGGTGAGCACAGCAATATTGATCTTATTTTAACAATTTGTTCTGCGAACCGTTTCCCATCTTCTCACGATCTTTCCGCCTTTTTTTATGCCCCAAATCTAAGGGGTGGTGAGCACAGCTTTATTGATCCTATTTTAACTATTTGTTCTGCGAACCGTTTCCCACCTCCTCAAGATCTTTCCGCCTTTTTTTATGCCCCAAATCTAAGGGGTGGTGAGCACAGCAATATTGATCCTATTTTAACTATTTGTTCTGCGAACCGTTTCCCATCTTCTCACGATCTTCCCGCCTTTTTTTATGCCCCAAATCCAAGGGGTGGCTTTGAAAACGAAATCGAAATCGAAACTGAAATCGATGTGGAAATGAAATTGGAGATAAATTGGAGATAAATTGGAGCCTTTTGCTTTCGCGAAAGCAAAAAAAAACCACTCTTTCGAGTGGTCTTTGACAAATTGCGAATTGACAATTTATTTATTCTGAGCGTATAAAGAGCTTACTTTTTCCCAATTAATTACATTGAAAAATGCATTAATGTAATCTGGACGTCTATTTTGATAGTGCAAATAATAAGCATGCTCCCAGACATCAATTCCTAAAATTGGCATTCCGCCACAGCCTACTTTCGGCATTAAAGGATTATCTTGATTTGGTGTTGAACACACTTCTACCTTTCCTCCTTCATGAACACACAACCAAGCCCATCCTGAACCAAATTGTCCTCCTGCTGCTGCAGAAAAAGCATCCTTGAAAGAATTAAATGAACCAAAGGCACTGTTGATAGCCGCTGCAAGATCGCCTGTAGGCTCTCCTCCTCCATCTGGAGACATAACTTCCCAGTACAATCTGTGATTATAAAAGCCTCCGCCATTGTTACGAACTCCTTTATTTGACATATCTAAGTTGATCAAGATATTCTCAATTGTCTTTCCTTCGAGATCTGTTCCAGCAATGGCTGCATTCAATTTTGCAGTATATCCTGCGTGATGCTTCCCGTGGTGGATTTCCATGGTACGAGCATCTATGTTAGGCTCCAATGCATCGTGTGCATAAGCCAATTTTGGTAATTCAAATGACATAGATTTAAGATTTTAATTAATACTTCACTACTAACAAAGTTACGGAATACAGGCAAAAACTTAGGGCTTTATAGCCATATAGTTTCAAATGGAAAGCTCTCCACTCAAAATACCCGATAATGGGTATTTCAATTCCTCTAAAACTAACACATCTTTACATATAATAACAAACATCCTTTATGATCATGAAAACGAAACACTTACTTAGCTTAATATTTGTAGCCTCACTCCTAGTAATGAGCTGCGGCGATGACGACAAACCAGAAGATCCTGTTGAAATGACAGACGATGACGGAGGTATGACAGATGATGGGACTACTGATGTAACACTCTCAGAAGCACAAGACGAAACAACAATTACCCTAACCAATGGCACGAAAAAAACTTGGCGTATTTCGCAAGCGACCTTAAACAACAGTTCGGCCTCGTTTGACATTTCTAATAACTTTAATGTTGTAGATGATGAGTTCTTGTTTTCAGGAACTAGTACAAGCGGAACTCTAGAATGGCGACCGGGTAATGACATAGGTGTAGAGGGAACAAATAGTCAAGAAACTTTATTAGATTTTTATAAAGGACCTGAGACTTCTTCCTTCACTTTCAATACAGAAAGTAGCACAGAGCTTACAGGTTTAGACGGCCGATTTACATTTACGGTGGTTGATGAAAATACAATCAATGGCACCTTAACTTTTGGGAATCGCTCCTCCGGAGAAACTATTGATCTTACCCTTACCACAAAACTTATTTCAGATTACGCGGCTCCACCAGCTTCAGGTCTAAACTTTTCAGAAATAACAAGCTTTATGGCATATAGATCCTTTGCTGGGCAAAGTAATTCTGGTCTTGTAGGTTCATACAGCGATAACAGTTTGTATATCGCATATCGTAACGATTGTAACACCAACAGAAGTAGGGTTATGAAATATGATATTGACAATAATTCTTTCGTGTCAAGAGACGATAGCTTTACTGACTTTTTTACGAGACGGCTCAATATTGTAAACAATCAATTGATTCTCACAGGAGGTATCAATATTTACACTTATGATTTAGATATTTCTACCGCACCTACTATTGCTCCTCACAATGCTGGTAATCTATCACGATTTAGCACAGCAAACCTCAATAATGATGTGTATGTAACCGGAGGTGATCTAGATGGAGTAGCTAATAAATTAAGAAAAATAAATTCAGCAACAGGTAATCTTGATGTTGTTGCAACACTCCCTAGTCCAAAAGTGCACGCCGGATCAGAAATCATAAATGACAATCTCTATATTTTTAGTGGGAGAGAGGAGTTCTTCGGAAATGCAGGGGTAAGTACGGTCTCATATATCTATAATTTAGTGGATGACAGCTTTCAAAGCTTTCAAACACCAGTAGCATTAAATAATAGTTTTGCTTCAAAATTCCAAAACCTCATTTATGTCGTAGGTGATGTTCAAATTGATAATGACGGCGATGGCACCATAGACGATATCAACGTCTGGACCGGTGTTTATGATACTGAAACGAATCAAATGACAGAAATAGTGAATAACCTAGATGATTCTGACGCCTTCTCTTATATCCACTCTATGACGGTTTTCAACAATAAAATGTATATAACCTATGGGGATTCCACACGAAATGATCCAGATGACAATTGTGCAGAATTCCCTTGGTCTGTAATGGCCGCGCCTCTTAATTAAAAAAATACGCAACCTTTTTATAAATCAACGTCTTTTAAATAACTGCACTTCTTTTGTGGTAAAAGATGTAGTTATTTATAGGTTAAGTTTGTTTTAGGTTTGAAAAAGCTATTCGGTTTCGAGTAGCTTTTTTATCTTAGTACTATGGGGCAACTTTCTGCATTTACAATCTACAATGCCTCAGCGGGCTCTGGAAAAACTTATACACTTGTCAAGGCGTATATATCCGTTTTACTTAAAAGTTCAAATAGGCATAAATACAGGCAATTACTTGCCATAACTTTCACCAACAAAGCGGTTGCAGAAATGAAAACAAGGGTATTAAGCACCCTTCAATCATTTGCTCAATTTGCTGAAGACCCCAACCAAGTTTTGCCTACCATGCTTGAGGATATTGCAAAAGATCTTCAGGCTACACCTTTGGAAATTGCAAAACGGTCTGAAGAAATCCTCAAAAATATTTTACATAATTACGCCGCCTTTGATATCGTAACTATTGACACCCTAACACATCGGATTCTCCGCACCTTTGCCAAGGACCTTGGGCTTTCTGGAAATTTTGAAGTTTCATTACAAGTAAAAGAGGCCTATGAAAAAGCGGTAGATGCTTTAATTGAAAAAGCAGGAACCGACGAAGACATAACAAACACCTTAGTCGATTTTGCCTTAGAAAAAGCAGATGATGATAAAAGTTGGGATATCTCCTTAGACCTAAACAAAATAGCTTCCCTCCTCACCAAAGAACAAGACAGAGAAGCCATCGCTGAATTAAGCACTAAATCCCTAGCCGATTTTCAAGCCTTAAAAGCGCTGCTTAAAAAAAGAATGAGCCTGATAAAAAAGGAGATGAAAGAAACGGCGTCTCTCGTTTTAGAAAAAATTCATGAAGAAAGCCTGGAGAAAATGAGCTTCAACCGAGGCTATTTCTATGGTCATTTAGAAAAGCTGGCAAAAGATCCTATCAACATAAATTTTAATGCTGGTTGGAAAAAAGATATCGAAGGATATTCCTTTTATACGAAGTCGGCTAAAGAAAATGTCAAAGAGAGTATTGACATGCTTAAACCTGTTTTAATATCGGCATTTATTACTACAAAAAATGCATGGCTCACCTACTCTAAACTTGCCGACTTTTATAAAAGACTCACACCATTATCTGTCCTTCACCTGATACATCGCGAACTAGAACTCATCAAAGAGGAAGAGAATCTTTTGCTTATTTCCGACTTCAATAAACATATTTACACTTACTTAAAAGAGCAACCAGCGGCCTTTATCTATGAGCGATTAGGCGAGCGATATTCAAATTATTTTATTGATGAGTTTCAAGACACCTCCATCATGCAATGGGAGAATTTGATTCCGCTTATTGCAAATGCTATTGAAAGCCATACTCAAGACACAGTAATAAATAGTCTCTTACTTGTGGGTGATCCAAAACAAGCCATTTATAGATGGAGAGGTGGAGAAGCAGAACAGTTTATTGCATTAAGTCATAAAATCACCCCCTTTTCAATTCCGGAAGTAGATGTAAGAGATTTAGACACAAATTGGCGCAGTCATGAAGAGATTATCGAATTTAATAACAGCTTCTTTTCATTTTTGTCCCAAGAATTTTCTATTGATAATTACAAGGATATCTATGCCGCTGATAATAGCCAGAAAACCAATTTCCGAAAAGGAGGTTTAGTGTCCCTTAGCTTTATTAGCGGTAAGACTAATGAAGAGGTTGAACCATTATATCTAGCCAAGATCCTAAACATTATTACGGAGGTCATTCAGCAAGATATTCCTTTGGGTTCTATTTGTATTCTGACTCGAAAAAACAGTGATGGGGCGGCGATTGCACAATTTCTTGCAGAACAAAAAATCAAAGTAGTCTCTGCAGAAAGTCTGCTTCTCATGAGCGATCCCGTAGTTCACTTTATTCATTCCTTTTTGATGGGAATTGTACTTCCTAATCGTCCAGAGAATATGGTTTTGGTATTGGAATATCTCGCCAAGAGATTTCAATTACAAGATCCACATCATTTTATTGCAAAATGGGTACATGAGTCCACAGATACCGTGTTTGAAATGTTGGCAAGCAAACATGGTCTTGATTTTTCGATACATGCCTTTAATGAGTTACCCTTGTATGAAGGAATAGAATATCTAGTTCGAGCCTTGCAATTAGACAAAGATGGGGATGCATTTCTAATGGGATACCTAGACGCTGTATTTGAATTTACTCAAAAAAACAGCTCTGGTCTTTTTGGTTTTGTAGATTACTTTGAAGAAAAGCAAGATTCCTTAAGCATCAAGGCTACTGCAAGGCAAGACGCCGTGCAAATAATGAGTATACACAAATCTAAGGGCCTTGAATTTCCTATTGTTATTTTTCCCTATGCCGATTCACAGATAAATCAAACGAACGACGGTCATCATTGGTTGCCTACAGACCCATTGGAGTTTGGTGGGTTTGAACAGCTTATGTTTCCACACAAACAGGGGCTTTCGGACTTGGGCGAACAAGGAGAGCAGTTGTTTGATGAACGACACGGACAACAGCAGTTTGATGCCATCAATGTATTATATGTAGCGCTCACTAGAGCTGTAGAGCGATTATATATAATATCCCGCTTTCGCGAAAGCGCAAATAAACCCAACTACTACGGCCAACTGTTTATGGTTTACCTCAGACAAAATAATCTTTGGGTAGATGAAAATGAAACCTATATATGGGGCAATCCTAATGGTTATGATACACCTAAACCTATTCCAACTATTGTGGAAGAGATCCCATTTATAAGCTCAGCTAAGGAAGATCATGAAATCGATGTGATCACCAAAGCTTCATTTTTATGGGATGAAAAACGCCAAGAAGCCATTTCTTATGGAAATTTGATACATGAACTTATGGGAAGAATTCAATATAGGGATCAACGCGAACAAGTGGTTGATCAGGCGATTCAGGAGGGGCTCATCACAAAGGAAAGTGCTGCGGCTGTTACGACTATACTAGATCAAATTATGAATCATTCAGATTTGAAAGACCTTTACCTTACGGAAAACACTATCTACAATGAACGCCCAATCATTTCGGCCGATGGGGATACCCACATACCAGATCGTGTAGAAATCACTCCGTCGGGAGTGATGACAATTATTGATTACAAAACTGGAATACCACAAGAGAATCACGAATTTCAATTAGACAGGTATACAAAAGTGCTGAGCGCCATGGGTTATACGAATCCGATCCGAAAATTAGTATACGTAAACTCTGAAATTACAGTACTGAACGTCTAAAAAAGATACCTTTGCACAAACACTAATATTATGTACGGAGCCATACAACAACATTTACAAAAAGAACTTGTCGATATTAAAGAGGCAGGTTTATATAAAAAAGAGCGCATTATTACATCTCCTCAAGATGCAGTTATTACGATTTCAACAGGAGAGGAAGTGATTAATTTTTGTGCCAACAACTATTTAGGTCTATCATCAAACCCTGAGGTTATTCAAGCAGCCAAGGATGCTATGGATTCCCATGGTTTTGGTATGAGTTCGGTGCGATTTATATGCGGAACTCAAGACATTCATAAAACACTTGAACAAAAAATAGCCGAATTCTACGGTACTGAAGACACAATATTATACGCTGCGGCCTTTGATGCCAATGGAGGGGTTTTTGAACCCTTATTAGGAAAAGAAGATGCCATAATCTCGGATTCATTAAATCACGCCTCTATTATTGATGGAGTGCGTTTGTGTAAAGCAGGACGTTATAGATATCAGAACAATGATATGGCCGACTTAGAACGCCAATTAAAGCAAGCCAATGAAGATGGGGCCCGCTTTAAAATCATTGTGACCGATGGGGTGTTTTCAATGGATGGGCTTTTAGCTCCTTTAGATAAAATCTGTGATTTGGCAGATGCTTATGATGCGATGGTAATGATTGACGAATGTCATGCAACAGGATTTATTGGAGAAACAGGGCGTGGTACTCTCGAAGAAAAAGGAGTAATGGACCGAATTGATATAATCACAGGTACTCTTGGCAAGGCCTTAGGTGGAGCCATGGGCGGTTATACAACAGGAAAAAAGGAGATTATTGAGTTGCTTCGTCAACGTTCACGACCTTATTTGTTTTCAAACTCCTTAGCCCCTGCAATCGTAGGAGCATCGATTAAGGTATTTGAAATGCTTGCGACGGATACCACTTTAAGGGATAAGTTGGAAATGAATACCAACTATTTCAAAAAAGGAATGAAAGCAGCTGGTTTTGATATCATTGATGGCGACTCTGCAATAGTACCTGTAATGCTCTATGACGCTAAGTTAAGTCAGCGTATGGCAGATGCTTTATTGGAGGAAGGAATCTATGTAATTGGGTTTTTCTTTCCAGTAGTTCCGAAGGATAAAGCAAGAATTCGCGTACAATTGAGTGCTGCACATGAAATTGAACATTTAGATAAGGCGATAGAAGCCTTTATCAAGGTAGGCAAAGCACTAGGGGTTATTTAGTTGTCGCTAGTGATTCTCACGCTTGTTGATTCAGAAAAATTTAGTACATTTATCTTTGTTGATAAAATTTAACAACTTACTTTTGTAGCTAATTAACACTTAAAATAAGCAATAAACAATGAAACATCTTAGCAGATTTTTAGTCGCTTCGCTTCTAGTTTTCGGACTTAGCTCTGTGAACGCGCAAGACGAGAACAACAAATGGGCGGTAAGCTTTGGTATTAATGCCGTAGATACATATCCAGTTGGAGACGCAGTACCAGGACTTCGTGGTGACGTATTCGATGAATACTTTAACCTTAATGACCATTACAGTATTTTACCTTCTGTTTCTACAATATCTGTATCTAGATATGTAGGTGATGGATTTGTAGTAGGAGTAACTGGGTCAATCAATCAAATTGATAAACTTGGTGATACTCGTCCATCAAACGCATTACAATATTTTGGCGCTGATGCTGCTGTTACTTATAGCCTTAGAGACGTTCTTTTCGGAGAAGGTGGATGGTTTGATCCTTATTTAGGGGTTGGTGCTGGTTATACTTGGGTAGAAAGCGCAACTACTGGTGGAAACATTGGTTTTGGTACAGCAAACACTCAAGCAGGTATTCGTTTTTGGTTAGGTGAGCAATTCAACTTAGGATTGAACTCTAACTACAAGCATGCTTTTGAGGATGATGGTACTACACACTTTCAACATACTGCTTCTATAGGTTTCGTATTCGGTGGAAAAGACACTGATGGTGACGGAATCTATGACAAAGACGATGAATGTCCAGAAACTCCAGGTCTTCCTGAGTTTAACGGATGTCCTGATACTGACGGTGACGGAATCCAAGATTCTAAAGACGCTTGTCCTACTGTAGCTGGTTTAGCTGAGTTTGACGGTTGTCCTGATACTGACGGTGATGGAATCCCTGATCCTCAAGATGCTTGTCCTACTGTAGCTGGTCTTGCTTCTCTTGGAGGTTGTCCAGATGCTGATGGTGACGGAATTAAAGATAGCGACGATGCTTGTCCAAACGAGGCTGGTCCACGTGCAAACAACGGATGTCCTTACCCAGACAGAGATGGTGACGGTGTTTTAGACAAAGATGACGAATGTCCAGATGTAGTAGGTACTGTTGCAAACAACGGCTGTCCTGAAGTTTCTGTTGAAGTTATCAATGCTCTTAACCTAGAATTTAAGTCAGTATTGTTTGATTATGACAAAGCGACTTTACGTTCTGAGTCTTACTCAACTCTTGATAATGTTGCAAGTATTATGAACGAATATCCTACTGCACGTTTCCTTATTGAAGGTCACACAGATAGTAGAGGTCGTGATGCATATAACTTAGAACTTTCTAACAGAAGAGCTGCATCTGTAATGAACTACCTTACTGGTAAAGGAATTAAAATGGGTCGTTTAGAGTCTAAAGGTTTCGGTGAAACGATGCCAATTGCCTCTAACAAGACTGCTGCTGGACGTCAAGAAAACAGACGTGTACAGTTATCTCTTTTAGATCAATAGAAGATACCTTAAAATAAATACGGAAAACGCCTCGATTCATCGGGGCGTTTTTTATTTTTAGGCATATGCAAACCTTTATTTCGGAAGTTGTTGATGCCCTTATTTCAGATGATCAGAATCTTTCTGATATAATGATCATTGTTCCCAGTAGACGCGCAGGTGGCGTATTTAGAAATACGCTTTCGCGAAAGCTAAATAAAACAATTTTTGCACCTTCCATTTATAGTATTGAAGAATACATTGAGCATATCTCTGGCCTCAAAGCTATAGACCAAACTGAACAATTATTTACACTCTATGATGTCTATCGCTCTTCTACTCCAGAAGCACAACGAGAATCTTTTGCCGTTTTCTACGGTTGGGCCCAAACCGTTCTCCATGACTTTAACGAAATAGATCGATTCCTTGTTGATCACCGTCAATGTTTTAATTATCTAAGTGCCATTCAAGACTTGAATCACTGGTCTAAAGAAGGAAAAGGCACTGAGCTTATTGATACCTACCTCGCTTTTTGGAAGAGTCTCCCTTCATATTACGAAGCTTTCTCTCAACGTTTGCAATCTCAGCATAAAGGCCATCAAGGACTAGTGTATCGCAAAGCCGCCGAAGATATTGAGTTTTATATTCAAAACAATCCTAAACAACAACATGTGTTTTTGGGATTTAATGCACTCAATACTTCTGAACAACAGATTATTCAAGCCTTACTAGCCACAGGAAATACAAAAGCATATTGGGATATAGATGAATGGTTCTTAGAAAACCCAAAACATGAGGCTGGAATGTTTATGAGAAGCTATCGCGACCAATGGCCCTATTATAAAACCAATCCATTTGAGTGGATTGGAAAACAGTATTCACAACCCAAAGACATTCAGGTTACCGCTGTTAGTCAGCCCGTAGCTCAAGCCAAATATGTAGGTAATCTTTTGGCAAACCTTTCTGAAAGCGAACTCAACAATACCGCTGTTGTTTTGAGCGATGAAACGGTGCTACTTCCTATTCTCAATGCTCTACCAAAAAACATTACTGCCGTAAACATAACTATGGGAGTTCCACTTGGTCAAACTCCGTTGGCCTCATTCTTCAATGCTCTCTTTCTACTACACAAAAAGGAAACAGCAAGAGGCTTTTATTATAAACATGTCATTAGCTTACTTCAGCATCAGGTATTATATCCAATTCTAGGTAAAGGCGCCCAACAGATTCTCGAAGCAATAGCTCGAGAAAACCATATCTATTTGAGCCATGAATTACTAAAGCAACTTCTAATTACCCATTGCCCAGATAGTCAAATGGAAAGCTTATTCCAGACTTGGAATAATGATCCTACTACAGCTGTTAACCAGACCTTGAAATGCATAGATCAAATTAAAAATTCATTTCAAAAGGAACCTAAAGATCACATCCTTGCTTTTGAATATCTATTTGGCTTTAACAGGGCGTTTAATAAACTTAAAACCTTAAACGACACCTACGCCTTCATTGCAGATGTTCCTACCTTGTGGCGCTTTTATTTGGATGTTCTTGGCTCAGAAACGCTCGATCTTAGAGGTGATCCACATAAGGGCTTACAAATAATGGGGATGTTAGAGTCCCGTGTTCTAGATTTTGAAAATGTAATATTGACCTCGGTCAACGAAGGTATCTTACCCGCCGGCAAGAGTACAAATTCATTTATTCCTTATGACGTTAAAACAAGCTTTCATCTTCCTACCTATAAGGAAAAAGATGCGGTGTATACCTACCACTTTTATCGCCTTCTTCACCGTGCTAAAAAGGTGCATCTACTCTACACTACAAATTCTGATGGCTTAGGAAGCAATGAGAAAAGTAGATTTATCCTTCAAATGGAAGTCGAAGGTCCGCATCAAATTCAATCAACAGTCGCAGCACCAAGCTTTGAAATTGTTCCAAAGACTCAGAAGAAAATACACAAGACACCCGAAATAATTGAGCGATTACAAGAGATTGCAAAAAGTGGTTTTTCTCCCTCCTCCCTCACAACCTATATTAGAAATCCATTAGATTTTTACTATCGCTATGTCCTTCGAATCAACGATTCTGATAATGTTGAAGAAACGGTAGCTGCCAATACGATGGGTACTATTGTACACAACGCCTTAGAAGCCCTTTATAAGCCATTCCTCAATCAAAAAATAGAAATACCCATGATTGATGGCCTGTTTCCTCTTATTGAAGCTGAGGTGGCGCGCCAATTTAAAGAGAGTTATGGCCTCAGTCAAATTGCGTATGGTAAAAACCTAATTATAAATAGGGTCGTTTGTAGATATATTGAAAACTACTTAAACTTTGAAAAGAGCCGATTAAAGAAAGGGGATACTGCGTTTATTAAAGGCCTAGAAACACCATTAAAGGTGTCACTCCCTTTTCATAACTCCAAGCTCAGAGGTACGGTTGATCTTGTAGAAGAGCGCAATGGCATGCTCCATATTGTAGATTATAAAACGGGAAAGGCAGAGCAAAAAAATCTACGTCCATCTACATGGGAAGATTTACTCAACCCTAATGGGTCTTTTGAAAAGGGATTTCAAGTTTTGACCTACGCTTATATGATGTATAAACAACAAGGGCTTACATTTCCTGTAAAAGCAGGGATTGTGTCATTTAAAAATTTAAAGGGCGGGTTTCTTCCTTTTACCTTTGACAAGGAGACAGAAATAACAGAAGAGACATTACATTCCTATGAAACTATTTTAAGCCAATTAATAAGTGAGATTTTTAATCCTGAAATAAGTTTTGAGGAACGAGATCTAAAAGCATAAATTACAAATACACTCTAATAACAGCATTAGTGGTAATGCCTAATGCTCTTTGTACAAATTCTTGCGCTTCTTGTTGCTCATTTATTCTGTAAAAATTATCGATCACATTTTCCTGATTGACAATATTCCATACTGAAACACCAAGGTCTGCTCGCCATCCCTTCTTTGAACTTAATTGATATAATGCAGATAAGTCGACTCTGATATAATCCTTAAATTCGGCATCATTTGCGCGGCCAAATGCCAAGTTACCATCTACAACTTCTTGCCCATTCAACAATGCTGTGGTGGGTTTTCCTGTGTGCCAGTTGACACCAGCAGCGACCTTTAGGTTTCTAATACGATAAGCAATTCCTGCTTTAATTGTTTGCCGGATATCAAAATTACTTCTAAAAGTCCTTTCTTCGGTTTCAGGAAACGAATAGGAATTATCCATGGTAGAATAGCTCAGCCAAAGAGACCATTCATCCCATTGCTTTCGCGCCAAGAAATCTACTCCAAGCACTTGATAGCTTCCAATACCCTTGGTAAATTGATATTTGGTTTGGAAACCCTGACTACGCATGGTAATCCCATCGACTTCTTTATAATATCCCTCTACATCCAAAAGCCAACCCTCCCTTTCATAATTGAAGCCTCCGGTAAATTGTTTGCTCTGAAGGATAGGGATGTCTTCATCATTAGCCAACTGCCATCTCCGTTTTTCAATGCCAAGAAAGTCATTTTGAAAATTGATGATTTGAGACGTATTTTGATGCTTAAGCTCAGCTGAAAATAAAGTGTTAAAATGTGTAGATAATTTTTGAGACAAACTAACTCTAGGCTCTATAAGTGTCTTTTTAAACTTGTCAATATAACTGGCACGCATGCCTAGTTTGAGGTGGGTTTTCCTAGAAGTGCTCTGGTAATTCATTTGAGAGAAAAGCGAATGTGTGCGCACTACATTAGAAATTCGTTCTCTAAAAAGAGGATTATCAACGTCGTCAAGATTTGTTATTTCTGTTTCAACACCATGATAGCCGATTTGCCATTTCCATTGTTTCCCAACCTTCAACTGATGCTGTAACCGAATCCCTGTTTCTGAGACGATATTCTCCTGTAAAAATCGTTGGGCTGCAGGAATATTAGCATTAATAGCACGCAATGTATAATCTGTCTCATAGATCTGTACACTAGTATTGCTTTCATCTTCCCACTCATGACTGTAGAATATTCCTCCGGCAATACTATTTTGAGCCAAACTACTGCGCCTCGATGTTGGCTCTCCATTAATAATCGCATTCTCGTTAAAAACAAGGTTGTTGCCAACATTAATAAAGTTTACCCTCAATGCATCATTATCACTAAAATTGTACAACCACCGAAAGGACGCATCGTAAAAATCGAACTGTTTGTCAGAATTAAAAATGTCTTCTGCATTGTTGTCTACCTCTGTGGTTTGAGATATCCGATCAAAATACCGTTCATAGGTCGGTGTCTCTCCCAAATCGCTTATAGACTTTCGAGCAGCTACTTGAATAGAGGATCTACTGCTTATTGGAATATCAACAAATCCATCAGCGCTTACAAAGTTTACACCCACATTTGCCATAAGTTTATCAGGATGTTCTGTGTCGGTGGTCATTAAAATCGAGCCTGATACCCCATCGGTATACTGGGCATCTGTTCCACTTTTAATAACCTTTACACTGGCGGTTATCTGTGGGTTGAAGGCAGAAATCAAACCAAAAAAATGGCCAGATTGATACATCTTAATGTCGTCCCAAAGTATGAGGTTCTGATCATTAGAACCACCTCTTATATTGATATTTGACACGGTTTCATTGATACTTTGAATGCCCGGTAGGCTTTGTGCCGATTGAAGTACATCATTTTCAACAAGCCCTGGAAGGATATTAAAATTTGCAAAGTCAATTTCAAAATTACCATCATCTAATTTATCAATACCGCGAACTATATAACTAGAAAGCAATACTTCCCCTAGGGCGTACACTTGAGATTCTAGTAAAAAGCTAGGGCAATTTAATGAGGTAAATTGTTCAACATTAAGTAGTAGGGTTTGATACCCTAGATGTTTGACCTCAACAGTTTTTTCTAGAGCAGTTAATTTAAAAAATCCATTGGAATTAGTAACAACGCCATTGATTCCAGAACGCACAACTACTCCTTGAAGAGGAGATTTTGTTTTTACATCTATCAAATAGCCGCAAACTTGTGATGGTACACGTTCTACGGTGATGATGCTCTCACCAATGAGAGCGTAGGTAAATACAGTATTCTTATCAAGATAGTTTAAGGATTCGTCAACAGAAGAAAATTTTGGAGCTGGAGTAATTTGAATAGTACTTACATCTGAAACGGCGTAATTAAATTGCACTTCAAATTGATCCTCTAAAGCTTTAAATAAAGCAACAAGAGATTGTTTCTCTTCCCCCTGCGAGTACCCTATTGTAGGCAATAGAAGAAGAAAAGCTAGACAAAAAGTAATCGCTTTATTCTGTTTTGTCATGTATACTGACCGTATCTTTTGTTAGTACAATGTAGGTCAAATTCAAGGGCTTTGTGATTTCTTGCAGGGCATTTTCTAAATTTCTATGCTCAAAGGCACCAGAAAATAATGTATTTGGGTTTGAAATTTTCAAGTCTATCTGGATGCCAAACTGACGTTCCATATCATTGAAGACTTCAGCTATGGGCACTTCATTAAAGGAGCTTATGTTTTTGGTCCATGTAGGGGCGGTGGTGACGCTCTTAGTTATTGAGGATTCTCCTTCCACCCATCGAAAGGCTTCTCCTGGGTAAATTTTCTTTGTTGTTGTGGCTGTCTCTACTTGAACGACTCCTTCATAACAGCTCACTTCAAACCATCCTAATCGTTCCTTAACATTGAATTCTGTCCCCAAAACTTTAACCACACCCTGAGCAGTATGCACCGAAAAAGTAGCCCCTTTGGCAACATCAAAAAAGGCTTCCCCTTCAAGGTCTAGTCTGCGGTCTTCCGACCACTTATCTTTGTTATAGGTTAATTGGGACTTGGCGTTAAGGGTTACTACAGAGGCATCAGGGAGATTGATAGTTAATTGTTCTCCAGCCGCACTATTATAAGATTCAATAGGTGATTGCATCCAAAAGACCAAAAACCCTATTGCGAGAATAGCCGCAGCCGCAATACCTTGATAATAGCGTTTGAACGACAGGCGTTCTGGAACCGCTTTCGCGGCCATTCTCGTTGCAATAGAATCAAATGACAGTGGGGGCAACTGTCTAGAAGCCTCAAAACGTTGGGCTTCATCAATAATTTCTCTATATGCTTGGGCATTTTCCATGCGGTCAAAGGCTAATTTTTCTTCAGCCGTAAGCGCATTATTGAGCCATTTTTCTATTAAGTAGTTTTCTTCCATATATAACTGCTACATATATATAACACCCTTACTATTATTTATCCTGAATCAGATATGTTTTATTTCCACCAAAATTTCTTTGAGCACTTTAAAGGCACTGTAAATTCTGTATTCAACCACCTTTTTTGTAACCCCTAGCATATCGGCAATTTCTTGTTGCTTCTTCCCCTCTACCTTGCTTAAGAGAAAGGCCGTTCTTTGCTCTTCACTTAATTGAGATAATGCTTGTTGGTATCGTTCTAAAAACTCTTCCTTTCTAAGGATAAACTCTGGAGTCTCATTTGTATAATCCTTGGGTTTCACTTTTTGATACCGCAAAACCACCTTTCGATGTTTGGCGGCATTAAGCATCATATTATTAGCCGTTGTGTATAAAAATGACTTTGCCTTAGAGGGCGCTATATCCCCACATCGCTCCCAGAGCTTAATAAAGGCATCTTGCGCCTTATCACCCGGTTGAAGTTCAGGACCAAACTTATAATACAGAAAACGCTGAAGGCTTTCTGCATAGGTCTCATAGATTTTGGCGAAGACACTTTTATTGCAAATGTTTTTGTGTAAGTCCTTGGACAAGCTTATTAAGTTTAAGGTACTTTAAAGATAAAGTAAAAATAATTATTAAATTTTCAGGACTTCTAAAACACAAGTTGTTCTATAATTGAGAAGTCTCGATTGAATTATTTATTTCGGCCAAAAAAATTTTAGGTATCCCGCTTTCGCGAAAGCGCACGCCTCCAACAAACAAAATGAAAATTATGAAATCCTATCTTAAACATTTTAGCGTTTTATTTCTTTTTGCACTCTTGAGTCTGACCTCTTGTAGGACGGAAGATGTAGAAATCATTAATACTCCCCAACAAGAAGCACTTCTTGCCAATTCCAAAGCAGCCAATTTATTTCTATTTACATCTATGAATGATGGGTCTGTGGATAATATCCTAGATCATGCCAACTGCTTTACCATTCAACTACCAGTTACGGTATTTGTAGAAGGCCTTGAAATCATAGTTGACGACCCAAGCGATTTTGATACCATCGAAGATCTTTTTGATGAAGATGATGATGATATCGATGAACTCGACTTTCAATATCCTATCACCATTATTTTAAGTGACTTTACGGAGGTCGTAATCAATAATGAAGATGAATTAAGCGACTATCAAGACCAATGTGAAGGCGAAAATGAAGATGATTCTGATATCGAATGTATCGATTTTCAGTATCCTATTTCCTTCTCTATTTTTAACCAATCCAACGATCTTATCGATACTGTTACTGTAAATAGTGATTTAGAACTATTCACCTTTGTAGCTAGCCTCGATGGGGATACAATAGTGAGTATTAATTTTCCGCTAGCCTTGATTTTGTCTGATGGATCAACAGTGGTTGTCAATGATCTTGCTGCTTTTGAAGAAGCCATTGAAAACGCCGCAGATGACTGTGATGAAGACGATGATAACGATCACGATGATGATGATTGCGAAAATTGTACGGTTGATGGTACTCAAAACACCCTTATTAATTGTGACTTCTGGTCAGTTGATAAACTGAAATTAGATGGTACTCCTCAACATGACCTATATGATGGATACCATTTTGTATTCAGCTCAGATGGTAGCTTATTTGTGGAGAATTCCACAGACACTTTCGACGGTAGCTGGGATGTGACTATGGATGGTGGTACCATTATCGTAAACATAAGCCTGCCAGACCTTCCTGATTTTGAGAATGCCTGGATGCTACACGAAATAGAAGATGAAGATGGTGAACTAAAAGTCGATTTAAGACTCGATGGTGATCGCTTGAGATTCGAATGTGGTGATGGAGACGATGATGATGACGACGACGACGACGACGACGATGATGACGACGACGACGACGAGGACGACGACGATGACGACGACGACGACGATGACGATGATGATGATGATGATGATGACGATGATGATGACGGAGATGGTTCATTTACTGATAACATTACTGATGGAGAGTGGATCATAGCAAACTTTACCGAAAATGGTGATGACAATACTGCATTATTTAATGGGTTTGTATTTGATTATGACGATGATAATACTGTTGAGGCTGAAAACGGCTCTGATGATGAAGATGGGACTTGGAGTATTTCTAGTGATGAAACACTCTTTACATTAGGCTTTGGAGCAACTGCACCTTTATCATTATTGACAAATGATTGGACAGTCGTTTCGAGTACAGAGCTGCGCATCGAAGTGTATGATGCAGCGACCAATACTACCCTTGTTTTTGAAAGAGATTAATTAAAAAAACACATACAATGAAGACCATACAGAGAATTTTCTTCCTCGGTTTGATTGCCCTAGTATTAGGTGCCTGTGAAACTGATGATTCAGCAAACAACAATGATACAATGACAGCTCAAGAGATCGAGGCTGCAAATACAGTTGCCACTTCAGGAACTTGGCGTGTAACCAACTATAATGATGATGGTCAAGATGAGACTAGCGACTATAATGGATACACCTTTACATTTGAAACAACAGGTGTATTAACGGCGACCAAAGACGCTACCACCATTACTGGTACTTGGTCTATTACTGAAGACAGTTCAAGCAGCAGCGATGACGACGATGACGACGACATTGATTTCAATATCTTCTTTCCTGTTTCAGATGATCACCCCCTAGATGATCTTAGCGACGATTGGGATATAGTATCTTTTGATGCTACAACTATCAACCTCATAGATATTAGTGGTGGTGACGGTAGCACAGACCTATTGACAATCATGAAAAATTAGCCTTTCCCCCTGATTAATTTGGATTGATTATGAAGTGTAATAATTATTGCACTTTTAAAAACCCGCACTTGAGTGCGGGTTTTTTTTGTTTATTCTGATAAAGTTGGGCTTGAACTTGTCAAGGATTAACTCCGTCGATCCCAACATTCAGTCCGCCACTACAAATAGAAAAAAGATTCAGAAATAAAAAAGCCCTCCTACGCATGACAGAAAATGTCAAGCTTCGAAGGGAGAAGGTGGAGAAGATGGGATTAACTTAGGTTGATCCCAACATTCAGTCCGCTTCTGCAAATAGAAAATCCTACGCTGAGTGCCTCAGCTTGAAAATGGAGAATAAAAAATCCATTTGCTCTCGCAAATGGATTTACTGCTTGATGTGGAGAAGATGGTATTTGAACCTTATATATCTACATATATCAAAGTATATATAATATGCACGTTATCAACGCTATGTTAATAATTAGATAGCCATCTATAGGTTCAAATACATACTTATATGTACATTTACTGACACCTAAACTGACACCCAGTAAATATATGAGATATACTTTCAACCTTAAGAAACCTAATAAAGAAGGACAAAGCCTTATTTTCTTAAAAGCATACTTCAAGAATGAAGCTCGCAAATTTGTTTATTCCACAAACGAATTTATTAAACCAGAAGACTGGGATTACGAAAATAAACAGCCCAACAACCTAAACGGAAAAACCCCAGAAGCACAAGTTCAAAGGGATATAAAAGCGCAACTAGAACGTTATGGAGCTTTTTTTAATGATACGGTCACTCATAATAAAAAAGCAAAAAAAGAAAATACTATTGATGGATTCAAAGCAGACTTTGACAAGGAATTCAAACGTACTACTTCAGTAAGTAGTGGCTTCTTCAATGTATATGATCTTTTCATTACCTATAAAAAACAAGACTATACTAAAGGGGCTAATGCCACATCTACAATTAAACGATACGAGTATAATAAAACCATGCTGTTAGCTTTTGAAACGTATCGAAAAAAGAAAATAAACTTTAACCAAATAGATCTAGACTTCTACAACAGCCTATTAGAATTCTTTATTGAAGAAAAGAAGCAAGGTGCTAACACAATTAGACGAAATGTGGGTTTGTTTAAAACATTCTTATACTGGTCTGAATCAAAAGGGCATACCTACAAAACTGATTTTCATGAATTTATAGCCCCAACAGCAGATGAAACCGATGAGGTCGCTTTAACAATTGAACAAATACAAGAAGTTTTTGATCATGACTTCAGTAAGAACCCTAGATTAGAACGTGTACGGGATTTATTTGTTTTTGGATGCTCAACGGGTATGCGTATTTCTAACTATTCTCAAGTAACAAAAAAGGATATTGAAAATGGCTCTATTAAAGTACGTGACGCAAAGAATAATCAGAAGACATTAAGAATTCCCTTAACGGAGACTTCAATGTATGTGCTAAAAAAATATGACTTTAATTTACCTAATATTTCAACCCAGAAGTTTAATAAATATATCAAAGAAGTTTTTGAAGCCGTTGGTTACGATTGGAAGGTGAAAAAAACCTCTCGAATAGGAAACAAAGTAATTGAAAAAATAAGCCCGTTTTACGATCGCATTTCGTCGCATACCGCCAGACGTAGCTTCATAACTGTAATGAAGGACAAAAAGATTCCCGACAAAGTTATTATGAGTATTACTGGTCACAAAAGTTTTGAAGTATTTAATAAATATTACAAGCCTAGTGATAAGAGAAAATCTGAGTTTATGCACACCGTTTGGAATTTAAAAAAAACTCCATTAAAAAAAGTTAATTAATGGGAAGTGATATTTTAATGGGTAGACAAGGCGACGACTACAGAAAAAAGGAGCAGGAAGCCAAAGCTAAATTTGAAAACTTGGACTTAAATAAATTGATAAGAGACATCTATATGTCTGCTATTTCTAAAGCTTCAGAGGATTACATTCTCGAAATTGAGAAAACAAGGAAACACTTCTTAAGCACTTCATATACTGAAGAACAGGCTCAAGAAAGGTTTAATCATTATACGGATGGAATTAGAATAAAAAATGAAGACGATGATTGCCACTATCGATATATTAAAAACAATTTCCTCATAGAACACCCTGATGGAACTTTAGGAGATTTACAGGGTGTAATAGTTAACTCTCTTTGTCATTACTTACGATCTAGCGAACTAAATCACGCTAATAAGCTAAAATATATTGACGCTCTTCCTCAACAAATCTATGAGAGTAATAAAATTCAAAGGCAATTTATGTTTTTTAAAGATTTTGCAAAAAATCATATCGAGAAAGCGAAGATTCAAAAACCTACTAGCAACAAATCCTACACACAAAAACAGGTTGCGATTGCTTACTTTGCGATGAGTAAAACGATCACAAAAGAAAACTACAAGTCTATCCTAGAAAAACATACTGAGACTTCGAGCGATAAGATATTACAAAAACTCATAGTTAAAAGTTCTGATTTAACTTCCCTAACGGAGAATAAAACAGCAGATACAAAACAACTTAACAACCTAAAGGAAGCTAAGCGGTTGTTGAGTGGTATAAAAGATCAAAAGGCATCTAAAGTGCTAGATGACTACATCACTACATTTACAAATAAATACGACAACTTTTATAATTAAACAACCGCTCGTTAACCACTCGCGAGCGGTATTTGCCTCTTAATCGTCTGATATTAGCTTAACATTTTTAAGCGAAGTATTATGCAAAATCCTTTCGAAATATTCGAAAAAAGACTGGCAAATATCGAGAATCTCTTACTCGATCTTAAACACAAGCCAGAAAAACAAACACAACCAGAAAACTATAGCGTAAAAGAAGCGAGTAAGATTCTTAAAGTTTCCGAACAAAGCGTTCTCAAATATATACGCAAGGGCTTTTTGCCTGCTCAATTTATTGGCAAAAGCTACCTAATAAAAAGAGTCGACTTAGAAGCCTCTCTAAGCAAATACAAGTCACTTAAACACAAACGGAGTTAATACGTTCTACTATGTCAAAAGAACGCAACTCAGGGAAGGGTATCTATACATTAGCACTAAATAGGACAGCTTCTACTCCTATAAAACGGCAAAAGACTATTGTCACAGGCAAGGGAACTAAAATAGAAGGCAACCCTGCCCTATTAAAAAGAGCTAATAAAAAAGCAATTACAAACCATTTAGTGTTGGCTATGATTGATGTCGCTAAAGCCAATGGAGAAAAAGAAATAATAAATAGGTACTGGAATACGTACTACTGCCAAACTAAGCTCACAAGTAAAGATGGACGGTATTATTGTAATTGGTGCAAAAACAGATATTGCGCTACGTGTTGCGGTATTCGAAAAGCGATGATGATTAAAAAATACCTACCTATTATTTCTGAGTGGGAAGATCCACATTTAGTTACAATCACCTTAAAATCTGTAAAAGCCCATCACTTAAACTCAAGGATTAATCAAATTATAAAAGCCTTCCAAAGAATAAAAGACAGATGTAACAAAAGGCACACACGAACTGGAGCTATGAAAATCATGGGCATAAAGTCACTAGAATGTAATTTTAACGCTATTAAAAGAACATATAACCCCCACTATCATTTGATTGTGCCAAGCAGGGAAATAGGCTTATATATCATGCAAGAATGGAAAAAGGAATTGAATAAAAAGGAATTTAATGTAGGTAGTAAAGGACAGCATCTTCGGAAAGTAGAACGGACAGAAAAAGATTTAGTTGAGGTTATAAAATACGGAGCAAAGATATTGAGCGATCCAGATCCTACTCATAAGAGAAAGCGCACCAAAGGAGATATGAAAGGGCTTCATATTTATGCAAACGCACTACACACTATCTATAATGCATTTGATAAACATCAATTGTTTAATCGGTTTGGGTTCAAATTACCAGAAGGAATAGAAATAGAAACCTCAACACAAGAATTTGATAATTATGATGAGTGGAAATATGAGCCTAAACTCATGGATTGGATCAATGCTGATACTGGCAAATTACTTACTGAGTATGAAATTGATGGCTATTTAGATTACATTCTCAAAAATTGCATCAATTTAGAACTCAATTAAATACTATTGATCGATAATATTGTTAATTTTAGAATTCAATCTTAGAAATTCTTAATGGCATTATATCAAGCGTCAGTACTTAAAACATATCTAAAACAACAGGATGCAGCCACAGTAGGCAAAGCATACAAAAAGTACACTAAGTACTTCTTAAACCCGACAATACAAGAAAACATACGAAACTCCAAAGAAGAGCAATTTCAAGCTACTTTTTTAACGGAGTTATTTGTAAATATTCTAAGCTATACACTAAATCCAAACCCTAGCTTTGATCTCACTACGGAGTTTAAAAACCAAAAAAACGCACGTAAAGCCGATGGTGCAATTCTTAAAGGTGAAGAAGCAATAGGCGTTATTGAATTAAAAGGCACCAATACTAAAGACCTAGAAAGCATACGCAAACAAGCATTTGACTATAAAGCTAATCAAAAAGACTGTGTATATGTAGTTACCTCCAATTTTGAGAAACTTCGCTTTTACATAAATGATGCAACCGAATTTGAAGAGTTTAATCTTTTTGAACTTACAGAAGACCGTTTTCAATTACTGTATTTATGCTTACAAAAAGATAGTGTCCTCACTAATGTACCCTTATCCATTAAAGAAGCCTCCATTGTAGAAGAGGAGAAGATCACAAAGAGCTTCTATCGTGATTACTCCCTTTTTAAAAGGGAACTATACCGCGACCTAGTAAAACAGAATGGAACACGTCTTAAAACAGAATCCCGAGAAGGATTAAAAGAGGTTGCTACAGATGAGGTTGTAAAGAGTGAATTAGAGGGAATAGAAAAAAATGTAAAACTCTCATTATTCAAGAAATCACAGAAATTAATAGATCGTTTCCTCTTTATCTTTTTTGCAGAAGACAGAGGTCTTTTACCGCCAAACTCGACCGTACAAATTTTAAACAAATGGAAGGCAGATGTTGATTTTGGTGATGAACGACCGTTATACAATTTGTTTAAACAGTATTTTAATTTCTTAGATACAGGAAGAAAAGGCACAGGCTCAAGGGCTGAAATTTATGCCTATAACGGTGGTTTGTTTAAGCCTGACAGGATTTTAGACGGTCTAGTGATCGATAACGATCTATTGCATAAACACGCCTTACAACTTGCGAATTACGATTTTGAAAGCCAAGTAGATGTAAACATCTTAGGACATATTTTTGAGAACTCCTTAAACGAGATAGAAAGTGTAAACGCAGAAATTGAAGGTGGAGATTTTGACAAGCAAAAGAGTAAGCGAAAAAAAGACGGGGTATTTTACACCCCTAAATACATTACTAAATACATTGTTGAAAATACCGTAGGCAAATTATGTGAAGAAAAGAAAGTCGAACTAGGCTTTCAGGAAGAAGAGTATTTTAGAGGACGTACCAACAGACCAAAAAAGAAAATAACAGAGCTTATACAGCTTTTAGATGACTACAGAGCCTGGTTACTGCAAATTACGATCTGTGACCCTGCTTGTGGCTCTGGAGCGTTCTTAAATCAAGCCCTAGATTTTTTAATAAAAGAACATAACTATATCGATGAGCTTAAAGCCAAAATTCTAGGCGGTGGTATTGTCTTTAGTGATATAGAAAATACCATATTAGAAAATAATATCTATGGCGTTGACCTCAACGAAGAATCTGTAGAGATCGCAAAACTCTCTTTATGGTTACGCACCGCACAACCACGTAGAAAACTCAATGATTTAAGCAGTAATATAAAGTGTGGCAATAGTCTCATAGATGACAAAAAAGTTGCAGGAGACAAAGCCTTTCATTGGGAGACCGCTTTCCCGAAAGTATTCTCTAAAGGAGGTTTTGATGTGGTGATTGGGAATCCACCTTATGTACGACAAGAACTGTTTAAAGATATTAAGCCATATTTAGAAAAACATTATAAATGCTATAATAGTGTAGCAGACTTATATACCTACTTCATAGAGAAGGGAATCAATTTGATGAATAAGAAAGGATTATTCTCATTTATTTTACCTAACAAATTTTTAAAGGCTAGCTATGGTAAAAATATCAGAAAAGTAATAAAAGAAGATGCAAATTTAGAATTGCTATTTGATTTTGATGATTATCCTGTTTTTGCCGATGCAACGACTTATCCGATAATATACGTACTTAACAAAAGGACTGATTATAATACTGAAACCTTTGTGTTTTCAGAAATCAACAAAAGAACCAGCAATTTAGACCCAATAAATACTCTTGAAATAAACAAAGTTGATGTTCATTTTAATTCTTTAACTGATAATTCTTGGAATTTTGTTCCATTAAAAAATCAAAAATTACTTGAAAAAATTAAAATAGACTCTATTCTATTATCAGATTTTGTGAAAGGAAAAATTAATAGAGGTGTTTTAACTGGTAAAAACGAGGTTTTTATTTTTAATAAAACAAAAAAAGTAGATCTGGTTTCCAAAGGAGCGTCAAAAGAAATAATTAAACCTATATTGCTTGGTTCGGCAATCAAAAGATACCATATAAACTATGACGATGATTACATACTTTTTACAAGAAGAGGTCTTGATATAAACAAATACCCTACCCTTCTTGAATATCTAAAACCATTTTACGAAGTTTTAAAACCTCGAAATAATGGAGAATTAATTGGACGTAAAGCAGGACCGTATAAGTGGTTTGAAATACAAGACAATATTGCTTATTATAAAGACTTTGAAGATGTTAAAATTGTTTACCCACGAACTAACAATCAATGTAATTTTCAGTTAGATACTAAAGGCTATTATTTGTCAGATAATAATTTTTATATAAAAAGTAGTAGTAAAGACTTGTTAGGTTTATTAAACTCAAAACTTATTTATTTTTATTTACGAAATATATGTACTACCCTACAAGGTGGATATTATGATTTCAGAAGGGATAAAATCGATACTATTCCTATTAAAAAAAATATTCCTATTGGTTTTATTTCTAATTTAGTTGATAGGGTAATTGATAAACACAGTAGATACAATAAGTGTATTAGTTTGTTTTCTATCTATTTAAAAGTTCAAAACAAAATTGAAAAATCAACAAGAAAACTCCAAAATTGGCACGAATTAGATTTCAACGAGTTTTTAAAAGAACTCAACAAAGCGATTAAAGCTACTAATAAAGAACGTTTAAAGGAAGACAAGGAAGCTATCCCGATACTTACCAAAAAAGATGAATTTGAATGGTTAGAGTTATTTGAAGAAAACAAGAAAAAAGCTCAAGATTTACAAAGTCAAATCAATCAAACAGAAAAAGAGATTGATGCAATGGTGTATGAGTTATATGGGTTAACCCAAGAGGAAATTGAAATTGTGGAAAATAGTTAAAACAAGCCATATAAAGGGAGGTACTGACACCTATATTGACACCCAAAAAACTAAAGCCCCGTTATCATTGCGATAACGGGGCTTTTTGTGGAGAAGATGGGATTCGAACCCACGACCTCTTGACTGCCAGTCAAGCGCTCTAGCCAACTGAGCTACATCCCCAAATTTTTGGTCGACTTTACCTGTCTTCCTTTGTGGTTTTTTAGTCGTGCATCAATATCCGACAACAAACCTATATAAAACCTATCAAAATACTTGCGCTCCCCGCCCGTACCGAAAAGGTACGTTCGGGCGGGTAGCCAACTGAGCTACATCCCCTTCAAAAATTTACGATATCCCTCTTAGTATTAATAAGGGCTTAGTGGTGTAAAATTCCTTTTTCAAAACTACATTTTTTTCCCAAAGTTTCTTGAAAAAACCTCGTTTTCTACGCACCACACAAATCATGTCCGGGTTAACCGTCTGGAAATGTTCTAATAAGCCTTGATAGGTCGTAGCATTATCAGTAGTTGTATATGAAGTCACCAGTTCTGGGAATGTGTTATTCAATTCTTTAGACTCCTCAGTAGAGTCTGGAGTATGTACATGCAATAAATGTAGTTCTGCCTTAGCCTTCTTTACAATAAATGCTACAGGATCTAAAACATGCTTTCTTTTGAAACGCCCATCTTTAAACGCAACCAAAACCTTATTAGGCCAAGAAAAAATATAATCATTAGGAACAATCATTACTGGAATATCTGTTTGCTTCACCAATTTTCCAGTCATTTTCCCTAAATAAACCTCCTCTTTCACAGAATTACTGCGAGGTGCCAATACCATCAAATCAATGTCAATATGCTTACATAAACGTGCCACTCCTTCTAAGGGATCTCCTTTTACAGGGTGAGCGATTACCGTTACATTCTTGTGATCTGTTCCATTCATTACCTTATCAATCGTGTTTTGCGATTCCTCCTTAAGAAGCGTATTCACCTTTGCCATTCCTCCCACTTTTGAAAATTCCTTAAAAATGGAAATGACATAGACATGAGCATCTATTTCATTTGCAAAATCAATCGCATACTGCAAGGTGCTTATCGCACTTTTATTAGAGCCAATAGGAACAAGTATATTTTTCATGGTATTAATGTATTTTAGCTGTACCGGACAAAAATACTTCTTATCTGTGATTGTATCTGCAAAAAAATCAGAAATCCCTGAAATTCTTGATCTTACCCGCGCTTGCGCAAAGGCCATGATCGCGCAAAATATCTTTCAATGGAACGAACACTACCCCTCGGCGCAAGCCTTTGAAACAGACATAGATCGCAATGAATTATACGTTTTAAAAGCCGATTCAAAGATTATTGGAACCCTCGTGTGCTCAACCTTTATGGATGAAGAATATGATGATATCGAGTGGTTAACTCCTAATCAAGACAATTTATATATACATAGGCTGGCTGTACATCCTTCACATCAAAAGCAAGGACATGCCCGCGATCTTATGGAATTTGCAGAAGCTTACGCGAAATTGCAACACATGACATCCGTGCGCCTTGATACCTTTAGCCAAAACCATAGAAATCAGAAATTCTACGAAGCCAGAGGCTATCAAAAACTAGGCAATATCTATTTCCCAAAGCAAAGCACCCACCCATTTTATTGTTATGAGTTGGTGCTCTAGTTTGTACCTTTGAATCTTTCCATTTAAATACATTCCACCAACCTTATTAATTAGCCTTAGTGTCCAAAATAGATATCTCCTTTAAACGCATCCAACAACTCGCCATTCCTGCTATTATTGCTGGAATAGCAGAGCCTATACTATCCAGTACAGATGCTGCTGTGGTTGGAAATATGGACGCGTTCAGTACAGAATCTCTTGCCGCTGTAGGAATCGTTGGCTCATTTTTATCTATGCTTATATGGATATTAGGGCAAACACGTAGCGCCATTTCGGCGATTATCTCTCAAAACTTAGGGGCTGGAAATTTAGATGATATCAAAGTCCTTCCGGCTCAGGCTATTTTTTTTAATATCCTACTAAGCCTCGTTGTCCTTGGAGGTACCTACTTTTTTGTAGTGCCTATTTTTAGTCTTATGAATGCAAAAGGCCTAGTGCTTGACCTCAGCGTCGAGTATTATAATATTCGGGTCTGGGGCTTTCCGTTGACTTTATTCACCTTTGCTGTTTTTGGCATTTTTAGAGGTTTACAGAACACCTTCTGGCCCATGGTTGTTGCCATTATTGGGGCGGTGCTAAATATTGGGTTAGACATCGTACTCGTTTACGGAATTGATGGAATATTAGAGCCTATGGGTGTTAGAGGTGCCGCCTGGGCGAGTCTCATTGCACAAACGGTCATGGCAATTATGGCATTGATTCTCGTACTCACCAAAACAAATGTGTCCCTTCGTTTACGCTTTCCACTGCATCCCGAAATCAATAGATTGGTAGTAATGAGTGGCAATCTATTTGTACGTTCCTTTGCCTTGAATGTCGCTCTTATTCTCGCTGTTCGAGAAGCTACTGCAATAGGCGACGCCTATGTGGCAGCACACACTATTGCGGCCAATATTTGGCTTTTTACAGCCTTTTTTATAGATGGCTATGGCGCGGCAGGCAACTCTCTAGGTGGGAGATTACTCGGGGCCAAAGACTATCCTAATCTTTGGGTGCTTACAAAAAAGGTAGTGGGCTATAACGGTATTGTAAGTGTCGTCCTTATGATTGCCTGTGTTGTTTTCTATGAACCTTTGGGTGCGCTCTTTAGCAATGAAGAAGATGTCCTAAGTATATTTTATAGCATCTTTTTTATGGTCATCATCATGCAACCCATAAATGCAATGGCTTTTACACTAGACTCTATCTTTAAAGGTCTGGGAGAAATGGGTTACTTACGCAATACGCTGCTCCTTGCCACATTTGTAGGCTTTGTTCCCACCCTCTATCTAAGTCGGTATATGGACTGGGGCATAGTTGGAATTTGGCTCGCTTTTATTGTTTGGATGCTATTTCGCGCAAGCGCACTTATGTATTTCTACTACACCAAATATTACAAGCTTGCTATTCAATCTCTTTAGTCTCTTCAGTAGTCATTGATTCTGTATCCATTGGTTTTCCTAGGTATACAAGATGGCTACCTTCAAAAGAATCGGCACCGACTTCCTTCATAAAAGAAGAGATAATATGAATGCTTCCATCCAATTCTTTGACAAAGAGAGGTACCATGTTTCTATCATTTGCCATCATCCCAGCTAGGTTGTGATAATCCTCCTCCGAATCAATAGCTACCTCATTAATCTTAGGAAATTTGCGTACCACTTCGGTTAAATTAACATAATCATCGGTTGCAGAAAAGAGTCCTTCATGAGGTACTTTCTCAGTGTGATCCATTTCTTGTTTTGAGATCAAACGATATGCGCCATTTTCACCGAACTGATTTCTAAATCGATTAATTGCATAGGTATTGATATCACTATTTCCTGTAAGTGACATAAGATATCCTACGTCATTAAGTTCAATATCTTCTGAAAGTTCGTCGGCATATATATTTACTTCTTTAGCGCTTAATCCTGAGGCTTTAGCCACACGGATATTATTTGTATTGCTATCGAGTAAAACAACTTGTCTCCCGTTTTTTTGAAGATAAGTGGCAATCAATCGAGGCAATTCAGAGGCGCCTACAATCATAATTCCTTCTGACTTGGTTAAAAATACGCCCACCATTTTTGCAAACATTCTAGCTGTTGTGGCGTTGAGTAATACCGTACCTAATACAATCATAAATACAAGCGGAGTGATGTACTCGGCGCCTGGTTCTCCTTTGATTAAAAGTTTTGATCCAAAGAGGGAAGCTATTCCCGCTGCTACAATACCACGAGGACCCACCCAACTGATAAAGAGTTTTGCGTTTAGTTTTAAATCGGAACCATAGGTACTTAAGAAAACACCAACGGGTCGCACAATAAAAACTACTATAAGAAATAAGGCCAGAGTTTCCCAGCGATATAGAAGTTCGAGATCTTCCAAGTTCATATTGGCAGAGAGTAGTATAAACAAGACAGAAATCAACAATACACTTAGCGATTCCTTGAAGTAGAGTAATTCTTTAATGTTAGGAAGGTTAATATTTCCTAGTACCATTCCCATAACCACCACCGCTAGTAATCCTGATTCGTGGGCAAATGCATCTGACATCACGAAAACGCCTAAAACGGCCGCTAAGGTGAACACATTCATTAAGTAATGGGGTACTAATTTTTTCTTTATGATAAAAGCAAGGGCGTGGGCAAATGTAAATCCGAAGGTACTTCCAAAAAGAACAATTTTACCAAATTCTACCAAGGCAGTTTTAGTAAAGGCTGCACCTTCTCCTACACTAATAAATTCATAAACCAATACTGCTACAAGCGCACCAATAGGGTCTATTAAAATCCCTTCCCATTTTAGTACCGTTGAAATATCCTTTTTAACTGGGACATTTCTCAAAATAGGAGAAATCACTGTGGGCCCTGTCACAATTATCAAACCTGAAAACAAAAATGACATCTGTAAACTAAGTCCGAATGTATAGTAAGCTGCTATTCCAGCTCCAAAAAAGGTAACTAATGAACCTAAGGAAATCAACTTCGTAATCACGGGTCCAACATTTCTTATTTCATCACGCTTCAAGGTCAATCCTCCTTCAAAAAGAATGATGGAAATCGCTAAAGAGACAAAGTAGTAAAGACCTTCTCCGGGAAATAAACCTTCTTCTCCGTTCCAAATAGGTTCAATCCATTTGGTACCATCTTCAGATAAAAGCGTTGATACTGGACCTACAAATAGACCAATAAGTAATAACGGCAGAATAGCGGGAAGCTTAAGACGCCAAGCCGCCCATTGGGCTACAATTCCTAAAATTATGATTCCGGCAAGCTCTAACATAGGTGATGGGTTAAGTAGTTCCAGGACGAAGATAATACGGTCGCATTAAAATCAAGTTACAATTCTTTGTTAAAAACTGTAGTGAGATTCCAACTAAAAACAGCTTTTTCCTTATTTTGCAGGGATTATTTAATTGGGAGTGAGCTTTATTGCTCGTCTTAGACCAAAGGCTTTAGCTAAGGCTAGGACGAAAAAACTAAATCTCATACCAAACAATCTTTACCTCAAAATCAATTATGACCATTTATCCTATTGAAGCTGGACATTTTAAATTGGACGGTGGCGCCATGTTTGGAGTGGTACCTAAAACCCTTTGGAATCGAACCAATCCAGCCGATGAAAATAACATGATTGATATTGCTGCGCGTTGTATGCTTATTGAAGATGGAGATAGGCTTACGCTTATCGATACGGGTATGGGGGACAAGCAATCTGAAAAGTTTTTTAGCTACTATTATCTTTGGGGAGATCATACCTTGGATAGATCCTTAGCGAGTCATGGCTTTCATAGAGATGACATTACAGATGTATTTATGACCCATTTGCATTTTGATCATTGTGGAGGTTCTGTACAATGGAATAAAGATCGCACGGGCTACGAACCTGCTTTTAAAAACGCAAACTTTTGGACCAATGAAAATCACTGGGAATGGGCTACTAAACCCAACCGCCGAGAGCAGGCTTCTTTTCTGAAAGAAAATCTTCTTCCTATGGAAGAGAGTAGTCAACTTCGTATGATTTCCCGCAAGGGAAGCCAGTATCAAGCAGAAAGCGAGTTGGATTTCGGCATATTTTTTGCCGATGGACATACTGAAAAACAAATGATCCCTCATATTCAATACAAAGGAAAAACCATTGTTTTTATGGCTGATCTCCTGCCTACAGCTGGACATTTACCTCTTCCTTTTGTAATGGGTTATGACACACGACCTTTGCTTACACTTGATGAGAAAGCCTTATTTTTAGAAACTGCTGCCGCCAATGACTATTATCTTTGGCTGGAACATGATGCTCATAATCAACTAATCACAGTTGCACAGACCGAAAAAGGAGTGCGACTTAAAGATACTTTTACCTTTAATGAACTATTTAATTAAACATATGAAATTACAAACCGCAAAATCGTTTATGCTAACTGCTGTAGCAGTAGCCCTTTTTACCGCATGTGACTCTCCAGCTCCGTTAATTACGGTTCCTGTTGAAAATGTAGATACAAACCCCCTCAAAATCTCTGCCCTTACAGATGCGCAAGAAAAAACATGGAGCGGGAAAGACCTTAAAAATGATACCATTCCCGGTATGAGTGTTGAAAAGACATATGCCGAATTACTTCCAGGTAAAACAGGAACAACAACTATTGTTGCTGTAATCGATAGTGGAATTGACATTAAGCACGAAGATCTTAAAAATGTAATTTGGACCAATCCTGGAGAAATTCCTGGTAATGGAAAAGATGATGATAACAACGGTTATATCGACGATATTCATGGGTGGAACTTCCTTGGAGACATCAGCGCAGAGCAGTTGGAATTTGTGCGTATCATCGCTCGCTACCAAGATCAGTTTAAAGGAAAAACTGTAAACACAGTCCCTGCGAATCAAAAAGACCTCTTTTTAATGTATGAAAAAGCAAAAAAAGAGCACGCTGAGAAATTTGAACAAATGTCTAGCAACAAACAGCGTTACACTCAAATTGCTACTCAGCTTGAAACTTCTCATGCCGCAGTTTCAAAAGCACTTGGAAAAGAAGATTACAATGCTGCCGATCTTGCCAAAATTGCAAACCCTGATGAGGTGATGACAAACCACATAGGTTTTCTTACGCAAATGCTGCAGTATGCCGATACCATTCCGGAATTTATGGAAAACATTGATGGTGGCTTGGATTACTTCAACGGACAATTAGACGCAAATTTAAAAATAGATGCAAATTTTAGAAGCATCTTAGGAGATAACCCTTACGATTGGAATGATAAGGTATATGGAAATAACAATGTAACGGGTCCAGATCCAGAAGGAGCTAGACACGGAACTCACGTAGGTGGAATCATTGCTGCACAACGCAACAATGGTATTGGAATGGACGGTGTTGCAAATGACAACATTAAATTAATGGTTATTCGTGCTGTACCAGATGGCGATGAGTACGATAAAGATATTGCCTTGGCGATTCGTTATGCTGTTGATAATGGTGCTAAAATAATCAACACCTCTTTTGGTAAGTATTATGCTCAAAACCCAGAATGGGTATATGACGCTATTCAATACGCAGCCAAAAAGGATGTACTGATTGTAAATGCTGCAGGAAATGAAGGCTTAAGCTTAGATGACCCGGCAAATACAGTATACCCTAATGACCAATTAGATAATGTAACAGAAATGTCTGATACCTTTTTGACTATTGGAGCTTTAAATTATAAATATGGTGGCGAATTAGTTGCTGATTTTTCAAATTACGGAAAATCTAATGTAGATATTTTTGCTCCTGGAGTGAGAATTTATGCAACTACACCAAACAATAAATACGAATTCTTACAGGGAACGTCAATGGCTTCTCCCAATGTTGCTGGTGTTGCTGCAATGCTTCGTAGTTACTATCCTAAATTAAAGGCGAGTCAGGTAAAGCAAATTATTATGAAAAGTGGATTGAAAACCAGCACCAAAGTAATTGTGGGCGGAGATCCGGAAAAGCAATCAAGCTTCAGCGATTTATCAAAATCTGGAGAGATGGTTAATATGTATAACGCCTTTAAATTGGCTGAACTTCAAAAATAAAATATAGATGCAAATAATTTTTAAATTAGGAGTTGCTCTTTGTCTGTTTGCTTTCGCGAAAGCGGGCGCACAAAACACCTCATACTGGCAACAACATGTTGATTACCAAATGGAAATCGACATGAATGTCAACAACTTTCAATACGACGGTAAGCAAAAACTTACCTATACGAATAACTCCCCAGATGTGTTGGATAAGGTGTTCTATCACTTGTATTTCAACGCTTTTCAACCGGGAAGTGAAATGGATGTTCGCTCTCTAAACATTGCCGATCCAGATCGCCGAGTAGGAGATCGTATTAGTAAATTAGGGCCTGATGAAATAGGTTTTATCAAAGTCGAAAAGCTCACTCAAGATGGTGTTAAACTTAATTACCAAGTTGCAGGAACCGTTTTAGAAGTGCAGCTAGCAAAACCTATTGCTCCCGGAGCTAGTGTCGTTTTTGATATGGATTTTAAGGGACAAGTACCTGTACAAATTCGTCGTAGTGGACGTAACAACAAAGAAGGAGTCGCCTTGTCTATGACGCAATGGTATCCTAAAATGGCCGAATATGACTTTGAAGGTTGGCATGCAGATCCTTATATCGCTCGTGAATTTCACAGTGTTTGGGGAGATTTTGATGTAAAAATTACGATTGATGCCGACTATACCTTAGGAGGAACAGGATATGTTCAAAACGGGAATGAAGTTGGTCATGGATATCAAGATGAAGGTGTAAAACCTGGAAAATCAAAGCGCGGAAAGTATACTTGGCATTTTAAAGCTCCTAAAGTTCATGACTTTACATGGGCAGCAGATCCTGATTATATTCATGATGTGTTGGTTGCCGATAATGATGTTAAGCTGCACTTTTTATACAAGCGCAATCCAGAAATCTCTGAAAACTGGAAAAAACTCCAGCCAAAAACAGCAGAGCTCCTTAGCTATTTTAATGAAAATGTAGGCCAATACCCTTATAAACAATACTCTGTAATCCAAGGTGGTGACGGAGGTATGGAATACGCCATGTGTACTTTGATCACTGGAGAACGCAATTTTGATAGCTTGTTTGGTGTGACTGCTCACGAAATGGCACACACTTGGTTTCAGTTTTTATTAGCCTCTAATGAAGCTAAGCATGAGTGGATGGATGAAGGCTTTACTTCTTACATCTCTACCCTTGCAAAAAATGAAATTATGGGTAGCCAAGAGCTATCTCCTTTTGCAGGAACATACAGCGGCTACTTCCGATTAGTAAATAGTGGTTTTGAACAACCTCAAAGTACACATGCCGATCGTTATAATCGCAACTTTGCTTACGGTGTCGCCGCCTATAGTAAAGGAGCTATATTTTTGGCTCAATTGGAATACGTAATTGGAAAAGACGCCTTGAAAAAGACGTTGAAGAAGTATTTCGAGGATTTTGCCTTTAAACACCCTACGCCTAACGATATCAAACGTACTGCCGAAAAAGTTTCAGGTATGCAATTGGATTGGTACTTACAGGATTGGACACAAACAACCAATACTATCGATTATGCTATCAAAAGCGTTGAGGCCGATGGAAACAAAACTAAGGTAACTCTAGAACGAATTGGTCTTATGCCAATGCCTATAGATCTTTACGTTACTTCTAAAGGAGGAAAAGAAGAGTCTTATTATATCCCATTGCGTATGATGCGTGCTGAAAAGGAGAATCCAACACCAGCAATACCGCGCAAGCAGTTGGAAGATTGGCCTTGGACAAACCCAACATATACCTTTGTAATTGACACGCCTTTAGATCAAATTAACGCTATGATGATTGATCCTACGAGATTGATGGCAGATTTGAATGCTGAAAATAATATGTGGAAGAAAGAATAGTTTGCCCTAGCAAACAAAATATCAAAAACCCAACTATTAAAGTTGGGTTTTTTGTTTTCTTAAAACACTAACTTTACGCCCTCAATGAATCAAAACTATCCCAAGTCTGAAAAGCTCAAATCTAAAAAGTTGATTGATCATCTTTTTGAGGAGGGTCGGTCTGTAAAGGCTTTTCCTCTGCGGATGGTTTATGTTGCTACTCCCCTTGAGAAAGATGGTTTTCCTGTTCAAGCTGGCGTGTCTGTTTCGAAACGTACGCATAAGTTGGCCGTTACAAGAAACCACCTCAAGCGATTGATGAGAGAGTCCTATCGGTTAGAAAAAAAGAGAATAGACACAAAAGGCACGACATTTGCACTGCTCATTTTATACACGAGCCGCGATGTACTTTCTCAAGCAGAAGTGTCTAAGGCCATGGTCAAACTTTTAAACCGATTTAATGATGCGATTACTCCTTCTTAGTGCCTGTCTTAGTTTGTTTTTTTCCTGTGACACCTCAACAGACGCTCAATCTGAAGTCTATTCAAATGACCTTTTAGGGATTGGAGTTGAAATGTCTGAAAGTGATGAAGGTTTTACAATGAAAACCGTTTCTGAAGATATTCTTATAGCTTCAGAAATGAATGCCCCATCTCCACCAGAATCTCAAACATCCGATCTTAAAATTATAAAAACGGGTACGCTTCGTTTTGAAAGCTTAGACCTAGCACAAACACATGCGCAAATTCTAAGTATTATTAATCAGGCAAATGGTTATGTTCAAAACGATAATTCTGGCAAGAATTATAATCAGCTATATCACAACCTGACCGTTCGTGTTCCTACAGAAAACTTTCAATCAACTATAGATGCTATTTCACAAGGCGTGGCACATTTTGACGAAAAAACCATCAGTAGGAAAGATGTCACCGAAGAATTTATAGACCTTAACGCAAGACTTAAAGCAAAGCGTGCATTGGAAGATCGCTATTTAGCACTTTTGGCGAAAGCCAAAAACGTCAAAGAGATGTTAGACATAGAGCGCGAACTTTCACAAATCAGAGAAAATATTGAGCGTGCAGAAGGCCGTCTAAAATACTTAAACAACAAGGTGTCTTTGAGCACTTTAAATATTCAATTTTACAAGACAGAAATAGCCACTAGAACTAACACCTCTTTTGGAGCCAAAATGGGCAATGCACTCAAGAGTGGATGGAATGGAATTGCTTCATTTTTCCTAGGTTTGCTACGCGTCTGGCCTTTTCTTATCTTAGTAGCCCTCTTTGCGTATGTGATACGCCGCTGGATCCAAAAAAGAAATAAAAACAAATAGGCTTAAGTTAGCTGTTATCCTTACGACAGTTTCTCTAATGCACATATCCATTTATATGAAAAAGAAAATCCTTATTCCCATTTTAGCATTGGCAACCTTGCTTGGGACCGTTAGTTTTCAGAGTGACTTTTTTGAAATTGCAAAGCAAATCGAAATATTCACCGAACTTTTCAAAGAACTCAACATGAACTATGTGGATGAAACAAATCCTGCAGAACTCATGGATAGCGCCATAGAAGGTATGCTAGAAGATCTAGATCCCTACACTAAATACTGGACAGAACAGGAGGTGGAAGATGCCAAAATTAACCGTTCAGGAAATTATTCAGGTATTGGCGCTACTGTTCGTAACAGCAAAGGAACCCTAATTATCATTGAACCACGTAAAGGCTATCCAGCAGATAAAGCGGGCCTCAAAGCAGGTGATAAACTTGTGAAAATTGGTGACATTACTGTTGAAGGTTATGAGGGAGATGCCGGTGACTTATTAAAAGGAGCCCCAGGAAGTGATGTGCTTGTGACCTATGAACGTCAAGGTAAGGAGGCAACCGCCAATATTAAAAGATCTGGTGTGGAAGTAGATGCTGTTCCTTTCTATAAATTAATAGGTGATGATGTAGGCTATATTGTCCTTACAAAATTTAATAGTAAGGCTTCAGCGCAAGTCAAAGAAGCGTTGATAAGCTTAAAAACAGATGGGGCACAAAAAATCATTTTAGATTTACGAGGTAATGGTGGTGGATTACTAAGAGAAGCAATCGCTATTTGCAATCTATTTCTTCCCAAAGGAGAAGTGATTACCACTACTAAGTCGGTTGTCAAAAAATATAACAAAACGTATATGACTAAAAACGAGCCAGTGGATACTGAGATTCCGTTGGTGGTATTGGTCAATGGCCGTTCTGCTTCTGCCAGTGAAATTGTATCTGGTGGTTTACAAGATTATGACCGTGCGGTTATTGTAGGCGCACGTAGCTTCGGAAAAGGTCTAGTTCAACGTCCTAAGCCTCTGACCTATGGAACATCGCTTAAAGTGACGATTTCAAGGTATTATACGCCTTCTGGTCGTTGTATTCAAGCCTTAGACTACTGGAATCGTGACGAAAAAGGAAATGCAGTGCGTACCGATATAAAAGATTACAAATCCTTTACCACTAAAAACGGTAGAAAAGTATTTGATGGTGGCGGTGTTTTTCCAGATGTGGAGGTTGCCTCGGCAAAAATGAGTCCTATTACCAAAGCTTTGGCAAAAGACAATGCCATTTTTGAGTATGCTACTAAATTTTATTACGACCATCAATTTAGTGACCTCAGCGAGTTTAGCTTTTCTGATACCGACTATACCGACTTTAAACGTTTCTTAAAACAAACGGGCTTTGAGTTTGAAACGGAGACGGAGACCGCTTTCGCGAAAGCGTACGTACAAGCAGATAAAGATGCTTTCAAAGAAGATGTCAGTAGCATCTATAACCAGCTTCTTACTACAATTTCTAAAGCAAAAGATAAAGAGCTCGATACCCGTCGTGATGAAATTCAAGGTCTGCTCATCGACGAAATTGTAAAGCGTTACTTTTACCGCGACGGACTGTACCAATATCAAATTGAAAACAACGCAGAAATTGCGGAATCTTTACTCGTTTTACGAGATGCTAAACGTTACCAGAATATCCTAAACTAGTCATTATCAAACATTATATATTCCTTTTATTTTTGTGCTTTTTGAGTCTCCCGCTATTTGCGCAAGTAGATCGCGGACACGAAACTTTTTTTGATACCGACAAGCATAATCTTATTAAAATAGAAGCGGCCAAACTTCAAAGGTTTATCAATAGCTTGCCTATTGAAAAAATTGAAGATATATCAATTTATGGCTACTGTGACGATCGAGGAACAGATGAATATAATCAGGCCTTATCACAACGAAGAGCTGATGCAATACGTAATATTTTTGTGGCAAATGGAGTCTCAGACTCTATAATCACCAATGCAGATGGCAAAGGTGAGCTCCTCCTTACAAGACTGGATGACGCTGGGAGTGCAGTACAACGCAAACTCAATAGAAAAGTAGAAATTCTTGTCGCTATTAAAGTGCCTAGAGTTGTAAGCGCAGAAGAAGAAGAGTCTGAAAAAGAACTGGAAGCTGTCGCCGAAAAGAAATACAAAACCTTAACAGACACCATTGAAAAAGGAGATCGAATTCTACTTGAAAATATCCTCTTCAAAACCAATTACAGCTATGTGATGGGGAAATCCCACAAACACCTACGCTCGCTAGCAAAGTATCTCAAAGAAAATGACAATATCATTTTCAAAATTCAAGGCCATGTATGTTGTACGAGTAAAGGGCGTGATGCCGTTGATTTAAAAACGGGAAAACGAAATCTCTCTGTGGCTAGGGCAAAATTTGTCTATGATTATTTATCAAACAATGGGGTTGCAAAAAAACGAATGCGATATGAGGGATTCGGTAGTCGCTATCCTATTGGTGGCGAGACCAATCTAGATAAGAGGGTTGAAATTCTGGTGACCTACATCAAGAAAAGAAAGCCTAAACCTCGTAAGTAGGGTTTATCAATTCATAATAGCACAACTCTTCAGGGTCCTCCCCCACTTGAATCATTTTTGAAAATTGCAAGCCAACTTTTTCCAACAACTTTCTAGAAGCCATATTCTCTTCTAAAGTTATAGCGCCTATTTTTTTTAAATTGAAAACTGAAAACGCAGCTTCTTTTACACAAACCGCCGATTCATACGCATATCCTTTCCCCTCAAACTCTGGTAGGAAAGAAAAACCAATATCTACACCTTCCAAACCTTCTCGATCATAGATGCCGCAACAGCCTAATTTGACTCCATCTACTTTTCTAATCACCGTATAATTACCAAACCCAAGCCGTTCTAGTTGGGGCAACATACGTTCTGCAATGTACTTTTCGGCAGCCTCCAAGGATTTAACATTGCGATCTCCAATATATTGAAGCCATTTTGGAGTATTGAGTAATTCTAAAATAAAAGCGGAATCTTCTACGTTTGCGGGACGCAAATGCAATCGCTCTGTATCGAAGGTTTTATAGTCCATATATTCGTTTATTGCTGAGCTCTAAAATACACTTTTTAGAGTTGCATTATTAAGTCACTCCCCCAATCTACACTCATTAATGTATTCATCGCGCCTCCTTTTTTGTATCTTTTTACCGTCCAACCAAAATGATCCTATATGCAGTCATTTCTTGATTTTTTTGAGTTTATGCCTATCTGGCAAAAGCTGATTTGGATAATCTCGGTACTTACATTTTTTTGGGTGCTTGAGGGTTATTACGCTTTCGCGAAAGCGCGATATAACAAATGGACACACGCTAAAACCAATTTTGGATTATTGGCCTTTGTTATGATTATCAATACCGCTTTTGGAATTGCTACAGCTAGTGTTTTTATCTGGCTTCAAGAAAGTCAGTTTGGAATCTTAAACCTCTTTGAGCTGCCCATTTGGATAGAGCTTTTAATGGCGATATTAGTTTTAGATTTTATCGCTCAGTTTGGGGTGCACTATCTACTTCATCAGGTACAGTGGATGTGGAGATTACACCTTGTGCATCATAGTGATACGCATATAGATGCCACCTCTGGAACACGTCATCATCCATTGGACTTTATCATACGAGAGCTATTTGCGCTTCTTGCTGTGGTGATTATGGGAATGCCTATCGCTTTTTACTTTTTTTACCGCATCCTTACAATATTTTTTACCTACTGGACCCATGCAGATATTAAACTTCCAAGAAAACTGGATAAGGGGTTGAGTTATCTAATTGTTACGCCAACCATGCATAAGTTTCATCATCATCACAAAATGCCATGGACCGATACTAATTATGGGAATGTATTTTCTATTTGGGATCGAATTTTTGGAACCTATCTTTATGAAAATCCAGACGATATTATCTACGGCCTAGATATAGTAGATAATGAACGTGGAGATGATATGAAATATCAACTTGGATTACCCTTTAATAAAAAAGTGCGTTATAAAAAGAAAGATGGCTAGGAGTTGAGATGACTGATTTACCTGGTTTTACTTAGATTCCTTTTGTGTAAATATCATTCCAATATGTGGAATTCCATCTTCAAGGTAGCCCTCTCCTATTTCTGTATATCCTAAATTATTGTAGAATTTTTTTAAGTAAACCTGTGCAGAAATCTTGATTTTCGACACTTGAAAACGCTCTATTACAGCTGCATTAGAAACCTGCATAAGTTCATAGCCATATTTGTGTTTTCGTTCTTCCTCACGCACGATTACTCTTCCGATACTCGCATCTTCAAAATAAGCCCCTGGTGGAAAAATTCGTGTGTAAGCAACTAAGCGATTTTCTTTATATCCTAAAACATGTAAAGCCTTATCATCCTTCCCATCTACATCTTGATACACACAGTCTTGCTCAACCACAAAAACTTCAGCACGTAGTTGTAAAACTGCATACAGTTCGTCTCGGGAAAGTTCCTGATAGGTTTTTATAGCATATGTAAGCGCTGTGCTATTCATTAAAGTATCCGCGAAGCGGGATTTTAGCAAAAAGCGATTTTATCAACACGTCTTTGGTGGCGTCCACCTTCAAAAGGTGTAGCAAGAAATGCTTTCACCATACTGAGTGCTTGATTTTCTGATGTATAACGCGCAGGAATACTAATGATATTGGCATCATTATGTTCTCTCGCCAAAACAGCAATTTCTTCGATCCAACAAAGAGCAGCACGCACCTGTTGATGTTTGTTTGCACTCATTGCTACTCCGTTTCCACTTCCGCAAATAATAATTCCAAAATCAACGGTTTTATTTTCAACATCTGTAGCAACTGGATGTACAAAATCAGGATAATCAACACTATCATTAGCATCGGTACCATAATTAGTTACTTCGTGACCTTCGGCTTTTAAATAGGCTACTATTGTATTTTTATAATCTGTTCCGGCGTGATCGTTTCCGATGGCAATTTTCATAATGAGAGGTTTAGATTTTACAAAGGTAAAACAAATGAGAGGTTTGGAAGTTGCGCTTTCGCGAAAGCGTACTCTTATATACTAACATAAATCAGCACTTCATTCTAATAGCTTTGTATTGTTTACAACATGTGAATAGACCCTGTCAATAACTTCTTATGAATAATCATAAGTATTCTTGATTACTAACTTTAAAATTCCAATACGTGACAGCAACTCACATATGCAAATTTAAATGTCTCTTTTTGTACTCAATTTTATCAGACAAATTGAGTGTAGATTTTAATAAGTTGGCCACCAAAGTTATTCCCAAAAATCCTATAATAAGGGTTATCAACAGTTGTTAACGAAACCTCATAAAAGACAGGTTTTCAATACTCAGTATAGCTAACAACTAGTGAATAACACGTGAACAAGTCTTCAAAAGTCAGTTATCACAATTCTTCCTTATAAAGTTATACCGCTATTAACATGCTATAATAACCATCATTATTTTTTAAAATTTTAAAGAAAACATATGATGAATATATTGTTTGTTGATAACAACTAAAATTTGAGAAATAAAATGAAGGGAAGATTGATAAAAGGGAAGTATTAACTCACAACGGAACTGAAAGGTACAGATTCAACATTGGTCTGCTTATTATTATCGTCAGTAAAAGAATTATTAATATAAACTGCAAAACCAATGACTCCTACTATGAGTATGAGTATAAAAATCAAGGTGGTTATATTAAATTTTTTTGATGTATTCATGTCTTGTATCCCTTTAAAGACGTACTAATTATCAAAACGTTACATAAATATTAAGATAATTTTAAGATTTAAGGTAAAAAACAATAGTTTTAGAGCTTAAACGGTTTATTTTTAGAGGTATAGGATAGAGTCAAATGTTCCTTCATTAGGAAGTATTTTTTTAGATTTATTTGATTTAATATATAAAACGTAGCTTTGCACTAATCTTAATGAATTGATTTAAAAGAATTCATACTACTTAAAGTAGACTTCTCAATGAATTTATGTTCGCCCGAATGCAATGAAATAACATTAAGTAAATATTAAATACGTTCCTTTCTCTTAAAAAAGGAATATCATTACAAATACATGAATAGAAATAAACGAAGAAGTTCTTCGCCCAAGATTACAAACCTTACCGAAAGAATTATAAAGATCCTTAAAGAGGATCATCACAAAAGCTTTAATTACAAACAAATATGCGCCAAACTGGATGTAGATGATCCTAGTAGCCGTAATCAAGTAGTTAAAAAATTACAACAGTTAAAAGCCCAAGAGCAGGTAATCGAACCTGAACGTGGCAAATATCAACTCGTTCCAAATCGTAATTATCACACAGGAATATTAGACGTCTCTGGAAAAGGAGGCGGCTATGTAATGGTAGGAGATTTAGAACAAGATATCTATGTACCTCCTCACCATCTCAACAAAGCGTTGAATGGCGATGAAGTAGAGGTATATATATACAGACAACGTCGAAGTAAGAAACACGAGGGAGAAATTGTAAAAATTATCAAACGTAAAACCGACGAATTTGTAGGTGTGATTGATATTCAAAAGAAATTTGCCTTTGTACACACTTCAGAAAGTAATAAAATGTACACCGATGTTTTTGTCCCTTTAGCCAAAATAGGCAAGGCAGAAAATGGTGATAAGGTTGTTGTACGATTAGAAGATTGGCCAGAAAAAGCAGATTCTCCTTTTGGTGTAGTAACAAAGGTTTTAGGAAAACCTGGTGAACACAATACAGAGATTCATTCAATCCTTGCGCAGTACGGACTGCCATATGAATTTACAGAAGAAGTTGAAGCTTATGCCAATAAGATTGATACCTCGATAAAAGCCGATGAAATTGCAAAGCGTAGAGATATGCGTGATGTATTGACTTTTACGATAGATCCAAAAGATGCTAAAGATTTTGATGACGCTTTAAGTTTTCAAAAATTAGACAATGGAAACTATGAAGTTGGAATTCATATTGCAGATGTAAGTCATTATTTAGTACCAGGAACGATATTGGATGATGAAGCTTATGAGCGTGCAACATCAGTATATTTAGTAGATAGGGTAGTACCTATGTTACCAGAAATATTGAGTAATGGAGCTTGTTCACTAAGACCTCATGAAGAGAAATATACCTTTTCTGCTGTTTTTGAAATGGATCCTGCTACTACCAAAATAACCAATCAATGGTTTGGACGTACCGTGACTTATAGTGATGCTCGTTTTGCTTATGAAGAAGCTCAGGCAATTATAGAATCTAAAACTGCCACAATTCCATCGGACGTTTCTCTCAGTGGAAAACGTTACAAGACAACTCCAGAATTAGTGGAGGCTACTTTAGAATTAGATAGAATGGCTAAAATTATGCGCAGACAGCGTATGAAAAATGGGGCTATTTCTTTTGATAAAGTCGAAGTAAAATTTGATTTGGATGAAGATGCAAACCCAGTAGGTGTTTTCTTTAAAACGTCTAAAGATGCCAATAAACTAATCGAAGAGTTTATGCTTTTAGCAAATAGAAAAGTGTCTGAATTTATAGGTAAACAATCTCCAAAAAAGACCTTTGTATACCGTATTCACGATGAGCCTAACGATGAAAAGTTAGCTGCTTTGGAGACGGTAGTTGGCAAATTTGGATATAAATTAAATCTAACAGATCGCAAAAGTATTACCTCTTCTTTGAATACGCTACTTATGGATGTTCAAGGAAAAAAAGAACAGAATTTAGTAGATACACTAGCCATTCGTACGATGTCAAAAGCGGTGTATTCTACTGATAATATTGGACATTACGGACTAGCATTTGATTATTACTCACATTTTACTTCTCCTATACGTCGTTACCCTGATGTAATGGTTCACCGTTTATTACAGCATTATTTAGATGGTGGAAAATCGGTAAGTGAAGAGGAATATGAAGAAAAATGTAGACATTCTAGTGGGCGAGAGCAACTTGCGACAAGTTCAGAACGAGACAGCATCAAGTATATGCAGGTTAAGTTTATGCAAGATCATAAAGACGAAGAATTCTTAGGTGTTATTTCTGGAGTTACTGAGTGGGGAATTTATGTAGAAATAATTTCCAATAAATGTGAAGGAATGGTACGATTACGAGATATCAAGGGAGATCACTATGAATTCGATCAAGCGAGTTACTCGGTAATTGGACAGCGAACAGGGAAGAAAATTACACTAGGAGATGAAATCTACGTAAAAGTAAAAGAAGCCGATTTAGTCAAGAAACATCTTGATTTTCACTTTATCAAGGCGAAGAAGTAATTGTAAGCTTCATCTCATAAATCATAAAAAAGACGGATAGCTATCCGTCTTTTTTAGTTATTATAAGAAACAGAAAAATAATTTTTAATTCAATACGATTTCTTTAAAATGATTTACTGTAACAGTCTGATAATCCCATTGTCTTTATAAAAAGAAACCTTGAACTTATGAAAACCCTATATACTATACTTAGCTTGTTTTTTACAACGCTAATCGTTGCGCAAAATCCCATCGTAAAAGACATGGGTGATTTTAATACGGTAAAAGTCTATGATCGTATTGTCGTTAATCTTGTAAAATCAGTTGAAAACAAAGTGATCATTTCTGGGGCAGACGCAAGTCAAGTTAATGTCCTCAATAAAGATGGCGTACTGAAAATTAAGATGGAATTGGATCTTATTTTTGATGGCAATAAAACTTTTGTACATGTGCATTATACAGACCTTAAACTAATAGATGGTAATGAAGGAGCGGTGATTACTTCCAACGAACTGATAGAACAAGATAAAATAGAAATAAAGGTTCAAGAAGGAGCAAGAGCAAAAGTGGGCCTTTTAGTAAAAGAGGCTACTCTCAGAGCTGTAACTGGCGGAATAATAATGGCTAGCGGTCAAGCAGAACGGCAAGATGTTACTGTAAATACAGGTGGCGTTTATGAAGGAAGAGATCTAGAAACAGATCATGGGGAAGTATTTGTACAAGCCGGTGGAAACGTAGAAATTTATACTGCAAAGAGCATTGATATTACCATTCGTGCTGGTGGGGATGTCTATGTTTATGGGAATCCACCTGAGGTAAAACGCAGACGAACTTTTGGAGGGCGTATTAAAATAATGTAGTTCCAATAGATAAAATAAATGCTTCTATTTTGTAGGAGTAGGGAAGGGAGTTGTTAGCAAACAGCTCCCTTTTTTTGTTCTTTTACTTAGCCAAAATCTACCTTGTACTCCATGGTCCTTTTGACTAACTTTGTGTAAAACCACTTCAAATTTATGTTTCAAGATCTTCCTGCGGCGTTTACCTCTGGCTTATTGCTGGCGTTTATGATAGGTCCTGTATTTTTTGTACTCCTTGAAACAGCAGCGACTAAAGGTTTTAGAGCAGCAGTAACTTTTGATCTAGGTGTGTTTACCGCCGATATTTTCTTTATTGGTTTAGCGTATTTAAGTAGCTATCAATTACTAGATAATTTGAGCAATGCGCCTGGACTCTTTGTTTTCGGTGGGGTTATTTTAATGGTGTATGGCTTGATGATGTACCTTAAAAAACCTACTCGTGCAAATCTTGATCCCAATCGGGCAAAGGCAGGAAAGCATGGGTATCTCCAATTGTATATCAAAGGATTTTTACTCAATTTTATCAATATTGGCGTACTAGTTATCTGGTTAGGCGTGATTATAGTTGTAGGTCCCTCTGTAGATAATGATCCCACAAGACTCTTTGTTTTTCTAGGAACTATGCTAGGCACCTATTTTGTTGTCGACATTGGAAAAATTGTACTCGCCAAACAACTCAAGAGATTCTTAACACCTCGACGAATTTTTAAGGTCAAAAAACTGCTAGGTTTTATCCTTATTATTTGCGGACTCGTACTAACCACCAAAGGCTTTCTACCAAAGGATAAAATGAATATCAAAGAAGGCTTGGAGAATTTTAGAGATGGAAGTGAAGAAGCTACTATGAAAGCTACACCTCCTATTCAGGATAGTTTGTAGTTCCCCATTAGGATTAACTTTATTTTGCAATTCCTTTTGAGGTATCGATCGTCCCGACACTTCGGGGGAACCGCTGAATATGTTGTATAAAAAAAAGGAACTCCATATAGAAGTTCCTTTTGAGGTATCGAGCGGATTCGAACCGCTGTAGATGGTGTTGCAGACCACTGCCTAGCCACTCGGCCACGATACCAGTTGTGCGTGCAAATATAGTTACTTTTTAGAATAATGAACAAAGAAAAAGGGATTAGACTTTTTATTTTCCTAAAGGCATAAAAGCTAGCTCCTTTGCTTGCTTCTCTCAACAGTAACCATCTCTACATCCCCACCAATAGGGGGGTTGAGTTTTGAAACAGCTACAGTCGCTTCTTGAATTAAAGCATCTTCTGCTAGAAAGCGAACTAAAATTCGTTCACAAACAGTCTCTAAAAGATGAGATGCGATCGCCATTTCCTCCTTTACAATCCTATTGAGTAATACATAATCTACAGTGTCACCCAAATAATCTGTCTTAGCCGACTTTGAAAGATTAGCCTCTATTTGAACGTCTACTCTGTAGTCGGAGCCAATTTTTGTTTCCTCCGATAAACACCCATGATAGGCGTAGACTCTAATATTACTAACTCGTATTTTTCCCATGTTTATTCCCCGCGAAGGCGGGGATCTTTTTGATGTATTACAAAGTTAAAGCATCTAAACCAATTGGGTTTCATAAAGCACTGCTATCCTCACATTGGAAGCTCGCTTCTCAAGCTTCGATTTAAGGAGACTTATAAACTTCATCGCCACGCTGTTCCTTGAAAGCGTTTTACTAAATTTGTGCTTCAATGTAACAATAATGACTGAAGAACATAAATCACTCAATTTTCTAGAGCAAATCGTTGAAGAGGATCTATCCAAGGATTATAAAGTGGAAGACCTTCGTTTTCGTTTTCCGCCAGAACCTAATGGCTACTTACACATTGGACATTGTAAGGCTATAGGGATTAGTTTTGGCCTTGGTGAACGCTATAATGCCCCTGTAAACCTGCGTTTTGACGATACAAACCCAGCCAAAGAAGAACAAGAATATGTAGATGCGATCAAAGAAGATGTTTCTTGGTTAGGATACAAATGGGATAAGGTTTGTTTTTCAAGTGATTACTTTCAGCAGTTATACGACTGGGCAGTAATGCTCATTAAAGAAGGAAAAGCCTACGTTGATAGTCAGTCAAGTGAAGATATGGCTATTCAAAAAGGGACACCTACCCAACCTGGAGTTCCTGGACCTTACCGCGATCGCTCTGTAGAAGAAAATCTCGATCTTTTTGCACGCATGAAAGCTGGGGAATTCAAGGAAGGGGAACATGTCTTGCGTGCTAAAATCGATATGGCAGATCCTAATATGCTTATGCGTGACCCACTGATGTACCGCATTTTACACAAGGAACATCATCGCACAGGAAACGACTGGTGTATTTATCCAATGTATGATTGGACACATGGAGAGAGTGATTATATCGAACAAGTCTCACACAGTTTGTGTTCGCTTGAATTTAAGCCTCATAGAAAGCTTTACGACTGGTTCTTGGACCAAGTGTATACAGGAGAAGATTTACGCGTTAAGCAGCGCGAATTTGCCCGTTTAAACCTCACTTATACTATCATGAGTAAGCGCAAGTTGCTTACACTTGTAGAAGAGGGGGTAGTAACTGGTTGGGATGATCCACGTATGCCTACAATTTCTGGCTTACGTCGCCGAGGCTATACTCCAACCGCCATCCGTAAATTTATCGATACCGTAGGTGTAGCTAAGCGTGAAAATGTTATTGACGTTTCTCTATTAGAATTTAATATTCGAGAAGATTTAAATAAAATTTCTACTAGAGTAATGGCTGTTTTAGACCCTGTAAAATTGGTAATCACCAATTATCCAGAAGGGAAAGAAGAAATGCTCATCGCCGAAAACAATCCTGAAGATGTAAATGCAGGATCTCATGAAGTGCCTTTTAGTCGCGAACTCTACATTGAACGAGAAGATTTCAAAGAGAATGCTGGTAATAAATACTTCCGTTTGACGCTCGGAAAGGAAGTTCGCCTAAAAAATGCCTACATCATCCAAGGAGAAAGTGTAGTCAAAGATGATCAAGGAAATATTACTGAAATTCACTGTACTTATGATCCAGAGTCAAGATCTGGGAGTGGGACAGAGTCTTCAAGACGCAACGTAAAAGGTACCTTACACTGGGTTTCTATAGCGCATGCAATTCCTACAGAGGTTCGCTTATACGAGCGTCTGTTTAATCACGAATCTCCTGATGGGGATAAGGATGTCGACTTTAGAGAATACTTAAATCCAGAATCATTAAAAGTGGTTACTGGCTATGTTGAACCCTTTTTAGCAACTGCGAAAATTGGAGATGTTTTTCAATTCCAACGCTTGGGTTATTTCAATGTAGATACAGATAGTACTCCAGAGAAAATGGTGTTCAACCGAACTGTTGGTTTGCGTGATTCTTGGGCCAAGCAAAAACCAAAACCGCAACAAAACACTGCTCAAAAGCCGCAACAGCAACAACAGGCTTCAGCCCTGAGTACAATTAACAAGCTCGGGAAGAAGTTGGCAAATCTTCCAGAAGAGAAGCGTCTTGCAACTGTTGCAGATATTCAGAAACTGGCTGAAAAACTCACAGAAGAAGAGGTGATAGGTTTCTTTAATACTGCCGCTAAGAAAGTGGGAACACGTTTGGCAGGAATCGAGAGTTTGTACGCTTTCGCGAAAGCGCACTCCAAACCAATCGCTCATATAGAAGGAGCTGAGGAATTTGTTCAAAAAGCTAAGGATGATAGCAACGAACTACTACAAGAGGCAGCTCAGAAGTTCTAATTAGTATCTGAACCAAAAAAAAACCCGAAGCAATCGCTCCGGGTTTTTTATGATATAAAGTACTAGAACCTACTCTTCACCACGAGTTTTCTTCTTATTCACAATACCTTTTTTCTGATTGTCAATTTTCATCTGCTCTCCAATTTGATTGGAAGCAACAAAAGAGGCGATCATATCGTTAAGCATATTACTTCCAGCTTGCGGCGAATTAGGCATTAGAATCAGGTTAGAATTGGTTTGCTCACCCATAGATTGTAAGGTATCATAATGCTGAGTTACAACTATTAAAGCCGAAGCTTCTTGAGAGTTGATTCCCACATTGTTTAATACATCTACAGACTCTTCCAGTCCACGAGCGATTTCACGACGTTGGTCGGCGATACCCTGTCCTTGAAGACGTTTTGATTCTGCTTCAGCACGAGCCTTAGCAACAATTTTAATACGATCTGCTTCTGCTTCAAACTCTGCAGCTACCTTTTCACGCTCTGCTGCGTTAATACGGTTCATCGCTTCTTTTACTTGAATATCAGGATCAATATCGGTTACAAGGGTTTTAATGATATCAAAACCATAGCTTGACATCGCTTCGTTCAATTCACGTTTTACAGCAATTGCAATATCATCTTTACGCTCAAAAACATCATCGAGTTTCATTTTAGGCACCTCTGCACGCACCACATCAAATACATAAGAGGTAATTTGATCATGCGGATTTTCTAATTTATAGAAGGCATCATACACCTGTTCTTTACGTACTTGAAATTGAACAGAAATTTTAAGACGCACAAATACATCATCCTTAGTCTTTGTCTCAATAAGTACATCGAGCTGCTGAATCTTGAGATTGATACGTCCAGCAATTTTGTCGACAACTGGAATTTTAAATTGTAATCCAGATTGACGAGTGCCAATATATTTTCCAAAGCGCTCAATAATCGCTGCGGTTTGTTGTTTCACCATGAAAATACCGGTGAATAAAATAAGAATTGCTATAAATATTATAGCAGGGAGAAGAATGTTTGGTATCATAAATTAATGGTTTTGAAAGTTAATGAAGGGTTGAAGTTATGAATTTACAACTTATATGTCGCTCTTATCGACAAAACGTAACAGTTCGTCTTATTTTTCTGAAAGAGAGAAAAACATATACTATCTTTCGATTTTTAAAATTAAAACGGTGTCCCAAACACCATCCTTCTGATGAAAAAGAATTTAACCGCACTATTATTCCTTTTGGCAACTTTTGGTTGTTTTGCACAATCCTATATGGGTTCTGGCAATTACAATAGAATTGGAATTCAAGCCCGCTACGCCGTATTAGATATAGAAACTTCAGATTTTGAAATTGCTGGGGATACTGGATTTATGGCAGGACTTACCACGAGAGGTAGGTTGTACAATAATTTTGGAATGATCTACGGGATTGACTTTGTATCCCTTAGTACTAATGTACAAGGTCGTGCCTTAGGTAATGTGAGTTTTGAAGACATGCAATACACGGTAATTGGCGCACAATTAAATTTATTATTGAGCTATAATATTCTCGAGCAGAATTTGGCTATTGAAGCCGGTCCCGCGCTTATGGTGAACTCTAAAATGACCTTAAAGAACCAAGGTCAGGAAGACAATATCGTAAAAGGTTATGCTAGTTTAAAAGCAACAGATATTGAAGAAATTTCACGAATCAATCCATTTGTAGTTGTTGCTCTTACTGGAGGATTTGAAAGAATTCGTTTTAGTGTTCAATATCAATACGGGTTTACCAATATCTTAGGCAACTTAAATAGTCAAGACCTGCAAGATATCGATCGTACAGTCCCTGACTTTAAGGGTTCTTCTTCGATTATTTCTGGAGGTATAGTACTTTATTTATAAGGTATCAATTGCTTTCTGAATTCTAGAAAGTGTTTCCTCTTTTCCTAAAGCTGCTGCGATTTCAAATACATCAGGTCCTTGCATTGCGCCTACAAGACTCAGTCTAAAAGGTTGCATCACTTTTCCAAATCCAAGCTCATTGCTGGTGATCCATGCTTTTACAGCATCTTGAATACTTGTAGCATCAAAAGCACTAAGCTCAGAAATAACATTCTGTACTTGCTTCATAATGTCTGCTGTATCTTCTTTCCATCCTTTCTTAGCGGCCTTTTCATCATAAGTCTCAGGCGCTTTAAAGAAATAATGCCCAAGATCCCAAAGGTCAGAGATAAAGGTCGCCCGTTCTTTTATGAGACCAACTACAAGCAAGGCATAGTCTGGAGTGGTTTGAATTTGTTTTTGTGAAAGCAACTCCATAAACCCATCAGCGATATCTTCATTCTTGGCTTCTTGTAAATAATGTTGCTGAAACCACTTTGTTTTTTCAGGATCAAATTTAGCCCCAGCCTTATTCACTTTCTCCAAATCAAAAGCTGCTACTAATTCCTCCAATGAAAAGAACTCTTGTTCAGTTCCTGGATTCCAACCTAAAAAGGCAAGCATATTAACTACAGCTTCTGGTAAATAACCATCTTCCCGATAGCCTGAAGACACTTCCTCCGTTTTTGGGTCTGTCCATTCTAATGGGAACACAGGAAATCCTAGTTTGTCGCCATCTCGCTTGCTTAATTTTCCTTTGCCTACTGGTTTCAAGATTAATGGTAAATGCGCAAATTTAGGAGCTTCCCATCCTAAGGCTTTATACAATAAAATGTGCAATGCCATAGAAGGCAACCACTCTTCCCCACGAATAACATGGGTAATTTCCATAAGGTGATCATCTACAATATTTGCCAAGTGGTAAGTAGGCATCCCGTCTGATTTAAACAATACTTTATCGTCCAAAACATTTGTATCAATACTAATGTTTCCGCGAATCTCATCTACCAAGTGTAGGGTTTCATCTTGTGGTGCCTTAAAACGAATTACATAGTCATCGCCAGCGTCTAATCTCTGTTGTGTTTCTTCCTCAGAAAGCACCAAGGAGTTATCCAGTTGGCCACGGTTGTGCCAGTTATATATAAATGTTTTCTTTTCAGCTTCGTAGGATTTTCTGAGTTCGCCCAGTTTTTCAGCGCTGTCAAAAGCATAGTAGGCATGACCAGAATCTAATAGCGCTTTCGCGAAAGCGAAATACAACTCCTTACGCTCACTCTGTCTATAAGGACCAAAACCACCTTCTTTTCCAGGACCTTCATCAAAGGGAATATTACACCAATCAAGGCTTTCTGCAATATATTCTTCGGCGCCTTCTACGTAACGACTCTGGTCAGTGTCTTCTACACGAAGAACAAAGGTGCCATTGTGTTTCTTAGCAAAAAGGTAATTGAAAAGGGCAGTGCGCACACCACCAATATGTAATGGACCGGTAGGACTTGGTGCAAAGCGCACTCGAACATTCTGAGACATATTCACGTTTTTTGAGACGGCAAAGATAGGTGATTAAACCGCAAAAATACCCCTAGAATTAAGGGTTTGATTCATGTAGATTATCTAAAATGAACAATTCTAATGACGGTTAAGGCGTTTAGGTATTAAAGCAAAAGAAATAATTACTACAAAGTCAGAAATAGGAGGGTGATTATACTATTAAAGCGACGCTATAAATTCTAATGCTCACTATCATTGGAATCGTATTTGTGGTGATATGCTCAACTCGGCAGTGTATTGGGCTAAATTTAACAGTACCAGCCTGACGTTGGACATAAAAAAACATAATAAAATAGTATTTTAGAGCTTGCTATAAAAGGAAATGAACAAATTCAGTAACATAGAAAATAAATTAGAAGGCTTCATAAGGAAGTTCTATACAAATGCCCTGCTTAGAGGACTCATTTTGTTCTTTGCATTTGGTGTTTTGTATTTTCTGATTACCCTCCTTATTGAATACTTTTTTTGGCTGAGTTCTGCTGGAAGAACTGTATTGTTCTGGGTGTTTATCGCAGTGGAAGTGGGCTTACTAGCTAAATTTATTATCCTTCCTTTAGCGCGACTGTTTAAATTGTCTAAAGGTATTGACTATACAAGTGCCGCTCAGATGATAGGCGATTACTTTCCAGAAGTAAGTGATAAACTTTTGAACACCCTACAGCTTAAACACGAAGGCGATACTTCTGAATTGATGCTTGCAAGTATCGAGCAAAAGAGCCAAGAACTCGAACCCATCCCGTTTACACTTGCTATTGACTTTAAAAAGAATGCTAAATACTTGAAATACGTCGCCATTCCCATAGTCGTGTTTTTAATAGCCAATTTTGCCGGCAAAGAAGAAGTTTTTAAAACTAGTTATGAGCGGGTGGTTAACTACAATGAGGCCTATGAGCCACCAGCACCTTTTCAGTTTTTTGTCGTTAACGAAGATTTAAAAGCGATCGAGAATAAACAATTTAAGTTGGCAGTTCGCACAGTAGGGGATGTTCTTCCTGAAGATGCGGCGATACATTTTAATGATGAGGTGTATTTTTTACAGCAGGAATCGCTAGGGGAATATAGTTTCACTTTTGAACAGCCCAAAGAACCTATTAGCTTCTTTCTTCAGGCAAATAAGGTGACTTCACAGCCGTATACCCTTGATGTTGTAAAAGTTCCAGTGTTGATTAATTTTATGATGGAACTCAATTATCCATCACACACTAAGAAAAAGACAGAACGGATTCATAATACTGGTAATGCTGTAATTCCAGAAGGAACAAAGGTCACTTGGACCATGGATACCAGACAAACGGAGGCTGTAGATTTGATTTTGAAGGATACTATTCTCAGTTTCGCTTTAAGCGAAAATGCAAATAATACCAGCTTTAGCTTGTCAAAAAGAATGTATAGTAATACCGGCTATGAAGTGAGTACAAGCAACGAAAATCTTAAGAACTACGAAAACTTAGCCTATAACCTTCAAGTGATTAAGGATGAGTTTCCGCAAATGGATTTAGAAGTCAAAAAGGATTCTGTAAGCAACCAACAACATTATTTCTACGGAAAAGTCAGCGATGATTACGGCTTATCAAAATTACAAATGGTGTATTATCCAGCCCAGTCGGAGGAGCGTTTAAGCAAACGAATCCCAATTTCAAATGGGAATGTTGACCAGTTTGTGTATGCTTTTCCAGACACCTTAGAGCTGCAGGAGGGCGTTAATTATGAGTATTATTTTGAGGTATTTGATAATGATGCCGTCAATCGATATAAGAGTACAAAGAGTAGCATTTTCAGCTTTTTAAAGCTTACTGAAGGCGAGTTAGAGCAGCAGCAGCTGGAACAACAGCAAAAATCCATCAATGAGCTAGACAAGTCTTTAACAAAGATGAAGCAGCGAGAAAAGGAGCTGCAGGAGCTTTCTCGAATCCAGAAAGAGAAGAAAGAACTCAATTTTAACGATCAGAAGAAATTAGAAAACTTCCTTAAGCGTCAAGAGCAGCAGGAGGAAATGATGAAGGAATTCTCAAAGCAGCTAAAAGAAAATTTGGAGGAATTTCAGAAGGATGAACCTCAAACAGACGAGGAGAAAGAAAAGCTAAAAGAGCGTTTGGAGCGCATGGAGAAGAAGGCAAAGGAAGATGAAAAGTTATTGAAGGAACTTGAGAAACTTCGTGAAAAAATAAGCAAAGAAGAGCTGGCCGAAAAGTTAGAAAAACTCGCAAAACAAAACAAAAACAATAAGCGCAACCTTGAGCAAATGTTGGAGCTAACAAAGCGTTACTATGTCCAAAAGAAAGCAGAGAAGGTAGCGAGAGATTTGCAAAAACTAGCCGAAAAGCAAGAAGCCCTAAGCAAGAAAGACGCTGAAAATACGAAGGAAGAGCAGGAGAAAATCAATGAGGAGTTTAAGAAAATAGAAGAGGCTCTCAAAGATTTGGAGAAAGAGAATCAGGGGCTTAAAAAACCTATGGAGATTCCCTCAGACGAGAAAACCCAGGAGGAAATCAAGCAGGAACAGCAGGAGGCAACCGAAGAACTCGATCAACAAGAGAAGCAAGAACAAGAATCTGGTAAGAAACAAGATAAGAGTGCCGCTCAGAAAAAGCAAAAGAAGGCTGCTGAGAAGATGAAGCAAATGGGAGCAAAGATGCAGTCTGGAATGATGTCTTCTGGTGGAGAGTCTATGCAAGAGGACGCTGAAATGTTACGCCAGATCCTCGATAATTTATTAGTCTTTTCTTTTGAGGAAGAGGATGTGATGAAGCATTTCAAAAAGATGGATGATAAGAATCCAAATTTTGCCAAAAAATTACGCCGTCAAAATGTATTAAAACAAAATTTCAGACATGTTGATGACAGTTTGTATGCGCTTTCGTTACGAAACGCAGAGATTTCTGAAGTGATCAATGAATCTCTTACAAACATTGACTATAACATGGACAAGGCCTTGGAGCGTCTTGCCGAAAGTCAGATTATTCAAGGAGTAAGTAGTCAACAATACATAGTTACCGGAGCCAACGAATTGGCCGATCTACTGAGCAAAGCATTAGACAATATGCAAAATCAGATGATGTCGGGACAAGGACAGGGAGAAGGTAAAGGGCAGGGAATGCAATTACCTGATATTATTCAGAGTCAGGAAGAAATAAACAAGAAGATGAAGGAGGGCACAAAGCCTGGAGAAGGAGAAAAGCCTGGGGAAGGTGAGGGCGAGAAGCCCGGTGAAGGCGAGGGTGAAAAACCTGGCGAAGGTGAGGGCCAAGGAGAAGGAGAAGGTCAAGGTGAAGGCGAGGGACAAGGTGAAGGTGAAGGTCAAGGCGAGGGAGATGGCAAGGGAGAAGGAAAAGGAGGAAAGGACGGCAAAGATGGTCGGGAAGGAAAGGGCGAAGGTGAAGAGGGTGATGAGTATGAACAAGGATTGTTGTATGAAATTTTTAAAGAACAGCAGAAGCTTAGACAGCAGCTGCAGGACGAGATAAAAAGAAACGGTTTAGGAGAAGATGCTCAAAACTTGGTGAAGGATATGGAAGAGGTAGAGCAGCAACTGTTGGACAAGGGCTTCAATAATGAAACTATGGAGCGCATGACACAGCTTAAACATGAGTTATTAAAACTTAAAGAAGCTGCTTTTCAACAAGGAGAGGAAGAGAAAAGGGAATCCAATACAAATTTGAAACAGTTTGCAAACCCTTTAAATTCTCCCTTAGAAAAAGCAAAAAAATACTTTAACACGACAGAAATTCTAAATCGTAAAACACTTCCGTTAAAGGAGACTTACAAGAAGAAAGTCCAAGATTATTTTCAGAGAAACAATGATTGAATTTCATAACGAAAATGCGTTTGAGTTAAAGGATCCCACTTTCGCGAAAGCGTGGTTACTCAAAGTCATAGAAGAAGAGGGTAAGCAATTAGGAGAAATCAATTATATTTTTTGCGATGACGATTATTTGCACAAAATCAATGTAGATTTTTTGCAGCATGACACCCTTACCGATATTATTAGTTTTGACTACACTACAGGAGCAGTTGTGAGCGGAGATATTTATATTTCCACCCAACGGGTTGCCGACAACGCAAAAGACTTTAAAACAGCCTTTAAAAACGAATTAAATCGGGTAATGGTTCATGGAGTCCTTCATTATTGTGGATATAAGGATAAGACGGAGGAGGATGCTAAACTCATGCGTTCTAAGGAAGATTATTACCTTTCAAAAACTACCGCATAAAAAAAGCGCCTCATTTTTATGAGGCGCTTTTGTATTTAAAGAAAACCGTATTACTTAACGATAATCTTCTTTGTTTTTGTAAACTGATTATTAGTCATAGTCACTAAATAGATACCAGATGCTTGATTCCCTAAATTAAGGTCTGCTCTGTATCCGTTTCCTTCATAATCAACAGCTGCAGTAGTTACTGTCTGTCCAACTACATTGTATACTTGAACAGTAGGCGTTTGATTAAATTGGAATGCGGTATCAAGGTGAACTTGAAAAGCATTGTTATCTAAAGTGATCACACGGTATTGGCTATCGCTTATAGTAAAATCACCCAAACCAAGTGTTTGGTCAACAATATTTACGGTATAGTCTTCCGACTCTCCCCATTGTACATCACCACATGGATCATCAATTCCAGTTCCAGTACCTCCAGCGTCAATTGCTTTGGCGCGTAATGTATGTGTTCCAAGAGCAGCGTCTGTAGGAATAACTACAGAAAAAGCTTGATCCACATTTGCCTGTGTAATTTGACCGGTAAATACGTTTTCTGAAACGTCATAAACTCCATCGTCATTAAAGTCAATCCAAATAGCAACTTCTTCAGGAGCATATCCAGAACGAACAATAAGGTCGTAGGTGCTAATGCTTCTATCTAAGTCGGTACTAATAAAAGTAAAGTCAGAATATCCCACACCATTACCATCGTTTCCACAACCGGAGATGTTTTTAATAGTTCCTAACTCAAAGTTTTTCAAACCATCAGAGGCACAACCATTATTAAAGGTAGTTCCTGTTGATCTAGGAATACAATCTAAATTAATTACGCGAACTGTTTGAGAATTATTTGCAGCATCTTCATCTCCAGACAATGCTGTTGTTATTTCGATGTCATGTGGTCCAAGGGCTGAAAGATCGGCTGTTGTAGCAAATGCAAATGGAGCAGAAGTCTCAGAAGCGATTGAACCAGTAAACTGTTCAGTGATCGTTGCACCGCCATCTACTGTATAGGATACATCAAAATTAGATTGATCTGATGCTCCGAAGTTATATAACAGAACTTCAATAGTTTCATTCCCTAGGTTATCATCATTACGCGGTCCTACTACAGTAGTAACTCCTACGTCATTTAAAAATAAACTTTTCACAGTAGGATTGATTGCGTCGTTGAAATTTGCTTCATCTCCACTAAGATCTGTTGAGATTACAACATCGTAATCTACACCATCCCCAGAAAAATCTGCTGGCAGTACAAATGTAAATGGTGCTTCAGCGCCACCGTTTAAGGTGCCAGTAAAAACTTCTGTAATTACTGTACCACCATCAATCTGATAAGTAATGGGAAATCCTGTTTGAGCTGTGTCTCCATAATTACGAACCGTCACTGTAATTGCTTCGGCTGCTCCAAGGTTGCCGTTTGCTGGCGCATCTATAGAGACAACACCCACATCATTGTTATATTCTTCAGTAATTTTAAATGAAGCAACACGTGTTCTCCATAATCCGCCACCGAAGTATTCACCTGTAAACCAGAAGGTTAGGTCGTCATTTGGATCAATAGTTAGTTGAGAATAATCTCCAAAACGGTTGAATGTTGTTTGACTATTAGAACCACTCACTACTGTTTCTTCTGTGATTGTCATTTCACCTAATGGATCATTAGGAAAACGTCCTGTATAGCGTACAGATGGAAATACAGTTGGCCCTGATACAGCGTAACATAGTCCAATTCCGCCAGTACCGTCAAATGCGATACTACCCATAAAACGACTTTCGGTATCTGGGGCGTATGTTCCTTGTTGGTAGACTGTCCAAGGATCACTAGCTGTTGCTTGACGGAATTCATACCAACGTATACCGCCTTGAAGGGCGCCGTCTACGTCTACGGTATGATTCATAAGAATCGCGTTGTGATCATTAAATTCTTTATATTGAACTTGGTACATTACTGCACCTCCAATAGCATCTAATCTCTGTGTTGTATTTGGTTGTTCAATATCTCCAACACCAAAAGCGTTAAAGAAAGAATCAAAAGGATCGGTAATAATTTCTTGTGGAGCAGAGATGGTTGAGTTTCCAGTTTGTGTCCAATCTGGCACAATGTTCCAAAGTTTGATATGATCTTGAGCAACTCCTCCCCATGCATCATCTTGAATATAAACGATCTTTCCAGGATTACTAGCATCTGGAAGTTCTGGTCCTTCTGCATTTATTGGTCCTGGACTAGAAAATCCGTTTACTACATTCTGTGGTAAATCAAAACCAATAATTTGAGCATATTGATCTCCGGCAAGCATACGGTCTCTTTCAAGAACGTAGGTAGTGTTACCTGAAAATTTATTGGCAGTTAGGTAATATCCATCATGCCATACGCCAATTTTGAAGTAATCAGGAAAGGCGTCAAATTGAAATGTATATAAGTAAAAAGCGCCTGTAGGATCTGGTGTTTCGGAAATAGCTACCTTAATAGTATTAACGTCACCGGCAACAAATTCACTCAATAACCATCTATCTGCAAAACGATCATATACAACGATAGGATCTCCACTTCCTCCCCCTAAAACTTGGTTAAGGCTTAAAGCAGAAGTTAGTTGTCCTCCACTTTTATCCCAAACTTGATACTGGCGGTTGACCATTTGTACGTAATGATTAGGACCAACAGCACCTGTTGGATCTGGCGGAGCACTTCCTCCATTTGAACCAATACCAGGAATATTTACAATAGGCGCTCTTGTTTGAAGTAAACTTTTAGTGCTTTGTAAAGCTGGATCCATTCCATTAGGAAGGGCATTAAGGTTGACAGGTTTGTTTGCCTTAAAGTTATTTGGAATTAAAAAAGTCTCACTAGATGACTCCGTAACCGTTGGTGCCTTCATGCTCGAAATAGTAGCCGTTTTTGTCATTGCCGCCGACTGGCCAACAAAGGTCGGTGGATACTGTTGTGTGTTCTGTGCCACTAAAGTCATAGTGAAGCAGACTGCTGCGAGAGCAGAAAATAATTGTAGTTTTTTCATGTTCTATGTATTAAGGTCGCCTAAGGTACTAATTTTGAACGAAAGCCCTTATATTTGCAGGCTGAATTTCGCATAGGCGAATACTAAATGTTCCACGTGAAACAATGAGTTTATTTCAAGATACATATGATGTAATAGTCGTAGGCGCAGGTCATGCTGGTTGTGAGGCTGCCGCTGCTGCTGCCAACCTAGGCAGTAGTACTTTATTGGTGACGATGAATTTGCAAACAATCGCCCAAATGTCATGCAATCCCGCGATGGGAGGAATTGCCAAGGGACAAATTGTAAGAGAGATTGATGCCCTAGGAGGTTATAGTGGAATTGTATCGGATAATACTGCCATTCAGTTCAAGATGCTAAACAAATCTAAGGGTCCTGCTATGTGGTCGCCTCGTGTGCAAAGTGATCGGATGCGATTTGCTGAGGACTGGAGATTGCGTTTAGAGCGAACCCCAAATCTAGATTTTTATCAGGAAATGGTGGGTGGCTTAATCGTAGAAAAAGATACCGTTGTTGGAGTGCGAACTTCCCTAGGAATTGAAATAAGAGGTCGATCTGTAGTGCTTACTAATGGAACATTTCTGAATGGATTAATTCATATCGGAGATAAAAATTTTGGTGGAGGAAGGGCAGGAGAAAGAGCGGCCACTGGAATAACCGAACAGCTTTTAGGATATGGTTTTGATTCTGGTAGGATGAAAACTGGAACACCTCCAAGAGTTGATGGAAGGTCATTAGACTTTTCTAAAATGGTGATTCAACCAGGAGATGCTGTTCCAGAAAAATTTAGTTATTCAAAAGAAACAAAGGCATTGGTCGAACAACGACCTTGTCATATGACATATACTTCTGAGGAAGTACACGATTTACTAAGAGAAGGATTTGATCGTTCTCCTATGTTTAATGGAAGAATTAAATCCTTAGGGCCACGATATTGTCCGTCTATTGAAGACAAAATTAATCGCTTTGCCGATAAGGACAGACATCAATTATTTATCGAACCTGAAGGTTGGGATACCTGTGAAATATATGTAAATGGTTTCTCTACTTCCCTTCCAGAGGATGTTCAGTTTAAAGCTTTACGCTCGGTAGTGGGTTTTGAAAATGTAAAGTTTTTTAGACCTGGATACGCAATCGAATATGACTATTTTCCACCAACGCAATTGATGCATACCTTAGAGACCAAACTTGTAAGCGGACTTTATTTTGCGGGTCAAATTAATGGGACGACGGGTTATGAGGAAGCAGCCTCTCAAGGTTTAATGGCGGGTATAAATGCTCACTTAAAAGTGCACGAAAAAGATCCTTTTATGCTTCAGAGAGATGAGGCTTACATCGGGGTTTTAATCGACGACCTTATTACCAAAGGAACAGAAGAGCCTTATAGAATGTTTACTTCGCGCGCCGAATATCGCACCCTTTTAAGACAAGATAATGCCGATGAACGATTAACTCCGCGATCAAACGCTATTGGATTAGCTTCTGATGAACGTCTTAAAACGATGGAAAAGAAGTTTGATCAGGCAGATAAATTAGTCAAGTTTTTTGAAGATACTAGTATCCTTCCTGAAGAGGTAAATGGGATTTTAGAAGAAAGAGGATCCTCACCAATGCGACAGTCGGATAAAATGTTTAAGGTGTTTTCTAGACCACAAATTACTCTAGACGACATGAAGTCTTTTTCAAAGGTCGCTTCTTATATTGAAGAAAACGATTTGGAAAGAGAGGTACTAGAGCAGGCAGAAATCAAGGTGAAATATGCTGGCTATATTGCTAAGGAAAAAGTAAATGCTGATAAGCTGAGCCGCTTGGAAAATATTAAAATTCCAGCAGACTTCGACTATAACAAACTGAAGTCTCTTTCTTATGAGGCTTGCGAAAAATTGTCTAAAATTAGACCTGCAACTATATCACAAGCCTCTAGGGTAAGCGGAGTATCTCCTTCAGATATTAGTGTTATGTTGGTCTATATGGGACGGTAATTTTCCAATGTTTCACGTGAAACAATCTCTATGAAAAAAGCCTTTCAAGTAAAAGATCATTCAGTTTCTGGGGAAACATTTACTTTAGAATATGATAAAGAACTCCATATGTTCTTTACCGAACCCAAACCTTCAGCAGTAGATCTTCCTTCCTATTATGAGAGCGAAGATTATATTTCACATACAGATGGTGCTCGCTCTTTGTTTGAAAGAATGTATCAGGCGGTAAAGCAAATAACGCTTTCGCGAAAGCATTCCCTTCTTAAAAAACATATTTCATCTCAAGGGACCGTTCTAGATATTGGAGCCGGAACCGGAGATTTTTTGGCTCACCTTTCTAAAAAGGGTTGGAGCGTGCAAGGAGTGGAGCCTAGCAAACAAGCAAGAGAATTGGCGGCCAATAAGAATATTGTTTTACAAAATGAGCTTCCAACAAATTCATCGACCTACGATGCAATTACAATGTGGCATGTATTGGAACATGTGTTCGATTTAGAAACGCAATGGTCTTGGCTTAAAAAACATTTGGCTAAAGATGGATCCCTTTTTATCGCTGTACCTAATTTTGAGTCTCATGATGCATCGATTTACGGAGCAGCTTGGGCAGCCTACGATGTTCCTAGACACCTATACCATTTTTCCAAAAAGGCAATGCAACTCCTCGCAGAGGAAAATGAATTGGAAGTCGTCGCTATCGAACCCATGAAATTTGATGCATATTATGTGAGCCTGCTTTCAGAAAAATATAAAAATGGTCGAATGAGATATCTTTCAGCATTTTATAACGGTTGGGTCTCAAATTGGAAAGCAAGACGGTCCGGAGCCTATTCTTCATTAATTTATGTGATAAAACACAAAAAAAGCTAATTTAAGCCGATTTAAAGCCATTTTGGATCTTTTAGGGTATATGGTATTCGGTTTTTAGGGAAGCGCAGCCAAAATGCCGCTAATGAAAGCTGTTTAAATAGAGATTACTTATAGGTTTATTGATTATCCATCTAAATAGTTTATAATGAATTGGAGAGGAGTTTTAGGACTCAATTATTTTAACTTAATTATTTTTGCCAACAAAACTTTATAGAATGAGAAAAATTGGAATACTGGCCATTTTGGCCCTTGTGAGCTTTTCATGTCAAACCGAGAAGACTGGATTTGTAGATACTGAAAAGTTGATCGTCGAGTTTAACGAGATGATCGATGCCAAAGAACGCTTTACAAAACAAAGTGAAGATGTGATGAAAGAACTTCAACTTAAAATTGACGCCTTTGAGATTAAAGGGAAACAATTTCAAGCCAATGTGGGATCTATGGCACCGAAAAAACAAGAAGAGCGATATAACGAACTAACTCTTGAAAACCAGCAGTTACAGCAGGAACGACAAGTGAGAATGGGCGCTATTCAAGCAGAAAGCCAAAAGGTTATTGATAGTTTGATCACTAAGGTTAGAGACAGAGTAAAAACCTACGGTAAGAATAATGGATATACCTATATCTACGGTTCAAACGATGCTGGAAGTATTATGTACGGAAAAGAAGAATTGGACCTTACAGACGCTTTATTAGAAGAGATCAATAGCGCTTCTGCAGTAACAAAAGAATAGTATACACAAATACCCTCGGCAAGGAATGCAATGATGTATTTCAAATGTCGATAGATAGTGAATGCTATATAACAAAAAAGAGTTGTCTTTATGGCAGCTCTTTTTTGTTATATAGCAATTGGTATCTAGTTGTTCCGCCAACTTAATTTGAGAATAACCATACCCCAAATAGGACGACCATAAAATACCCAACGATCGTAAATGCACCTTGAAAATCTTTTGCCATTCGTTGTCCAAAAAGTAACAGAAGAAGGGTAATTGCTGCCAAAATACAGCTGTATAAACCCATTGTTTTTTCCTGAAATTGAAGAAGGTAGTAGACCGCCAAAATACTCAGTATTGACACCACAATATCTAATACAATCAGAACCCCTAAAAGTAAGGGCATTATAGGGACTAAAAAAGTGCCTTTCATATGCTCTTTTAGCCAAACTACCTGACCCTTCACATCGAGCATTTTTTCTACAGCAGAGAATGCAAATGTTAGCAGTATGAAGAGAAGTATTAAAAGTTCTGCAGCATACGATATTAAAGTGTCCATAAAGCGTTTAGGTGAGCGTGAAATTAAATTTAGCTTAAACTAAATAAATGCAACTATCTGATAATTAGATCGTTTTTCTGTGCAATAATCGAGTGAGTTTAATTGACAAGTCGGTAAAAATTATTCGCGCATTGCCATTTCTCTCTATGTGATAGCGCGCATCCTGTAGTTCTGTGACTATATCCATTATATTATTGTCGTGTACAAATGGAGCAAATTTTGCCAAGTCAAATTTGGTTTGTGGCTCGATAAAAACAAGGGGTTCTACCTGGTAATTTAGTAGCATTGCTTGTCTGAAAAATTGGACACAATATTGAAGGAAATTCTTCTGTGTTTCTCGGCCTGTTTTTGCTATTGTTTCACCCCAATTCATAAGGTCTAAAATGGACTCTTTTCTTCCCTTTGCCCTGAAGGCAGCTCGCACCCAACTCACGAACCATTCTTCAAACTGAAGATCGTCTCCATCATGATGTAATAAGTGTACGGCCTTGTTGTAATCGCCCTGTGCTTGGTGTGCGATTTTATGTGATAAAGCGACATCACATTCTTGTCTTTGAACAAGTGCTTCTGCAATTGTTTGTTCGCTCAATCCAGGAAAATGTAATATTTGACAACGCGATTTAATAGTATCGATAATGTGATCTTCATTTTCGGCGATGAGTAGAAAGAGAGTTTTCTTAGGAGGCTCTTCAATGAGCTTTAGTAATTTGTTGGAAGCTGCTGTATTCATCTTGTCGGCCATCCAAATAATCATAACCTTATAGCCGCCTTCATATGCTTTGAGCGCTAAGGCTTTATTAATGTCTAAAGCTTCATCTACGCCTATTTGACCCTGCTTTTTTTCGATTCCAATATGTTGATGCCACTCAAAGAGATCTCCATAAGGGTTTTCTGTCACAAAACTGCGCCATTCCCTCGCAAAATGGCTGGAAACAGGATGAGATTTGATGGAGGTCGTTGTAGCCACAGGATACACAAAATGTAAATCAGGGTGCGCGAGCTGTTCAAATTTAAGATTACAACTGCTATTTCCTCCCTGGTTTTCTCCTGCTTGGTTAGCACATAATATATATTGGGCATAAGCTATAGCCATGGGTAAAGTCCCAGCGCCAGTTTTTCCAATAAAGAGTTGGGCATGAGCAATGCGACCAGCGTCAACACTCGCGGTGAGATGCGTTTTAATAAAATCTTGACCGATAACGTTTTCGAAAAGCATAGGGTCAAATATAATAGTTTTTGTTTCGGTTATAAGTAGGGTATCGGCTATATTTGCTAGTAAAAGCACCCGATATGATTACTGTAGATGCAATAAATTTTGATGGAAAAAAGGCCTTGATTCGTGTAGACTTCAACGTGCCATTGGATGAAAATGGAAATGTAACTGATACAACGCGTATCGAGGCTGCAAAACCTACTATTTTGAAAATTTTAGAAGATGGAGGAGCGGCTATATTGATGTCTCACCTCGGAAGACCAAAGGCGCAAGAAGCCGAGTTTTCTCTGTCCCATATTTGTAAAAAATTATCAGAAATTATTGGGGTAGAGGTTAATTTTGTAAAGGAATGTGTAGGTCCTTTAGCCCAGAAAGCTGCGGCTAATCTAGAGATGGGCAAAATTTTGTTATTAGAAAATCTTCGCTTTCACAAAGAAGAGACTGTGGGGGATCCCGCTTTCGCGAAAGCGCTATCCAAACTAGGAGATATATACGTGAACGATGCTTTTGGCACAGCCCATAGAGCGCATGCTTCTACAACCATCATTGCTCAGTATTTTCCCGATCATAAATGTTTTGGAAAGCTATTAGCTAAAGAAATTGAAAGTTTAGATTTGGTCTTAAATAACAGCGAAAAACCAGTGCTTGCCATCCTAGGAGGCGCCAAAGTATCCTCAAAAATAACGGTCATCGAAAACATCTTAGACAAGGTGGATGAAATGATTATTGGTGGCGGTATGGCATATACATTTATCAAAGCACAGGGTGGAAAAATAGGGGATTCAATTTGTGAAGACGACAAAATGGAACTCGCCTTAAATATTTTAAAAGCAGCTGAAGAAAAAGGAGTTAAAATTCACCTTCCCGTAGATGTATTAGCTGCCGACGACTTTTCGGCAACAGCAAACACAAAAGTGGTCGATATTAACGCAATTCCGGATGGATGGATGGGATTAGATGCTGGTCCAAAATCTATTGAAGCTTTTGACAGCGTTGTAAATACTTGCAAAACGATTCTTTGGAATGGCCCCTTAGGTGTCTTCGAATTAGAACCCTTTGCTGGAGCAACCATCGCCTTGGGTAAAAGTATCGCCAATGCAACCAAAAACGGTGCTTTTTCACTAGTAGGAGGAGGAGATAGCGTAGCCGCAGTTAAGCAGTTTGGCTTTGACACCAAAGTTAGCTATGTATCCACAGGAGGTGGAGCTATGTTGGAAATGTTGGAAGGAAAAACCCTTCCAGGTATTGCCGCAATTCTTGCTTAAATCTCTTCAAATTATAAGATTATTGGCAGCTTTATTTTAAGGGGCCCTCTATAGGCATAATTCGATGTTAAGCGAAGTTCTTATGTTTGTAGGAGGTATACGTGAGGATAATGGATCATCAAAGTGAGACTAAAACTCTAGATTATACGAATTTAATCGGCTAGCCGTTACTCAAAGTATGCGTTTACAATATATTTTACTGGGTCTAGGAGTTTTGTGTATTCACACTTTCGCGAAAGCGCAAGATACCCTATCCTATGAATCTTTTAAGGAAGGCAATCCTGTTGAACAAACCTTGCAAAGAGATACCATAACGATTATTGATTCTGTGGTTACTACAAGTTTTGTGAATGAAAAATTACAAACCGTGCTTAGCGGTACCCAAAAAGACTCCATTACATATCGATTGGCAGACGAACCCTTAGCGGCACGAATGGATAGCTTGTGGCGGCGTGAGTTAGCGAGATACGACCTATTTGACTCTATAAACGCAATGGTTCACAATATCGACTATAGAGACGAAGTGATGGTTGATTTACCAACAGACACTCTTAAAAAACGATTAGAGCTGTTGAATGCTCGTACTCCATTCAATGTAGAATACAACGCCTCCTTAGAAAGTGTGATACGCATGTATTTAAAGCGACACAAACCCATCATGGAACGGCTTATGGCAATCAGTGAGTTTTACTTCCCCATGTTTGAGGCGTCATTAGATAAACATGACATTCCGCTTGAAATGAAATACCTAGCTATTGTTGAATCGGCATTGCGACCTAAAGCAAAATCTAGAGTGGGAGCCACTGGACTATGGCAATTTATGTTTGCCACGGGTAAAATGTACGATCTCGATGTCAGTTCCTATGTCGATGAGCGTATGGATCCAATAAAATCGACTGAGGCCGCCAGCAAGTATTTGGCTAAGTTATACAAGATGTTCGGAGATTGGGATTTAGCCTTGGCTTCTTATAATTCTGGTCCTGGCAACGTTTCCAAGGCTATTAGACGTTCAGGAGGCTATACCAATTATTGGAATATTAGAACGAATCTTCCACGAGAAACAGCGGGTTATGTGCCTGCTTTTTTAGCCACGATGTACCTCTTTGAATATGCAGATGAACATGGATATCAACCAGAGAAAGCACCAGTTAATTATTTTGCGACAGACACGATTCGAATACGTCAAATGATTAGTTTGGATCAAGTTTCAGAGGTTACAGGAGTACCTATGGAAGAGATTCAATTCCTAAATCCTTCCTATAAATTGGATATCATTCCTGTGGTCAAAGGCAAAGAATATTACCTGAGGCTTCCATCTGAGGTAAGCGGGAAGTTTGTAAATAACGAGTCGGCGATTTATGCCTTAGCCAAAGCAGAATTTGACAAAAGAGAAAAGCCATTACCTCAGTTTTTTAAGGCAGATAGCAAGGTGAGATACCGTGTAAAAAGTGGTGATTATCTTGGAAAAATAGCAGACAAATACGGGGTACGGGTTAGTCAAATAAAAAAATGGAACGGCTTGCGTTCCAATAATCTTAAGATAGGACAACGCTTGACTATTTATCCTAGAAATCCTGTAACAACCGCTTCAAGAAGTTCAGTAAGTACGGTCGATGTAAAAGGAAAGAAGACGTATACCGTCAGGCAGGGAGACAGTCTTTGGAAAATAGCTAGCAAATTTCCTGGTGTAAGTGTTGAAAATATTAAAGTTTGGAACGATATTAGCAGTAGTAAATTGAAGCCAGGCATGCGTCTGGTTGTTTCAAAATAAGATTCAACCCTAAACCATCTTTTATGAGAATTAGAACAGGACTTGTCGCATTGAGCGCAATTGTAATGCTGACTAGCTGTGGAAACAGCTCAGAAACAACGGAGAAAAAGGTTTCAACCTTTTCAAATGGTCGAATGAATACCATAAATGTTGTAATGGAAAGCGACCAATGGAAAGGGGAAGTAGGAGATAGCCTTAGAGGAATTCTTACTACTCCAGCTTTGGGATTGCCTACAGATGAGCCAATATTTACTATAAGTCAATTCAATGCAGAGACTTTTAAAGGATTTCAAAAGGAAAAGCGTTTGCTTTTAGAAATCATAGCTGCAGACACCTCTGGAATTACTTTTGAAACAGATGTTTACGCAATTCCTCAAACCGTAGTAAAGGTGTTTGGAAAAAACGATGCTGAAATAGCGGCCCTTTTAGGCGCTAATGAAGACCGTATTGTAAATGCGCTAAAGGCACAAGAATTAAAAGAGCGCCAGCGAATAATAAGTAAGAACCTACAATCTGTTGATTCTTTGAAAAAGACAATGGGAGTTTCTTTTAAATTTCCACAAGCTTATAGATATGCTGCCAAAGACCCTGATTTCTTTTGGATGACCAAGGATTTAAAAATTGGCGAGATGAATATCATGGTGTATCAAGTTCCTTTAAACACTATAGATAAAGACACAAATACAATTGCACGTATCATCCGTATGCGAGATTCTGTTGGCTCTCGAAGAATACCGGTTGACAATGGTCGTTTTATAACACAAACTGATTTTGCACCGTATCTACATAAGACCATGCTAGATGGTAAGCCAACTTGGGAAACAAGGGGGCTTTGGGAAGTTGATGGTCAAAGTATGGGAGGTCCATTTGTAAACTATGCGATTCAAGATAAGGCTAGAAATCGCTATGTAATTTTAGAAGGGTTTATACATTCACCTTCTCTAGACAAACGAGACAATATGTTTGAGCTCGATGCTATTTTAAAAACAGCCAAATTGGAAAACTAAATTGGAAAACTAAAAAGCCCCGATGTGATACACATCGGGGCTTTTTTATGAAAGAGTATTAGTTACTCTTCTATCGTATTGTTGTCATCGTCCTTAGACGCTTTTTTAAACTCCTTGATTCCGCCGCCTAGACCGCGCATCATTTCAGGGATTTTTTTACCACCAAAAAGAAGTAAAATGATCACTACTATCAGTCCAATTTGCCATGGACCTACCATTCCTAAAAATATTCCTAAAAAATTCATGTCTTTTGATTTAGTAACACAAAGATAGTAAGAAATAGATGGAAGCAACGTTATTGAGCTAACTTTAGCATTTTACCTATTATATTTGCAGGCATATGAGCAGAAAAAAGCGAAAAAAAAAGGCAATCGCCAGAAAACTACTTCACAAGTATCGACTTGTTATTTTAAATGAAGACACCTTTGAAGAGCGTATTTCATTTAAGTTGACACGTCTCAATGTGTTTATTCTGGTTGGCTTATCTGGGATTATTTTAATCTCCTTGACTACCCTGCTTATTGCATTAACCCCTATTCGCGAATATATACCTGGTTATTCGAGCACTAAGTTGAAGAAGGACGCTCGTATGCTTTTAGTAAAAACTGATTCCTTAGAACGTGCATTAAGAGTTCGGAATCAATATTATTCTAAGATTCAAGAGGTGTTATCGGGAACTATTTCTGCCGAAAATTTTGATAGAGATTCTATACGTACGGCGACTTTAAACCCTTCTGAACTTAATTTATTACCATCTAAAGAAGATTCTATCTTAAGAGTATTTGTAGAGAAAGAAGATAAATACAACCTATTTGAAACTGCAGGCGCCATAGGCGACTTTGCCCTGTTTCCTCCGGTTAAGGGTACGGTAACAGCTGGTTATAATGCCAACGAAAAACATTATGCTTTAGATATAGTTACTGAAAAAGATGCCCCGGTCAAAGCCGCTGGTGATGGAACCGTAATTTTTGCTGAATGGACAGCCGAAACAGGCCATGTGATGATTATAGAACATCCTAAAAACATGATTACCGTCTACAAGCACAACGCTTCTCTTAATAAGAGGCAAGGCGACCTTGTTAAGGCAGGCGAAGTAATTGCCGTTGTTGGGAATACTGGGGAATTATCAACAGGACCACATTTACATTTTGAACTATGGAGCAATGGGTATCCTATTGATCCAAGCAACTTTATAGATTTTAACTAGCTTATGTCCATCAAGTCTTTTGCTGCCAAAATATTTGCAAAATCCATTCGAATTAAAATTGATCGATGGGCAAATAATCCTGTTGACACCCAGGAACGAGTCTTTCAAGAATTAATCGCTAAAGCCCAATACACAGCCTTTGGAGAAGATCATTTGTTTGATGATATCGGAGGACATAAAGACTATGTAAAATATGTACCGGTAAGGGATTATGAAGCTCTAAAACCTTACATTGATCGCGTTGTCGCAGGGGAAGAAAACGTTCTTTGGCCTGGCAAACCACTTTACTTTGCGAAGACATCAGGAACCACATCTGGAGCAAAGTACATTCCCTTGACCAAGGAGAGCATGCCTACGCACACTAATGCCGCACGTAATGCTATACTATGCTATATCGCCGAAACGGGTAAAGCGGGCTTTGTAGACGGGAAAATGATCTTTTTGCAAGGATCACCTGAAATGACCGAACAAAACGGTATAAAAGTGGGCCGACTTTCAGGGATTGTTGCGCATTATGTGCCTAATTATCTCCAGAAAAACAGACTGCCAAGTTTGGAAACCAATTGTATCGCCGACTGGGAAACCAAGGTTGATGCAATTGTAGAAGAGACGATTGATCAAAACATGACGATTATAAGCGGCATCCCTTCCTGGGTGCAGATGTATTTTGAACGTTTACAAGCAAAAAGTGGGAAGACCATAGGAGAGCTGTTTAAAAACTTCAATTTGTTCATCTATGGCGGGGTAAATTACGAGCCGTATCGCGCAAAATTTGAACATATGATTGGCCGTCGGGTCGATAGTATAGAACTCTACCCTGCAAGTGAAGGGTTTTTTGCTTTTCAAGATAAACAGGACGTTAAGGGAATGTTACTCCAGTTAGATAGCGGTATTTTCTATGAGTTTATTGTCGCCGATCAGTTTTATGAAGAAGCTCCAAAACGAATTACTATTGGTGATGTTGAAGTAGGGGTCAATTATGTAATGATTATTTCAACATCGGCGGGCTTATGGGCTTACAATGTTGGAGATACTGTGATGTTTACGAGTACAGCTCCATATAGAGTTATTGTTTCGGGTCGTATTAAACACTTTATATCTGCATTTGGAGAACATGTGATTGGAAAGGAAGTAGAGCAGGCAATGCAGGAAGCTTCGGCAGGCAGGAATATGCGCGTTTCAGAGTTTACCGTGGCACCACAAATCGAACCCAAAGAAGGTTTGCCATATCACGAATGGTTTATAGAATTAGAGTCAGATAGTAAGGATTTGGATGTGCGCGCTTTCGCGAAAGCGTTAGACGACTCAATGCAAAAACAGAACAGTTATTATTTCGATCTTATTCAAGGCAAAGTACTGCAACCATTGAAGATTTCACTCGTTCCTGAGAACGGTTTCAACACCTATATGAAATCCCAGGGTAAACTAGGAGGACAAAACAAAATCCCCCGCTTAGCAAACGACCGCAAAATCGCCGACCAATTACCGATAATTTAAGTATATTTGCCCTTTAATATGGGTATATTAAAAAAACAAAGGCGCACACGTGCACAGGAGAGTAGCAGCGCAATTGAGCGTATGTATATTACGATGCGCCACCTCTTCAACAGAGGATTCTACAAACCGATGGGTGTTTCAGGAGAAACACTTCGCGAAGCACTCCTCATTCTTAGACCAGAAATTTACGGCACTATTGCAGAAGAAAAGGTTGAGCTCGATGGCTTACTCTATGTGATAGATCGACTTCCTGAAGGAATTGAAGAATGTAGGTTTATCAATTTAACAAGCGATGAAGGCTATAAAAACAGCCATTTCTCACCAATAGTTCCTCCCAAACGTCGTCGCAATTGCTATCGCATAGACGACGAGCAAATGAATATAGAAATCACTAGAGGTCGCTCTGAGATTTATGATATTCTTACACACCTTACCTTTTTATTTGTTGAGTCACATAAGATCATGAATCGTGTGTTGATTAATGAAGAGGGGAATGTTGTGCGCGATTGGGAAAAATTAGAAAAAGCGGTACTTTCTCCAGAGGAACTCAATCAAAACGAAAGAGAGATTGCCATTACACATACTGCCAATATTTTAGGCAGAACTTTTGAAGAAGTAAGTGCTATTGCACCGCTATTCAACACAAAAAATAACAACAAGCGATTTCTTGAAATCATATACTGGCTTGGAAAATTGGCGATTGCAGAAACCGTAAAAGACGAAAAACGTATCGTGACTTTTAGTCCAATATTACGAGAGCGTTTAGGACATCATATTCACGGGGAAGTATGGGCAGAGGATATTAAGAAAGCATTAAAAAACCTTAACTTAATTCACAGACCTATTCATATAATTAGTGCCAATATGCATTCTGTGATGAACAGTCTATATGCGCCATTAGCTCTAAAAACAGAACTTAAGAATAAGTCGAAACTTGAAATTTACGAACGCCTAAGCGAGTCAGGATCTAGCAAACTACGTGCAAAAGTAGAAAAGGTAGCGCTGCAAAATGGAATGACCTATTTGCCAGATGAAAGCGGCACCAATATCAATGTTCAAATCTTTGATATGTGTAAGCTCCCTATTACAGATAATGATTTTTGTAGCGATAAGACGCAACCAGAAGCGGTTCCCGTCATCTTAGTTATGGATTATGCTTTTGGAGAACAGGCATATGAGACCATGGAAGAGTTGCTCAAACCTTTTGAAGAAGAAAATGAGCGCACCTATCTCGATGTAGATTCTGTCTCTATAATGGGTAAAGCGGGAATTCTAGAAGGTGGGAAAGGAGATATTATGATTCCATCGGCACATTTATTTGAAGGAACAGCAGATAATTATCCTTTTGATAATGAATTAGATAAAGCCGATTTTGAAGGACATGGACTCAAAGTATTTGAAGGAGCCATGGTATCCGTATTGGGAACCTCCCTTCAGAATAGAGATATTTTGAAATTTTTCCACGACAGTACATGGAATGTTATCGGTCTGGAAATGGAAGGGGCTCATTATCAAAAAGCCATTCAGGCGGCAGCAAAACTACGCGGAAGCATTCAAGATGACGTGAAAGTTCGCTATGCCTACTATGCCTCAGATAATCCTTTAGAAACAGGAAGCACCCTGGCCTCTGGAGGTTTAGGAACAACAGGTGTTAAACCCACCTATTTGATTACAGAAAAGATATTAATGCAAATATTTAATTCATAAACTGCACAAACGACCATCCCTTATGAGTACACAACAGACGTCTTCACAGGTAGACGAAATGGATCTGACAGATATTTTTGCTCTCTTTAAACGTAGCTTTTATAAATTTCTCGCACTTTGCTTTAAGGCCGTTGACTTTATATTTAAGTTTTGGTGGGTAATTTTAATCTTGATTATCGCAGGAGCTACGCTAGGGTACTTTACCAAAGGAAAGCCTTATTACACCTCTTCTCTTGTAATTCAAACCAACTTTGATTCTCAGCCGTATGTTTATAACGCTATTGATCAATTCAATAAGAATTTGGGCGAAAATGATGTAGCATTCATGAAAGCTGTAGGGCTTGATCCTGCAAACCCAGGCATAGGTGAAGTGACTATTCAACCCGTTATTGACGTGGTAGGCTTAATGGAAAGCATGAAAGTGTCTGAACGAACCCTAGGGACGATTATTGATGAACTATATATTGATGATGAGACAGAACTTTTTGCGAGTGATCGATTTTACACCAATTACAAATTCCATAAACTGGAAGTTGGCTTAAGTGGAGAGGAAAGTTTGAAAAGTATAGATGCCTTGATGGGTTATATTAACAACCAACCCTTTATGCAAAGACTCAAGCAAGAGGTAGTAAAAAACCTTGAAGATCGAATTGCCAAGAATGAACAAACCCTACTTCAAATTGACGACCTAATTGCAAATTATTCCAAAAATGCAGATTTGGCCAATAGAACCTCAAGTAGCTTGACATATTTTAATAATCAGAACAACTTGAATGTAAACGGTACCCTGACTTTCAAAAATGAATTGATCGTTGAAACTGAAGAACTCAAGAATGATTTAATTACCTACACCGATGCTGCTGTAGTAGTAAGTGATATTCAAACCGCCACAGAACGAAAACTAAAGGATAAAAAAGAGATTATTTATCCAATTATTTTAGTGTTCCTATTCTTGCTTTTTGCAGGGATTCGTTATACATACTTAAGCCTTCGAAAAGAGGTGGAAGCACAAGATTTATTAGACTAAACTAAGTAGCCTAGTAACTAGGCCCAAACTATAAAGAAACATGGGAAAGAAAGTAGCCCTTATTACAGGCGTAACAGGACAGGATGGAGCCTATTTGAGTGAATTTTTACTCAAGAAAGGATATATCGTTCACGGAATCAAACGCCGCTCTTCACTATTCAATACAGATCGTATTGATCACCTATATCAAGATCCACATGTCGATAATCAGTGTTTTTTCCTTCATTATGGAGACTTGTCTGATAGCACCAACCTATTGCGAATTATTCAAGAGGTTCAGCCGGACGAGATCTACAATTTAGGAGCGATGAGTCATGTTCAAGTGTCTTTTGAGATGCCAGAATATGTAGCCAACGTTGATGGTCTTGGAGCACTACGTTTACTAGAGGCAATAAGAGCTTTGGGTCTTGAAAAAAAGACGCGCTTGTATCAAGCTTCTACTTCAGAATTGTATGGAAAAGTGCAAGAAGTACCCCAAACTGAAACAACACCCTTCTACCCAAGAAGTCCTTATGCTGTAGCCAAAATGTATGCCTATTGGGCAACTGTAAACTACCGTGAAGCATATGATATTTTTGCCTGTAATGGGATCTTATTCAATCATGAATCGCCTATTAGGGGAGAAACTTTTGTAACGAGAAAAATCACGAGAGCAACGGCTAGGATTGGATTAGGCTTACAAGAAAAAATATACCTAGGGAATTTGGACGCCAAAAGAGATTGGGGACACGCCAAAGACTATGTGAAAATGATGTGGATGATCCTTCAAGCTGAAGAAGCTGAAGATTGGGTAATTGCCACTGGAACTACGACCCCAGTGCGGGATTTTGTTAAAATGGCATTTGCTCACATCGGAGTTACTTTAGAATTTAGAGGCGAAGGTGTTGATGAGGTAGGCGTAGTAGTCGCTTCAGAAAATCCAGAATACAAGGTTGCTATTGGTCAAGAAGTAGTCGCAGTAGATAAAAAATACTTTAGACCTACCGAAGTAGACTTGCTTATAGGAGATGCCTCAAAGGCTTTTAATAAACTAGGGTGGAAGCCTGAGTTTACCTTAGAAATGCTTGTCGACGATATGATGCAAAGTGATATTAAGTTGATGAAAAAAGATAGTTATCTACGTGAAGGAGGGTATACAACCCTTAACTACTTTGAATAGTTTTATGGATCTACAGGCAAAAATTTATGTAGCAGGACATCGTGGTTTGGTGGGAAGTGCGATTGTACAGACGCTTCAAGATAAAGGATATACCAATATCGTGCATCGTACGCATGCCGAATTGGACCTAAAGGACACCAATGCGGTAGCCTCTTTCTTTGAAAAAGAGAAACCCAAATATGTCTATTTGGCGGCAGCCAAAGTAGGAGGAATCGTTGCAAACAATACTTATCGCGCAGATTTCATCTATGAAAACTTGATGATTCAAAACAATGTGATTCATCAGAGTTATGTGCACAAGGTTGAAAAGCTTCTCTTTCTGGGAAGCACTTGTATCTACCCCAAGAATGCTCCGCAACCAATGCCTGAAGACTCTTTGCTCACAGGTACCTTAGAGTACACAAATGAGCCCTATGCCATTGCTAAGATTGCAGGTATTAAAATGTGTGAGAGCTACAACATTCAATACGGCACAAATTTCCTTTCGGTGATGCCAACTAATTTATACGGTTATAACGATAATTTTGATTTGGAAAAATCACATGTCTTACCGGCATTGATTCGAAAAATTCACTTGGCAAAATTGCTTTCTGAAGGAAAAAATGAGGAAGTAATGAAGGATTTGGGTGTGGACGCTTTCGCGAAAGCGCAAGAAATCCTACTGGCCTACGGAGTCACAAGCTCCTCTGTTGAAATCTGGGGAAGTGGCGCGCCAAAACGAGAGTTTTTGTGGAGTAGAGATATGGCAGAAGCCTGTGTTTTTCTAATGGAAAACAGAGACTTTACCGATGTAGCCCAAGGAAAAACTGAAATTAGAAACACACATATCAACATAGGAACTGGAGAAGATATTTCCATCAAGGCCCTCGCCGAACTGATCCAGAAAGAAATAGGATTTAAAGGAGCACTGAGCTTTAATACAGAGAAGCCCGATGGAACCATGCGCAAGCTTACCGAAGTTTCCAAACTTCACAGTTTAGGATGGAAACACAAGGTACAATTAGAAGATGGTATTAGTCGTCTCTATGAATGGTACCTGAAGCAATAGCGAATGCTGAATCCTAAAACACTTTTTTCAAACCAAGGAATTGGACGGTATTTTTCAAATACGGTCTGGCTGCTAGGGGAAAAAGGTTTACGCATTATAGATGCGTTTTTTATTGGTATTTGGCTGGCGAGATACTTAGGACCTGAGTCCTTTGGTGTTTTGAGCTATGCAGAATCCTTTGTATATCTTTTTGCTGCCTTTGCCGCGCTCGGACTAGATCAAATAGTAGTACGGGAGTTAGTCAAGGACGGAACCCGAAGAGATGAATTGCTAGGAACCACCTTTGCACTTAGAATCGCTGGTTTTGTAGTCATGCTAGCTGCCATAGTCTGGACGTTAGGGATTTTAAACAATGATGCCCTTACCAACAATGTGGTTTTAGTCCTGACGATTACTATTGCCTTGCAAAGCTTTAAAGGGATTGATTTTTACTTTCAATCTAAGGTGTTAAGCAAGTATACAGCCATTAGTAATTTGGTAGCTGTAGGGATTTTAAGCGTAGTAAAAGTAGTGTTGATACTTAGCAAGGCGCCATTGATATATTTTGCATTTGCGCTTGCGTTTGAATGGGTTGTTATTGCTATTGGATACATCATTGCCTATCGATACAATGACCTATCGATACGTCAGTGGAAATTTAAAAAAGAGGTTGCTGTAAAGCTCTTAAAGCAGAGTTGGTTTTTGATCATTGGATCGGTGGCTGCAGCCTTGTATATGAAAATTGATCAGGTGATGATCAATGAGATTTTAGACGAACGATCGGTGGGTATTTACAGTGTTGCTGTAAAGCTTACAAGTATTTGGATATTTGTAACCGTAGCGATTACGCAGTCCGTATTTCCGTCATTGGTGAGTACCAGAAAAGCAAATAGAGCGTTGTTTTTAAGCCGACTTCAACAGTTATATGATGTATTAATCAAAATAGCAGTGGTAGTTTCTATTCTTTATGCCATTTTTGCAGATTACTTTGTGCCATTATTATTTGGCGAGGAGTATGCAGAGAGTAGCGGCATTTTGATTGTTTATATCTGGTCTATTATTTTTGTTTTTCTAAGTAATGGGTCGTGGGGCTATTATTTGAACGAAGGTTTAGAGAAATTCTCTAGTATTAGACTGGTGATAGGGGCTATTATTAATATCAGCTTGAACCTAGTATTTATTAAGGAATACGGAATGATTGGAGCGGCTTATGCTACCCTAATATCCTATGGTATTTCAGGCTATTTGGTAAATGCTATTTTTGCAAAGACAAGAACAAATTTCAAGCTCCAAAGCAGAGCTTTTTTGAATATTTTTAAATTACGAACTTGGACACATCCGTTATGAATGAAGAATTAAAAGTGGCAGACTTGGCGACCATAGAATTTTCTATAGACAAGGTATGCACACTATTTTTTTATGGAGATAGAGTATTGCGAGGCATTAATAAAGAGTATGTGGCGCAGGTGCAAGACATGTTTGATGGCGGAATGATGAAAGAGCTTTTGGAGAAAGAACTCTTTGTCAAGACATGGATATCAGAAACAAAGATCGAAGGGTTTGAGCTCGTTATTGAACACGAGAACATTCCGTATTGGAACTATCCTTATGAATGGTCCTTTACCATGCTTCACAGAGCCGCAAATGTGGTTTTAGACACTAATACGATTGCCAACAAGTACAACTACGAAATATTTGACGTACACGCTTTCAATGTTGTTTTTGACATGGCACGTCCTAAGTATGTAGATTTTGGAAGCTTCTTCAAGAGAGATCCCAAAAACGGAAAGAGTTGGTCTGGTTATATGAATTTTTACAATTCATTCTATATGCCTTTGTATTTGTACAACAAGGGGTACTCGGATATTTCAAACAGCATTTTCTTATATAATGGCTTTTTTAGCGATAAGGATTTATTCAAATTAAAGCACCCATATGCCAATTTCTTTGGAAGTGGGCTCGGAAACTTGATTTTCAAAGCACAAAATAATTCTCGTCGTATAGCAGTCGCTCGTCATGAACGTATCATTGATAAGTATGGCAGTCATAAGCACATTGGTAAAATTTTGAAATTCAAGTCGGTGTATCAAAATCGATTTAGCACAGAAAAAGCACGTAGACTCATTAAAAGCGTTGGAAAGAGTACTATTGATTCTTATTGGAAGGACTATCACAACGATAAGACCCCAGAAAGTGATCCGCGTTTTCTGCGTATTACAGAGTTGATTAAAACGAAACTTAGTGATGCCAACTCATTAGTTGAATTGGCTTCTAATCAAGGAAAGTTTGCCAATTTCGTTTTAGAAAGTACTCAAATATCGAAGGTGATTGCAACAGATTATGATAAGAATGCCTTAGATCGCATTTTTATTAATAATGAAAATAGAAAGGACGTCTTGCCATTGGTATATGATTTTGTGCGACCTAATAACCGTAGCAATACGCTTAAGATAGCAGAGAGAATCAATGGGGATATTGTGATGGCTCTTGCTGTCACACACCACTTATTGCTCACCCAAGACGTGAGTTTGGCACATATTTTTAAGGTGCTTAAATCACTGACATCAAAATATGTAATTGTTGAATTCATGCCTTTAGGCCTGTATTTTGGAGATATGGATAATATTCCTGCAATTCCAGATTACTATACCTTAGAATGGTTTAGAAACGCATTTTCAGAAGCGTTTGAACATATTCTTGACGAAGAAGTAGATGTAAACCGTCACTTGTTTATTGGGAAGTTAAAATAGGCTGCTTTGCGACACACTAGAGTTCATGTAGGAAAGCAAAATTAACAACAAAAATGAGGTGTGATAATTTCATTTTTAACACAATGTAAACCACAGCACAATGGGGCTTAAGTATATCTTACTTTTTGTCTATGCATTTATATCGGTGGCGCTATTTATCACTTTTGATGGCGCTCCCCAAGTTTGGATTTCATTTTTTGTAAATGCCGTTATACTCGCAGGGATTACTGGCTACCATGTATTTATAGAAAGAACCTTTTCGCCTTTTCTGTCGGCCTATATAGTTTTCACCTTTCTCTTTTTCTTAGTGGCACCTATGGTGCAAATCAATTCCTTCGAAGGCGTCAACCCCGCCTTTGAAAATCACCTGCCATACAGTGAAGCTGCTACGGTGTTTACAAACTTTTTAATTGCGCTTTTTAACCTCATATTTTTTGCCACCTACGTCTTTTTTAAACGATGGAAGTGGTTGAGGTCTACCCCAGAACTAAGCAAAAGCTCACAAGCCGTGAGTCCGTTGCTAATTGTAAGCCTCGCAATCTTGACTGTTCTCGTATTTTTTGCGAGTTTTAACTTTGTATCTGATGAGTTAACAAGACCAGCCTGGAGGCGTTCTGTATTTTCAACAGTGACTTTTTTAGTATGGAAAAAAGTGTTTTTCCTAGTACCCTTTGCTGGCATCATTCTTTGCTTTCAATATTTTAGAAGAGAAAAGAAAAACGCTGTCAACTACTTGACCATCATTGCCCTTTTGGTCTTTATGGCAGTATTATTACTATGGTTTAAAAACCCATTGGTTGAAAAGAGAAATGCCCTGGGACCTTTGTACATAAGCCTTATCTTTTTGGCCTTACCACGCTTGTTTAACACAAATATTAAAAGTCTATTTTTTCTATTTTTCACTATGATTGTTGCCTTTCCCTTATCGGCAATGTTCACACATACGGAGGCTAATTTTGAAGAAATTCTAGAAAACCCATTAGTGTTTTTTGAAGAGATGAAAGGAGGAGGTATCGCGTCTGCCTTTAATACATTAAACTACGATGCTTTTTCAAACATCATGGCCACCATGGATCGTGTGCAATATCATGGGAACGAATGGGGGAACCAACTTTTAAGCGCCTTTTTGTTTTTTGTGCCTAGAGGATTGTGGGAAGATAAACCCATATCTACAGGTGAGCTTGTAGGTAATCACCTCATTGACCGCTATGATTTCACCTATAGCAATTTGTCAAATCCCATTGTTTCTGAAGGCTATATTAATTTTGGAATTGTAGGAGTCATAATCGGGGCCATTGTTCTTGCCCTAGTTCTAGTTCGCTTTTTAGGGTGGCTCAATAGTCAGGACCTGTTAAAGCGCCTTATGGCTTTTTATCTGGCAATTCACCTTATCTTCTTGTTAAGAGGAGATTTTACAAATGGATTTTCGTATTATGTGGGAGCACTTATTGGGGTTATCGTTATTCCAAAAACAATAGAAGCACTACTGAAGCATTTTCTAAGAAAACAACAGCAATGGAAGCACTCAAAAACCCTAAAAGCCTAAAGGGAGTACAAATCACTTTAGGATTAATTTTTGCCCTTGTTCTATTGCCCTCTAACCTTAAGGCAATAGCGATTTTGATTTTTGGAGTGTCTGTTCTTTTTCATGCACTTGGGCGAAAATGGCATTTTAATTGGAAATTTTTCTTGACCAACTGTATCCTCTTTTTGATTATTGGAGCAACGGTTGCATACAGTGACAATACAGATTATGCTATTAAAAAGCTATCGACCATGGCTTCATTAATTGTATTTCCCTTTATTTTTTCTTTGCTTACAAAGGAGGAGGGGAAAGCTATATTTAAACAATTAAAATCCTATCTCTGGATCTATATCCTAGGCATCTTTTTGTTCAATGTGATTGCATTTATTTGGTTTTATGCCACGCAGTATAGTTTTATGGAAATGATGGAGCATTTTCACACCGTACTTCGCGTTAAGATGGGCAAATGGGGAATTCACCCGATTTATTTATCTATGCATTGTAGTATTGCAATTCTATTTTCATTCTATGTGCTGAGAGAAACACGATCAAAACGATGGGTTGCGGCAATCCTATCTATTGATATTATTCTTGTATTATTTCTCTTGCTCTATGCAAAAAAAGGGCCCCTATTAGCACTCGTGATAGTGTTTTCACTATTCGTAGTTTTTCAACGCAAACAACGCCTTCTAAAGCCTTATTTATTTGCGGTTATCGGCCTTATTCTATTGACCATCGCCATTCCAAAAACACGCAATAAGTTTGTAGAACTCATCAAGATCGAAACTCTAGACAAAGGCAATGTGACTTCTACCAATATTAGATACACTATTTACGCTTCCGCGAAATTGCTCATCACCCAATCCCCTATGATTGGTTATGGTATTGGAGATTATAATGACAAGCTCCGTGAATCCTATGCCGAAGGAGGAAACGAGGTGTTAATTAATGGAAAGTATAATGCTCACAATCAATATTTCAGTCTGCTTCTCATAGGAGGGATAGTAGCATTATTAGCTTTTATTATTACCATGGGAATGAACATGGTGTACGCCATCCGTTTTAATAATCAGTTGCTTATTCTCTTGCTTTTGTTTTACGGAATGGTGATGTTTACGGAGAATATTTTAGAACGTGAAGCGGGAGTAATCTTCTTTGCATTCTTCCTAAATTTTTTCGCACTAAAGAGCTTGTATTCCCGTGAAGAATAAACGAATATTAATGATTGGCCCATTTCCCAAACCAACGACGGGTGTGTCGCTGGCAAATGCTGTGGTCAAAGATATTCTTGAAGAATCACAAGATTTTAAAGTAGAATTTATAAATACTTCTTTAGATCATTTTGATGAAAAGGTAGGCTCTTTCTCTTTTCACAAACTATTCTTTAACCTCAAGTTTAATTTCAAAGCAACAAAAGTGCTATTTAATGATATTGTATACCTCACGCCTGGACAAACTTTTTTCGGCTTGGCGAAGTATTCAGTATTTATCGTATTGGCATCACTTTTTAATAAAGAGATCATTATTCACGTGCACGGGAATCATCTGGGGACTGAGTATAAAAACCTGAAAGGATGGAAGCGAAGGTATTTTAAATGGTTACTTTCAAAAACCACAAAGGGCATTGTTCTTTCAAAATCTTTACGCCCTAATCTCAGTCCGTTTATTCCAGAAAATGCAATTTTTGAACTTAATAATTTTGCCGAAGATTACCTCTTCGCAGATCTTCAATCACAGAAAGTAGAAAAACTGCAACTGATCTATCTGAGTAATTTGATGGAAGAAAAAGGAATCCTAGTCCTATTAGACGCCTTAGCCAAACTTGAAGCTAATCACATTCCCTACGAAGCAAAAATTGCTGGAAATATTGACATAACAAATGAAGATGTCATCAAGGCTAAATTAGCCCAACTTAAAAACACAAGCTATGTGGGAGTTGTCAATGGAGAGAGTAAAAAAGACTTTTTAGGCTGGGGGAACACCTTTGTTCTTCCTACTTTTTATACAATGGAAGGACAACCTATTTCAATCCTTGAGGCGATGGCTACTCAAAACGTCATTGTTACTACTGCCCACGCAGGGATTCCTGACGTAGTAGAGAACTTAGTACATGGTTTTTTTGTCGAAAAGGAAAAGGAAAGATCTATTTATGAATGTTTAGTATACTTGCACAAAAACTTAAATAAGGTCGAGTCAATTGCGACGTCTAACCACACATATTTTCTTGAAAATTTTAGTCGGAAACAATTTCAAAGCAATTTGATTGCTATCTTGAAAGCCTAGTGAAGAAAAACACAAACTACTTTTATTACCTCCTTTCCATTCTATCAATTGGAATGCTAAGCTGCGAAGACCCCAAAGATGTCATTGTAGGTTGGGGAGATAGTATGATGAAAGCTTCCTTGAGCAAAACGTCCATCCTAGATGTGATTGAAGAGGAGTTAGGGGTGTCTACATACAATTTTGGACAAGGAGCACTTAAATCTGATCAAGTTGCCGTACTTCAAGGAGGACTGCCTTTCTATTTAACTCCAAATGATACTGTGATTTCAGCAAATAGCGAACTTCCACTTATGCCTGTTGATATCGAACCTTTTAATGATTTTGGGACTCAAGAGTACGACGGAATGATTCAAGATATGTCTGGAAGTTTGGCTCGCATTCATGTTCCTGGTGATGGTAGTCTACTCAAACACTTTCTTTTTAAAAGAGGCTATTCGTGGGTGGAGAAACAAGTAGAAGACACTGTAGTTTTTAAATTTGATAATGCTCAAAAGTACAAGGAAAGTATGACCTTAATTTGGGCGGGAAGAAATGATGATAAATCAAATGGAAAAAGGGAAAATACGATTGAAAATATTGCTAAAATGGTAAACGCTCTGCAAGGATCTGCCAAAAATAAGTACTTGGTACTCTCTATTTGTAATGGCAAAAGCGACAAAGAGGGCAAGGATACCATAGCACATGAACGTATTCTCAACTTAAATGAGATGCTAAAAGATAAATTTAATGGACATTTTATTGACGTGCGAACCTATATGGTGAAACAAGCCATTTATGATATGAATATTAGCCCGACACCTACTGATCTCGCCGATATTGAGAAAGATTGTATCCCCAGTATTTTCTTTGCAGATAATGTGCACCTCAACGAATTAGGAAATATCGCTCTTGGAAAGTACATGGCCAAAGTCATTCAAGAAAAAGGATGGCTCGATTAAATTTAATTAAAAAATATATCTAGTATCTTCGAACAGCGCATGAAGTATCAAAATTTAGATCAATACCAAACACCCAAAGACTTTAGAGGAAAGTCTAAAATTACCGTACAACTCTGGTGGATTGTTCAGGCGACCTTGTTTCGGCTTTCTCCACAAATGCTTTATGGCTGGCGCCGTTTTCTCTTGCGCTCGTTTGGCGCCAAAATAGGCAAAGGAGTCATCCTGAGACCTTCTGCTCAAATCACCTATCCCTGGAAATTATCTATTGGTGATTATTCTTGGATCGGAGATGAGGTTGTGCTTTATACCTTAGGCGAAATAGAAATTGGTGCCCATGCTGTCGTCTCTCAACGATCTTACATTTGTACAGGAACCCATGATTATACCGCCACAGATTTTAGAATTTACGCAGAGAAAATTAAAATTGGAGACAAGTGTTGGCTCGCAACAGATGTTTATGTGGCTCCTGGATTGACTATTGGTAACGGCACTGTGGTTGGAGCAAGGAGTAGTGTTTTTAAAGACCTTCCTGCTGGAAAAATTTGTATTGGTAATCCTGCAAAAGCTATTCGTGATCGCGAATAAGAACTCAAAAAGCCCGTTATTTGCAGCTGTAAAACTAGCTTATTTATACTTTTGAAGACGGCAACAAACATCACCCTTATTGGTCTTAATTTTTATCCGGAAAGCACGGCAATAGGTCTGTACTCAACACAATTGGCTCAATATCTCGAGGCCAAAGGCTATACAATAGATGTGATTACGGCATTTCCCTACTATCCACAATGGAAAATCGCTGAAGAGTATCAAGATAAAAGAAGCTACCTCAAAGAAGAATTAGGCAATATAAACCTATATCGTTACAAACAATACGTTCCGGCTCAACCTACTTTTGCTAAACGTATCCTCCACATAATTTCCTTTACTTGGGGCTCTTTTTGGAACCTTTGGAAGATTAAAAAATGTGATATCGTCATCTCTATAGTACCCTTTACCAGTTCCACTTTCCTAGGCTATGTGCAAAAAAAGCGCTTTAATGCTAAGTCTTGGATCCATATTCAAGATTTCGAGTTTGACGCTGCCTTTCAATCGGGTTTGACAAGCACTGGAGAACACAAAGGCGGGTTTATCTACAAGCTGCTTATGGGTCTAGAGAAGCAGTTGTTTTCAAAAGCCGATCGTGTGAGTACCATTAGCCACACCATGTTAAAAAAATTGGAGTCAAAAACGACTAGTCCGACTTATTTTTTACCTAATTGGATTGATGAAAAAGCAATTGATCCCGCTTTCGCGAAAGCGCACCCATACCTTTTAGCGCCTAAATTTAAAATTTTATATTCGGGAAATATTGGTGACAAACAGGACTGGGCATTCTTTAAAAAATTAATCGCTCAGCTCGATTTTGAACGCTTTGAAATTGTCATTGTAGGCGATGGAGCTATGCGCTCACAACTCGTTGAGGATATAAAAGATGTTGAAGGCATTCACTGGCACCCACCAGTGCCTTATGAAGCCCTTTCGGATCTATTGTGCAGCGCCGACGTACATATCCTCTTCCAAAAAGCTGAGGTCTTAGATACTGTGATGCCATCAAAAATCTTAGGGATGATGGCAAGTGCCAAACCGTCTATTATTACAGGGCATCCAGATTCTGAAGTTGCCACAACAATGCAAAGCTCAAAGGGAGGATTTTACAGTTCGCAGGATGACGTAGCAACTGTATTGAATCAATTAGATACATTGGCATCTAACCCAGAAAAAGCAAAAGAAATGGGAATCGGAGCACGCGACTATGTGGTCACTCATTTTTCTAAGGAAGAGATTCTCTCACGATTTGTTACTGCCCTTTCCGAAATATAGGTGTATCCCCTTTAGAAGCTGTAAATACTTCCCTATTTTTGCGGCACTCTAACTATTAAATTATGAAGATAACAGTTGTAGGAACAGGCTACGTAGGTTTGGTGACAGGAACCTGTCTCGCCGAAACCGGAAACGAAGTAGTTTGTGTCGATATTGATGAAAATAAAGTCGCTCGTATGAAGGCAGGAGAGGTGCCTATTTACGAACCTCATCTCGACGTTTTGTTCGAAAGAAATATCAAAGCTGGACGATTATCTTTCACTACTTCCCTAGAGGATGGATTAGATCACGGAGAGATCGTTTTCCTAGCGCTACCTACTCCCGAAGATGAAGATGGATCAGCAGATCTTTCCTATGTACTTGGAGTTTCTGAAAATATTGGAAAATACATTTCAACGTATAAAGTAATTGTAGACAAAAGCACTGTACCCGTAGGTACTGCCGAAAAGGTAAGAGCTACTATTGCGCAACACACTTCAGTTCCTTTTGATGTAGTATCAAATCCAGAATTTTTACGCGAAGGTTTTGCTGTAGATGACTTTTTAAAACCAGAACGTATCGTTGTGGGTTCTTCTTCAGAACGCGCAACAGAACTAATGCAAAAATTATATAAGCCTTTCGTGCGATCTGGTAACCCGATCATCATCATGGATGAGAAATCGGCTGAGCTTACCAAGTACGCATCAAATTCTTTCTTAGCAGCTAAAATTACCTTTATGAATGAGGTCGCAAATTATTGCGAACTCGTAGGCGCAGATGTTGATATGGTGCGCAGAGGAATGGGAACAGATTCCCGTATCGGGAAACGTTTCTTATTTCCAGGAATTGGATATGGAGGCTCTTGTTTTCCAAAGGATGTAAAAGCCCTGCAAAAAGCAGGTCGTGATGCTGGATACGATTTTAAAATGTTAGATGCCGTTATTGATATCAATGATAACCAAAAAGTAAAATTGATTCCAAAAATTGAAGCTTACTTTGATGGAAACTTAGAAGGAAAGACAATCGCCATGTGGGGACTCGCATTTAAGCCAGAAACCGATGACATACGAGAAGCTCCTTCACTCTACATGATCAATGCTTTACTTGAAAAAGGAGCAAGAGTCCAAGCCTTCGATCCTGAAGCTATGGACAATGTAAAAGCGAGGTATAAAGACAAGATCACTTTTGCAGAAACTATGTACGCCGCCACCGAAGGTGCAGATGCCTTGGTGATTAGTACAGAATGGAGTATTTTTAGAACACCTAATTTTGACGTTCTGAGAAAAAATCTTAGTAAGCCTGTCGTTTTTGACGGTCGTAACCTATACGATGTGAGTGATATGGAGAAAGAAGGATTTAACTATATCTCCATTGGGAGAAGAGAAGCATAATATGGCCAAACGTGTTTTAATCACTGGAGCAGCAGGATTCTTAGGGTCTCATCTCTGTGACCGTTTTATTAAGGAAGGTTTCCATGTTACAGGCATGGATAATCTAATCACTGGAGATCTGGCTAATATTGAGCACTTGTTCAAACTCGAGCAATTTGATTTTTACAATCACGATGTAACCAAGTTTGTACACGTACCTGGTAAATTGGATTATATCCTTCACTTTGCCTCCCCTGCAAGTCCCATTGACTACTTAAAAATACCCATTCAGACGCTTAAAGTAGGGTCTATAGGAACACATAACTTATTGGGTCTTGCCAAAGAAAAAAATGCCCGAATTTTGATCGCATCTACGTCTGAGGTATATGGTGACCCACTGGTGCATCCCCAAACAGAAGATTATTATGGCAATGTAAATACCATTGGTCCAAGAGGAGTTTATGACGAAGCCAAGCGTTTTCAAGAGTCTATTACAATGGCCTATCACCGTTTTCACGGCCTAGAGACTCGTATTGTGCGTATATTTAATACATACGGACCTCGAATGAGACTGAATGATGGCCGAGTGATTCCAGCTTTTATCGGACAGGCCTTGAGAGGGGAGGACTTAACAGTTTTTGGAGATGGGTCCCAAACGCGCTCTTTTTGCTACGTAGACGACCAAGTAGAAGGTATTTACAGATTATTGATGAGTGATTATTCATATCCGGTGAATATTGGAAATCCAGATGAAATTACGATCAGAGAATTTGCCGAAGAAATTATTAAACTCACAGGAACAGATCAAAAAGTAATTTATAAGGATCTCCCCGTTGATGATCCAATGCAGCGCAAGCCAGATATCACAAAGGCTCAAGAAATTCTAGGATGGGAAGCTACTGTTTCTCGTGAAGAAGGAATGAAAACAACCTATGAATACTTTAAAAGCCTCAGCAAAGAGCAGCTTTATAAAAGTGAGCACAAGGACTTTTCAAAACATATCGTCAAATAAATAATGGGCCAAAAGACAGGTAGATATTCAGGATATATACGTCCTATACTTTACGTGATTGACCTCACGATTGTATTGACCATGGCTTCCCTTTTTCTAAATCTGGAAGGTTATTTTATTGCCTTTGCCCTTTTGATCCCCTTCGGATGGGTTATCGCGGCTATAAAAGTTGGCTTTTATGAAGTCTATAGATTTACTCAACTGACTCGTATTTTCTCACTTATTAGCGTCCAACTCTTACTTTTTTTACTCACGGTATTTGCCTTCTTCGGACTGTTTATGGAGACCGAAAGTACTCCAGAAATGATCGCGAAGTATATATTGTATACATTCATGGTGATTACTATCGCCAAGCTTTGTGTCTACTTCTTTTTAAAGAAATACAGAACAGTACTAGGAGGAAATTATCGGTCTGTAGTAATCTTAGGAGACAATGCCAAAACCAAACAACTAGAGGCCTTCTTTTTTAAGAATCCGGAGTATGGATATCAACTGCGAAACGTATTTGGGGTAGAACAAGAAGGGTTTTCTATTGAAAGTGCGTTTGACTATATCGTCGATAATAATATCGATGAAATCTATTGCTCAATCGCCGAATTTGACAACGAACAAATACGTGAAATCACAGACTTTGCCGATAATAACTTGAAAATTCTGAAATTTATCCCGGACAATAAAGAGATTTTCACAAAGAAATTAAATTATCAATATTTAGGTTTAACACCCGTTCTCGCCTTGCGCGAAATACCTATTGATACTCCGCTCAATCAGTTTATCAAGCGCACCTTTGACATCGTTTTATCCTTGCTTGTACTAATAGGCTTATTGTCATGGCTTACCCCTTTACTCGCAATACTTATTGCTTTAGAATCTAAAGGCCCTGTTTTCTTTAAACAGAAACGTAATGGGCTCGATTATAAGGAATTCTATTGTTATAAATTTCGCTCTATGCGACCTAATCCTACTGCCCACTTACACCAAGTAAAAAGAGGAGATGAGCGCATTACTAAGGTAGGGAAGGTGATACGTAAGACAAGTATCGACGAACTGCCGCAATTTATCAATGTCCTCAAAGGCGATATGTCTGTTGTAGGGCCAAGACCGCATATGGTAAGCCACACCCATATGTATGCAGAGCGTATTGATAAGTTTATGGTTCGCCACTTTATCAAGCCCGGAATTACAGGATTGGCACAAACGAGTGGATATCGCGGAGAGGTCGAAAGTGACACAGATATTATCAATCGCGTTAAATTTGATATCTTTTACGTAGAAAACTGGTCCCTATTGCTAGATGTGAAGATTGTAATCCAAACCATCATCAAGGCCTTATCTGGAGATGACAAAGCCTACTAAAATTGCAGAGCAACCCTTGGTTTCCATTATCACACCGCTGTATAATGCCCAAGAATTTATTACCCAAACCATAGAAAGTATTCAAGCCCAGACCTATCAAAACTGGGAACAGATTATTGTTGATGATCTTTCTACAGACAATTCTGTGGCGATAGTGAAAGAGATGGCTGCAAAGGATGCGAGAATACGATTAATCACGCTTACGCGAAATTGCGGTGCCGCCGAAGCTCGGAACAAAGCAACTGAACTATCGTCTGGAGATTATATTGCTTTTTTAGACGCCGATGATTGTTGGCATCCCGAAAAATTGGAAAAGCAAATTGCCTTTATGCACGCCAATAATTGTGATGTTTCTTTTACCTCCTATGTCCAGGTTGATGAATCTAGTAATCCTATGGGGAAACGTGTTAAAGGACTTCCTACACTTAGCTACTCAAAACAACATCTCAATAATTATATTGGAAACTTGACGGGAGTCTACAAAGCAGCTCAGATTGGCAAAATCATCGCTCCTAGCATTCGAAAACGTCAGGACTGGGCAGTTTGGTTAGAAGCAATTAAAAAGAGCGGAAAACCTGCCCTAGGGTTGCAAGAAGATTTGGCTTATTACAGAATCCGTTCAGGTTCGATTAGCGCCAATAAATTGAATTTGGTAAAATATAATTTTCAATTCTACAGAACCTACTTAGGTTATTCTTGGTTTAAGTCGGCGATCTGTTTGCTGCGTTTTTTCTGGGAGTATTTCTTTATAAGACCTAAATATATTGAAACCTATTAAGGCAATTTAATTACAAATTTTTTTAAGGTTCATTAGTTCAAACGAAATTGATTCAACAATAAAAGTAATGGTGACAAGTTATTAATTCATTTTTTTCATCGCCAAAAAAACGAACCAAAAAAGGCTAGGCTTAATCGAGCATTACTAAAAATTTCCCTTGTTGCGGCGCAAATTAAAGGTGTAGCACTGTCAAGTCCAAGGCACGAGATATCAACATTCGTAAAAATTCAAGACCTTTAGTAAGGCTGGAGCTAATTTGCTCGACCCTCCACTCACATCATTTTTTACGCAATACTCGCTTAGGCCGATTACAAAATTCCAAATGGTATGTTATAAGTGATTTCTGATTTTTAAAGTGACATTAATAATCTTGTTACTATATCTTACTTACAAATTGCTTTAATTTTCCTCGGTTTGAACGGTCCATTACCTCGACTTTTTCAAATATTACAGTCAGTCCTTCTTCAAGGTATTTATAGGTTGCTTTGCGTATGATTGTTTCTTCGGCGGCACTGAGTGCTCTTTGAGCGGTATAAATCACTTTAAACACATCCAAGGCCGTTTGTTGGATTACAAACTCACTCACATTTCCATCTTCCTCAATAACACTTTTTGTCACATAATAAAAGGTGAGACCAGGCACTACTTTTCCGCTAGGAAGACGAGCAACATCATTGGTTCTTCCTTGCAATCCTTCAAGGATTGGAGTTTTGACAGTACTTTTTCGCGAAAGCGTGCCCATATCCCCAATATCATATCTAATAAAAGGGTGTGCCTTATTGTATAAGGAGGTTATGACTATGCGACCCGTTTCTCCAAGAGGTAGCGGTTGATTGTTGTCATCTAGAATTTCAACAAAGAGCAATTCACTATCTACTTGAAACTGATTCTTTTTATTCTGAAAAGCGATCAGTCCAAGTTCGGAGGCGCCATATTCATTAATTACAGGCACGCCAAATTGCGCTTCCATCAACTTTTTATCGCTTTCAAAAAGCATTTCACTTGTGACGATGCAGGCTTTTAGGCTTGGACAAAGCTTTCTTAAGAGGAGGTTTTGTTGTTTGAGATATTTAGCAAAAAGCACCACACTGCTAGTATATCCATTGATATAATCAAAAGGTGTGCTTTTAAATTTGCTTAAAATGCCACCCATTTTCTTATGGCTGAGGTCAAAAATGGGAAAGCGATAGCGATTTCCTAACCGATCCTTTAAACGTTCTTTTCGATAGCCTAGAAAGTCAAGTGGAATACCATAAAACCGTGCCTGTCTAGATCTGTTCAGATCTAAATCAAACCATTGATATCGATCTTGAAAACTAGCCCAACTTAAGGCATGTGACATTTTATCTTTTGCAAAAATAAAGGGGTGACCCGAGGAGCCTGAGGTTTTATTGACATACACATCCTTGCGGGAATAGCCTTTTGACAATCGCTTTTCTAGAGACTGTTGAAGGTCTGCCTTGGTGAGCACAGGAAGATCTTCCCAAATAGTTGACTTATTGGCAGCTGTAAGTTGTTGGTAAAAAGAATTATTGGCTTTGTGAAAATCGACAATTTCTGCCTTTTTATGAGAGACATAATTAATATAATCAGCTTCAGGAATTGCTTGAATACGGGCGAGTTCAGCTTTCGCGGAAGCAATATCAAACCCTTTCAATTTTAAAGACCAATCAAATAAATTCACGGGCGTAAAATTAGTTAGCCAATGTACAAACAATTATTTTTGCTCCTTATTAAAACAGCACATTCAAATGAATATTTTAGTACTAGGCTCAGGCGGAAGAGAACATACATTTGCATACAAATTGAAGCAAAGCGCGCTTTGTGGTAGCTTATTTGTGGCACCAGGAAATGCAGGAACGGCTGCAATAGCAACCAATGTTGCCCTTGGAGTAACCGATTTTGAGGCCATTAAAGCCTTGGTACTGAAAGAAGATATCAAAATGGTAGTTGTAGGACCAGAAGATCCATTGGTTGAAGGAATCTATGATTTTTTTAAAGCAGATGCCCAATTGAAAAATGTCGCAGTTATTGGACCTTCCAAAGCCGGAGCGACCCTTGAAGGAAGTAAGGAAAGAGCTAAGGAATTTATGATTGCCCATAACATTCCAACAGCGGCTTATGAGAGCTTTACATTAGAAACTTTGTCTCAAGGGCAGGCGTTTTTAGAAACTTTGAAAGCTCCTTATGTCTTAAAAGCCGACGGACTTGCTGCAGGAAAGGGAGTACTTATTTTGGATAATTTAGAAGAAGCTCAGAACGAATTAGCAAGTATGCTAGACGGAAAATTTGGAACGGCTAGCTCTAAAGTGGTGATTGAAGAGTTTTTAGACGGTATTGAATTAAGTGTGTTTGTATTGACTGATGGTAAAAACTACAAAGTTTTGCCTACCGCCAAAGATTACAAACGAATAGGAGAAGGAGATCGCGGACTGAATACTGGAGGAATGGGAGCGATAAGCCCTGTGCCTTTTGCAGATGCCGCTTTGATGGAACAAATTGAAGAGCGTATAGTGAAGCCTACAGTGAACGGCCTTTCAAAAGAAAAAATTGAATACAAAGGTTTCATCTTTATCGGCTTGATAAAAGTAGGGGATGAGGCAAAGGTGATTGAGTATAATGTGCGTATGGGAGATCCGGAAACAGAAGCTGTACTGCCTAGAATACAATCAGATTTAGTACAGTTATTTCAGGCTGTTGATGCACAAACCTTGGATAAAGAATCATTAGTATTAGACCCGCGATCGGCTGCTACGGTGATGGTGGTGTCTGGAGGTTACCCTGAGGCTTATGAAAAAGGAAAAGAGATCTCAGGAATTGACGCTATAGAAGATTCACTTATCTTTCACGCAGGGACGACCCATAAAGATGGTAAAGTCGTGACTAATGGAGGGCGTGTTATCGCGGTTACTTCTTTAGATGAAGATTTCAAAAAGGCCATAAAAAAATCCTACCAAAATATAGCTAAGCTAGATTTTGATAGGATGAATTATCGTACCGATATTGGTTTTGACCTATAGACGGTGTTCGAGATCGCTGTTTGTTCCTAAAAAGCCATGAGCCTTAGGGTTACGATCTTCTTCGTTATTATTGTTGTGCTTCTGTATTTGCATTAACCAGTAAACGATAGCTACTGAACAAATAAGCATAAAAATCCAGTTCACTGTATTGGCTCCCCACCAATCTGTAAGCTCATAAGCTCTTATTTCATCAAAAGGATTGATAAGAACTGCTTCTCCAAAATCCTGAATACTTCCAAAAATCTCACTCCATTTCATAATAGTAGGTATTTACAATAAAAGAATCTTAGCTTTGTGCTAGACCCTTTTCCAGTTGCAGTGCAAAAATAGAAAAATCCAGCTATGCTCACAAGCTTTTTTGGCAGCTCAAAACCCGTAAACGTAATTATTGTCATTTCTTTTATGACAATAGCCTTTTTTATGGCGCACCTTGGCGATTTTTCAAGCGATCTCAGCTGGCAATATTTTGCTCAAACGATTGGGTTGTGGTTAGTGTATATAACAACCATGTTTGTTCTAAATTTTATTGCCCAGAAGAATGACCTGACCAAGCGAAACGCCTATAGAATAGTGATTTTTGCTGCGTTTACCGCCGCTTTACCTTCTGCATTAGTACAGCCGAGAATACTTATTAGCGGACTCATAATCTTGCTTGCCTTGCGACGTATCATTAGTTTACGATCTGGAATTGCTATAGAACGGAAATTATTTGATGCCTCTTTTTGGATTGCCGTTGCCTCTTTATTTTATTTTTGGGCGATCGCTTTTTACATCGTTTTATTTTTTGGTGTGATGGTTTTTGTCTCACATAATGTCCGGTATTGGCTCATTCCTTTCCTTGGTGCTATTTGTGTGGCCATTCTAACTTACTGTTATGTCCTCTATTTGGGGAGCGACACCTCCTTTTTCTTAGATTACTTGGATGGTATGTCTTTTGATTTTTCAGCCTATAGTTCGCCTAAAGTATTAGTCGTAACCGCCTTTTTCTTAGCTATTTTTATTTGGTCAGTATTTAATTACATACTAGAAATGAAGAATGCATCCTTGAAACTAAGGCCTGTTTACGCCTTGGTTTTGGCATTGTCTGCCGTGTCTTTACTTATTATCACTGTGACCTCACAGAAAACCGGAGCTGCGTGGTACTTTTTCATTCCATCCTTGAGTGTGATTACAACAACTTACTTAGAAAAGGCCAAAGGGATGTTATTTAAGGAACTACTGCTTTGGTTAATTATCGGATTGCCGTTTGTAATATTTTTCTTGAATTGAGAAAACGGAAGTGATATCGAAAACGAAAACGAAGATGAAGTCGAAGCTAGTTTATTGGTTCTCAAGTAAAAAGTGTAGTCTTTAAAA
>TARA_R110002051_G_scaffold73953_5_pt1 | contig 115793 bp, 105 predicted proteins | sample TARA_R110002051 | Tara Oceans TARA_R110002051 (sample SAMEA4397023) | marine metagenome | biome: Polar Biome; feature: [MES] marine water layer (ENVO:01000295) within the mesopelagic zone...; material: water (ENVO:00002006), including particulate matter (ENVO:01000060) such...
GAACGGCGAAGAGACTGACCCTCGAAGTCGAAATATCCAAACATTCGACACAGTCGGAACCTTGAAATCCAGGAGCCGGCAAATGGCGCCTTGGAGAGATAACTGGGAGAGAGCCTATGGCCACCGTATCCATGACGGTGAACGGGAAGTCTGTCAGCGGTGAAGTCGAGCCGCGCACCCTTCTTGTTCAATTCATCCGCGAACAGCTCCACCTGACTGGCACCCATGTCGGCTGCGATACCAGCCAGTGCGGTGCCTGTGTCGTACATGTAAACGGCGATTCCGTTAAAAGCTGCACCATGCTTGCGGTTCAGGCGGATGGCTCCGATGTCACAACCATCGAAGGCCTCGCCAACGGCGATACGCTGCACCCGATGCAGGAAGCCTTCCGCGACAACCATGGCCTGCAGTGCGGTTTCTGCACCCCCGGCATGGTGATGAGCGCCGTCGATCTGCTGAAAAAGAATCCGAAGCCGAGCGAAGGCGAAATCCGCGAATGGCTCGAAGGCAACATCTGCCGTTGCACGGGCTACCACAACATTGTCAAAGCCGTTCAACAGGCGGCACAGGTTTAAAGATCACGCATAAAACGCTCCAAAAGACAGGCAGACAAACTGCCATGCGAAACGGGAGGATAGAATGCCGGACGGAACCACGGGTACGGGCATAGGCGCCGCCGTAAAGCGCGTCGAGGACTTCAGATTTCTGACAGGCAAGGGCAACTACACGGACGATATCAATCGGCCGGCTCAGTCCTACGCCTATATCCTGCGCAGCCCCCATGCGCATGCCAGGATCACGTCTATCGATAGCTCCGCGGCCAAGGCCGCTCCCGGGGTTCTCGCGGTGTTCACCGGAGAGGACATGCAGGTCGGCTCCCTCCCCTGCGGCTGGCAGATCCATTCCAAGGACGGCACGCCGATGCTCGAGCCCGAGCATCCGCCGCTTGCCAAGGGCAAGGTGCGGTATGTCGGCGATCAGGTCGCCGTCATCATCGCCGATACCTACAGCCAGGCAAAGGATGCAGCAGAGAACATCATCGTCGACTACGAGGTTCTGCCTGCCGCGGCCACCATGCCCGCCGCGCTTACCGACAAGGCGCTGGTACATGATGATATCGGCACAAACCTCTGCTTTGACTGGGAAATCGGTGACGAGGCCGCTGTCGATGAGGCCATATCCAAAGCCGCCCACGTCACCAAGATCGATCTGGTGAACAACCGGCTGGTTCCGAATGCGATGGAGCCGCGCGCCGCGATCGGCGAGTTCGACAAGGCAACCGGTGAATACACGCTCTACACCACCAGCCAGAACCCGCATGTCATCCGTCTGCTGATGGGCGCCTTCGTGCTCTCCATCCCCGAGCACAAGCTCCGGGTCGTGGCGCCGGATGTCGGCGGCGGTTTCGGCTCCAAGATCTATCATTATGCCGAAGAAGCCATCGTCACCTGGGCCGCGCCGAAAGTCGGCCGCCCGATCAAATGGGTGGCGGATCGCAGCGAAGCCTTTATCTCGGACGCGCATGGCCGGGACCAGATCAGCCACGCCGAGCTCGCCCTGGATGCCAACGGCAAGTTCCTCGCACTGAAGGTGCAGACCCAGGCCAATATGGGGGCCTACCTCTCCACCTTCGCGCCCTGTGTGCCGACTTACCTCTCCGCGACCCTGCTTGCCGGCACCTACACCACACCGGTGATCCACGCCAATGTGAAGGCCGTCTTTACTCACACGGTGCCGGTAGACGCCTATCGCGGTGCCGGCCGCCCGGAAGCGACCTACCTGATCGAGCGTATCGTCGATCAGGCCGCGCGCGAGACCGGGATCGACAAGGTGGAAATCCGCCGCCGGAACTTCATCCCGGCCGATGCCTTCCCGTACCAGACGCCGGTGGCCCTGCAATATGACAGCGGTGACTATGAAGCCACCCTGTCCGCGGCCACCAAGCTTGCCGATGTTGCCGGTTTCGCCGCCCGCAAGGCGGAGGCCGCCAGCCGGGGCAAACTCCGGGGTATGGGCTATTCCACCTATCTTGAGGCCTGCGGTATCGCACCGTCAGCCGTTGTCGGCTCTCTCGGTGCCCGTGCCGGGCTTTATGAGTCAGCCGAGGTCCGGGTGCATCCGACAGGCTCTGTGACGGTCTTTACCGGCTCTCACAGCCATGGCCAGGGTCATGAAACCACCTTTGCCCAGCTTGTTTCCGACCGGCTCGGCCTGCCGATGGAGAATATCGAGATCAGCCATGGCGACACCAACAAGGTACAGTTCGGCATGGGCACCTATGGCTCCCGCTCCCTCGCCGTTGGTGGCGAGGCGCTGATCCGGGCCGTGGACAAGATCATCGACAAGGCAAAGAAGATCGCCGCCCATGTGCTCGAGGCCTCGGCCGACGATATCGAGTTCAAGGACGGCAATTTCACCGTCGCCGGAACCGACCGTTCCATGGCTTTCGGCGAGGTCGCCCTCACCGCCTATGTGCCCCACAATTTTCCGCACGACGAGCTGGAACCGGGCCTGGACGAGAAAGCCTTCTACGATCCGGCAAACTTCACATTCCCCGGCGGTTGCCATATCTGCGAGGTCGAAATCGATCCGGAGACCGGCGTCACCCAGGTGATCAAGTTCACCGCCGTGGACGATGTGGGACGGGTAATCAACCCGATGATCGTCGAGGGCCAGGTGCATGGCGGAGTCGCCCAGGGCATCGGCCAGGCACTGCTTGAATATGCGGCATATGATGACAATGGGCAGCTCGTGACCGGTTCCTATATGGACTACACGATGCCGCGCGCCGATAATCTGCCGAAATTCGATGTGGCGACCGAAGGCACGCTCTGCACCCACAACACACTCGGCGTTAAGGGCGTCGGCGAGGTTGGCGCCATCGGCTCCCCACCCGCCGTCATCAACGCTGTGATCGATGCGCTCTGGGACCGTGGTGTACGGGACATGAGCATGCCGGCGACGCCGGAAAAGGTTTGGTCGGCCCTGCAGGCCGCCGAGTAGCGAAAGCCAGGAAGGAAGACGAAAACGATGTACGAGTTCGAACATCACAAACCGGCCAGCGTCGCGGATGCGGCGAGTGCCATGAAGGGTGCGGATGATGGCAAGCTGCTCGCCGGCGGCCAGACCATGATCCCGACACTGAAACAGCGCCTTGCCAGCCCGTCAGATCTGGTCGATCTCGGCGGCATCGCGGAGCTGAAAGGCATCACGGTCAGTGGCGGCACCATCACGATCGGCGCCATGACGACCCACGCAGCGGTCGCCGCCTCTGCCGAGATCAAATCCGCCCTGCCTGCGCTTGCGGAACTTGCCGATCATATCGGCGATGCCCAGGTGCGGAACCGGGGCACCATCGGCGGCTCCGTCGCGAACAACGACCCGGCGGCGGATTATCCGGCGGCCTGCCTCGCGCTCGGTGCGACCATCCACACCAGCCAGCGTGATATTGCGGCGGACGATTTCTTCACCGGCCTGTTCGAGACGGCCCTCGAGGAAGACGAGATCATCACCAAGGTCTCCTTCCCGGTGGCGAGCAAGGCAGCTTACGTGAAATTCCCGAACCCGGCTTCGCGCTATGCCCTGGTTGGTGTCTTCGTGGCAGACGGTCCGGCTGGTATCCGCGTTGCGGTCACCGGTGCCGGTCAGGATGGCGTGTTCCGCGTACCGGAAATGGAAAGCGCGCTCTCAGGCAGCTTCTCCGCCGATGCCATCGCCGATGTTAAGGTTTCCGCGGATGATCTGAACGCGGATATCCATGCCAGCGCGGATTATCGCGCGCACCTGATCACCGTGATGGCGAAACGGGCCGTCGCAAAGATCTGATAAGGCTTACATAAATCAAGGCGTCTCAAAGCCCCCGGCACAGTGCGGCCGGGGGCTTTTCGTTTCCGGGTTCAGGAAGCCGGCCGGGTACGCCGTTCGTTGTAACTGGATATCGCGCTGCTGATCTGCCCGACGAGATCGCTGGTCTGCTCGCTCGGGAAGAAAGCCTCAAGGATCGCACGCGCCAGGGGTTTCAGCAGTTCAACATCATCCGGAGCGGCTTTTTCCGGCTCCGCCGCGATCCGGCTCGACAGCTTGTGCAAAGATTTGCAGAGCTGGGACACCGGCTCGTACTTCGTATTCTCAAGCCGTTGAACCGCTTCCCCGCTCATTGAGGCCAGACGGTTCAGGTTAGTGGTCAGTTCCAGATCGAACTCTCCCACACCGAACTCCGGCAGAATGAGGTCGACCAGGAAGGAAATCTGGAAGCCGATGCGGCGCAGTTTTTCTTCCGTGATCTCCGTATTGCTCTTCGCAATCTGCTCCCGGAGAGTCGTCGAATCGATTTTCTCTCCGTCCTGATGCATGCGAAGCGTATTCGGCGGCTGAAATGTCGGAATCTCACTCTTCCGGCTCGGGTCCCGCCGCCGTTCCGGTCCGACATAGTCACTGGTCACGATGAACGGTTTGCGATCCGTGATCATTTTCTGGATGCGTTCGAGCAACTGCCCTGTCGAATAGGGAGCAACGATCAAGTCATCCACACCGCTATTGATCGCAGCGCGAACAGAATCCGGATCATTCGCCCACGTCGTCATGATCGTGACGACAAAGGGGTTCTCTCCCAGATCTCCGCTCCGGATATCCTTCACGGTCTGGATCCCGGCACCGTCATCCAATTCATGATCTGCGACAATCAGATCCGGAATCCCGGATTGCGCCCAGCGGCGCAATTCGTCATCGGAACGGATCCATTCTGTATTGAGATAGCCAAGACTCATCAGCTCGGAGCGAACCGGAAGCAAGACCTGCCGATTTTTACCACAGAGCGCGATACGAATTCGCCCCAGGTCCGCCTTTGCCGCATCTTTGCTCATAGACTACCTATCGACACAGTGCCGCACCGAGTTGCCGTCCGCTGATTTCGGCATATTACGCAGAAATCAGCTCGAATTATCGTGCATTTGTGTACCCCATGGTGCGTCCGCGTCAAACTTTACTGAAAACAGCCCAGAAATCCGCCAATCAAATCAATCTGTTTATCCAGCATGTGCCGGCCAAACTGAACTTTGCAGCCATTGGCCAGAGCTGATTCGAGAAGCCGTGTACGCTCCGGAATCATGATGATCTCAGCCACAAGCAAATCCGGCTGGAGAAACTTTTCCTCAATCGGCAGCGGGTCACTCTCATGCAATCCGGCCGACGTGGTGTTGACCACGATTTCGCAACCATCGGGATCCGCTGCTCCGACCGACACAGGAACCTCCGGATAAGCGGCAGAAACAGCCGCAGCCAGCTCCTCGGCCTTTGCCCGCGTCCTGTTATGGATGATGAGCCTGGAGACACCGGCATCTGCCAGGGCGAAGGCAATGGCCCGCCCTGCTCCACCCGCCCCCAGTTGCAGTACGGAACGTCCGGTGACCTCATGCCCTTCAGCACGCATGCCGGCGACAAATCCCGCACCGTCGAAATTGTCCCCGATCATCCGGCGGTCTTCGTCGAACCGGACGACATTGACCGCCCCCAGAAGTTTTCCCTGCCGACCGACCTCGTCACAGAGCTCCATAATCGTAAGCTTGTGCGGAACGGTAACCGCAAGCCCGCCAAAGTTTGGCTGTGCCTTCAATCCATCAAGCACAGCCTCCAGCCGGTCCGCCGGAGCATGCACGGGCACCATGACGGCATCCGTGCATCTGGCCTCGAACAGGGGATTGAAGACGATCGGCGCGCGGACATGCACGATCGGATCGGCAATCACACCGTAAACACGGGTCGTGCCGGTAATATCAAGTGTCGCGGACATATGATCTAGAACTTCACCATATCGCCGCCCTTGAGCGCCAGCATCTCCCGGGCTTCCGCCGGGGTGGCGACCTCAAGCGACAGATCCTCGACAATGCGCCGGATCTTGGCCACCTGATCCGCGTTGCTCTCGGCCAGCTTGCCCTTGGAGATGAACAGGCTGTCCTCCAGCCCGACACGGACATTGCCGCCGAGCATCGCCGCCATGGTGCAGAAGTTCATCTGGTGACGGCCGGCCGCCAGCACGGACCATTCGTAATCGTCGCCGAACAGCTTGTTGGCGATCCGGCGCATATGCATGAGGTTTTCCTCATCCGCGCCGATACCGCCCAGGATGCCGAAGATCGTCTGTACGAAGAAGGGCGGCTTCACCAGACCGCGATCCGCGAAATGCGCCAGCGTGTAGAGGTGACCGACATCGTAGCATTCGAACTCGAAGCGCACGCCATGGCCCTCGCCGAGTTCTTTAAGAATGTACTCGATGTCCTTGAATGTGTTTCGGAAAATGAAATCCCGCGAGTTCTCGAGGAACTGCGGCTCCCACGGATGCTGGAAATCCTTCATCTTGTCGAGGATCGGAAACAGGCCGAAATTCATCGAACCCATATTAAGCGAGGTCATCTCCGGGCTGGCTGTGAACGCAGCCGCCAGCCGCTCTTCCAGGCTCATACCGTGCCCGCCGCCCGTGGTGATGTTCACGACCGCATCGCAGGACTGTTTGATCCGCGGCAGGAACTTCATATACATGTCCGGATCCGGCGTCGGGCTGCCGTCTTCGGGGTTACGGGCATGGAGATGCAGGATCGATGCCCCGGCTTCCGCAGCCGCAATCGCATCGGCCGCAATCTGGTCCGGCGTGATCGGCAGATGCGGGCTCATCGTCGGTGTGTGAATTGAGCCAGTCACCGCACAGGTGATGATCACTTTCTTGCTTACCGGCGCCATTGCTTCCTCCAGATTTTTTTCAATTCGTTTAACTGCTTGGAGGCTACTCCCCGTATCCGCCGTTTAAAAGAGCCTGTCGGGAAAAATAGTTTATTCGCAGCAACCGCGACGGATTTCATGTCGGCTCCCGTTTTATGGATATCCCCGTTCAATGGAGACGGGACAGTCCAGCAAAGGAACTGACGAAATGAAGAAGTTTTTTGCGGCCGCCCTGCTCGGCACCATCGCCCTCACCCCGGCGCTTGCATATAGCGAAGGCATGAAAGGCGGACATGGCGGCGAAGAATTCAAGGCGCAGATGCTCGAGCGCTTCAAAGCGGCCGATCAAAACGGCGACGCGAAGCTGACCAAAGCCGAGATCTACCAGTCCCGCGGCAAGCGTGCAGCCGAGATCGACACCAACAATGACGGTGTGATCGACGCCGAGGAAATGGATGCCGCCCGCAAGGAAATGCGCTTGAAGCGTCAACAGCGCATGCTGAACCGGATGGACACGGATGGAGACGGTGTGGTCAGCGCCGACGAGTTCGCCCGCTCCGGCACCAGGATGATGCAGCATATGGATCGTGATCACGATGGTGTTGTCACCATGGAAGAAGCCACGACCCCGCCGATGAAAAGGCACGGCAAGAAAGGGGCGGACGGCAAGCACGGTGGCAAAATGGAATGCCCGCGCTAAACTTGTGACAGCGGTTCGTGGAATCAGGAATGTGCATGATCGAGTCTGACAATGAGCTGCTTTGTCTCGTCGCCAATGGCGGCGAGACAGCCTTCGACAGACTCGTATTGCGCCATCAAAGGCCGTTTTCCGCCTTTGCCTACCGCATGCTCGGGAACCAGAGCGATGCCGAAGAGATCTCGCAAGAGACCTTCGGCCGCGTCTGGTCCCACGCTCCCCGGTGGAACCCGGACGGTAAGGCAAAGTCCTGGATCTACAGAATCGCTCACAATCTCTGTATTGATCGCTTGAGGGCCCGGCGCCCGACGGTCGATATCGCTGATCAGGAAATCGAGGATGATACTCCCGGCCCTGAACAGACCCTCGCCCGGAAAAGAACGGAGACGAGCGTGCGTAATGCGGTGGATCTTCTGCCGGAGCGCCAGAGAATCGCGATCTCGCTTTTCCATCTCAAGGATATGACGGCCGACGAGGCCGCGGAAACGATGGATATCAGTATAGATGCTCTGGAATCACTGCTCCGGCGAGCACGGAAGAAACTGAAAGAGATCATGCAGGACCAACAGTCCGGCACATTTGAAACAGCGGCTGTCGGAGAACACTGATGACAAGCATGAGCGAAGCACGATTCAGGGAACTGGCGGACGCTTTCGGAAGCGATCCGTCCAAATGGCCAGAGCGGGAACGCCCCATGGCCCTCCAGCTCCTGGAGGCTCATCCAGCGCTCCACGACATCCTCGACGACGCCGCGTCTCTGGATTTCGAACTCGATGCCATGATGGCCACTCCGGAAATAGCCATTGCCCCGTCGCCGGCCGAAGTCCGCGCGCCGGCAAGCCTGAACCTGAAAGGGCTGCTGAATACATTGTGGCCGTTCGGCGGTTTGTGGCAGCCCGCAGCGGGTCTTGTCGCGGCAAGCGCGGCCGGTTTCATCGTCGGCATGACCTTCACGGACCTGCCGGCGGAGACAACCACGACCGTGAGTGATCAAGTTACGATAGTTGAACGTGCGCTGGGCGCGGACGTTGAGGAGAATTTCCTATGACCTGGACCCGGACACGCACTCTCGCTCTGGCTCTGTTTGTATCCATAGCCCTGAACCTGTTTTTCGCGGGAATCATGGTTGGCCGCTTTGATCGCTGGCACGGCGGGCCCAAAGGGCCGGGCCATGGACCGTCAATGACCCGGATGATCGAGAAAGCTCTCGGGGACAGTCTGACGCCGGAACTTCAGGAGAGGTTGAAAGCCCATTCCGCGACCATGCGGGAGACCCGCCAGAGCACCCGCGCCAAGCGGGACGCCATTCGGGACGCGCTTTTGCAGGAGCCGTTTGACAGGACGGCCTATCTTCAGGCTCTGGAATCCATGAACGAGGTCTTCGACCGGATGCGGACGGAAACCCACTCCTTCATGATCGATATCGTCGAGCAGATGACGCCGGAGCAACGGAGCAAGCTCGTGAAATCCCTCGGCAGGCACCGAAAGGATGACGACGACTAGATCTCGTTCTTCAGACGGCGGCCAATGGATCCAGTCCAAAGGCCGCCCCTGAAGCAAGCACGGTGATACGGAGAGACCCGAGCCTAGTTGGCCTTTTCGAGAGCGGCCTTCCGGATCGCCGAAAGCGTGGTTTTCGGTGTGATCGCCTCCGGGTCGATCTTCACCTCGATCACGGTCGACTTGTCCGACGCCAGGGCCCGTTCGAAAGCGGGCTTGAATTCCGACGTTTCCAGAACCGTCTCGCCGTTCGCGCCATAGGCTTTTGCCAGAGCCGCGAAATCCGGGTTCTGCAGGTCGGTATGCTTCACCCGGCCCGGGAACTCACGCTCCTGATGCATGCGGATGGTGCCGTACATGTTGTTGTTGATCACCATGGCGATGATCTTGGCGCCGTGCTGCATGGCGGTTGCCAGTTCCTGGCCATGCATCATGAAGCAGCCATCGCCATTCATCGAGACGACCACGCGGTCAGGGTGCACCAGTGCCGCCGCCACGGCAGCAGGCAAGCCGTAGCCCATGGATCCGCTGGTCGGGGCAAGCTGGGTGCGATAGCCGCGATACTGGTAATAGCGATGCATCCAGTTGGCGTAGTTACCGGCACCGTTGGTGATGATCGCGTCGTCCGGCAGCGTGGCGTTCAGCCAGGCGGCAATCTCGCCCATCTGCACATCACCCGGAACCGGCAGCGGCTCCAGCGTGGCAAGATAATCGGCATGCCCCTGGGCAATACTTTTCGAGCGGCTGCCGCCATCGACCGGTTTCATCGCTTCCAGAGCCTCGGCAAAGGCCCGGGGACCGGAATTGATCATCATGTCGGCCTGATAGACCCGGCCAAGCTCTTCCGCGCTGCCATGGATATGCACCAGCGTCTGTTTCGGACGCGGAATGTCGAACATGGTGTAGCCGCCAGTGGTCATCTCGCCCAGCCGGGTGCCGAGCGCAATGACCATGTCGCTGTCCTGAATACGGGCAGCGAGAGACGGGTCGATGCCGATCCCGACATGGCCGACATAATTCGGATGCCGGTTGTCGAAATAATCCTGACAGCGGAAGGACGCACCGACCGGAACGCCATTGGCGACCGCGAATTGTTCGATCCGCTCGCACGCCTGACGATCCCAGCCGCCGCCGCCGACGATCATGATCGGCCGCTCTGCCTTGTCCAGCATGGAGCGGAAATCGGCCATCTGCTGCTGGCCCGGATGCGGCTCGACCGGCACATAGGGCGCGATACCGGCCACATCGGCATAATCCATCAGCATGTCTTCGGGCAGCGCCAGAACCACGGGGCCCGGACGGCCTGAGACAGCCGTGTGGAATGCCCGGCTGATATATTCCGGAATGCGCGCCGCATCGTCGATCTGCGCGACCCATTTCGCCATCTGTCCGAACATCCGGCGATAGTCGATTTCCTGAAACGCCTCGCGCTCCACCATCCAGCGCGCGACCTGGCCAACCAGAAGCACCATCGGCGTCGAATCCTGAAACGCGACATGTACGCCAGCACTGGCATTGGTCGCACCCGGACCGCGGGTCACCATGCAGACGCCGGGGCGACCAGTCAGTTTGCCGTAAGCATCCGCCATCATGGCCGCGCCGCCTTCCTGGCGGCACATCACGGTACGGATACCGTTACGCTCCTGCAGGCCGTCGATGACGGCGAGATAGCTCTCACCGGGCACGCCGAAGACGAGGTCTACCCCCTCCTCAACCAGCGCATCGACAAGAATATGACCACCGAGACGGCCATGGCCGGCACTGTTACTTGAGGGAGAGGAGCTCATCTACATAACTCTTATATCGTTGAGATTTAGGTTTACGGCGATCGGCTTCGTTCAGATAACGGATTGAACTTTTGCCTTTGATTTCTTTTGGCAGCAGCAGCACGCGGATGAACCGGGTGCATTCCTGCGTGCAGGCTTCCGCCCAGACGGTCTGGGCGCCGGGTTCAAACCAGGCGTCGCCCGGTTGGTAATCCTTGGAAAGCTTGTCCGTCGAAAGGGTGAGCTTGCCATTACGGATGCAGCGAATGCCCGGTCCCAAATGGCTATGCGGAACGGCAGTGCCGCCCGTCGGGAACAATACGCTGTCGCAGCGGATCAGCCAGTCATCGAGATTCTCCACGGTGGGAACCTCGTTCGACTCGACAATCTCGCTGCGGATGCCCTCACCCAGATCCAGTTGCGGCTCGGCCGTGACCTCGTCCAGCTCCCAGCGCCAGAGTTCGCCGCCTTCGGCCCCGGCCCGTATGGTCATGCCGGACCGCATGAACCGGGCTTCGTCCGGTTGCAGTACCGAGCCGCCCTCGAAACTCAGATTACCGGTATTGCAATAAACAATCCGGCATCCGTCAGGCAGATGTTTTGAGGCAGCATGTGGAGAAAACACGTCTTTAACAAGACGCAGAACGTAGGTGGATGTCGCCATCGATCCTATCGGCGGGATTGTTTCCCGCCTCCCTTTTGTCGTCCCGCTTTGCGCAGGTTGAATTGCTGATAATACCTCGCGCGACGCGCCATAGCAGGTCAAGGATCGCTTTGCGATCAGTTTCATTCGAATCTGCGACGAACACTGGTTTCCGAAGGCGTTCAGCTCTCGAATACAAGCTGGAAACGGTCAGCGGCGTACCGGGCGAAACCATATTCAATGGGCATCCCTGTCTGGTCCACATTGATGGACTCGATCACCAGCACCGGCCGGTTGCGCGGTTGCTGCAGGTGGTCGGCATCCGCCGCATCCGGCATCCGGGCGGTCACACGGGTTTCCCGGCGGGTGTATTCGCCATAGCCAAAATGCGTCAGAACCTTCGTGATTGAATCCAGCTCCTCGTGCAATGCCGCGAATCCCGGAACTTTCGCTGCCGGGAAATAGTGACTGCCAACGGAAATCGGCCGGCCATCCACTTCACCTATGCGGTCGAGCCGGACAAGGCGGGTCCCGCGGGGTAAGCCAAGCTGTTTCAGAATGGCCGGATCGCCAACCTCCTCTGTCAGAAGCAGTGTCCGGCCGCCCGGGGTTCGCCTTTGCCGCAGGACGTTGTCGGAAAAGCGTGTTTTCTTCGCGACGAGATAGTCCAGCACATGTTCCTGAACAAAGCTCCCTCGCCCCTGCTCCACCCGGATGACACCGGCCTCCGCAAGTTCCGAGACCGCCCGCCGGAGCGTATGCCGGTTCACGCCATATTGCTGTGACAACTCGGCTTCGGTCGGCAGCTTGCTGCCCGGAGGATACGTGCCCGAGCGAATTGCATCGGAAATGTTGTTTGCGATCTGACGCCAAAGAGACTGGCCGCTTTTCCGTTCAATCAAGACACCCTCACCCGACGAGTCATCAAAATGTCACCGCGCCCCTGTTGCGCAGGTGCGTCGACACCCCTATAACATTGATAGATATAGACATCTAGACAAATTTGCAATTTGTCGAGAGAAAAGGACGGACCGATGGGGACACAGTCACCACAACATCAGTCACCGGCACGGAAGCGATGGATGTCGATCCTCGCCAAGGCCTCCTTCGAGGATCTGCGAAGCCTCTGGCAAAACCTGCCTGACAAACCGTCATGGACCCGTATCCGCCCGGCAGAAATCGGCATGGTCATGGTACGCGGCCGCATGGGGGGCACCGGAAACCGGTTCAATCTCGGTGAAATGACGGTGACCCGTTGTTCCGTCGGGCTGGAAAGCGGCGTTCTCGGACACGGATATGTCTCGGGCCGGAACAAGGAGCATGCGGAGATTGCTGCCGTGATCGATGCCCTGATGCAGCGCGAGGAACGCGCGGAAACAGTCGAGCACTCGATCATCAAGCCACTGGAGCTCCGCCACCAGCAGAGCCGCGATACGGCCAGCCGGAAAGCCGCGGCGACGAAAGTCGAATTCTTTACCGTGGCGCGGGAGAACTGATCGATGTCCGTGGACAATGCATTCCAAACTCTGAAGCCGGGATTTTCCGATCCGGTCAGCCAGTCCCAACTGGTGTTCCGCCGTCTGCTCGACGCCATGGCCCGCCCGGGAACCGTCGAGACGGTCAACCTAGACATTGAAGGCCCGGAAACACTGGATCTGGCTGCGACCGCCATCGCCCTGGCGCTGGTCGATTTCGAAACCCCGCTCTATCTCAGCCCCGCATTATCTAATGAGGCCGCTGAAACCTATCTGAAATTCCATTGCGGCACGCGGATCGTCACCGAAACGAAGGACGCCGCCTTCGCCATTCTGGATGGCGCGCCCGAGGATCCCGGCGCGTTCAATACGGGCACGGAAGAATATCCCGAGCTGGGCGCCACCCTGATCATCCAGGTGGAAGCACTCACCGCAAGCGGCCCTCTCACCCTGCGAGGCCCGGGCATCAAGGACAGCACCACTCTTGGCCTGCCGGACGTCCCGCTCTCCTTCTGGCAGGCACGCACGAAGCTGCAACGCTATTTCCCGCGCGGCATTGACCTTGTCTTCGTGTCCGGCGCCGAGATGGTCGCAGTGCCCCGCACCACCAACATCACCCTGCAAAGCGAAAAGGAATAGGTCCATGTATGTAGCTGTCAAAGGCGGCGACAAGGCCATCGAGAATTCGCTGCACTATCTTGCCGATATCCGGCGGGGCGACCGCCGGGTTCCGGAACTGTCCATTCAGCAGATCCGCGAACAGCTCCCGCTTGCCGTGGACCGGGTGATGACCGAAGGCTCGCTCTACGATCCCGATCTCGCCGCCCTGGCCATCAAGCAGGCGAATGGCGATATCCAGGAAGCGGTGTTCCTGCTCCGGGCCTACCGCACCACCCTGCCCCGGTTCGGCGCATCGGAAGCCATCAACACCGGTGCCATGCAGATCCGCCGGCGTATTTCCGCCACCTATAAAGACCTGCCGGGTGGCCAGATCCTCGGGCCGAGCTTCGATTACACGCACCGCCTGCTGGACTTCACGCTCGCGGCAAATGGCGAAACACCGGAAGCACCGAAATCGGACGAGCCTGTCGCCGACGGCATGCCGCGCGTGGCGGATCTTCTCGACCATGAAGGCCTGATCGAACTTGATCTGCCGGATGACGAGGATGGCCCGGTGCCCGACCTGACCCGCGAATCCACCTCCTTCCCGGCGGACCGGGCAACCCGGCTGCAAAATCTCGCGCGCGGCGATGAAGGCTTCCTTCTGGCCCTCGGTTATTCCACCCAGCGCGGCTTCGGCAACAACCACCCCTTTGCCGGTGAGATCCGGATGGGCGAACTCGCGGTCTCCTTCGAGCCGGAGGAACTCGGCTTCGAGATCGAGATCGGCGAGATCACCGTCACCGAGTGCCAGATGGTGAACCAGTTCAAGGGTTCGGCGAAGGTGCCGCCGCAATTCACCCGCGGCTATGGCCTGACCTTCGGCCATTGCGAGCGCAAGGCGATGTCCATGGCGCTTGTCGACCGGGCTCTCAGGGCCAAGGAATTCGGTGAAGAGATCACCGCTCCGGCCCAGGACGAGGAATTCGTCCTCTACCACTCCGACAATGTCGAGGCGTCCGGCTTCGTGCAGCACCTGAAACTGCCGCATTACGTCGACTTCCAGGGCGAGCTCGTGACCGTGCGCGAGTTGCGTAAGGAGATCGAGGCCCGCGAGAAGGCGGAACGCACCGATGACGATGAACTGGCCGCAGCCGAGTAGGACAAGATCCATGAGCATGACGCAAGAAGCGCAACCCTGGCAGGCGCCGGAGCACGACAAGCCGGTCGAACAGGTCGAGGGCTATAATTTTGCCTATCTGGACGAGCAGACGAAGCGGATGATCCGCCGGGCGATCCTCAAGGGTGTCGCCATTCCAGGCTATCAGGTGCCGTTCGGCAGCCGGGAAATGCCACTGCCCTATGGCTGGGGCACCGGCGGCATGCAGGTGACCGCCGCCGTAATCGGCAAGGATGACACGCTGAAAGTCATCGATCAGGGCGCGGACGACACCACGAACGCCGTCAATATCCGGCGCTTCTTTGCCAAAACGGCCGGCGTGGAGACGACCGAGAAGACGGCGGAGGCAAGCCTGATCCAGACCCGGCACCGGATTCCGGAAAAGCCGCTGACCGACGACCAGATCCTGATCTATCAGGTGCCGATCCCCGAGCCGCTCCGCTGGGTCGAGCCGCGCGAGACCGAAACCCGGAAAATGCATGCGCTTGAGGAATATGGCGTCATGCATGTCAGCCTCTACGAGAGCATCGCCCGCTTCGGCCGGATCACGACCGCCTACAATTACCCGGTGCAGGTAAACGGCCGCTACATCATGGCGCCGAGCCCGATCCCGAAATTCGACAATCCGAAGATGCACCAGATGGCCGCGCTCCAGCTGTTCGGAGCCGGCCGTGAGAAGCGCATCTATGCAGTGCCTCCCTATACGGACGTGAAGAGTCTCGATTTCGAGGATCATCCCTTCACCATCCAGTCCTGGGAAGAGAACTGCGCGCTCTGCGGGGCGGAAGACAGTTATCTCGACGAGGTCATCACTGATGATGCCGGTGGCAAGATGTATGTCTGCTCCGACAGCGATTATTGCGCCGAACGACGCGACGCCGGCCATGTCGGCGATCAGGGCGAACCACAGAATCCCGCAAAGAAGGGAGCCGCCAAATGATGGCGCTGCGAGACAACGGACCTTTGCTTGAAGTCGAAGGCCTGACCCAGAAATACGGCCACCAGATAGGCTGCGAGGATGTGGATTTCTCGCTCTATCCCGGCGAGGTGCTGGGGATTGTCGGTGAATCCGGCTCCGGCAAGTCCACCCTGCTGCGTTGCGCCTCCGGGCTGATGCAACCGACCGCTGGCTCCGTCCGCTTCGACACGCGGGTCGACGGCTTGCAGGAGATTTACGCCCTGTCAGAAGCCGAACGGCGCATGCTGATGCGGACGGACTGGGGCATCATCTTCCAGAATGCCCGCGACGGGCTGCGTATGAACGTCTCCGCCGGCGCCAATGTCGGCGAGCGGCTGATGGCCGTCGGCGAGCGACATTACGGCAGTATCCGGGAGACCTCTTCGGAATGGCTGGAAAAGGTCGAGATGGATCTCGGCCGGATGGACGATCTGCCCCGGACCTTTTCCGGCGGCATGCAGCAGCGTCTGCAGATCGCCCGCAATCTCGTCACCAAACCGCGTCTGGTCTTCATGGACGAGCCAACCAGCGGACTTGATGTGTCCGTGCAGGCCCGCCTGCTCGATCTGGTACGTGGCCTCGTCCGCCAGCTTGGCATCGCCTGCATCATCGTCACCCACGATCTCGGCGTGGTCCGGCTGCTGTCGGACCGCCTGATGGTGATGCGGCGGGGACGGGTCGTCGAACAGGGCCTGACGGATCAGGTACTGGACGACCCGCAGCACGCCTATACCCAGCTTCTCGTCTCCTCGATCCTGCCGGTGTAATGACCATGAACGATAAAAACCAAGACATGATCCGCGTCGACAGCCTGATGAAGAGCTTCACGCTGCATAATCAGGGCGGCGTGACCCTTCCCGTGCTGGAAGACGTTTCCTTCACCGTCGCGCAGGGCGAATGCGTCATCCTCGCCGGGCAATCCGGCGCCGGTAAATCGACCCTGCTCCGCTCGCTCTACGCCAACTACCTGCCGCAATCGGGACAGGTATTGATCCGGCATGACGGCGCATTGATCGATCTGGTCAGCGCCGCCCCTCATGTCGTGCTCGACATCCGGGCCCGGACGCTCGGCTATGTTAGCCAGTTCCTGCGCGTTATCCCGCGCGTGGGCACGCTGGATCTCGTGGCCGATTCCCTGCTCGCACGCGGCATCAACGAAGTTGCCGCCCGCGAGAAAGCCGCGACACTGCTGACCCGCCTGCGCATCCCGGAAAGCCTCTGGTCCCTGCCGCCCGCGACCTTCTCCGGCGGCGAGCAGCAGCGCGTGAATATCGCCATGACCCTCGTGCAGGATTATCCAGTGCTGCTGCTGGACGAGCCGACGGCGTCCCTCGATGCCGAAAACAGGCAAACAGTCGTGGACCTGATCAACGAAGCGCGGCAAAACGGGTCCGCCATTGTCGGCATTTTCCACGATCAGGCCGTTCGCGAAGCGGTCGGTACCCGGACATACGAACTTCAACCTGCAAGGAGCGCGGCGTGAGTACGAGCGAGGCCCCCGATGCCATTCTGACCAATGCACGGATCATTCTGGCCGATGGTGATGTGCATGGCACCGTTACCGTCCGGAATGGCAAGATCGAGGATATTTCCGAAGGCCGCACCGCCGCGCCCGGCGCCATGGATTTCGACGGCGATTATCTGATCGCCGGTCTGGTTGAGCTGCACACCGACAATCTCGAAAAGCACCTGATCCCACGCCCGAAAGTCCATTGGCCGGTCATGTCCGCCCTCCTGGCGCACGACGCGCAGGTCACGGCGGCTGGTATCACGACGGTGCTCGACGCGGTTGCCGTCGGCGGCACCCTGCGGGACGACGCCCGGGACAAGATCCTGATGGACTCCGCCAATGCCATCCGCGAGGCGAGCGAGCATGACATGCTGCGGGCCAGCCACTTCCTGCACATGCGCTGCGAGGTCGGCAACCCGAACGCCCTCACCCTGTTCGAGCCGTTCAGGGAAGACTCTCTGGTCCGGCTGGTCTCCCTGATGGATCACACACCCGGCCAGCGCCAGTTCGTCGACCTCAGCAAGCTGAAGATCTACTACACCGGCAAGCACGCCATGAGCGATGCCGAGTTCGATGCCATGGTCGAGGAACGCAAGAAGAACCAGGTGCTGTATTCCGACAAGCACCGGCGGACCATCGCCGCTGCCTGCCGGGATATGGGCGTGGTCATAGCAAGTCATGACGATGCCACGGTGGATCATGTGGACGAGGCGCATGAGCTGGGCCTGACCATCAGCGAATTCCCGACCACGCTGGAAGCCGCCCAACATGCCCGCAAGAAAGGCCTCGCCAACATCATGGGCGGGCCGAATGTGGTTCGCGGCGGCTCGCACTCGGGCAATGTCTCGGCCGGTGAACTCGCCGAAGCGGGCGTGCTGGATGCGCTTTCGTCGGACTATGTGCCTGCCAGCATGCTGCATGGCGCCTTCATGCTGCATGAAAAGCACGGCCTGCCCCTGCCGAAAGCCCTGGCAACGGTCACGGCCAATCCGGCCCGCATGGTGGGACTGGACGATCGCGGGGAGATCCTTCCCGGCAAACGGGCCGACCTGATCCGGGTCCGCCTGGCCAAGGACGGCACGCCCGTGGTTCGCAAGGTCATGCGGGCGGGTACGCGCGTCACCTGACGCCGGTTGTTGCAGAGAAACGGAAAGCTCCAGTTCATGGCACAGAAAAAACTCTCCTCCATGCCGAGCGTGCATGAAACCGCCCAGGTCCAGGATTCCGAGCTTGGAGCCTGGACAGAAGTCGGCGCCCGCACCTCTGTCATCGAGACCGAGATGGGCGATTATTCCTACGTGGTGAATGACAGCGACATCATTTACGCCACGATAGGAAAATTCTGCTCCATCGCATCCCATACGCGCATCAATCCCGGAAATCACCCGAGCACACGCGCCTCGCAGCATCATTTCCTCTACCGTGCCGCCGCATACGATCTGGGCGAGGATGACGAGGCGTTTTTCGACTGGCGCCGGCAGCATCACTGCACGATCGGGCATGATGTCTGGATCGGCCACGGCGCGACCGTGCTGGCCGGGGTAAATATCGGCACAGGCGCCGTTGTCGCGGCCGGGGCCGTCGTCAGCAAGGACGTTACGCCTTATACAATCGTTGGCGGTGTCCCCTCCAAGGAAATCAAGCGCCGGGTGGACGAGAAAACAGCCGAAGGTTTGCTGGAACTGGCCTGGTGGGATTGGCCGCATGCCTTGCTGAAAGAGCGCATGAGCGACTTCCGTGCCCTGCCGGCAGCGGCGTTCCTGGCCAAATATCGGTAAGCACCTATTGAAATATCGGATTTAGCCGATATTTCTCCTATTGCGCGAATAATGCCGTAAAGGCAGTGACGGACTCTTCAAGCGGCCGGTCGTTGATGAAGCTGATCACGCCCGGCCCTTCCAGCGTGAAAGCCTCGGCCCGTTCCAGGCGTTTCTGGATATCGGCCTCGCTCTCCCGCCCCCGCCCCCGGAGGCGGCTTTCCAGAACCGCGCGCGGCACCGTGATGTTCACCACCCGTACATCCGGAAACATCTCGCGTGCCGTGCCAATCAGTGCACGCGATACATTCACGATGACATGCCGTCCGGCCGTCAGCTCCGCTTCAATCGCCTTCGGAATGCCGTAGCGCAGATCATGCGCCTGCCAGCTCAGGCAGTAGCCCCCCGCTTTCTGCCGTGCCTCGAATTCCGCGACCGACACCGGGTTGTGGTCCTCACCCCCGGCATCCGCCGGGCGCGTGATATCCCGGCGTACGAAATAATGGGCCGGGCTGTCCGACAAGGCGGCCTTGGCGCCGTCCAGAAGACTGTCCTTGCCGGCACCGGACGGCCCCACGACGAGCCAGAGAGTGCCGGTGCTGGGATGACTGTTCATGCGGGAAAACTCACTTTGGAAGGAAGCGCTATTTCTACCCTTTCCGGCCCGGTCTGGCGAGGCTCGAGGCCGCATTTTTCAGGCATGTCACAGATGCTTAACATGCGGGAAGAAAGACGCTCTCCGGATGGTTTGGCTAAATATCCCGGCGACTTGTTCGCATTAGGCACTTTCCAGCCACACGCGTGCTGACTAAGGTCCGCAACCATGACACAGGAACTTACCTATCTGCTCGGAGACACGCGGCCGGAAGACGGCACTCTCCTTGAGGTTGCGCCGGGCGTGCACTGGCTGCGCCTGCCGCTGCCTTTCGCCCTCAATCACGTCAATCTCTACCTGCTGGAAGACGATGCAGGCTGGGTGATTGTCGATTGCGGCCTGAACTCGGAAGCATGCCAGACCGCCTGGACGAAAATCCTGAAGGACGTGATCGGGAACGACCCGGTGCAGGCCATCATCGGCACGCATTTTCATCCGGACCATGTCGGCCTTGCAGGATGGCTGCAGGAGCAGACCGGCGCCCCGCTCTGGATGAGCCGGACCGAATGGCTGAATGCCCGGGCCTATTATCTCGACACGTCCGAGGATTTCGTCGACCAGATGGTCGGCTTCTACGGACGGCTTGGTCTTGGCGCGGATATCAATGGCGAGATGCGCAAGATCGGCAACGAATATCGCGAGCTGGTCTCGCCCGTTCCGCCCGCCTTCAACCGCATCGGCCCGGATACACGCTTCAGTATCGGCGGCCGCACCTGGCGCCCCTATTTCGGCGCCGGTCATTCACCGGACCATGTCTGCCTGTTTTCGGAAGCGGACAATCTGATGCTCGGCGGCGATCTGCTGCTGCCCCGGATCACCCCGATCATCGCCGTCTGGTGGACGGAGCCAGACGGCAACCCGTTGCAGGATTTCTTCACCTTCCTCGACAGCATGAAGGGCGGCAAGGACGACATTCTCGTGCTTCCCGGCCATGACGGCCCCTATCGCGGCATCAATTTCCGGATCGACGCCCTCCGCAGCCACCATGACGAGCGGCTGGAGGAAACCATTGCCGCCTGCGACCGGCCAGCCTCCGCCGCCGAGGTGATGAAGACCCTCTTCACCCGAGAGCTCGACCTGCACCAGACCCGCTTTGCCGTCGGCGAGGCGCTGGCGCACCTGCATCTGCTGATCGAGGACGGACAGATCACGCGGGAGCTGGCTGACAACGGAACCTACCGCTACGGCCGCGCCGCCTAGACCGCGCGGCCTGGTTCAAGGGAGAGGCCCACGAAATCTGGGGCAACAATAGACCTCACGGCCAAAGAGGCGCGCCGTCCAGCCCTGCGGCCTCCGGCAGACCGCAAATCAGGTTCGCATTCTGCACGGCCTGCCCCGCCGCCCCCTTACCGAGATTGTCGACCACCCCCATCGCGATCACCAGATTGCGCTCCGGATCGGCCGCATAGCTGACGAAGGCGAGGTTCGAGCCGGTGGCCCACTTGGTCTGCGGCGGCCTGTCCGTCACGCGGATGAATGCCCGCCCGTCATAGAAACGCCGGGCCGCATCAAGGCACTCCCTCGTGGTCGCACTGCCCCGGCAATAGATGGTGACGAGCACGCCCCTGGTCATCGGCACCAGATGTGGCGTGAACACCAGCCCGTCTGCGCTGCCGCCACTCAACCGCTCGATGGCCTTGGCCATCTCGGGCATGTGGACATGCTTCAGCAGGCCGTAAGGCACCAGGTTCTCGTTGCTCTCGGCATAGCCGAACTTGCTGTCGCTGCCGCCCCGGCCCGCGCCGGAGATCCCCGTCTTGGCGTCCACAACGACGTTACCGGGCTCGATCAGCCTGTTGGCCAGCAGCGGCGCCAGTGCTGTCAGCGTTGCCGCAGGGAAACAGCCGGGGTTGGCAACCCGGGCCTGCCCCACGACCTGGTCCGGCCAGACATCGGCCAGACCATAGGCCCACCCCTCGACGAAACGGTGATCGCCGCCGATATCGACGATCTTCACCCCCTCGGGAACACGCGCCAGCGCCTCGGCCGAGGCGCCCGTGGGCAGCGACGCAAACAGCACCTCGAGCTGTGGCAGGGCTGCAGGATTCCACTTCTCGACCACCAGTCCGGCCAGTTTGGCCGGCACCCCCGGGAAAAGCTCCACCAACCGACGCCCGGCGCTGCTCTCGCCCGCAGCATAGACCAGCTCGAAAGACGGATGGTTCGCGATCAGGCGCAGAGCCTCGCCGCCGCCAAAACCGCTGATCCCGACAATGCCGACGCGCATGCTCATGGTGGTGTCCTGCTGCTGGAGTAAGGACAAACGGTTATAGCCGTGTCGCTATTCAGAACAAGGAAGTAATGGCACTGCCGCGCCGGATGACCGCTTCGTCCGCATTACGTCATGTCAGTTGATTGCGACGAACGGCTACTCCCGACAGATGCGCTCGCACCACAAGGTCTGCCAGGCTGCTGCAGTCGAGCAGGTCGGGTCTGTCTTCCCAAAACCGGTTCGACCGTTGGGAGGCGATAGCCCTTCGTGGCCAATCACAATTTTCTCCAATTTTTCCAAACACTTTCAAATTTGAAGGTCAAAATTCCAAAATTTCCGAAAATGACAAATGAATTTCCAATCAGAGCATTGGATTAAAAGGAAAATACTTGTCACCCTAAGGACAAGTTTCGCCGCCTGGATAATCAATGGACGGCCGGATGATGATATGCAGGCCGGAGGCTGTGACGATGAATCAAGGCTATGTGACGAACGCGGGGGCGGATCGGCTTTCGACATCCGGCTTCCGCACGACACAATACTTGCCCGTACAGCCGCTCCTGATCGTGATGGACTCCCGGGTTCCGGCTGCGGACGAGATCCTCAAGGGGGTGACCGGCCCGGCGCGCGTCGTGCGGGTCGATCCCGGGCAGGATGGCCTGGCACGGCTTGTGGCGGCAGTGCATACAGCACCGGGCCGGCGACTCGTTGTGATCTGCCATGGCACACCGGGGGCGCTGATCCTCGGCGACCGCCCGCTGACCGGGGACAGTCTGCGGGCGCGCCGGCACGCTCTTGCGGCGATGGGACATGTTCTCGCCGGTGCGACGATCGAGCTCTATGCCTGCTCGGTCGCTGAGGGAGAGGCCGGCCAGGCTTTCGTGACGACGCTGGAGCGGATGACCGGATGCCCGGTGGCCGCCGCCAGCAAGCCGGTCGGCGGCTCGGCGCTTGGCGGGTCCTGGATTCTCAACGCCGGCTGCCCTGTGCCGCACCCCGCGCTGAACGCCGCGGCCCTCACCGGCCTGCCGGTCCTGTTGAACACTTGGAGCGGCGGGACGGGAGACTGGAATGTCGCCGGCAACTGGGTTGGAGGCGTGCCCGGCAGCTCCGATTCTGCCACCATCGATAACGGCGGCACGGCGCAACTGACCGGGGCAGCGCCCGCGTTCGATTACTTCTATCTCGGGGGTGTGGCCGGAACCAGCGGAACGCTGCAGGTCACCGGTGGCGGGACGCTGACCGCCAATGGCGGCCAATCTTATCTCGGTAACAGTTCTGGCAGCACGGGGACATTGCTCATCGACGGTGCGGGCTCGGCCGTGAACACCGGTGCCGAAAATCTGATCGTCGGAAATTCGGGGGTCGGGATCCTCACCGTTACGGACGGCGGCACGGTCACCGTCGGCGGCATACTTTACACCGGCCTTTTCAGCAGCAGCACCGGCACGCTGAACATCGGCAATGGCGGTGCCGCGGGCATCGTGAACGCCACGACGATCAGGAACAGCAGCGGCAGCGGCACCGTCAACTTCAACCACACCGATACCGGCTACGTCCTCAGCAGCGACGGCACAAGCAGCGGCACGGCCGTCACCATCGCCGGCTCGACGACGGTGAACCAGGTGGGCACCGGCACCACCATCCTGACCGGCACAAACACCTATACCGGCGGCACCACGGTGAGCGGCGGCACCCTTCGACTCTCCGGCGGCAGCGCGCTCGCGGACAGCGGCAGCGTCTCGGTGTCTGCCGGTGCGACACTCGACCTGAACGGCAGCACCGAGACCATCGGCACCCTGTCGGGCGCCGGTACGGTGTCGCTCGGCGCAGGCGCCCTGACCGTCAATCAGGGAGCCAACACGACCTTCTCCGGTGTGGTCTCGGGGACGGGCAGCCTGACCAAGACCGGCAGCGGCACACTGACGCTCTCCGGCAGCAACACCTATACCGGCGACACCACCGTTTCGGCCGGCACCCTGCAGCTCTCCGGCGGCAACGCCCTCGACGATGACGGCACCGTCAATGTCGCCGCCGGGGCCACCCTGGATCTGAACGGCACGACCGAAACCATCGGCGCCCTCACCGGCTCCGGCACCGTGAATGTGGGGGCCGGCTCCCTCTCCTTCTCCGACCCCGGCGCCAACACGTTCTCGGGTACCCTGAGCGGAAGCAGCACCTATTCCATCGCCTCCGGCGTCACCCTCAAGGGGACCGGCACCTACAGCATGCCGGTCACCATCCTGTCGGGTGGCACCATTGCCCCCGGTAACAGCCCGGGGACGATTTCCACCGGCACTCTCACACTCTCCAGCGGCTCCACCGCGACGATGGAGATCGACGGCACCGCCGCCGGGACCGGATATGACCAGGTCTCCGTCACCGGTACCGTCACCATCAATTCGGCGACCCTGAACACGGTGTTCGGCTACACATCGACGACCGGCGACAATTATGTGCTGATCAGCAATGACGGGGCCGATGCCGTGACCGGCACCTTCAGCGGCCTTGCGGAAGGAGCGACCTTCTTCAGCGGCACCCGCCAGTACCAGATCAGCTATGCCGGCGGCGACGGCAATGACGTGACACTGCAGGACCTCGGCGCGAAGCCCGCGGACCCCAGCGGCAGCGGTGGCAACGAGAACGCGAGCGCAGCGACATCCGGTGATGACGTGCTAAGTGGTACGAGCGGAGCCGATACGCTTTCGGGATTGGCCGGTAGCGACGTGATGTATGGCGGCAATGGTACGGACCTGCTTTACGGCAACCAGGGCGCGGACACGCTCTGGGGTCAGGGAGAAGCGGACACGCTCTATGGTGGCCAGGACGGGGATATCGTCTATGGCAACCAGGGTGCGGACATCATCTGCGGCAACCGGGGGAGCGACACGCTCTATGGCGGTCAGGGTGACGATACACTGATCGGGGGGCTGGAGGATGACCGGCTCCAGGGCAATCTCGGAGCCGACGTGATCTACGGCAACCAGGGCGCAGACACGCTTTCCGGCGGCGATGGTGCGGATACGCTCTATGGCGGACAGGGGAACGACATACTGACCGGCGGGACCGGAGACGATGCCCTCACCGGCGGACTCGGGGCCGACCAGTTCCGCTTCGAGACGGCGGACGGCAACGACCTCGTCTACAGCTTCACCGCGGGCGAGGACCGGATCGCTATTGCCGCCGGGATCAACGGCACGGCAGTCGCCACACCGCAGGACATGCTTCTCCGGGCCGCCGACAATGCCGCCGGGGATGCGGTCATTGACTTCGGAGCCGGCAACTCGGTCACCCTGATCGGCGTGCATACCGACGCCCTCTCCAGCGCCGACTTCATGATCTTCTAAGGGGCAAGACTGGGGCAATGAGGGAAGTTCGCAGAACTGCCCCGGGGGAGCGAAAGACCGTTCCCCACCCATTGCTGACCGACGCTGTCGATTGACCGACTTCCGAGATTACCAAAAGCAGTCATCGGCAAGCGCGCCATTATAGAAGACGCGCCCTAAACCGCTTCTTCGTTATGCACCACGCCGCTGATCAGGTTCTCCTGATAAAGCGCCTCCTCGTCGAGCCAGGCAGCGGCCGGGCTCAGTGATCCGATCAGCCTCTTGACGTCCTTTTCCTGCTCCCGGCGCGCGTCTTCAGCTTCGGCAACGCTGACTTCCGTGAAAGACAGCATGTCCCCGGGCTTCAGACGGCCGAGGCGCGGGATGTCGGCGGAGATGACGGTGCCGATTTTCGGGTATCCGCCCGTGGTCTGGTGATCCGCCAGCAGAATGATCGGCAGGCCGTTTCCGGGCACCTGGATGGCGCCGGTGACGATCCCGTCCGAGGTGATGTTGTAGCCGCGCGCATGTTCCAGCGCCGGGCCTTCAAGGCGCATGCCCATCCGGTCCGCTTCCCGGCTGACGTTGTATTCATTGGTCAGGAAAGCGGCAGCACTCTCGTCGGTGAAATAATCTCGCTGCGGGCCGAACACGACGCGGACCGGGCCGTCGGCATCGAGATAGCCGGGGGTTTCCAGCCGGAGCTCGCCGCGCTCCGGCACCGCGTTCAGGCACAGGGGCAGCTCGTCCCCGTCCTTCAGGGCGCGGCCCTGAAAGCCGCCGATCTGGGAGCGGCCATAGGTGGACAGGCTGTCGAACACGGCGGGAAGATCGAAGCCGCCCTCGATGCAGAGATAGGCCGCACCGCTGTCCGTCACCGGATTGACGGAGAGCCGGTGGCCGCGTTTCAGCGTGACGCTCTGGTAGGACGGCAGCGTGACGCGTTCCCCCTCCTCGACGACAATCCCGGCACGGGTGCCGGTCAGCGCGACGCGGACGCTTTCCGCCAGTACTTCGAGAACCGGGCCTATCATCCGGAACTCAATGGCGGCCACGCCTCCGTCATTTCCAACCAGCGCATTGCCGATCCGGAGCGACACGGGATCGAGCGCGCCGGACACGGGAACGCCCCTGTTCTGGAAGGCCGGGCGGCCGAAATCCTGCAGGGTCGGCGCGAAACCGGCCTGGATTACCCTGAGCCCGCTCATGCGCCCTCTCCCGGTGCGATATCCTGCACGACTGGAACATAGTCTCCGGCCTCGACATCCTTTCGCAGCGCTTCATAGTCGGCCATCGATACCGGTTGGAACTGGATACGGTCCCCGGCAGCGACAAGGATCGGCTCCTCGCGCTTCGGATCGAAGAACTCGACCGGTGTGCGTCCGATCAGATGCCAGCCGCCCGGGCTCTCGACCGTGTAGACCGTGGTCTGCCGGACCGCGATGGAGATCGAGCGCGCAGGCACCTTCACGCGCGGCTCGAACCGTCTCGGCACATCGAACGCTTCCGGCAGCAGGCCGAGATAGGGGAAGCCCGGCAAAAAGCCCATCATCAGGACTTCCTGCGGCGCGGCCGTGTGCAGGCGCACCACCTCGGAGGTCTCCAGCTTCATGTCCCGCGCGACGCTTTCCAGATCGGGGGCGCACGCGCCCTCATAGCAGACCGGAACGGACCAGAGCCGATAGCCGTCCTCGCCCTCATGCTGGTGATGCAGAATTTCCGAAATCGCCGATTGCAGCGTGGAGGCGCGCGTCACCAGCGGATCGTAATGCACCATCAGGGAGCGGATCGTCGGCACGATATCGACGATACCGTCCGTCGCGGTCTCGCGCAGCTTGGCGGCGACATGGCGCACCTGGCGATTTACGGCCGCGTCGACGGCTTCGCCGAACTGCACGACAAGGGCCGTGTCCCCGGCAGGAAGAAAAACAGGTTCCGACATCACAATGGTTCTATTCCGGAGATGGACCGCACGAAAGCTTTGGCGCTAGTCTTCGGATCCTATCGACCCATCGCCCCTCGACAATGCGTCCCGGACCCGCGACCCGCGTTTCGAGACAATAGCCACGGACCGTAAGCATGACCAAAGTGAATTTGAACGCCGACATGGCCGAAGGCTTCGGCGCCTACGATATCGGCGACGACATGGCCATGCTGAAGATTGTCGGCTCGGCCAATGTGGCCTGCGGGTTCCATGGCGGGGACGCCAATGTGATGGACCGTGTCGTGACCGGAGCCAAGGCGGAAGGCGTCAGCATCGGGGCGCATCCGGGCTTCAACGACCTCTGGGGTTTCGGCCGCCGCCGAATCACCATGGCCCCGCGCGAGGTGGAAGCGATGATCGCCTACCAGATCGGCGCGCTGCAGGCGATGGCCGCGATGCATGGCATGAAGGTCACCCACATGAAGCCGCACGGCGCGCTGAACAACATGGCCTCGGAAGACCAGGATCTCGCCGAAGCCATTGTGCGGGCGACCAAGGCAGTCGATCCCGAAATCATCCTGCTGGCGACGACCGGCTCCGAGCTGATGAAAGCGGGCGCCACGCTCGATGTGCCGACCGCCTCCGAAGTTTTCGCCGACCGTACCTATGATGCCAAAGGCAACCTCACCAGCCGGAAGCGCGACGATGCCATGATCCGCGATCCCGGGCAGGCCGTGGAGCATGTGCTGCGCATGGTCGAGACCGGCAAGGTCCGCTCGACCGACGGCGTGGACGTGCCCGTGCTGGTTCATTCCATCTGCATCCATGGCGACGAGCCGACCGGTCCGTCCGTCGCCGCCGCTGTCCGGGCCGCGCTCGAGGCTAAAGGCATCGAGGTCGTCACCCTTCCCGAAGTCCCGCTGAACTGATCACCACTATTGTCCAACCCAGTATTATCCAACCCAGGAGCTACCCCCGTGAGTCGTGAGCAAGCCATCTCAGCCGCCGCCGAATATTTCGATAGCGGCGATTTTCTCAAGGACCTGAGCCGCCGGGTGGCCATCCGCACCGAGAGCCAGCTCTACGAGGAGCGGAAGCCCGACATGGAAGCCTATATGGCCGAAATGCGCGCGACCTTGGAGCCGATGGGTTATGTCTGCGAGCAGTTCCCGAACCCCTCGCCAAAGGGCGGCCCCTTCCTGATCGCAACCCGGCACGAGGGCGACACCCTGCCGACCGTGCTCACCTACGGCCATGGCGACGTCGTCCGTGGCATGGAGGGGCAATGGGCCGAGAACCGCGATCCCTGGACGCTGACCGAGGTCGGCGAGCGTGTCTACGGCCGCGGGATCGTCGATAACAAAGGCCAGCACTCGATCAATATCGCCGGTCTTAACGCCGTCCTGAAGACCCGGGGAAAGCTTGGTTTCAATTCCAAGATCCTGATCGAGTCCGGCGAGGAATCCGGCTCCCCGGGACTGGCGGACTTCGCAAAACAGCAGAAAGAGAAGCTGAAGGCCGATTTCCTGATCGCCTCGGACGGCCCGCGTATCAGTGCCGAGCATCCGACCGTCTTCATGGGCTCGCGCGGTGCCTATCCGATGGATATCACCTGCGACCTGCGTGAAGGCGCCCACCATTCCGGCAACTGGGGCGGGCTCCTCGCAAACCCGGCGGTCATCCTCGCCCATGCGCTCGCCAGCATCGTCGACCGGCGCGGCCAGATTCGTGTGCCCGAATGGCGCCCGACCACCCTCACCCCGGCGATCCGGGCGGCTCTCGCCGAGTGCGACCTCGAGGCGGAAGCGAACGGCCCGCAGATCGACCCGAACTGGGGCGAGGAATCCCTGAGCCCGATCGAACGGGTGATCGGCTGGAACAGCTTCGAAATCCTCGCTTACACGGCCGGCCTGCCGGACAAGCCGGTGAACGCGATCCCCGGCCGGGCGACCTGCCGCGGCCAGCTCCGCTTCGTCGTCGGCACCGATCCGGAAGATATCGTTCCGGCCCTGCGCCGGCATCTGGAGCGCGAAGGCTTCCCGATGGTCACCGTCTCGGATGCGGATCGCGGCTATATGAGGGCGACGCGTCTCGATCCCGACCATGCGCTCGTGCAATGGGCGGCGAACTCGATCCAGCGCTCGACCAACAAGAAGACCGCTATCCTGCCGAACCTCGGCGGCTCGCTGCCGAACGACGTGTTCAGCGAAACCCTCGGTCTGGCCACGATCTGGGTGCCGCATTCCTATGCCTCCTGCTCCCAGCATGCACCGAACGAGCATGCGCTGAAGCCGGTTCTGCGCGAAGGCCTGCAACTTACCGCCGGCCTTTTCTGGGATATCGGCGACGGCACCCTGCCGGAAAGCTGGTAATCCGATGACCACGCGGCGTGTTCTGTCGGCTGAGATCAGCCACGAGACCAATACTTTCAGTGTGTTGCGGACCGGTATGGACGCTTATTTGCGTCGGCAATGCTATTTCGGCGACGAGATAGCGAAGCATATGTCCGGCACCGCGACGGAAGTGGCGGCGCATATCGACGCCGCGCGGACATACGGCTGGGAGCTGATCCCGACCGTCGCGGCCCATGCCACACCGAGCGGCATGACCACGGCGGACGCCTGGGAAGAGCTGTGCAACATCGTCCTGGCCGGTCTCGACACGGGACCGGTCGACGGCGTCATGCTCGCCCTGCACGGCGCCATGGTGACCGAAACTAGCCAGGACGCGGAAGGCGACCTGCTGAAACGGTTGCGGGACCGTCTCGGCAAGCACGTTCCGATTGCCGTCACCCTCGATCTGCATGCGAACGTGACCGATGGAATGGCCGAGCTGGCCGATATCCTGCGTCCCTACCGGACATATCCGCATATCGACCAGTACGAGGCCGCGACGGAAGCGGCATCCCTGCTGCAGCGGGCGATGGACAAAGAGATCCGGCCGGTCACGGTTGTTGCCCGGCGGCCGACCCTCGACGGCCTCAACCATGGCCGCACCCAGGAAGGCCCGATGGTAGAGCTTCTGGCTCGTGCGGCGGAGATCAAGGCCGCTGATCCGGCTATTCTGGAAATTGGCCTCTGTGCCGGTTTCGCCTGGTCGGACATTGCCGAGGCAGGCCCCTCCGTCAGCGTCACCACGGATGGCGATGCGGAAAAAGGCCGGAAGATCGCGAACGAGCTGATGCAGTTCGTCTGGGACACCCGCGCGATCAACACCGTCCCCCTGCTCTCCCTCACCGAGCTTTCGGCAAGGATCAAGGACGGCCCCACGGGCAAGGGACCGCTCGTTATCGGCGATACCACGGACAATCCGGGTGGTGGCGGTTATGGCGACGGCGTGCGCCTGCTGGAAGCCATTATCGCGACAGGCACCCCGAACGCGGCGCTGGCCGCGATCTGCGATCCGGCAATTGCCGAGCAGGCTCACAAAGCCGGTGCGGGAGCGCGGATCAGCATCTCACTCGGAGCGAAAGTCGATCCGGGCAGCTATGGTCCTCCGATCGGGACCGAGGCCACGGTGCTCGCGCTCAGCGAGACCGGAGCCTTCGTCTGCGACGGGCCCATGTGGGCCAACATGGAAGTGCGCCTCGGCCGCTCCGCCCTGCTCGACATTTCAGGCGTGAAGGTGGTGATCGCCAGCAGCAATCTGCAGGTCACGGACCAGCAGGCGCTGAAGCTGTTCGGACTCGACCCGGCGGCACTGGACGTCATCGCCGTCAAATCTTCTCACCATTTCCGCGCGGCCTTCCAGCCGGTCGCCCGCGACGTCGTGCTGGTGGATAGCGGCTGTCTCGTCTCGCAGGATTACGCCAGCTTCAACTACAGGCACCTGCGCCGGCCGATCTGGCCGATTGACCCCGAAGCGGGCAAATAATAAGCGCCGGGTCATTGCCCGGCGCCCAGAAACAGAAACGGCCGGGTTCATGCCCGGCCGTTCTTCTTATTCCTTATGCTCTACCGGTCCATCCGCCTTGAGCCATTCTCCAAGGCCGCCCTCAAGATGGGCAACAGGCGTCAGGCCCATATCCTGCGCCGTCTTGGCGGACAGGGCCGAGCGCCAGCTCGCGGCGCAATAGAAGACGAAGGTTTTGTCCTCGCCGAAGAAGTCCTTGTAATAGGGGCTGGCCGGATCGATCCAGAACTCCAGCATGCCGCGCGGCACATGGCGCGCGCCCGGAATGCGGCCGCTCTTGGCGATCTCGCGCACATCGCGGACATCGATAAAGGTCACGTCGTCGCTGCCAACCATGGCCTTTGCATCCTCAACAGAGACGATGCGGACCTGCTCATTGGCTTCGGCCACCATGGAGTCGACGGTTTTGATGGTTTTCTTGGCCATTGAGGCCCTCCCTCAGGATCACGTTTCTGGGGAGAGCCTAATGCGCGCGGGGCGCAAACGGAATGGCCATTCGGGAACCGGACTGATGCTCCGGTTCCCTCAGGTCGTCAGGAGAGTATCAGCCTTCGGCTGCGGTCTTGCGGGCGTGCTTCTTGCGCTCGTTGATATCGAGATAGCGCTTGCGCAGGCGGATATTGTTCGGGGTCACCTCGACCAGTTCGTCATCACCGATATAGGAGATCGCCTTTTCCAGCGTCATCCGGATCGGCGGGGTCAGGACGATCGAATCGTCCTTGCCCGAGGCCCGGAAGTTGGTGAGCTGCTTGGACTTCAGCGGGTTGACGTCAAGATCGTTCCCTCGGTTGGTCTCGCCGATCACCATGCCCGGATAGATATCCTCGCCGCCACCGATCATCAGCGGGCCGCGCTCTTCCAGATTGAACAGTGCGTAGGCCGCTGCCTTGCCCTTTTCCAGGCTGATCAGCACGCCGTTGCGTCGGGTCGGGATCGGGCCTTTATAGGGACCGTAGCTGTCGAACACCCGGTTCATGATGCCGGTACCGCGGGTATCGGTCATGAATTCGCCGTGATAGCCGATCAGGCCGCGCGACGGGCAGCGGAAGGTCACCCGCTGTTTGCCGCCGCCGGACGGACGCATGTCCATCAGTTCGGCCTTGCGCTGCTGCATCTTTTCGACCACGGCGCCGGAAAATTCCTCGTCCACGTCGATGACGACTTCTTCCATCGGCTCAAGGCGCTGGCCAGTCTGCGGATCGGACTGGAACAGCACGCGCGGGCGGCTGATCGACAGCTCGAAGCCCTCACGGCGCATCTGTTCGATCAGCACCGCAAGCTGCAATTCGCCACGGCCGGAGACCTCGAAGGCATCCTTGTCGGCGGTTTCGGAGACACGAATGGCAACGTTGCCTTCCGCTTCCTTCTTCAGGCGGTCCCAGATCACCCGGCTCGTCACCTTGTCGCCGTCGAGACCGCCAAGCGGGCTGTCATTGACCGAGAAGGTCACGGCGATGGTCGAGGGATCGATCGGCTGCGCCATGATTGGCTCGGTCACTTCCGGCACGCAGATGGTGTCGGCAACGGTCGATTTCGAAAGCCCTGCAAGCGCCACGATGTCGCCGGCCTCGGCCTGCTCCAACGGCACCCGCTCAAGCCCGCGATAGGCGAGAATCTTGGTGATCCGGCCCTGCTCCAGCACCTTGCCGTCGCGGGACAGTGCCTTGACACTGACGTTCGGGCGCACAGTTCCGGCCTCGATCCGGCCGGTCAGCAGGCGGCCCAGATACGGATCGGCCTCGACCGTGGTTGCCAGCATGCGGAACGGTGCGTCCTTCTCGACGGCAGGCTCCGGCACATGGCGCAGGATAAGCTCGAACAGCGGCGTCATGTCGGTGCCGACCTCGTCCGGCGTCTCGCTCGCCCAGCCGGCCTTGCCGGAAGCGAACAGCGACGGGAAGTCGAGCTGGTCTTCATTAGCCTCGAGCGCGGAGAACAGGTCGAACATCTCGTCCTGCACTTCGTAAGCGCGCTGCTCCGGCTTATCGACCTTGTTGACCACGACCATCGGACGCAGGCCCAGCTTCAGGGCCTTGGCGAGCACAAACTTGGTCTGCGGCATCGGGCCTTCGGCCGCGTCCACCAGAACGACAACGCCGTCCACCATGGAGAGGATACGCTCAACCTCGCCACCGAAATCGGCATGGCCCGGCGTGTCGACGATGTTGATACGGGTGCCGCCATATTCGACCGAGGTGCATTTGGCGAGAATGGTGATACCGCGCTCGCGCTCGATATCGTTGCTGTCCATCGCCCGCTCGTCGACCTGCTGGTTCTCGCGGAACGTACCGGTCTGTTTCAGGAGCACGTCGACAAGCGTGGTTTTACCGTGGTCGACGTGGGCGATGATGGCGATATTTCTCAGTTCCATGGAACGACTCCGAACAGGTCCGCCGCGCGCCGCTACTACGGCGCGGTGCCAGGCGTGCAAATCTGCGTTGATTGGCCCAGGGCGGTTCAGGCCCGGCAGTGTCAAAATGACTCGGCGCTAACATACTTATATTGCAGCGCGAAACAAGCGCTGGATTGCATGGCTGCATCCCGCTTCCGGCCTTGCATGCCATCTCACCTGAATATGATGTCGTCCGGTCTTGCCAATGCCCCCGCAAACAAGAACAATAAGGGAACAAACAACAGGAAGCAGACATGGCCGCATCGAAAGAGTTCGCGGACTTCATCACGGGCATGCTGGAGCCGCTGGGCGACATACGCGCGCACCGCATGTTCGGCGGCTATGGCATCAAATACGGCGAGGTGAATTTCGCCCTGCTGCTTGGCGACCTGCCCTATTTGCGCGTGGACGACCGGAATCGGCCGGCTTTCGAGGAACGCGGCAGCGCGCCGTTCAGCTACAGCACGAAGAAAGGCGAGGTCACTGTCGGCAGTTACTGGGAGGTGCCAGCGGACATACTGGAGGACCCAGAGTTGTTTCTGGAATGGGCACGCGCCGCCATAGACGCGGCCCTCAAGGCATATCAACCTAAGAAAAAACGAAAACGAGATTAAGGAAAGTAGCCAAAAACCCGCATCATGAAGGTTGCTATTAAAAACTATTTAATTCAAATTTATACTCATTAACTAATTTCCCGATCATAAAAAGATACATCTATGGTTCCCGAATCAGACCGCATCACATTCGAGTCCGGCGACATCATCTGCGAGCATGGCGAGCCATCGGACTACGTCATGTATGTTCTCAGCGGCGAGATCGCGATGGAACACAGCCCGGGCCTGTATATTGAGCTGGACGGCAAGGTCACGACCTTCAAGCGCGGCTCCCTCCTCGGCGAAAGCTCGGCAATCCTGAAACGCCCCTATGTCGGCACCCTGATCGGCTTCAGCAGCGGCTCCTATGCCCGCGTCCGCGCGGACCGGATCCGTGCCGATATCGCGCGATGCGGAAAACTGCCGAAGATGATCATCCTCAATCAGGCCCACAAACTCGATCAGGCCTACAAATTCATCATGAAGAACTACAAGAACGCCAGCCGCGATCAGATTCAGGAAGCGTTTGAACCTAACCACAGCCTCGGCGATTTCTTCGAACAAGGCGTCGCGAAGTAAGGGCGAAACGCTAACCCGTCAGCGCGACGCGTCCTTCCAGCGGATAAGCCGGATCGTTATAACCCGGCGTCGACGGATGCCCCTCAGGCACCAGCTCATTGATCAGCGCCTCGTCCTCTTCCGTGAACTCGTATTCCAGCGCTTTCGCGTAGGCTTTCCACTGTTCCATCGTACGGGGCCCGGCGATGGTGCCCGTGATAAGGCCGTTATTCAGCACCCAGCCGACGGCGAGGTCGATGATGCTTGCGCCCTTGGCTTCGGCATGGGCCTTGATCTTCTCCGCAATCACCAGGCTTTCCTCGCGCCATTCGGTCTGCATCATGCGGGTGTCGGCGCGGGCGGCGCGGCTGCCTTCGGCGGGCTCTGCGCCCGGCTTGTACTTGCCGGAAAGAACGCCGCGCGCGAGCGGGCTGTAGGGCACGACGCCGAGGCCGTAATAGTCGCAGGCCGCCAGATGCTCGGTCTCCGGCATCCGGTTCATGGCGTTATAATAGGGTTGGCTGACGACCGGGCGGTCGATACCCGCCGCGTCGCAGAGATGGCAGATCTCGGCCACCCGCCAGGAACGGTGGTTGGAGACGCCGAAATACCGGATCATGCCGGCATGGACCAGATCCGCCATGGCGTTCACGGTTTCTTCCAGCGGCGTCGTGTGGTCTTCCTTATGCAGGTAGTAAATATCGATATACTCGGTATCGAGTCGCTCCAGCGATTCCTCGCAGGCCTGCAAAATCCATTTCCGGGAGAGACCGCGCGCGTTCGGATCGCCTTCGCCCATCGGGTTGCCGAGCTTGGTCGCCAACACCCAGTAATCCCGTTCGGCGGCAATGCCACGGCCGACCACCCGTTCCGAATTACCGTTGTGATAGGCGTCGGCGGTGTCGATGAAATTGACCCCGAAATCCCGCGCCTCGGCGATAATTTCGTGAGAATCGGCCTCGCTCGTCGGCCCGCCGAACATCATGGCACCGAGACACAGTTTCGAGACCTTCAGGCCGGAGCGGCCGAGATTGCGGTATTCCATGACTTTCCTCCCCCTTGATTACGCTCCCTGATTGCGTCAGGCGCGGTTCCGGAATGACAGAATAGCCGGGATGGGCGACGACCGCACTTGAGGATCGCGAAGTCTCCGTGCTCTGATGCTCTGCAATGAAAAACCGGCACCGGGAGGGCCTTCAATGACCGGACTGAGCGATACCGCACGGGAAAAGCTGGCGCATGTCAGCACCGCGACCCTGACCACACAGCTTCTGAAGCGTGGGTTGCGCAATCAATGTCTCCAGGGCGTCAGCCGTCTGACAACCCATGACCGCAACATGGTCGGCGAGGCCTTCACCCTGCGGAATATTCCCGCGCGTGAGGATATCGACGGCATCAGCGCCTATGACGATTACGATCATCCCCAGCGCAAGGCGATCGAGACCGTACCGGCAGGCAAGATTCTTGTGATCGACTGCCGCCAGGATGCAAGTGCGGCCTCCGCCGGCAACATCCTGCTGACCCGCCTGCAAGTGCGCGGCGTTGGCGGGTTCGTCTCCGATGGCGGCATCCGCGATTCCTACGAAATCGCTGAATATGACATTCCCTGCTATGTCGGCGGCCCCTCCGCCCCGACCAGCCTGATCAAGCATCATGCAGTGGCCGAACTGAACACGCCCATCGCCTGCGGTGGCGTCGCGGTTTATCCGGACGATGTGCTCGTCGGCGATGCCGAAGGCCTTGTCGTGCTCCCGGCTCATCTCGCCGAGGAAATTGCCGAGCAATCCTTCGAGCAGGAGAAGATGGAAGTCTTCATTGCGGAAGAAGTGAAAAACGGCAAACCGCTGCGTGGCACCTATCCGCCGGACGAGGCGACCAAGGCGCGCTATGTCGAATGGCAGAAGAAGCGGGACGCCGAAGCGTGAGCGTAACCGCTCCCGACAATGACGCCCTGATCGCGGTTTATGACCGTGATGCGCGACGCCTGCGGACGGAATGGTCCGCAGGCGCGGATTCCGCGACCCATAGCGACAAGTTCATCGATTTCCATACCCCCTACCTTCCGACGAATGGGGGACATGCGCTGGATATCGGTGCCGGGTATGGGGCCCATGTAAACGGGCTTGAGGAACGGGGACTGACTGTGGTCGCCGTCGAACCCGCCGCAGGCATGCGCGCGGAAGCCAGGACGCTCTATCCCGGCTCCAAGGCCACCTGGCTCGATGACCGGTTGCCGGACCTTGCCAAAGTGCATGCGCTCGGCCGGCAATTCGACTTCATGCTGATGAACTCGGTCTGGATGCACCTGCCGCCGGACTTGCGGGACCAGGGCATGACATCCCTCTCCGCGCTTCTCGCCCCCGGCGGCCGTTTCTCCGTGCTGCTGCGGCACGGTCCGGCGCCCGCAGACCGCCCGATGCATGAGTCCGACACAGAGCCCTTCCTGGCTCTCGCTGAAGCGCGCGGTCTTACGCCTCTTTATCGCAAGGAAAACCGGGATGAACTGGAACGCGACCGCGTTTCCTTCACTCGCCTCATTCTGACAAAATCAGGTTAACCCAATGACATACGAAACCTTGCTCTTCTCAATCGAAGACAATATCGCCCGCATCACCCTGAACCGGCCGGAGCGGATCAACGCGGTCACGGCCGTGATGCATGAAGAGTTGCGCGACGTCTTCACACAGCTGGAAAAACCCGGCTCCGCCCGCTGCGTGATCATCACGGGCGCCGGGCGCGGCTTCTGCTCGGGGCAGGATCTCGCCGACCGCAAAGCCTCAAGCACGGCCGAACGGCGCGATCTCAGCCAGTCGATCCAGCAGAACTACAACCCGCTGATCAAACGCATGGCCGCCCTGCCGATCCCGATCATCTCCGCCGTGAACGGCGTCGCCGCCGGCGCCGGTGCCAGTCTGGCGCTCGCCGCTGATATCGTACTGGCCGGGCACAACACCAAGTTCGTACAGGCCTTCGTCAATATCGGTCTGGTGCCGGATGCCGGGGGCACCTACGTGCTGCCCCGCCGCGTCGGCCTCGCCCGTGCCCTCGGCATGACGCTGATCGGCGCCCCGGTAACCGGTAAACAGGCCGCCGACTGGGGCCTGATCTGGTCATCGGTCGAAGACGAGACACTGCTCGATGAAGCCGAGGCGCTGGCAAAGACCCTGGCCGCGAAAGCCCCACTGGCACTCGCCGGGATCAAGAAGATCATGCGCGCCTCGCTCGATAACGGACTGGCGGAACAGCTCGACCTTGAAGCCGAGTTTCAGCGCCAGTGCGGCTATACGGACGATTATCAGGAAGGCATCGCCAGCTTCCTCGAAAAGCGTGCACCGAACTTCCAGGGCAAATAGACCGGAGCAACTTGATGAGCACCGTCATCTATCACAACCCGCGCTGCTCCAAATCACGGCAGACGCTGGAGCTGCTTCGCAGCAAGGGCGTCGAGCCGGAGATCCGGGAATATCTGAAATCCCCGCCGAGTATCGCCGAGCTCGAGGAAGTCCTCGGCCTGCTCGGCCTGGAGCCGGTCGGTCTGATGCGGCGCAAGGAAGCGCCCTTCAAGGAACTCGGCCTTGATGACAACTCAAAGGATAGTGCAACGCTCGTTCAGGCGATGCACGACAACCCGGTTCTGATCGAGCGTCCGATTGTCATCGCCAACGGCAAAGCCGCCATCGGGCGCCCGCCGGAGGATGTGCTGAAGATTCTCTAGGGGGCGGTATCCGAGAAATTCAGGATTCCGTACTTGCACATCCAGGTGACCAACAGATTTAGCCGTACCCCACGATGCTCCTGAAAATGCTGTTCTATTTCGCTAAATCGTACGGTTTTATTGTCCAGCACGAATGACAGCACCTGATGTGCGACCGGAGCCCGCCAGTGCGGCAAACGTCTGTCGAGATCGACGCTTTCGGCCTGCTCAAGCCTGGTCTCTGAAGAAGAGCTGGCGGAGAGCAAAATATCGCCGTTCAGAGACCATGTCGGAAAATGGTTAAAGGCATGGAACGGGTCGCCCTTCACTGGGTCCCGGAGAGTCTCCGTGCCCGTTCCAGCTCCAAAAGCTCCGGCAGAATTACGCTTTTCAGCCAGATCCTCCCACAAGGCATCCAATTCGGAGACGATGGCTGGCCAGTCAAAACGCTCACGCGCCCGTTTTTGCCCCGCGCAACCCATCCTGGACCTGAGCTCTGGGTCGGAGGCAAGAGCAGCAATGGCCGCCGCTGCCGCATCAACACTCACTGCCGTATGCTGGCCGACATTCGAGACATACTGGAGATAATTATCCAGCCCCAGAACGTTACGTTCAACAATCAGATGACCGTCGCCGGCAGGCGGCAGCAACGTCGGGACATGTATACCATCGATACCATCCCTGACCGTTGAACGATAGCCGTCCCAATCACTCAGCACGACCGGAATTCCCGCCGCCATGGCCTCAACCGGCGTGATGCCGAAGGTTTCCTGGATATTGTCGACCAAGGACAGAAAGATATCCGACCCGGCCCAATAGCGGGACACCACATCGCTATTGTTCCCGTCCGCAAACTCTACACGTACTGACGGCGCATGGACCCTTGCCGCTTCCTCGTAGAGCGGGCGGTCCGCATCGGCGTTCGGGAACCAGCCGGCCATAACGAAGCGGATGCGCTTGCCCGACTGTCTGGCTGCAGATTCTACAGCCTGAAACATCGGCGTTGGGCGGGCTTTCTCATAGAAAGACAAACGCCCGAGCCAGAGCACCAGGATTTCATCTTCGGCAATCCCTAATGCCGTCCGCGCGCCGTCACGGCCACCTACAGAGTCAATTCGGTTCTCGATGGCCGGCACGTCAACCCCGAGCGGAATAACCGGAAGATGCGGCATAGGCAAAACCGGCGTTGCCGCACCGGCGCGGTCGCCAATGAACTGGCCCAGCTCGCCAAACATCTGCTCCAATCCCTGCTTCACCGAGGGAGAGGTGCATATCAGCGCATCCCAAGGCTGCACGGGAGATGTCAGGCAATGGGCTATGTATTGGCGGATGGCTGGAGGTGCGAGGGTGTGTACCAGCCCCACAATACTGTAGCTCCGATCCCCCCTCGCCCTGCGCTTCCAGGCCAGGTCCGTGATATCCGCGCTACCACGCAGAAGGCATCCGGCTTCCGCAATCAGATCCTGGCTAAAAATCGAAGCAATACCCAAGTCACGGCAAGGCGCTTCCCCTGGAAAAATATCTGCTGCGAGTGAAGCCGGATTGAGTGTTCCTAAATTGAAAAAATTGAGCTTTCCCGGATGCGCCGAATGTTTCGCAATAGCCCGAAACAGGCCAACATTTGCGATATCCTTGCCAAACGGATTAGTGCCAACACCAACACCTGTAGAGCCGCCGACATAGATCGAAACGGGGGTACAACTCTCTGACACGGACACATTCCCTGGATACGGACATTGGGCATAACCTTAAGCGCGACGCCCCGGCAAGAAAGATCCAAGGATCATGGAGCCGTCACTCAATCGGTAATCTGGCACGGACTGTTACACTGAACAGATCCGATCCGGAAGTGTCCGGCACCATTGTCTTTCGCTGCGGGCCCGCCTCAAAAATCTCCAGAGCTTGAGTGAAGCCGCCCATAAACTCAGTTCAGGACCCGGATCGGCTCTCCAGCGTGCCAGGCTTTGATATCCTCGACCATCTCGCCGTAGAACAGCTTGTAGGTTTCCTCGGTCACGTAGCCCATATGCGGCGTCAGCAGGATATTGTCGAGCGTGCGGATCGGATGATCCGCCGGAAGCGGTTCCGGCTCGAAAACGTCCACGGCAGCACCGGCGATGCGGTTGTTCTTCAGTGCGTCAATCAGCGCGTCCTCGTCGACGATCGGACCGCGCGAGGTATTCACCAGCAGCGCCGTCGGCTTCATTTCCGCCAGAGCGGCCGCATCGATCATGCCACGGGAACGGTCGCTCAACACGACATGCAGGGTGACGATATCCGCCTCGCGGAGAAGCGCTTCCTTGCTCGCGGCCTTGCGCACGCCGATTTCGGCACAGCGCTCTTCGGTCAGGTTCGGCGACCAGGCAACCACGTCCATACCGAAGAGCTTGGCGATCTCTGAGACCTGGCTGCCGAGTTTGCCGAGCCCGACGACACCCAGGGTGCGGCCCTTCAGGTCAACGCCGATACGGGTCTGCCACTTGCCTTCCCGCATCATCCGGTCGTCATGCGCGACCTGCCGGGCCAGCGCCATCAGCATGGCCCAGGTGTGTTCCTTCGTCGTGTTCCCGCTGGTCGCCGTGCCACACACCGGAATGCCGCACGCACGTGCCGCCGGGAAATCGACCGCGTTGTTCCGCATGCCGCTGGTCACAAACAGTTTCAGGTTCGGCAGACGCTGAAAGATCTCCGCCGGAAACGGCGTCCGCTCCCGCATGGCGCAGACGATTTCGAAATCCTTCAAGCGGTCGACGAGTGCGTCATGCTCCACCAGATTATCCGTGAAGACGACTGGCTCATACCCCTCCGGCAAGCATCCCCAATCGGCCATACGCAGGGATACATTCGCATAGTCATCCAGAATCGCGATCTTCGGCATTTCCTCACCTGTCACTTTAGTTTTTTGTTTTAACAATGTGTTTCACGGATATATTTAACCCGTTTCACAGAACGTCTATTCGTCTTTCTGCTTCAGATCGAGCGACGCCGAATTGATGCAGTAGCGCAAACCCGTCGGCTGCGGCCCGTCCGGAAACACGTGTCCGAGATGGGCTTCGCACTTCGCGCAATGCACTTCGGTCCGGACCATGAAATGGCTGCGATCCGTCGTGCTCTCGATATTCGCCCCCTCGATCGGCTGATAGAAGCTCGGCCAGCCGCATCCGGCGTCAAACTTCGTCTCGCTTTCAAAAAGCGGCTCGCCACAGCAGACACAGGTATAGGTCCCCGGATCCGTGGTTTCGGCGTACTTGCCCGTAAAAGGGCGTTCCGTCGCGTGCTTGCGGGTCACCTGGAACTGCTCGTCGGTGAGCTGCGCGCGCCACTCGGCATCGGTTTTCTTGATCTTGTCCATCAGACTCTCCGTCATTGCTCCGATGCAGAGATTGGGTGCGACACCTCGCCGGGCAAGGCAATCGCACCCAATCCGTTACTTCCCTTTACGGCGCGTCTCGACCAGCACCTCCTGATCGGCAAGGGCCTGGATTTCCGCCTCGCTGAAGCCATGCTCCGCAAGAATGGCACGGCCATGCTCGCCGAATTTCGGCGGCACCGACTTCACAGAACCCGGTGTGCGGGAAAGCTTCACCGGGATGCCCCAGGACTTGTACCAGTCAAGTTCGACCGCCATGCCCCGGTGCTTGGTATGCTCATGCTCCATGACGTCCGCCGTGTTCCGGATCGGCCCGACAGGCACACCGGCCCGCAGCAGGCGGTCGCAGATCTCGTTACCGTCCTTGTCCTGCAACAGGACTTCAAGCTCCGCCCTGAGGGCGTCACGGTTCGTTACCCGGTCCGCATTGCTGGAGAACCGTGGATCGGTGCCGAGCTCCGGCTTGCCGAGCTCCGCCGTCATGCGCTGCCAGGCCCGATCATTGCCGCCGGCAACAAAGATATCCCCGGTCTGGGTCGAGAACTTGTCATAGGGGCTGATATTCGGATGCTGGTTGCCAGTGATCCCCGGCACCTTGCCCGACAGCTCGAAATTCGCTACGTGCGGATGCATGAGCGAAAGGCCGCAATCATACAGCGTCATATCGACATACTGACCGAGGCCGGAGCTGTGCCGTTCGAACAGCGCCATCATGATCGCGTTCGCGGCATAAAGCCCGGTTCCCATATCCACCATCGGAATGCCGACACGGGTCTGCTCGGACGGCGAGGAGCCGTTGACCGAGAACCAGCCGGTCATCGCCTGAATGATACCGTCATAGCCCGGAAAGCCACCATAGGGCCCGTCGGAGCCAAAGCCGGAAATCCGGCAATGCACCAGCTTCGGGAATTTCTCCTTCAGCACATCCTCATAGCCGAGGCCCCATTTCTCCATCGAGCCGGGCTTGTAGTTCTCGACCAGAACATCCGCATCTTCAAGCAGACGCAACAGCACCTGCTTGCCCTCTTCCTTTGAAAGGTCGAGGCCGAGGGATTTCTTGTTCCGGTTCACGCCAATGAAATAGGAGGCATCGCCTTCATGGAATGGCGGGCCCCAGTCCCGCACCTCGTCGCCCTGCGGCGGCTCGATCTTGATGATCTCCGCGCCGTGATCCCCAAGCATCTGGGTGCAGTACGGACCGCCGAGCACACGCGTGCAATCGACAATCTTGATCCCCTGGAGGGCGCCGGCGGATGCCGCAGTGCCACTCATTCCGTTACTCCTCAATTCTCAAGGCTGGAACCGGTCAAAACGATCCGGTCATTCTGGAAACCCGGTGCTCCCGGGTCAATTATCAGGCTGCCTTTTCTATCCCGAAAACCTCGGCTGCGAAGCCCGGATAGATTTCAGCGATCTGCGCGGCGACCGGCCCCCGGATAATCTCAAGGGTTTTGGCATCCGGCAGCCGTGTCTCGGGAACGTCAGCCGGCTCGTCATACGCGAATCCGGTCTGCTCCCTGATTTCCTCGACCGTATGCCCCGGATGGACACTCGCCAGACTGAAACGCCCCTTCTCACGATCGAAATGGAAGAGGCAGCGGTCGGTGATCAGGGCATAAGGCCCGCCCGGCCGGTAGACATTCGGCTCGGATGTTCCGGGCGCGCTGATGAAGTCGACTTTCTCCACAAGGGTCCGCGGCGTGTGCTCCAGACGGAAGAGGATCACGCGCGGCACGGTGAAATACATGTAGGACGAGCCGAAGGAGCCCGGAAACCGGACCTTTGGCTTGTCCGGATCGCCGACCGAGACAAGATTGATGTTCGCCTGCCCGTCGATCTGCGCGCCGCCCAGGAAGAACGCATCAATGCGGCCTTGCCCGGCGCAATCGAACAGCTCCTTGCCGCCGTCCGTGAAGAAGTTGTTATCCTCGCTGCCAAGCACGGAAACCCGGGTCCTGTCCGGATGCCGCGCCCGCGCCAGCATGGCTGCCGCTCCGGGCACTGGGGAGGATGCGCCGACCGCAATATGGTTCAGCCCGTCCAGCATATCGGCGATGGAGGCGATCAGGATTTCCTCGGCGCGCACGCCATCATTCAATGTTGTCACCGTATCACTCCGCCGCCACGGCCTTGGTGCCGGCCATATAGGCGGCAAAACCTTCTTCGGTGCGCGCCATATCGACATACCGCGCCAGCTCATCCTGATCCGCGTCATAACCGCCCGGAATGCCGAGCGGCCAGGCGCCCTGCTCCGCTTCCGCAATGGCACCGATATAGAGCCCCGGGATCGTCCCCGCAGCCCGCACCGGATCATCCAGCAGGTTCCCGTCGACGATCTTCTCCGCCGTCACCAGGCTGGATTTCGCGGCATGCGCCATCAGCATCAGCTCGCGCCGGACACCGACCCAGACATTGCCGAACCGGTCCGCCAGCGGGGCATGAAACACGGCGAAATCGGGCTGGATCGCCTTCACCATCAGGATCGGGTCGTTCTCGGCGAACGGGTTCTGGCCGATCACCCAGTCATCCCGGCGCTTCTCGACGTCGGAGCCGATAACACCGCGCAGCGGCATGAAGGGCACGCCCTTCTCTGATGCCTGCAGACCGGCATGGATCGCGGGGCAGGTCGCATCCAGCATGCGTATGCCCGCAGCCTTGATCGAGGCGCTGAAGCGGGGCGCCAGGCCGAACTCACCAAGCGTGACTGCCGCCGTCTCCACGGTGCTGACGCACCCGGCACCGATCAGCTGATCCGCCTGGAAACCGAGAGCGGGAACACCGACCAGATGAAGATCTCGGACATTGCGAGCGATGATCGCGCGCACCAGCGCCATGGCGCAGTAAGAGTAATCCGGCGGCAAAGCGATTTTCGCGCCGTCACTCAGCCGTGCAGCCAACCCTTCAAGGTCTAGCCGGATGGCATCCATAATCATTCCTCCCAGAATGTTTCCCGCATCCTACGCGAACAGTGGCCGGAATAAAGCGGCAACCCGTCATGACATCGTTTCCCATGCAGGCGGGTGTAAATCCATCGACGGCCACCCGCCGGACGCATATTCTCCCCGCAAAAGAAGTGACTAAAAGAACAAGGGAGTAACGGGGTGAGCGAAGTTTACGACTATATCGTGGTCGGCGCGGGCTCGGCAGGCTGCGTGGTTGCGAACCGGCTGTCGGCGGACCCAAAGAACCGGGTGCTATTGCTGGAAGCCGGCGGCAAGGATCGCAATCCCTGGATTCACGTCCCCGTCGGATATTACCGGACAATGTATCATCCCGATATTTCATGGGGGTACGAGACGGAACCGGATGCCGGCGTGAATGACCGGGTGATGGTCTGGCCGCGCGGCCGGGTTCTCGGCGGCTCCAGCTCGATCAACGGCCTGCTCTATGTGCGTGGTCAGCATCAGGATTACGACCACTGGCGCCAGCTCGGCAACGAAGGCTGGGGCTGGGACGACGTGCTCCCCTTCTTCAAAAAATCCGAAAGCTATGAGCGCGGCGGGAATGATTTCCGTGGCGGAGACGGTCCGCTCTCGGTCTCCGACATCGCTGACAGACGGCCGGTTTGCGAGGCTTTCCTCGATGCCTGCGAGGAAGTCGGCATACCGCGTAACGAGGATTATAACGGCGCGGTGCAGGACGGCGCGGGCTATTATCAGACCACCAGCCGGAACGGCCGCCGGTGCAGCGCTGCCGTCGCTTACCTGAACCCGGTCAAAAACCGGAAGAACCTGCATATCGAGACCCGTGCCCTCGCCTCGAATCTGGAAATGACGGACGGGCGCGCGAGCGGCATTACCTATCTGCGCGACGGTATCGAATATAAAGTGGAAGCATCACGCGAGATCGTGCTCTGCGGCGGGGCCATCAATTCCCCGCAACTCCTCCAGCTTTCGGGCATCGGCCCGGCAGAGCATCTGCGCAGCGTTGGCATCCCGGTCCAGCATGATCTTCCCGGTGTCGGGGACGACTTGCAGGACCATTTTCAGGTCCGCGCGATCTATGAGCTGGAGGGCCTCGAATCCCTCAACACCGATGTCGGTAATCCGCTGAAACGGATCGCCATGGGCCTGCAGTATGCCCTTACCCGGAAAGGCCCGCTGACCATCAGCGCCGGTCAGGTCTATGTCTTCACCAAGACGCGGGCAGAGCTGGAAACGCCGGATATCCAATTCCATTTCATCCCGTTCAGCGCGGACAAACCGGGCCAGCTCCTGCATCCCTTCCCCGGTGTGACTTCCTCAATCTGCCAGCTGCGCCCGGAAAGCCGTGGCAGCATCATGGTGAAATCCGGCGACCCGCGCGATTACCCGAGCATCAAGCCGAACTATCTTTCGACCGAGGGCGACCGTCGCACCATCATCGACGGCATGAAACTGAACCGGAAAATCTCCCAGTCCCCGGCCTTCAGCAAGCACCTGAAAGCTGAGTATGAACCGGGCCTCGACCGGGCGGACGATGAAGGCCTTCTGGCCTATGCCCGCGAGAAAGGCGGCACCATCTTCCACCCGACCAGCACCTGCCGCATGGGCGCCGATCCGAAAGCCGTGGTCGATGCCCGGCTGCGGGTGCACGGCATTACGGGTCTGCGTGTCGCCGATTGCTCGATCATGCCAACGGTCGTTTCCGGCAATACGAACGCGCCCGCCATGATGATCGGCGAAAAGGCCTCGGCAATGATCCTGGAAGACAACCGGGGAAAATGATCTTCGTGCCGGAAAGCCCTACGCTTGCCCAAGCAAAGGCTGCGCTTGACCTGGGCGAACCGGCCAAAGCCGCGGAAATCGCGGAAGCCGTCGCTCGATCCAGCATCAATGAGACCGAAACGGCTCAAGCATTGCATTTCTCTGGATTAATGCAGGCTCAGGCGGGTCGGCCGCACGCAGGCAGCGCCCGGATCAGGAGGGCGTTGCTGCTTTCTCCCGAACGGGCAAGCGCATGGGCAAATCTGGCGCAATGTTCCAGCACAGCAGGCAACCTTCTCAGCCTCGCCCGACGAGGGATAATGACAAACCCTCGTGCCTCGCTCGCGTGGGCTATGTTGAGCGTTGCGCACCACAAACGTGCTCAAGAGGAACGGGCTGAGCGCCGGTTCCCGGCCGCCCTCGATCATTCAAGGCGCTCCCTGCTCCTCAGACCAAACTACGCGGAGGCGATGCACGGGTTCGTCATTGAGAAACGCTGGAACGGTCTCCTGGATGCCCCGGACTGCCTGATTGACCGATGTCTTCAGATCCTCGCCCGGGTGACCAAAGTACCGGGGCACCCGATTATGACGTTCGGCCCTTTTGCCGGACTGCGGGATCAGTTGGAGGCCGCCGTCGGGGCCGGCGGTACGCTTGGCCTGCACCGTGATTTTGCAAGACGGTCTCCGGGTTCAGGCAAGCCACTCCATATTGGCTATATCGGCAGTTATCTGAAAGAACATGCCCTCGCCCTTGCCCTGCCGGAGCTGTTCCGGCGCCATGACCGAACAAACTTCCAGTTCACCCTCTATATCGCGCCAGATGCGACCGGAGCGACTGATTGCAACGATTCAATCCGGGATTGTGGCATCGAGATCGTCAGCCTTTCCGGCCTTGATGGCGCCCAGCAAGCAGAACGCCTCAGACAGGACGGCGTGGATATCCTCTCGGATCTGGACGGATTTCTCTCGCAGGACCCGCTCGACATTATGCAACACGATCCGGCACCGATCTGCGTCAATTACTTCGGCTTCCCTGGAACCTGCGGAACACTACACGACTACATCATAGGCGATGCCCGACTCATTCCACCAACCGCACGATCCGGCTATGGTGAACGAATTATCCATCTGCCCCATTGCTATATGCCCTTCGATGGTGGTCGCCCGGTCTCGCCTACACCCAACCGGGTGAGCGCCGGATTGCCTGAAGACGCTTTCGTCTTTCTCGGGTTTCACAGCCAGAACAAAGTCGCTGCAGACGCTTTTGCCTCCTGGATGCGATGCCTGCGCGAAGTCCCTGACAGCGTTATCTGGATGCTGGACCATGGTGACAGTCACAGGACGAACCTACTGTCCGCCGCCCAGCGTCATGGGGTAGCACCAGAACGTGTTATTTTCGCTCCCAAACTGAACAATGAAAATCATCTCGCCAGACTTTCACTTGCGGATTTGTACCTCGACAACAGCTGGTTCAATGCACACACGACGGGCGCGGATGCCCTATGGCGCGGCCTGCCGATAGTCACAATCGCTGGTGAGACGTTCGCCTCCAGAGTCGGCACGTCTTTGTTATACGCCGCCGGGCTACCCGATCTCGTGACACAGTCACCGGAAGAGCAAGCAGATATATCTATCTCTCTGGCGCAAGCACCCCGACGCATGGCCGCACTCCGAAGTCACCTGAAGAGCGCGGTCAAAACGGCCCCTCTCTTCGATATGCAATCTTATGCACGCGCACTGGAGCGCGCATACCAGACAATGGCCGAAAGAGCCCGTCAAAATCTGCCGCCGGCAGACATAACGATACAACCCTAGGGAGCAAACAAAATGGATTTCAGCGAGGATCCAGTCATTGAGGCCGTGCGCGACACCGTGCACCGGGTTTATGAAGCCGAAATTGCACCTAAAATTGCGGCGTACGAAGCCTCCGGCGATTTCCCCTACGAGATCATCCGGGCCATGGGCGATGCTGGCCTGTTCGGGGCCGCTTTCCCCGAGGAGATGGGCGGGACGGCAATGGGGTTCGCGGCGGTAGGAACGATCGCCGAGGAGATTTCACGCCTCTCTCCGGGGTTTGGCTATGCCATGAACATGCAGGCCATGACCTGTCCATTCACCATTCTCAATTGGGGAACCGCGGAACAGGCACAGCATTTCGTTCCGGAACTCATCTCGGGCCGGAAGATCGGCATGTTCGCCCTGACCGAGCCCGGCGGCGGCTCCGACCCAGGCGGCGCCATGCGGACCGTGGCGAAGCGCGATGGCGACAGCTATGTGCTGAACGGCTCCAAGATCTGGATCACCTTCTCAAATGCCGCCGATGTCGGTGTGCTCTTCGCGAAAACAGACCCGGACGCCGGGAAACGCGGGATTTCCGCATTCATTGTCGAGCCGAAGAAGACGCCCGGTTTCACTGCCCGGCCGATTGAAATGCGCCCGCTCTCCAATTGCCTGCGCTCCTGTGAGGTTTTTCTGGAAGACTTCCGGGTGCCTGCGGAGAACCTGCTAGGCAAGGAGGGAGAAGGCCTGAAAGTCGCTTTGAATGCACTGGAATATGGGCGTCTGACCGTCTCCGGACGGCTGATCGGTCTGGCCCAGGCCTGCTTTGACGAAACCTTGCGCTATGCAAGGGAGCGGGAAGTCGGAGGGCAAAAAATCGGTGCGTATCAAATGGTGCAGCAACCGATTGCCGATATTGCCGTCGGCATCGATGCGGCACGACTGATGATGCGGCGCATGGCCTGGCTGATGGATCAGGGGGAGCGCTCGACGCGCGCTGCGGCACGCGCGAAATATCTAGCCTCCGAAGTTGCCCAGAAAGCCGCACAGACCGCGCGTGATACATTCGCCGCCTATGCCCTCGCGGAGGAATATCCGATCAACACGTTATCCGCCTATGTGAACATGCTGACCGTTGGCGAAGGCACCCCGAACGTACAGCGCATCCTGATCGCGGAAGACGCACTCGGCTTCAAGACAGCCGACCGGCATCCGGTCATGAACCCGCTGAGGCGTTAGACAGTACGGTAAACTGAAAAGGCCGCCCGAAGGCGGCCTCTCAGATCAGGTTTCGACTGAACAAAAGCTCAGAGCTTCTCGACGTTCACACCAATGGTGATGGCACCGATAGGGGTTCCGCCGTCACTGATGGTCGCGGACAGCTGGGACTGAAATGCCCCGGAACTCTCGTCGAACTCAACCTCATCGATGAAAATGGCATCGGGACCGGCACCGAAGGTCTTCTGGTGCTTGCCTTCATCGCCCTGCATGTAGTCGGACGTCAGGTCGCTAAGGCCGACATTGAGACCTTTCGCGTCCATAACGAACGCTTCGGCAATCTTGCCGCCGGCTTCTTCCTTCTTTTTCTTCAGCCATGCGGAAAGCGGATTTCCGGAAACCTTGTTCACGAGGTCACCGCTACCCGCCTTTGCTTCGGCACGCCACTGCTTGTCGAGCGCATCAATCTTCGCCGCATCAAAGCCGGCCGTTTCCGCATTCTGAGCCTTGATTGCCTCAATCACCGCCGGATCGGTAAGCCATGCTTTTACAGTGCTGTTATAGAATTCCTTGATCTGTGGCTCGAAGTCATTCGCTGCGGCCGGCATGGCGAAAATCATGGTCAAGGCGAGTGCGGCAAGTCCGTTCAGCATTTTTTTCATGAGTGTCTCCTCCTCCTCAATCTGCCTTCCCGTATAGGAAAGCAATCATGTGAACACATGATTAACGATATTGCGCGCAACTTCATTAATACCTTATTAAATTGTGATTGTTATTTATCTGATAATATATTGTTTCGATAGTCAGTAATGTCAGGGCTCGCCATGCGCATTGGATTTCGGATTGCCTCTGGTTTCACCGTAACCCTGCTGATTGCCGGAGGTGTGGGACTAATCGGTTATTTCGGACTTACCCGATATGACAGGGACATCACACTTACCCTCCATCTCCTGGATGCCGTAGACACTTTCAGGGGGGCGAATGCCCAGGCCGACCTTTATGCATTCAGCCGCGAGCAACAATATTTCGATCAGGCCATCACCGGCACCCGGACAACGAACGAGAGACTCTCAAGCATCGTCTCAAGTGGAGAAACGGATCCGGCGATCGCCATAATGAACGAGGAAGTCGCCTCCTATCAGGCCAAGCTTGAGGAACTGCACTCCGTCAACACCGAAACCAAGGCCATCACCGCCTCCATGGCCGCCGAAGCCGAGGAAATCAAGGGAAGCGCGGCAAAACTAAGCGCCGCAGCGGCCGACGCATTCAAGGCAAGCCACGAGGCCGAGGCGACCGCAGCAGAAAATCGTGAAAGCAGCATCGCGGTCATGAATGCCTCGAATGCGCTCCTCGCAAACGGCAATGCAATCCGGGCCGCCGAAGCGGCCTACCGGCTGGAACGCACCGATGGGAACAAATCAGAGCTCGAAAACGGTACCAAACGTCTGTTTCTCGACGCACTCTCCCTTCGGAAATCGGCCAAGGGTACGGCAGCCGAACCGGCGGCAGGTAAAGTTGCGCAACTCACCGTGGCCTATCGCAAGCTCTTCTCGGCTCTTGTCGAAGATATCGCGGACGGTGGCTCCCAGGCTCTGGCCCTGTTCGCTGAACTATCCGAAACGAGCAAGGCCCTGACGCAGACCGCACAAGACATCCTCAAGGACCGCGCGACCGCTCTCACCGAAGCAAATGAACAATATGCCCAGGCGAAAGACCGGGGGTCCGAGGCGACAAACGCCCGTATAGCTGCTCTTGAGATGGTTATCGCGGCAGACAACATGGCGACCGAAACCCAAAGCTATATCGTCACCACGGAAGAGACGGATCGCGAGGCAGGAAAAGCCGCGATCAGTGCGGAAGTTTCCAGAGTTTTCTCGAAAGCGCTTGTCGTGAAAAAAGCGCTTCCGGAAGAATTCGGGAAGATCGCCATCGAAGCAGCAAAGGCCGCCAAGAGCTTCCGCAACCGTGTCGATACAGTCGACGAGGCATTGGCGAAGCAGGCCGAAATCGAAGCCGAGATGCGCAGGGTCGAGTCACAAAATGAAGAACTCACCAGCGCCTTCAAGAGCGACAAGCTCGCAGACCTGAAAGACCTGAAAGAGCAATCCGTTCAGTCGATCCTGCTTGGCACCGGAGGCGGCGTTGCAATCGGCTTCATTCTCGCCTTCCTCATTGCCCGCAGCATCGTCAGGCCGATATCCGCAATCACGGGGTCGATGAACGGCCTCGCCAGCGGCGATCTTGAAAGCGAAATCCCGATGACCAACCGCAAGGACGAGATCGCCGAAATGGCCCGCGCGGTCCAGGTCTTCAAGGACAATGCGAACGAAATGAAGCGCATGGAGCATCAGCAGGAAGAATCCGAGCGCCGCACGGCGGAAGAAAAGCGCCGGCAAATGGCGGAGCTTGCGGACAATTTCGAAAGCTCCGTGAAATCCATTGCGCAACGCGTCGCCGATGCCGGAGGCACCATGGAAGGGTCTGCGGGCGAAGTGAGTGAGGCAATTGCCAAAACGCACGACCAGGCCGCCGCGGTAGCCGCCGCTTCAACCCAAGCCAGCGCGAATGTCCAGACCGTGGCTGCGGCGACGTCGGAGCTGACCGCCTCCATTCAGGAAATCAGCCGGCAAATCGCCATTTCGAACGACAAATCCCGCGATGCCTCACAGCGTGCGGAGCATTCTGTTGCCTTGATGGGGAATCTGCGCAAGGCAGTCGGCGAAATCACCGAAGTCGTGCAATTGATTCAGGAAATCGCAGAGCAAACCAATCTCCTGGCCCTGAACGCGACCATTGAGGCCGCCCGTGCAGGCGATGCCGGCAAGGGTTTCGCCGTCGTCGCCTCCGAGGTGAAGAACCTGGCAACGCAGACCGCTCAAGCGACGGAGCGGGTCTCCGAACGTGTGGCCGCTATTCAGCAGGAAACAGACAGCGCGTCCCTCAACATGGAATCCGTCTCGAAAGTTATCGAGGAGCTCGGTGAAATCTCCGCCAGCATCGCGGCCGCCATGGAAGAGCAGACGTCCGCCACTCAGGAAATCGCCCGCAATATCGAGGAGGCCAGCGTCAGTGCCGATGATGTTGCCCGCAATATCGAAGGCGTGAATTCAAGCGCCGAAATCTCGGGCGGTGCCGCCGATGCCGTCAGCGGACGGGCCCGCGAGCTCACGACGCAAATCCAGAATCTCAACCGACAGGTTGAGGAATTCCTCGTGGAAGTCCGGCAAAAATAAAGGCGTCACTCAGGATCGGGTGCGGTGCCGACTGTCCAGAACAGACCCGCCCCGATCAACGCCGCCAGCGTGCAGCCAATGAAGGCAGCGGTGTAGCCATCGGTCAGGTCAAACAGCAGACCGGAAAAGAACGCGCCCGACGCCGCACCAAGCCCCTGCCCGAAATTCGCCGCACCGAGGATCGCCCCGATGCCGGAGCCGGAGAACCGGCGCGCCATCAGCGTCGTGATGATCGGCCCGCGCGCGCCCATGCTGAGACCGAAACAGACGATATAGACGACCAGCAAAATACCGGTACTGTCGGCCGGAACCAGAGCCAGCGCACCGATGGCGATCACCGTGAGCCCGTAACTGCCGGTCGCGACGATCCGATGCCCGAAACGGTCCGCCGCCATGCCTGTCGCCGTCATGCCGAAGAAAGACAGCATGCCCGCCGTTCCGAATGCGAAGGCCGCCTGCTGCTCGCTCATTCCTCCGCTGACCAGATAGGCAACCGATTGCAGACTGATGCCGTAAATTGAGACCGCCGTAACGAAGAAGATGACAAAGAAGGCCCAGAACTCCAGGGTCTTCAGCGCGACCATCAGGGTCGGCCCGGACTGCCCGGCCTGCCGGTTATGACGGCGCGGATTGCCGGGGGCGCCTTCCGCGATACGGCCCCAGGGCAGAAACAGCACGAAAACACAGAGCGTTGCGAAAACCAGGGCATACCAGCCATAGGCATCCCGCCAGCCCTGCCGGGAGATCAGATATTCCGCCAGCGGCGCCATGATCAGCGTGCCGATGCCAAGTCCGCCATACGTCATGGAAAGCGCCGTCGCCAGCCCCTTGTCGAACCAGCGGCTGACCACGGCCTGGGCCGGTGCCAGGCCGATCAGCGCCGCGCCAAAACCGCAGAACCCGCCAATGGCGATCTGGAACTGCCAGAGATCGGACAGTGACCCGGCGGCATAATAGCCAATGGCAAGCGAGCCGAGACCGATCGCATAAACCAGACGGCCGCCGAACCGGTCGAACAAGTGACCGGCCAGAGGGGCGAAAAATCCGGTCGCGGCCATGAAGAGGGAATAAACCGACGTCGCCGAAGACCGGTCCCAGCCAAATTCGGCGGAGAGCGGAAGCAGAAAGACGGCGTAACTCTCCCCTGCTCCCCGGCCCAGCGCCGTCATGCCGAGACACAGGGCGAGAACACCGAGGGCGCCAACCAAAATGGCGCCCGCTCCGCGAAATAGCGGCATCAGAAGAGTACTCCGGCAACGATCAATATGCAGCGGCCAGACTAGGCCCTGACAGCCGCTACCGAAAGACGCCGGTCTGGCACTTCAGTCGCCCGATTTTCTGAAAAGCTGGGTCAGGATAAGAAGCGAGGAAGAAATCACGATCATGATGGTCGAGATCGACGCGATGGTCGGATCGATCTGATCCCTCAGCGCGTTGAACATGTTCCGGGTCAGGGTCGAGTTTTCACCGCCGGAGACGAACATGGCGACGATCACTTCGTCAAAGGATGTCAGGAACGACAACAGAGCCGCCGTCATGACCGAGAAGCGGATCTGCGGCAGGGTCACATCCATAAAGGCCGTGAAGCGCGAGGCCCCCAGACTGCGGGCCGCCATCTCCAGATTCATGTCAAAGCTCTTCAGGGCCGCGCTGATCACGATCAGAACCAGCGGCAGCGCCAGAATAGAATGCGCGATCACCAGCCCGAACATGCTGTTGACCATCTTGATCTGAACGAAGACGTAGAAAGCCGCGATCGCGATCAGGATCACCGGAATCATGATAGGCGTGATCAGCAATACATAGAACATCCGGCTTAGCGGGTGCTTTGTGACGAACAGGCCATAGGCCGCAGCGGTGCCGATCGGCGTCGCCAGACACATGGTGAAGAACCCGGCCTTCAGCGACGTCCAGGTCGCCTGGATCCATTCCGGCGAGTTGAGATAATGCTCATACCAGCGCAGCGACCATTCCCGAGGCGGGAACTCGAGATATTGCGAGGCCGAGAACGACATCGGGATCACGATGATGGTCGGCGCGACCAGCAGAATCATGATCACCGTCGCCAGAATGTAGAGCCAAAGGCGTTGGCCGTGGGTGATCTGGGTTTCGGACGCGGGACGATTGAGCCAGCTCATCAGTGACCTCCCCCAAGCACGCTATCCAGCTTCAGCAAGCGGGACGCCGCGAGCAGGATTGCCAGTGTGATGACCAGCAACACGACACCGAGCGCACTGGCGGCACCCCAGTTGAAGAACAGCTCGATATTGCTGGTGATCTGCATGGAGACCATGATCACCTTGCCGCCCCCAAGCACAGCCGGCGTCACGAAGAAACCGAGACAAAGCACGAAGACGATCAGCGCACCAGCGAACAGGCCCGGCAGCGATAGCGGGAAGAAGATATTCCAGAATGTCTGGCTGGGCCCCGCACCGAGATTGGACGAGGCTTTCAGATAATCGGCACTGATGGCTTTCATGGAACCGTAGAGCGGCAACACCAGGAACGGCAGCATGATATGCACCATGCCGATCAGCGTACCGTTCAGATTATGAACCAGCTTCAGGGGCTCATCCCAGAGCCCTAGATCAATCGCCCAGCTGTTGATCAGCCCCTTGCGTTGCAGCAGAACCAGCCAGGCGTAGGTCCGGACCAGCAAAGATGTCCAGAACGGCAGCAGCACGGTCAGCATGCAGAGCGCCGCCATTCGCGAGGAAAGCTGCGACAGGAAATAGGCAAGCGGATAGCCGATCAGGATGCAGAGGCCCGTGGTCATGAAGCTGACCTCGAATGTCGTCATGAAGATCCGGCCATAGGCCTTGCTCTCCAGCATCCGGTTGTAATGTTCGAGCGAGAAGCTGCCGTCATCCGCCAGAAACGACAGATAGAAGAGCCAGCCGACCGGAACCACCATGACAATCAGAACAGTCAGGATCGCGGGAGAAGCAAGACCCAGCAAGGCCCATTCTTCCCGCCTGGACTGCTTCAGCAGCTTCGTTTCATTGGCGCGGGTTTCCGATCCGATGCTCATCTCGCTCATCGGGTTCAGCCCTCCTCACGTGGAATGAGGACGGCGTCAGCACTCTTCAGGCCAAGCTCTACCCGGTCTCCAACGGAGGCTTTCTCGATCGGCTCGCCGGTCCGGGTTCCCGCCCTGACGGTCAAATCCGTGCCATCGGCAAGCGTGACATAAGCCAGCACCGTATCGCCCTGATAGACCATCTCGCGGACGGTCCCCACAAAAACGTTGGTATCCGGCGGAGGCGGCCCGTCCAGAATGCTGAGCCGCTCCGGACGGACCACCAGAGACAGTTTGCCGGCTGCAGGGAGCGCGCCCGTTTTCAGTTCCGATCCGGAAAAGCTTACCCGGTCCCCATCGCGCTCAACCTGCAGAAAGGTGGACTCGCCGATGAATTCGGCGATGAAACGGTTGGCCGGTCGCTCGTAGATCGTGCGCGGTGTGTCCAGCTGCATCAGCCGGCCGTGATTGATGACCGCAATGCGGTCCGACATGGTCAGCGCCTCGCGCTGATCGTGGGTCACATAGACCGTGGTCATGCCCAACTTTTCATGCAGATGGCGGAGCTCAATCTGCATATGTTCGCGCAAGTTCTTGTCGAGCGCGGACAGCGGCTCGTCCATCAGCAGGATGCGCGGGCTGAACACGATGGCGCGGGCAAGCGCGACACGCTGTTTCTGACCGCCGGAAAGCTGACTGATCCGGCGCTCTCCATAACCGCCGAGCTGAACGGTATCGAGAGCGTTCGCCACCAGTTTTTCCGTCTCGGCCTTCGATGTTTTCCGGAGCTTCAGCGGGTAGCCGACATTCGCGGCGACGGTCATGTGCGGGAACAGGGCGTAATTCTGAAACACCATGCCCACGCCGCGTTTATGCGGCGGCATGTCGATAATTTCATCTTCGCCGAACCGGATACTGCCGTAATCCGGGCGGGTGAATCCCGCCAGCGCCATCAGCAATGTGGTCTTGCCGGAGCCGGACGGCCCCAGCAGCGTCAGGAATTCGCCGCTCTTAACCTCCAGATCAACATCGTTCAGGGCGAAAATATCACCGTAAACCTTTGTCAGACCGGAAATAGAGATCGGAAGCGCGTGTTGCTTCGACATGCCAAATTCACCGATTTTTGCTGGATTGATAACACAGCCGGACAAAGCCGGCGACGGGACGGCGAAAAGCCGCCGTCCGCGTCCCTCAAGCAGGTCTGACGTTATTCGGTCAGCATATCCTGATACATGGCAGCGGCCTTCTGCTCCCACTTCTCGTACCAGGCGAGGCTGATCGGCAGCTGCATCGCGGCATTGTCCGGATGAGACGGCATCATCAGGGCCATCTTTTCATCGATCTTGCCGATCTCGTAGGCCTTCTTGTTGGTCGGGCCATAGGTGATGTGTTCAGGCAGGTTTGCCTGAATTTCCGCCTTGCTCATCTCGGCCACGAATTTCATGGCGAGGTCCTTGTTCGGCGCCCCCTTCGGGATGGCGAAGCAATCATAGTCCAGCAGGCCCTGATTGAAGGTATAGGCGACTTTCGCACCGTCCTTCTTGGCCACGTCGAAGCGGCCGTTCCAGCCGGTGGTCATATCGACCTCACCGTCCTTCATCAGCTGCGCGTGCTGGGCACCGGACTTCCACCAGACAGCGATTTCCGGCTTCAGCTCACGGATCTTGTCGAGGGCGCGCTTGATGCCTTCCTCGGAATCCAGAACCTTGTAGACATCTTCCGGCGCGACACCGTCCGCCATCAATGCCGGCTCAAGCGCACCGGCGATCTTGTTGCGGTAGGCCCGCTTGCCCGGGAATTTCTTCACGTCCCAGAAATCGGCCCAGCTCTTCGGTCCATTCTCGCCGTAGGTGGCCGTGTTGTATGCCATCACGGTCGAGAACACGTCGCTGCCGATGCAGTAATCGGTATAGAGACCCGGATAGAAGGTCGAAACGTCGATGACGCTGTAGTCCAGCTTCTCGAGCAGGCCTTCAGCCCCAGCGCGCGCGGCACTTCCCGAGCCGCTGGAGACGATGTCCCAGGCAACGGCCCCGGCCTTCACTTTCAGACGCACGTCGGACATGCCGCCGTAGGTCTCTTCCTTCACGGTGATACCCATGGCTTTCGCCGCCGGCTGAAACAACGCGAGGCTTTGCGCGTTCTGATAGGAGCCCCCCCAGGAGGCAACAGTCACCGTGCCGTCCGCCAGGGCGGGCATTGCGGTCATGGACATCACCATCGCACCAGCGGCAACCGCCAGCAAACTGCGACGCGAGAATTCGGTCTTCTTCATCATAAGAACGTTCTCCGCTGTTCAATTTTTGGGTCTTTTTCAAAACCGGGCATCCCTGCCCGGTCCCGGATTGGTCCCAATCCTGCCCACTGTCGGAAATTGAAGGCCTCAATTGGACTTCAGAACAGGTCCATTCTCGATAAAACATCAAACCAATTTTATCCAAAAATCTTATCCAAACCCATTCCCCGTTTACCGGTTGAAGCCATCGCGCCACCGGTAAAACGCCACGGACGCCGAAAGAAACCACGGCCTCCCCGTATAGAGCGGACGTGTCGGGAAACTGATTCCGTCAAATTCCGTACGCCCTTCCTTGAGTCCGAGCATCTGCTGCGCCACGCGCATCCCGAGATATCCCGACATGGAAACTCCAGAACCGCAGTATCCCATCGCATAGTGGATGTTTTCGTGACAGCCGACATGCGCCAGCGTGTCGAAGGTGTAGGCAACGAACCCCATCCAGGAATGACTGACCCGGACACCGGACAATTCGGGGAAAAGACGGGCCAGTTCCTGGCGCAGCAATGGCGCGCTTTTAACCGGATCCGTTTCGCTGCTGGACACACGCCCACCGAACAGAATCCGGCTGCGGTCAGGAGACGGGCGGTAATAATAAACCACCTTCCGGCTGTCGCCGAGCATCCGGTCCGTCGGCATGATCCGGTCCATCAGGTCCTTCGGCAGAGCCTCGGTCGCGATGATGTAACTGCCGATCGGAATAACCCGCCGGCGCTGCCAGCCCGATTCCGGACCGGTATACCCGTTCGTCGCAACAAGGACATTACGGGCTCGAATGGCTCCGCCGGGATACGTCACCCGAAACCCGGGCGCGGTCTCTTCAATTCCGGTCACCGGGCAATGCGTCACGATCGTCACGCCAGCCTCGCGTACCCGTTCCAGCAGCCCCTGATGGAACATTCCCGGGTCCAGAGAGGCCGTGCTCGTATTTACAATTCCGCCGTAATAAGCGTCCGTTCCCAATTCCCTGTGCTGCTCCGCCCGTGGAATTACCTGAAGCGGCTCTTCCAGGCCCTCGGGCTGATTCGCAGCCGCCCGGGCCATGGCTTCGAACTGGGCCGGGTTGTGCGCGCCGGTAAATTTTCCGGGGATCGCAAAGTCACACGGGATATTTTCGGACGCGACGAAGTCCGCGACCCATTCCTGCGCCCGTGTGCCCTCCCGGAGAATTTCGAATGCCGTGTTTGCGCCGTAGCGCCGGGTGAGCTGTTCATATCCCGGCTTGATCGACCGGCTGATCTGCCCGCCATTGCGCGTGCTGCAGCCCCAGCCGGCGTCCTCGGCATCGAAGATCAGAACAGAACGCCCTGCCCTTGCCAGCACCAGCGCGGCAGAGAGGCCCGTATAGCCAGCCCCGACAATAGCGACATCAATGTTCTCCGGTACGACCGGGGCCTTGATATCGGGTCTCGGGGATTTCTCCCACCAATAGGGCTCGGTCTTGAAGTCCTCGGTAAAGATGTCGCTCTGCATGATTCATTATCCGCGTTTCAGCTGTCGAGCTCGCTGCACTGATACTGCGCGTTTTCCAGCCACTCGCGTCTGATCTGAATGCCCCAGCCCGGCTCTGAGGGTATTTGAACCTTGCCGTCCCTGGCTATCGGGAACGGGTCATAAAGGTCTTTCTGCCACGGATAGTAATCGAGCCCTTCGATGGCGAACTCGACATAGGGCCCCGCCGCCTCGATCGCGCCCATCAAATGCAGCGTGAAGGCGGTGACAAGGGAGAGATTCGCCGAATGCGGCGTGCAGGCCATCTCGTACCGCTTCGCCAGCTCGGCCACCCGCATGGTCCGGGTGATGCCGCCGAGATAGCAGATGTCGGGTTGCAGCACGTCAACCGCTCCCATAGACGCCATCCGGCGCCAGGTCGCCAGGTCGCAATCCTGCTCGCCGCCGGTCACGTCGATATCGAGCGCGTCCGTGACTTCCTTCGTCCAGTCGAGCTCCCAATAGGGGCATGGCTCCTCGAAGTGCGAGAACCCGTTATCCTCAAGCATCCGGCCGACCTCGATCGCACGTTTTGGCGTGAAACAGCTATTGGCGTCGGCCAGCAAGGTTGCCTTGCCGCCGAAGGCCGCACTCATCGCCGTGATAATCTCTTCAGTCCGCCCGGGCCATTCATCGACATCGTGGCCGTATTCGCTGCCGACCCTGATCTTGAAGGCGTCGTAGCCGCATTCGTCCTGAAGCCTTTTCAGGCGCTCGACTTCATCCGCCGGAGTGATATCGCGCCGCATGCTGGACGCGTAAACCCGAAGCGGCCGTGGTGTGCCGCCGAGCAACTCGCAAACCGTCTTGCCTTCGCGCTTGCCATAAAGATCCCAGAGCGCCGTATCGACGCCGCCAATCGCCCGCCGGAGATAGGCGCCGGGAAACTTGTGCTCCTTCTCCGGAATGATATCGACCAGCCCGTTCAGATCGAACGCATCCCATCCGAGCGCATACGGTGCCACCTGCCGATGCAGCACAAGGGAGGAAATATCGGAATTATAGGTCGAGACCTGCCCCCATCCCTCGCTGCCGTCTTCGGTGGTTACCTTTACGAAACCAACAAACTCCGTGCTGAAGGTCTCGATCTTCGTGATTTTCATCCGTGGTTTCCCATGCGTTTGGATCAAAAGCGGAAATTAGCAGCCCGCCGGAGACTGAATGATGACTCATCTTGACGACCTATTTGGATGGAATTTAAGGTCCATTATCGACATTTCGCCAAACCAATTTTTCGCGACATGGCCAAATATCCGCTGCGCGGTTGAAAGATCAGTAATGGTGAAACGAGCCGCCGGCGCCCTGCTCAGCGCAATCCGCATCGACCATGCCTCGTCACGCCTGCTGGCAACGCAAATCGTCTCCTCCATCCGGGACATCATCCTCACGGGAGGCCTCAGGGCGGGAGACCGGCTGCCCGCCACCCGGACCCTTGCCAGCGACCTTGGTGTTTCACGCACCACGATGGTCGATGTCTTCGAGCGCCTGACCGCCGAAGGCCTTCTGGAAGGCCGCACAGGAGCCGGCACCTATGTCAGTCAATCGGTCCGGATAGGCAATGAGGAAGAGGATGCCCTTCCCAAAGCCGCGAACGGCACGCTGGCGGCTGAGACCAACAACAGCTTTCCGTCCCCGCCTCCCGTCGGCTCCGAATTCGTGGAACGCCTGCCTCACACCATCCGGGCGTTTACGACAGCCTTGCCCGCCGTGGATATGTTTCCGATCGCGCAATGGACCCGGCAGTCCAACAAGCACTGGCGCGAGCAGCGCGACGTGGTTCTCGGCTATGGCAACGCCTCCGGTTTCCCGCCGCTTCGCCGCGCCATCGCCGCGCATCTGCGGGCCAATCAGGGGATCAATTGCCAGGACAGGCAGATCTTCATCACCAACGGCGCCCAGCACGCCTTCCACATCATCGGCTCGATGCTGCTGAACCGGGGGGACAAGGTCTGGTTCGAGAATCCGGGCGCAATCGGGGCCTACAACGCACTGCTGGCGGCAGGCGGAGAGATGGTCCCGCTGCCGATAGACGATCAGGGCCTGATGGTATCCGAAGGGTTGCGGCGGGCGCCCGACTTCCGGCTCGCCTTCGCGACCCCACTGCACCAGCAGCCCCTCGGCGTGACCATGAGCCTGGAGCGCCGCTTTGCCCTGCTTGAAGCCGCCGGTGCCGCCGACGCCTGGATCATCGAGGATGATTATGACGGCGAATTCTATTACGGCGACCATCCTATCCCGACCCTGAAGAGCATCGACCATGCCGACCGCGTGTTCTATGTTGGCACTTTCAGCAAGACATTGTTTCCCGCACTCCGCCTCGGCTACATGCTGGTGCCCCCGGCCTTCGTCGAGCGGCTCGAGCGGATGTTCTCCGCCTATCTGCCCAGCGCGCCGCTGAACCAGCAGGCAATCGTCGCGGGCTTCATGGACGAAGGCCATTTCGCGACCCATCTCCGGCGGATGCGGCGGGTCTATACGGAGCGCTATCAGGTGCTGAAAGCCTGTGCGGACCGGGAGCTCAACGGATTGCTGAAACTGAAGCCAACCGATACCGGTCTGCACACAATTGCCCACCTGCCTGACGAGCTTGACGAAAGTTTGGTCGCGGACGCGGCAGACAAGGCCGGCATAACGGTGACACCCTTCAGGCGCTATGCCATAGCCCCCCTCACCCTCAACGGCCTTGTGCTTGGTTTCAGCGGGGTTCCAACAAGTGATATCGAAGCCGGATCCAGGGTCCTGGCGGATGTTCTCGACAATGCGTTCCGCGGCAGCCGGAAGGCGAAGACAGTAAGGGTTTGAGAGTTGGAAGATCAGTTTGACTACATCATCGTCGGCGCCGGGTCGGCAGGATGTGCGCTTGCCGGGCGCCTCAGCGAGAACGGACAGCACCGGGTGCTGCTGCTGGAAGCGGGTGGCGACGACCGGCGGTTCTGGGTCCAGGTGCCAATCGGCTACGGCAAGTCATTCTATGACCCGTCGGTGAACTGGATGTACATGACAGAACCGGTTCCAACGGCCGGAGGCCGCCCGAGCTACTGGCCCCGCGGCAAGGTGCTTGGCGGTTCAAGCTCGATCAACGCGATGGTTTATGTTCGCGGTCAGGCCGGGGATTTCAACGACTGGCGCGATGCGGGCAACCCCGGCTGGGGCTGGGATGACATCCTGCCTGTCTATCGACGGATGGAAAGCCACGAATGGGGCGAGAGCGCCTGGCATGGCGGCTCCGGTCCGGTTCATGTCACCGCCCCGAAAGACGAGCTTCATCCACTCTGCGAGGCCTATATCAAGGCCGGAGAGGAAGCCGGCCTGCCACGCAACGATGACTTCAACGGTGCCAGCCAGGAAGGCGTCGGCGCCTATCACGTCACGACCCGGGACGGCCTGCGCATGTCCGCCGCCCGCGCCTATCTCTGGCCCGCACGGCGCCGGCCCAATCTGCGGGTCGAGAAGCATGCCATGGCAGAGCGCCTGCTGTTTGACGGAACCCGCGCGACCGGCGTCGCATACAGATGCCGTGGGAAGCTGAAACGCGCACATGCGAAAGCCGAGGTAATTGTCGCCGCCGGCGCGGTCGGCAGCCCTCTGCTACTGATGCGCTCCGGTATCGGCCCGGCGGAGGATTTGAAGGCAGCCGGGATCGACGTGCTGGTTGACCGGCCCGGTGTCGGCCGGAACATGCAGGATCACTACATCGTCGACCAGACGCTGAAATCCAGGCTGCCGACGCTCAACAACACATTGACGCCATGGTGGGGGAAACTCTGGGCCGGATTGCAATATGTCACGGCGCGGCGCGGGCCGATGTCCCTCAGCCTCAATCAGGGCGGCGGTTTCTTCAAAACCCGCCCGGACCTTGAGCGGCCAAACATGCAGCTTTATTTCTCGCCGCTGAGCTATCTGAAGGGCCCGCCGGGCAAACGCGCCCTGATGCACCCGGACCCCTTTGCCGGTTTCATCCTGAGCATTTCCCCCTGCCGCCCGACCAGCCGGGGCTATCTGCGTCTTCGTTCCGCCGATCCGGAGGCCGCGCCTGAAATTCAGCCCAACTATCTGGCCACCGAGCACGACCTGCAGGACAATCTGGAAGGGCTGAAATTCCTGCGCCAGCTTACCAGCACGCCGACCATGAAGGACATCGTGCAGGAAGAACTCTTCCCCGGCCCCGATGTCGACAGCGACGAGGAGATGCTCGACTACATCCGGACCAAGGGCGGCAGTGTCTTCCATCCATGCAGCACCTGCATGATGGGTTCCGACGCACAGACCTGTGTCGTCGATCCGAGCCTGAAAGTGTATGGCACTGAGAATCTGCGTGTCGCCGACGCCTCGATCTTCCCGGCGGTGACGTCCGGAAACATCAACGCCCCCTCCATCATGGTTGGCGAGAAGGCGAGCGACATCATTCTGAAGACTGCAAAAAACCGCTGAAACCCTCACTTTCTTGCGGAACCTGAAATTGCGGCGCACCTGCCCCGGAAAAAAATACAGTTTGATGAATGGCATTCATTGACAGTGGGCAGGCCGCCGCATAGAAGGGGCGCTGCATACGTCGTGCGGCGGGTTTACCCGCTGTGTCACTCCGGCGGAGGGGTGGCCGAGTGGCTGAAGGCGGCGGTTTGCTAAACCGTTATACTGGGAAACCGGTATCGAGAGTTCGAATCTCTTCCCCTCCGCCAATTCTGCTTCCAACCAATCAATAAGATTACTCACTTAAAAATCGACATCAGTTCTGTTTCATATTGATTTTCGCAAGCGCGATTGCGTGTTGTTCGATCAATTTGACGGTGAGTAATGTTTCGGAAGCCCCCATGGGATCGCCCTATGGCCGCAACGAGGCTTCAGGCGAAATTCCCTTTCTACTCAGATCCCGTTATCACGGGACGGCTCTTGTGCAGCCTGAGCCCCGCCAGCCACCAAGAGCTTTCCGGGTAAACGCCCTATGCTGGATTCTGCAGCCAAGTTCTGGCCGTCTTCTGATCCCTGAAAACCCTGGTTTCGATAGCCAATTTACTGACCTGAACCTGTGCTGCCAGGGCCTTGGCTAGAACGGGGTTCAGATCACCATCTGCCACCAACGCTGTACGTGCGCCGGGACCTCGAGCATCAGCAAATTCGCCAACGGCCTCAACGATCATCTGAAATCTGTCATAGGTAATTTCGGAGAGGCTCGCCCCACTGAGATCCCAAATGCAGAATTTGCTCGGTGTCCGCGAATAATGGTTCTTGATCGCTGCAACTGCCTGCTCTGCCGTAACCAGCCCATCCACACGAAAAACAACCAAGTCTCCTGCTTCAACGAGTGTCTGTATGGGCATTACTCTTCACTCTCTTGGTTAACCGGATGATCAACCTTACACAAATTTAGCGTTGTGAGTGGGTTCGAAAACTTCGAGGTTCAAAATGCTGAATATCGAAAATGCCCCGGAGCATCAAAGTTGAGCACACCCATTCGGCTTCAGCCGATGAACTGCATAAACAGAACAATATTATAAAAGAAATTTCATAGGCCCTGAGATTTTGAGTCGGAAAAGTAGAGCTTTGCCTTAACCAATTCTCTGCTGGTTTCCGGCAGAGTGCAGTGATGCGTCCTTTCCACATTCGCACTTGTCTGTAAGCACGCGCACTTGCGTATTGTTACGGCAAAATCTGGGAGACGCACCGTGACAAATATCGGCATTATAGGAGTGGGATATCTGGGCGCCTGCCTGGCAGAGGGCCTGGCTGGGGCCGGGACATTTCTCATTCTTTCCCCCAGAAGCACGTCACGCACAGCGGAGCTTTCCGCGCGCTTTGGATGCACCATTGCAGCCAACAATGCGGAGGTCGTTCAGCGGTCGGACCTGGTTTTTCTGTCGACCCGCCCCGGACAGATCGCCGAAACAGCAACGGGTTTGCCCTGGCGCGCCGGACAGCGCGTCGTTTCCATTGCTGCGGGGATCCGCCTTAACACCATCCAGGCCGCCGTTGCCCCGGCCATTGCGGTGCGGGCCATGCCAATCGCGGCCAGCCGTATCCGCCGGAGTCCGACGACTTTTCACCCGAACGATCCTGAAGCAAGCGCTATTCTCGCGCGGCTCGGCCCGGCCCTTCCCTTTGAAGATGAAGCCGAATTCGACACCGCCAGCATTTTCGGCGCGTACTACGCAATGATGTATGCCTTCATTGACGAAGTCGCCGGCTGGGCAGAGGCGAACGGCCTCTCCTCCGTCTCCGCGCGCACTCTCACCGCCCACATGACCGAAGCGGCGGCCGCAGCCGTGATCGAAGGCAAGGCCGTAAAGCCCCGGGAACTGCTCAACGAACTTCTGACGCCGGGAGGCATCAGCGAGGAAGGCCTTAAGGTGCTGGAGGAGACAGGCGCCCTGTCACGATGGCCGGACGCACTGGATGCGAGTCTGAAACGCGCCCGTGCCATCGACGCCGGTTAAATTGAGCCGGTCCGGCAGGGCTGGCTCCATTGCCAGCCCTTGCCCTTAACGGTCAAGCGCCCAGGTTGACGACTGAGCCCTGTCCGGCATAACCAGCCTCGGCCAGCTTGTCCTGAATGGACGTAACATCGTCTTCACTCAGGTTTTCCAGATCGTATTCTTCGAGAATGGATGTGAGTGTCTGCAACCCTTCCTGGGAGATCAGATCCTCGGATTCTCCAGCGGCTCCGGGACCACCCGGGCCTCCAGGGCCGCCCGGACCTCCGGGACCGCCAGGTCCACCCGGCGGCGGACCACTTGGCTTCGCAATGGCAGCGTCAAATCCGGATTCCTCAAGAAGCGTTCCGAGCTCACGCGAGGGCTTAACACCCGCATCGCTCAACGCCTGCTTGAGTGTTTCCTCATCTTCCTCGGTAAGTGAATCGGCATCATACTGCGACAGGATTTCTTCGACCGTCGATTTCTCTTCTTCGGTCAACGGTGTCCCGAAAGCACTCGCCTTCGGAAGCAGGCTCGAGATATCCGAGCTGATCGTGGTCATCGTGACGTACCCCCATTCTGGACGATATTCATCGAATGCCTTCCGCCCGCGCCTCCCGAAAGAGAAGCAAATGGATTTATCAGCATTCGGCGGCCATACACTAAGAAACCCGCCTGTAAATGTGGGTCTGCATCAGGTTAAGAAATGTAAAATCGGTTCGCCCACGGCTCATGGCCCTGCTAACAAGCCCCTATTGTGATGAATGTGCAGGGAACGCCCGGCACCCACGACTGGCAAGGTGCTCCGTGATGGCCCGAGTTCTTTTAATCGACGACGATCCCGATTTTTGTGAACTGCTTGGCACCTATCTTATCTCGCAAGGGTTTGAGGTGGACATGCTGCATAGCGGGCAGGACGCTCTTGAACGCCTCCTATCCGGCGAAAACCGTCCGGACGCGGTTTGCCTGGACCTGATGATGCCGGCGCCAAACGGCCTCGATGTCCTGACCAGTTTGCGCAAGTCCGGCGACTGGATCCCTCTTCTGATTCTGACCGCGAACACGGACGAGACCGAGCGGATCGTCAGCCTGGAAGTCGGGGCCGACGATTATGTCGAAAAGACAGCGAACCCAAGAGAATTGGCGGCCCGTCTCAAGGCGCTTGTCCGCCGGGCCCGGCCGGATCTTGGAGACCGGCTTCAGGAAACCGAGAAGCCGATCCAGGTCGGCGAGCTCACATTAACGCCCAGTGAAAGACGTGCCGAACTCGCCGGTGACCCGGTTTCCCTCACCAGCACTGAATTCGGCGTGCTGCACTATCTGATGCGCCATGCCGGCATCCCGATCCCGAAGGATGACCTGAGCCAGGCCGCGCTAGGCCGCTCCCTCTCTCCCTATGACCGGGCACTCGACGTGCATGTCAGCCATATCCGCAAGAAACTTTCGGTCCACCCCGAATGGCGGGACCGGATTCAAGCCGTCAGGGGCGTTGGCTATCAGCTTCTGGTATCCGGTTGATCTGGCCGATGCAGCTCCCCTCGTTTCGTCTTTATCGCCGCATCTTTCTGCTGCTCCTGGTCGCGCAGGTCTTGATTGCCGTTGGCGCGGTAACCGCGACTGTGCTGGTGGCGCGCGCCGTCAGCCCTCCCCCTCTTAACTGGGAGGTTCTGGCAAGAGATGCCGGCACCGCATACAAACAGGGCGGGCTCGCAGCTTTCACCGAATGGCAAAAACGCCAGTATCAGCACAAGCTGGCGACTTTCCTGATCGACGCTGAAGGCATGAGCGTCGATGGCCATCCGGTACCGCCGCATCTTGAACATTGGGCCCGTATGTCACCGGAAGACCGAACCACCGTGCGCGAAGGCCCTCCGGGCCGCGGCCCCGCGGTGATCTCTCCTGTTCCGGTCAATCTGCTCGCCGGATACCGGCTTCTGGTAATGGACGAGCAAACGCCATTCTTCGACTTTCCGATACTCTACCGGATCGGCAGTGCCGCATTGATCGCCGTCATCCTGATCGCGATCATAACCCTGTTTCTTACCCGGTCCCTGGTCCGCCCCATCATCGACCTTCGCCAAGTCACGCAGAGCGTGGCCGCTGGCGAATATTCAAAACGGGTCGGCGTCAAAGCGCTTTCCCGCGATGACGAGATCGGTGAACTCGCCGCCGATTTCGATGCCATGGCGGAACGCATTCAGGATCAGTTCCAGAACCAGCGCCAATTGTTCAGGGATGTCTCGCACGAGCTGAAATCGCCCCTCGCCCGCCTACAGCTGGCGATCGAACTGCTGCGCGCCGAGACCAGCTCCGGCGATGAAAAATGGCTCGAGCGCCTGGACAAGGAAGCCCATGCGCTCGCCAGCATGATCGATCGTATCCTGATGCTTGCACAAGTCGATCCCAGTGCGGTCGACATCCGCAAGGGACGCGTTGATATCGAGGCCCTGCTGTCATCCCTGATCGACGACGCACAGTTCGAAGCGCGCAAAAAGGGACAGGCTATCGCCTTTGAAAGCCCGTCCGCGCCAATGGCCGTGCGCGGCAGCCAGATGCTTCTGGCAAGCGCAATCGAGAATGTGATCCGCAACGCCGTCATCTACGGGCAGGAAGACAGCACCATCAGGATCTCGGTTTCGGTGTCAGAGGAGCGCGTCACGCTGACGATAGAGAACCGTGGCGAAAGTCTCCGCTCCTCGGATCTGCGGCGCATCTTCGAGCCCTTCTACAGAGCGCCGGGCGGCCGCATCCCGCCCTCGGCGGGACAGGGTATTGGTCTTGCGATTACCCGCAGCGTGGTGCAGGCGCATGGCGGCTCCGCCGTCGCGCAGAACCATCCGGAGGGCGGTCTGATCATGCAGATTGTGCTCCCCGTCGACGAATGAACCGCTCCGCGATAGACAACCGCCTCTGCAATAAAGAACCGGCCGGTCGCAGAACGACCGGCCCGCACAATTACATATGAGGCTCTCGATCTAGAGCGCCCGGACATTCCCCAGGAACTGATCGATTTCGCCTTTGAGCTTGCGGTTCCGCTCACTCAACTCGGCGACAACGGTCTGCTGGCTCTCGGCAAGCTGCCCGGTCTCGCCGGCGGCGGAGGACACCGTCTCGACAACCTGGGCAACGGTCTGCGTGCCGGCAGCAGCCTGTTCGATATTTTGCGCGATTTCATTGGTCGCGGCCCCCTGCTCCTCGACCGCACTGGCAACCACGGCAGTCAGCTCGTCAATCTTGTTGATCGTATTCCCGATACCAAGCACCGCCTCCGCAGCGGCACTGGTCTCACTCTGGATCTCCGCGATTTTCTGGCTGATTTCCTCAGTCGCCTTGCTGGTCTGGGTCGCCAGGCTCTTCACTTCGCTGGCAACAACCGCAAAGCCCTTACCGGCCTCTCCGGCACGGGCGGCTTCAATGGTCGCATTCAGGGCAAGCAGATTGGTCTGCTCGGCGATCTCGTCAATGATCTGAATGACCTGACCGATACTTTCAGCGGCTTCGTTAAGAGCCCCGACCCGCGTGTTCGTCGTCTCGACTTCCCCGACAGCCGCACGGGTCACCGTTGATGCCTGGGCCATTTGCGAGGAGATCTCGTTGATGGAGGACGACAGCTCGGTCGTTGCGGACGCCACCGTCTGAATATTGGCATTTGCCTCCTCGATCGCCGCCGCCGCATCCCGCGAAAGACCCGTCGTGTTCTGGGCGTTCGCCGCCATTGTTTCGGACGAAACGCGAACGCTGTTCACAGCCTCTTCCACGATTTTCAGCGCGCTCACCATCTCCTCGTCGAAAGAGCGGGTGTAGCCTTCCATCTTCTGGTGGCGCTCGCTTTCCTGCGCCTGCTGTTCCGCCTCGCGTGCTTTCTGTTCACGTTGCTCGAGGCCGTTCTGTTTGAAGATCTCGACGGTCGCGGCCATGCTCCCGATCTCGTCTTTCCGCTCCGTACCGGACACCATGATATCGAGATTGCCGTTGGCCATCTGCTCCATCAGTGCGGTCATGTTGCCGATCGGAGTCGCAATCGAGCGGCTCATCGCGAAGGCAGAGGCAACGGCGACAACAATCACCAGAGCGATCGAGACGATCATGGTCACGGTGAAGCTGCTCATCGCGGCATCCCGCCTTGTAATGGCATCGGACGAAATGGCGGAAAGTTCCCGCTCCAGCTTGGCAGCTGCTTCAGTAAACTTGTCGATCGCGATCCTCGGCTCTCCGGTGACCTCGATAGCGCGTGCCTGGTTTACTGTCAGATAGTTACTCATGAGCCGGACCTGCTCCGCCGCATAAACGTCCAGCCATTTCGTATATTCGACAACCAGCGTATCCACGAGGTTGGAAACATTCGGCAAATCGGCCGATTGCTCACGAAGCGTCGAAACGGCGGCATCAATCTTCGGCGACATCTCCTCGTATTGATCCAGCCCGGTGCGGTCTCCCGTCAGCAGGTAGTAAAGCAATCCCTGACGTTTGAGTGCGAAAGCCCGCTCATACTCGAGATAGGTATCGCCAAGCTGATCGGCTTTCTGACTTTCGGCTTCCGCGGATTTGATTTGCTCCATGGCAGCAAAAGCCAGAATGGCCGTCAAAACCGTCATTGCGATAATGATGGAGAAGCAAAGCGCGAGTTTCCGTGAGATCTTGAGGTTTTGCAGAAAATTCATTTCATGTTTCCTTGGTAACCATTGGTCAGACGGCGTCACATCATCCCGCGACGGCGCGCCAACTCGCTCAGGTTGTACTCGACGGTAACCGCTCCGATCGGCTTACCGTCTTTCGCCAAGGTCAAATTCACCTGGGTACGCCACGTCTTGCTTTTCTCGTTGAACTCCGGCTCATCGACAAAAACAGCCGTTGGACTGACCAGGAACGTCTTCTGGAATTTAGCTTCGTCACCCTGCCAGAAGTCGGACGTGATGGCGCTTTGGCCCACATTCAAACCGTAGGCATTCATGACAAAAATTTCCGTGAAAATTCCGCCGGAGGCGGCCTGTATTTGCGTCAGATAGGTGGAAAGGGGACTGCTGAGGGTAGCTGCGATCAATGGCTGATCAGCGCTTTCCCGCTCAGCCCGCCATGCCTGATCAAGCGCATCGATCTGTGACTGATCGACCCCTTCATACTGCCTGTTATGTGCGGTAACGGACATCTCAACGACAGGACTGGAAAGCCACTCACGAATTTCAGCGATTGCCTTTTCGTCAAGGATTTCCACAGGCGGAGGATTTGTCTGCGCGTGCGCCTCTGAGATCAGAATTGGACACGCCACGATCAAAAGAGCGGCAAACCGCAGAAAGACCGAATTCATTGCAACCTCACATTCAAACCGTAACCCCAATAGCCCGACGATCAGGCGATTAGCGGTTAATAGAAGCCGCAAGAAATTAACAAACATTTAAATTAAGTCTGAATGCTTTATCGAAAAACAGCCTTTGGTTTGGTTTTTCTTATTTTTTGATCTTTATCAATTTTACCCAAGAGTGATTTTTTCGCCGCCCAAAGTATTCAGGGGCGACAAATCCTGAGGATAAAATCCGAGCTCTAAAAGTCCGGGGAGATAATTCAACATGCCCCGCCTATTCAGGCGGGAAAGGCCTTCAATGCCGTTTGCGCCACGACCTCGAGATCTTCCCGGCTCGCCCCGCCACTTGCCTGGACGGACATGCCATAGCTCACCGTTGAAACAAAACCGGCCAGAGCCGCAGGATCCGCCTCAGGAGGCAGGCGCCCCTCATCCAGGTCTTTCGTAAACCGCTCACGCAGCTTGTCCTGAAAAGACGTCCTGATCTTTGCCAGCTCGTCCCGGACCCGCTCGGTTTCGGCACTGCAACTCAGCGCGCCCTGAACCGCGAGACAGCCCACCGGATGGTCCGGATCGGTCAGCACCGCCGCCCCTTCCATCAACAGCCGCTCAACAACCTCTTTCGGCTCCGCTGCGGCCATCGCCTGATCGAAATAGTCATTCTTGAGGCTGATATACCGGTCCATCGCCTTCTGGAAGAGCTCTTCCTTGTTTCCGAAAGTGGCGTAGAGACTTGGGCGGTTTATGCCCATGGCCTCGGTCAGGCGCGAGATGCTGGTGCCTTCAAATCCGCTCTGCCAGAACACTTCAAGAGCGCGGTCGAGAGCGGTATCGACGCAGAATTCCCGCGGCCGGGCCATGATTTAGTCTCCTCCAATAATTTTTTTGTACTGATCGGTAAGGTGGGGTGTTGAACATCGAATGTCCACCAGCCATATGTGTCCGACAATTTCATACCAATCGGTACAAATTTGCGGATGGAGCGATCCGATGGCTGGTACAAAGAGCACAGGACGTGGGTACAGGTTCATATTGGCAGGCGTGACCGTCGCCGCAATAGTTGGCGGCGGGCTTATCTCGTTACCGCAATCCTTTTCCGAAGAAAAGCCGCAGGCAGCCGCCCAGGCACCGAGCGCAATCCCGGTCTCGGTCGCGGCCGTTCTTCAAAAGGATCTGATTGGCTGGAAGGAATTTTCCGGCCGCCTTGAAGCCATCGAACGGGTCGAAATCCGGTCTCGCGTGGCAGGTCAGGTCAAGGCCATTCATTTCCGCGAAGGCAGTCTGGTGAGGGCCGGCGACCTTCTGGTCAGCATCGATCCGGAACCCTTCCTTGCCGATCTTTCCCGGGCAAAAGCCGGGGTGAGTGCGGCACAGGCCCGGGTCAACTTTACCAGGAACGAGCACGAGCGGGCGCAGAAGCTGGTCGCGACCCGCATTCTGACCGTACGCGAGGCCGACACACGGACAAACGCCTATCAGGAAGCGCAGGCCAATCTGCGTGCGGCGCAGGCCGAGCAGAAGGTCGCGGAACTGAATCTCGGTTACACTGAAATTCACGCTCCGGTCTCCGGGCGGGTTGGCAAAATTCTGGTCAATGCCGGCAATCTGGTGCCTGCGGGCGAAACCGGCCCGGCCCTGACGACCCTCGTCTCCGTCGATCCGATCTATGCCAGCTTCGACGCGGATGAACAGGTTGTGCTCGAAGCGGTCCGTAGTTTGGGAACCGGTTCCGGTGGAAACCGGGATGTAAGCCGGATTCCGGCACAGATGGCGTCCCCCTTTCCCGGCGATGAGCCGATCCCGGGGCGGTTGCAGCTGATCGACAATATCGTCGATGCCAATAGTGGCACTGTCAGGGTCCGGGCGGAGTTTGCCAATCCCGACGGTCTTCTCATTCCGGGGCAGTTCGCCCGGTTGACGATGGGAACGGCGCAGGCCGAGCCCGCCCTGCTGATCACCGAACGCGCCGTTGGCGTGGATCAGGGCAAGAAATACGTCCTCGTTGTCGGCGACGACGATACCGTGTCCTACCGGGAGATCGAACTCGGCAGATCGGTGGAACGGCTGCGGGTTGTCCTCAGTGGCCTGAATGCCGGAGAGCGGATCGTCGTCAACGGCCTGCAGCGGGTCCGGCCGGGCGCACGCGTGGCGCCGGAAATGATCGCCATGACTCCGGACCTTCCGCTTCAGACGGCAGCGAACTGACCTTGCCGTCAGCACTCTCCATACACCACCTGACAAAACCGGACAGATCCCATGAACTTCTCGAAATTCTTCATTGACCGTCCGGTTTTCGCCGGGGTGCTATCGGTCCTGATATTCGTCGCGGGTCTTCTCGCCCTGCGCACCCTGCCGATCTCGGAATATCCCGAGGTCGTACCGCCCACGGTCGTCGTCACTGCGCAATATCCCGGCGCCAACCCGAAGGTGATCGCGGCAACCGTCGCGACACCGGTCGAGGAAGCGATCAACGGCGTCGAAGGCATGCTCTATATGAGCAGCCAGGCGACGACCGACGGGCTGATGACGCTTACCGTCACGTTCAAGCTCGGCACCGATCCGGACAAGGCACAGCAACTGGTGCAGAACCGGGTATCCCAGGCCGAACCGCGTCTGCCGGAAGAAGTCCGGCGTCTTGGTGTCACCACGGTGAAAAGCTCGCCCGACCTCACCATGGTCGTGCATCTGCTGTCGCCGAACGACCGCTATGACATGACGTATCTGCGCAACTACGCTGTGCTGAATGTGAAGGACCGTCTGGCCCGGGTCGAAGGCGTCGGCCAGGTACGTCTGTTCGGCTCCGGTGACTATGCCATGCGGATATGGCTCGACCCGCAGAAGGTCGCGCAACGTCAACTGTCCGCAGGCGACGTCGCCCAGGCGATCCGCGAGCAGAATATCCAGGCCGCGGCCGGCGTTATCGGTGCCTCCCCCAGCCTGATCGGCGTCGATCTGCAATTGCCCGTGAATGCACAGGGCCGGCTGGAGACGACGGAACAGTTCGGCGACATCATCGTGAAGACCAGTGCCGACGGCGCCGTGACGCGTCTGCGCGACATCGCCCGCATTGAACTCGGGGCCGCCGAATACGCCCTGCGTTCCCTGCTCGACAACAAGCAGGCGGTTGCCATTCCGATCTTCCAGGCGCCGGGTTCGAACGCGATCCAGATCTCCGACAATGTGCGCGTCACAATGGAGGAGCTGAAGCAATACATGCCGGAAGGCGTCGATTACGAGATCGTCTATGACCCGACGGAGTTCGTCCGGGCATCCATCGAATCCGTGATCCACACCCTGCTTGAGGCGGTGGCGCTGGTTGTGCTCGTCGTCATCCTGTTCCTGCAGACCTGGCGGGCCTCGATCATCCCTCTTCTGGCCGTGCCGATCTCGGTGGTCGGAACCTTTGCCGCCATGCATCTGCTCGGCGTGTCGATCAACGCGCTATCCCTCTTCGGGCTCGTGCTGGCCATCGGCATCGTCGTCGATGACGCCATCGTGGTGGTCGAGAATGTGGAGCGGAATATCGAGGAGGGACTGGCGCCGAAACAGGCGACCTACCGGGCCATGCGGGAAGTCTCCGGGCCGATCATTGCCATTGCCCTGGTGCTGGTGGCCGTGTTCGTTCCGCTGGCCTTCATCACCGGCCTGACCGGACAGTTCTATGAGCAGTTCGCCCTTACCATCGCCATCTCCACGGTGATTTCAGCAGTCAACTCCCTGACCCTGTCACCTGCCCTCGCCGCTCTGCTGCTGAAAGGCCATGACGCACCGAAGGATCGCCTGACCCGGGTGATCGATTTTTCGCTCGGCTGGCTGTTCCGTGGCTTTAATGCGGTTTTCCGCCGGGGCTCGGATGCCTATGGCGGCGGTGTCAGGCGGATCACCCGGCACAAGACCATCTCCATGGGGCTGTATCTCGTGCTGCTCGCGGCGACCTACATGCTCTTCAACGCGGTTCCGGGCGGCTTCGTGCCGATGCAGGACAAGCAGTATCTGATCGGTTTCGCCCAGTTGCCGAACGGCGCCACGCTCGACCGGACAGAGGATGTGATCCGCGAAATGAGCCGGATTACCCTGGATGACCCCGATGTCGAGCATGCCGTTGCCTTCCCCGGCCTGTCGATCAGCGGGTTCACCAACAGCTCCAGTGCGGGCATCGTCTTCGCCACCCTGAAACCCTTCGAGGAGCGCAAGGGCGCAGCACACAGCGCGGGCGCCATCGCAGGCCGGCTGAATGCGAACTACGGCAAGATCAAGGACGCCTTCGTCGTGATTTTCCCGCCGCCACCCGTACAGGGCCTCGGCACAACCGGCGGCTTCAAGCTGCAAATCGAGGACCGGGCGTCACATGGTTACGAAGCACTGGATGCCGCGGTAAAGAGCTTCCTCGGCGCGGCGCGGCAGGCGCCGGAGCTTGCCAACCTGTTCACCAACTTCCAGGTGAACGTGCCGCAGCTCTATGCCGATGTCGACCGGACCAAGGCGCAACAGCTCGGCGTCTCCGTGACCGACGTGTTCGAAACCCTGCAGATCTATCTCGGCAGCCTCTATGTGAATGACTTCAACCGGTTCGGACGCACCTACTCCGTCCGCCTGCAGGCCGATGCAGCCTACCGGGCCCGGCCGGAGGATATCGGCTCCCTGAAAGTCCGCTCCAGCACCGGCGCGATGGTGCCGCTCTCTGCCCTGCTGCGGGTCGAGCCCGCAACCGGCCCCGAACGGGCATTGCGCTATAACGGCTTCATCGCGGCCGATGTCAGTGGTGCCCCAGCCCCCGGTTTCTCCTCGGGTCAGGCACAGGCCGCGGTCGAGCGGATTGCCGCGGAATCCCTTCCGGCCGGCTTCAGCTTCGAATGGACCGACCTCACCTATCAGCAGATCCTGGCCGGCAATTCCTCGCTGCTGGTGTTTCCGATTGCCATCCTGCTGGTCTTCCTGGTTCTGGCGGCCCAGTACGAAAGCCTGACACTCCCGGTTGCGATCATCATGATCGTTCCGATGAGTGTGCTGGCGGCCATGACCGGTGTCTGGCTGGCCGGGGGGGACAACAACGTCTTCACCCAGATCGGCCTGATTGTCCTTGTCGGTCTATCGGCGAAAAACGCCATCCTGATTGTGGAGTTCGCCCGCGATCTGGAACTCGGCGGAATGAAACCGATCCCCGCCGCGATCGAGGCCAGCCGCTTGCGCCTCAGGCCGATCCTGATGACCTCCATGGCCTTCATCATGGGTGTCGTCCCGCTGATTGCCTCGACCGGGGCCGGTGCGGAGATGCGTTATGCCATGGGGCTGACTGTCTTTTCCGGCATGATCGGGGTGACAGCCTTCGGTATCTTCCTGACACCGGTTTTCTACATCCTCGCCCGCGCGGTTACCGGCTACCGGCCATTCAACCGGCATGACGAGGATGATGCGCCCATTGAAAGCGGCCGCGTGTCGTCGTTCGAATAAACCATTCAGGAACCGGCCCAGCTCATAGCGGGCCGGGCCGGTTCCCGAATTTCCCGCACATCGCTTTCAGCCTGAAAGCGAAATCCCGTAGGCATGATGGTCCGTGACATAAAAACTGGACCGTAGCTCGACACAGCGATCCGCAATATCGAATGCCTTGCGCTCAATGCTCATCACGGGGGAAGAGGCAACAATGCCCAGCGCGGAAGCCGTTTCCTCATCAGCGGCAACAGCCTTGATGCTTTCATCCGCGCGTACGATCGCGATCCTGAAGGCTTGCTGATAGAGAGCGTAGAGCGCATTGGGCAGCGGCGCACGTTCGGCCAGGCCGGGAAAAAGCACTGCCGGCACCACTGACGTCTCATAAATCAGCCGTGACCCATCGATGGTTCGGACGCGGGCAATTTCATGCACCCTGTCCGGCGCGCCGGAGAGCTGTCCCGCTTCGGATGCCGTCGCCTTCCGGGAGATCACGGTTCCCTCGGCCAGATCCGGGACCGCCTGGGTTCCGTCCGGATTGCGCAATCGGAAAAACTGGAAAAGGGCATTCTCGGGCGTCCGCACGGCGACGAAACTGCCGACCCCCTGACGCCGCTTGATGATCCCCCGGCGCTCCAGCTCCTCAAGGGCCTTGCGGGCCGTGCCCTGGCTCACACCGAGTTCCGCGCCGAGATCATATTCGCTCGGCAGCATCGCGCCCGGCACCAGTTCCCCCGAAACAATGCGGTCGATCACCGTTCCGATCACGGTTTTGTAGAGCGGTTCCGTCATCTGGCTCGTCTGATCCCGTGCAGTTTCTTCACTTGAGAAATGCCATGTAGCAGATCGAACCGCATCAGTCTTGTATAAGAATTCTCCTACATGTAATGACATGGGTTAATGAAACTCAAAAAATGAAACCATGGGAGCCCAAGACATGACCAACATCCCCCAATTGCTGGTCCATAACCCGGACGACACGGTCGGTGTCGTCGTGGTGGAGGACCTGAAAGCCGGCACCGAGATGCTGTGCGTCGTCACGCACGACAATTCGGATTTCCGGCTGACCGCCAAAGCGGATATCCCCATCGGCCACAAGGTCGCCCTGAAGGATCTCAACACCGGCGATACGGTCATCAAATATGGCGAGGATATCGGCAAGATGGTCGGCAATGCCGGCGTCGGCGAGCACGTCCATACCCACAACATGAAAACCAAGAGGTGGTAGAGATGGCCGATCTTGCAAATACGAGCGTGAATGCCTGGCGCCGGGAAAACGGCCGCGTCGGTGTCCGCAACCATGTTCTCGTCCTGCCGGTGGACGATATCTCCAACGCCGCCTGCGAAGCCGTGACGAATAACGTCAAAGGCACCATGGCGATCCCGCATGCCTATGGCCGGCTGCAGTTCGGCGAGGATCTGGACCTGCATTTCCGTACCATCATCGGCACCGGCGCGAACCCGAATGTCGCCGCCGTGGTCGTGATCGGTATCGAGCCGGAATGGACCAAGGTGATCGTCGACGGCATCGCCAAGACCGGTAAACCTGTCGAAGGCTTCTCCATCGAGCAAAAGGGCGATTTCGAGACCATCCGGCAGGCTTCCTGGAAGGCGAAAGAATTCGTTCACTGGGCCACCGAACTGCAGAAGGAAGAAGTTCCTCTGACCGACATCTGGGTTTCGACCAAATGCGGCGAGAGCGATACCACGACCGGCCTCTCCTCCTGCCCGACCGTTGGCAATATGTACGACAAGCTGCTGCCGCACGGCCTCTATGGCTGCTTCGGAGAAACCTCGGAGATTACCGGCGGCGAGCATATTTGCGAGGCCCGCGCGGCGACGCCGGAGATCGGCGCCAAATTCCGCAAGATCTGGCAGGCCTATCAGGACGAAGTCATCTTCGCCCACCAGACGGACGATCTGTCGGACAGCCAGCCGACCAAGGGCAACATTCTCGGTGGCCTCACGACCATCGAGGAAAAGGCGCTCGGCAATCTGGAAAAGATCGGCCGGACCTCGACCTATATCGATGCCATCGGCCCCGCCGAAACACCGGAAAAAGGCCCCGGGCTCTATTTCATGGACAGCTCGTCTGCGGCGGCGGAATGCGTCACCCTGATGGCGGCCGGCGGCTTCGTCATCCACACCTTCCCGACGGGACAGGGCAATGTGGTCGGCAACCCGATCGTGCCGGTGGTCAAGATCTCCGGCAACCCGCGCACCCTGCGCACCATGTCGGAACATATCGACGTGGACGTGACCGGCGTGCTGACCCGGGAAATGACCATCGACGAGGCGGGCGACTCCCTGATCGAGATGATCATCCGGACCGCGAACGGCCGGAACACGGCGGCGGAAGCCCTCGGCCACCGGGAATTCTCCATGACCAAGCTTTACCGCTCGGCCTAAAGTTCCGCATCCATAGAAAAGCCAGCCTCAATCGAGGCTGGCTCTTACAGCGAAGAATGCATCAGCCCGCTCTTCAGCGGCTTCAGACAATACCCCAATTGAGCGTTTCGGCGTCCACACCGACAAGCAGGACTGTCGATTGATCCGCATAGGTAATGAGGGCTCCGCCCTCAACGCTGGCGAGAATTCCGGATAAATCGGAGAGATTATCGCCTTCCGCCTGATCGAAACCGAAAATCGAGTCCGCGCCATTTCCTACGACGAAATGGTCTGCTCCCTGACCACCATATAATTGGTCGTTTCCCAAGTCTCCAACAAGAAAGTCGTTACCTCTGTTCCCATAAAGAACATCATCTCCAGGCCCGCCTGAAAGCGTGTCGTCGCCCTGCCCGCCGTAGAGTTTATCGTTTTCAGAACCGCCATCGACAAAATCAGCGCCTTTATTTCCATAAAGAACGTCGCTTCCGGAATCGCCTGAGAGTATATCCTCGTCCTGCCCTCCAAAGAGAATATCGTCACCGGCCCGCGCAGACAGCACGTCTTGCCCCTGGTTCCCGTAAATCAGGTCGGCGCCAGCATTTCCGAAAATTGTTTGCGCGCCCTCGCCGCCCGACTGCAAAGATGGTTCCGTAGCGGGCAAGGCATCTCCAAAGAGGAAGTCCGTAACAGCCAGATCATTATAGGTGGGGGCGTCTGCCGCGTTTGGGATGGCAGAGATCATGACGCTGTTGCTGTTTTGATGAGCAAGACCAAGCGAATGCCCAATCTCATGGAGCGCCAACACATCCAAATTACGATCTGAAATAGTGTATAATGCAGACGATGAAAAAACGATATCGCCGCCCGTATATGCAAAACCCCAATACCCTCCGGAAAGAGCACCAATATCAAATGTAATGACATTTTCCGGGTCAGCCGCATATTGGGAAAAATCGACGTTCGTCACGCTTTCCCAAGTATCGAGTGCGTCCAAAACGCTCTCAAGATTGCGTCCGGTAAACGGCGTTAGAAACTGAAAATCCACGGTATAAACACCGTCACCATTCAGATCCTCAAGGGGTATTTGATTTTGACTAACGCCCGGATGCGAAACCATTTTCACGCCCCAACTTTACAGTAAACTTAAAAATTCTCTATTTGGTTGTATATCATATAATCTCTCATAGTTCTTTCCGTTTAATCTGCCGATCCATTTATACGGCTGTCTTTGCAGATCGTAGGGTTAGCCCGACGCCAAGCATTGTGACTCGCTCGCAAATGCCGTGTATCAGGAGTTTATGCTTGGCTAATCCAGCCAATGTCATACTGCGGCGACCGCATTTGAGCCCAACCTGGGGCGCTGCCTAACTAGCGGCGACAACCTGCCGGCTCATCGGATCGAGCCCGTAGACCATGTCGCGCAGATGATCGAGTAGTTCTTGTCGATCGTTTCCAAAGGAAAGCTCGGAAGACCGGACAGGTGTGCCTATATGCGCCTGGACGTCATCACCGATCCGGCGGGCAACCTCGCTCATCAGCAGGGCTTCGCGAAGGGCTTCACTGAACCGGCTGACCAGATGGAACAGGAAGCGGTTCTGCCCTTCGAAGAAGATTGGAACGACCGTTGCGTCCGTTTGCGCGATGAGCTTGCCGGCAAAAAGCTTCCAGGGCGCATCCGTCGCCCGGCCAAACAGCTTCTCCGATGTCGACACACGTCCCGCAGGAAAGATTACCAACGCTCCCCCGTCATGCAGATGGGCCAGAGCTTTACGCTTTGATTCCACATTACTGCGCACGGCACTGGAAGCGCCGTCGAATTCGATCGGGATCAGATAGGGCCGCAACGGTTCGGCGCGCCCGAGAGCAGCATGCGCCAGGAGTTTGAAGTCCTTTCGAACGAGCGACGTGATATGCCCGACCGCAATACCGTCAAGAACCCCGAACGGATGGTTGGCGACAACGATGAGCGGCCCTTCGGCAGGAATCGCGTTCAGCCTCGCCTGTTCGAAATTCACTGACAGCTTCAGATAATCGACGGCCGAATGCCAGAAATTGTCAGTGTCACGGTTTCGCCTGCAATAATCGTCATACATCCGTTGCAGGCGCGGCTGGCCACTCAGCAGTTCAACGCACCGGATCAGCAATTGCCGGGTCAGGGAATCATCGGGGTTACAATATGAAACGACCGGCCTGCGCTTCTCAAGCTCACGCCGGATCCAGTTCCTCCCCGATATTCCGTCCATATCCACACCCGCCATTCACAAAAGACGGATGCTAAAGCGCCAAGGTGACAGCTTGATGAGCCATTCATTGCAATCTTCTTACGCCCCCCTCCCCATCATGAATGAAAATGCGCAGAAAAGTGCTTAATGGATCAGAATTTCCACCATCAGCCGCCACAATCGAGGACCAATTCCAATTACACAGGAATGAATCTCACTTTCTTGTCGTTCGTCGGCTGGCGAGACCCGCGATCAGTACTATATAGTTAATAAGATGACTGTTTATTGGGAACCATGGCCGACGCTCCCTATCATCTGACGGAAGATCCCACATCACTAAGCGGTGCACCGGCTCACCCGAAAGCGCTTCCGGGTAGAGACACGCTTTATGTCAGCTTGCTTGGCGGCTTTCTGATCGAGGCGCCAAACGGGTCAGCCGCATTGCCCAGCCGGAAGGCGCAGGCGATTCTCGCCTACCTCTTGTTGCAGCCGACCCGGAGCGCGAGTCGCGAAAGCATCGCCGGATTACTCTGGAGCGGCGGCACCGAAGATCTCGCGCGCGCATCCCTGCGCCAGGCCCTCCGCAGACTGAACCAGTATTTCGAAGCTACGGGTGTGTTCGGCATCGAGGTCACAAGAAATGAAGTGCGTCTGAACATAGAGGCCTTTGAAACGGACTTGTGGACCGTTCTCGAATGCGACGCCGATGCACCGATCAATCCGATTCTTCTTCAACGCTCGGACATATCCTCCTCTCTCCTGCTCGGGTTCGAGGATCTTGATGAGGCATTTCACTCATGGGTCCTATCACAGCGTCAAATCATGCACGACCGGCTCGTTGCCGATCTTGAAGATCGCCTTGGCCAGCGCCCGGGCCGGGCCGGGCCAGATGCGACACAAGTCGCAAGAAATGCCGCGCTCGCTCTTTCCAATCTCGACCCGACACATGAAGGGGCATGCCGCGAGCTGATGCTGCAGCATGTTCGCGCGGGCGATATCGGCTCGGCCCTCAAGCGCTACAACCGTCTTTGGTCGCTGCTTGAGAGTGACTTCGACATGGAGCCTTCGGACGAAACGAAGAGGCTCGTTGCCCTGATCAAGTCCGGAGCGGAAACCAATGGAGAAACTCCCGACACGTCCGGCGCAACGACAGACAAATCATCCCCCTTCGGCACCCCCCGCCTGATCATCAACACATTCTCCGATACTGGTGTTCCGGACGCTCAAAAGTTCATGGCGCGGGCTTTCCGGCACCAGTTCATGTCGAGCCTGCTGAAATTCCGTGAATGGCAAGTGCTCGACGGCGAGCGGAGCCAGGACCATCAAAGAGCAGTAATCCCAACCGTACCGACATACGCAGTCTCCGGTGAAGCTTTCCAGAAAGAAGCTGTTCTTCATGTCGCTCTCTCCGTTCGCGACATGGCAACAGACGCCATACTCTGGAGCGAGGAGAATCAGGCAAGCCTGGAGACTTGGCCAAAGACGCTGAAGCAGCTTGTCCAGAAGCTGGCTGTCGCGCTCAATATTCACTCGGCGACAGCCCGCGCCATATCCAGGTCAGACGAAACCACGGAATCGTCCCCCGTCTATGACCGCTGGATGCAAGGCCGCAGATTAATGCATCTCTGGACACCGACAAGCTGGTCGGAAGCCGGGGAAATTTTTACGTCCGCCCTGCAGGATCAGCCTGATTTTGCCCCGGCCCACTCCAGCCTGTCCTTCTATTCCAGCCTGAAGCGTTTCGTTTGCCCCGGGTACGAGCAAGAGAGCGAGCTTTCAACGCTGGCACTCGACCATGCCAAACGCTCGGTAGATCTGGGACCAAGAGATGCCAAAAGTTATCAGGCCTCCGGCTGGGCTTATATCACCGTCGGTGAATATGAACGGGCTATCCTCTGTTTCGGTATCGCTGAAACCTTGAACGAAAACGATATCGGTGTCGCTGTGTCCTCAGCCCTGGGCCTCGCCTATTGTGGAGAAACCGAAGAGGCTATACGGCGACTTGAGAAATTTAAGGATGCCAGTTTGTCCTATCAATCTCTGCACTGGTCCGTCGAAGCCGCCTGCCGTTTCGTTTGCCGGGATTACTCCGGCACTATCTGGGCTGCAGCCAAGGCGAATGAAGCCGCATTCTATCCACAAGCGTGGGCGGCAATGGCTTTCGCTCAACTTGGAAATCCGGGCGCGGCAGAGCGTGAGACGGATATTTTCATCACTGCGGCGCGCGAAAACTGGTTCGGTGACATCGTGCCCCAACCCGAAGATATTACGCGCTGGTTCCTCTCCGTGCACCCGTTCCGCAGGCCGGTGGACTTCTTCCATATGAAACATTGCCTTCAAAGGGCAGGCCTGGAAGCCCGATAACCCGGACTTCCAGATGCGTCGGAACCTATTGACCGACCCGGTGCTCCATCCGGCTAAGAATACGGACCACAGGCCAGAGAAGCGCCAGATACATCACCGCCGCCATGACGAGTGGCGATGAATTATAGGTCAGGGACCGCGCCATATCGGCCGAATACAGAAGCTCCTGAAACGAAACGACACTGGCGATTGAGGTCATCTTCACGACTTCAATACTGTTGCTGAGCAGATCCGGGAGCACATTCCGCGTGGCCTGCGGCAGCACCACATATGCCATGGTCTGCAGCGGGCCGAGCCCCGTGGATCGCGCCGCCTCCGTTTGTCCGGCACCAATACTCTCGATGCCAGCCCGGAAGATCTCCGCGAAATAAGCCGAGTTGTTCAGCAGGAAGGCGATGCACACCGCCGCGAAAGGAGAGATATCCAGGCCTGCAAACGGTAATCCCGCATAGACGAAGATCAGCAGCACAAGTGGCGGAACCGCGCGAAACAGATCGATGAACGCAATGACCGCATAGCGCAGAACCCGTCTCCGGGTGCGGGCAGCAAGGGCGACGAGCAGGCCGCCAAGCAAACCAAGAGGGATCACCGCCAGGCAGAGCAAAAGCGTCTGTCCCGCGCCACGCAGCAGCAGCGGATAGGCTTCCGCCATGATCTCTAAATTGAAGAAATTGTAGATCAGCATTTCCATGTCAGGCACGCCTCCACTGGAACCGTGTCTCTATCCATCGGCCGACAAGGACAACCGGAATGAAAAGCAAAATATAGGCGATGGCCCCCATCATCAGCGGCGTTGCGCTGCCGGAGAAGGATTGCGCCGTCGAGGCCTCGTTCAGAATCTCGCCGACCCCGATCACGGTGCCGAGCGCCGTGTTCTTGGTGATGGCGATGGTCCGGTTGGTCAGCGGGGCGACCGTCATGCGGATGGCCTGGGGCACAACCACATAGATCAGGCATTGGTTAAACCCGAGCCCGGTGGACCGCGCCGCTTCCCATTGCCCCTTGCGGACAGAGAGAATACCGGCCCAGAAAATTTCCTCCGCGAAAGCCGCAAGCACCAGGCTCAAAACCAGCCACAGCACAAAAAACCCGGAGAGCGTCAGGCCCACGGTCGGCAGCCCGAAATAGAGCAGCAGGATAATGACCAAAGGTGGCATCGATCTCAGCAGATCGACCAACCCCACGATGGTCAGGGACAGAGCGGTAATCCGGTAAGACCGCACAATCGCCAGCAGCATGCCCAGTGCAAGCCCGCAGATGACGACAAGAACCGCGATCTCGCAGGTCACGATGACGCCTTTGCCGATGGCACCGGCATATTGGTCGATCAGGTCCGGGCGGAAAAAGGTTTCAATGAAATGGGCCCAGGTGCCTGCCTCCGGTGCTGCACTCATTGACCGATCTCTTGCATGAATTCACGGGTCCGGGCGTGTTCGGGAGCGCTGAAAATCTTGTCCGGCGTGCCCTCTTCCAGAATTTGCCCGTCGGCCATGAAGATCACCCGGTCGGCCGCCGCGCGGGCAAACCGCATCTCGTGGCTGACAACGACCATCGTCATCCCGGCTTCGCGCAGCTGCTGCATGACCTGCAGCACACTGCCGACCAGCTCCGGGTCGAGCGCGCTTGTCGGCTCGTCAAACAGCATGACGGACGGCTCCAGCGCCAGAGCCCGGGCGATCGCCACACGCTGTTGCTGGCCGCCCGACAATGCTCCCGGATGGGAATCGGCCTTATCGCCCAGTCCAACCCGCTCCAGCATGGCTTCGGCTATCGCGTTCGCTTCCGCCCGGGGTTTTCCAAGCACCTTGCGCAGGGCCAGCGTGACATTGTCCCGCGCCGTCAGATGCGGATAGAGGTTGAATTGCTGGAACACCATGCCGAGGCGCCGCCGCATCAGATTGATATCGACGGAGCGGTCCATCAGGTCCACGCCATCGAACATGACGGAACCGTCGGTTGGCTCTTCCAGCCGGTTGAAACATCGAAGCATCGTGCTTTTACCGGATCCGGACGGACCGATGACGAAGACGAGTTCGCCGGTATTCAGGGTGAAATCAACGCCTTTCAGGGCATCGAAATCGCCAAATGACTTCCAGAGACCGCGCGCCTCAAGGATCGCTGTCATGGCTGGGGTATCTTTCTCTAGCGCTGCAAGAAGGAAGGCGGCGGGCTCTGTGACCGCCCGCCGCCCTTCCCGATATGGATCGATCAGCGACAGGCCAATCAGCTACAGGACGGGGTATGTTCCGTCGGATCGTAGCCTTCGAATCCAGGCTCGCCATATCCCGGCTGAACCGTAATCGCCGCGGACCCCGGAGCCGGCGTCACACCGAACCATTTCTCGCTCAGCTTCGCCATGGTGCCATCCAGCTTCATGCACTCGATGGCGGCATCCACCTTGTTGCGCAATTCCGCACTATCCTTGCGGAAAGGCACCGAGAACACCTTGCCTGTCGAATGCAGGTAGGAGAGCTCGATCATCGGATTTTTCTTCACCGCCCAGGCAACTCCCGTGTTGCCCGCGACGTTAGCGAAAGCGCGTCCGGAAATAACCGCCTGAACGGCATCGGTTTGCGTGCCGTACGATTCGACCTTCCAGCCAACCTCACTCTCCAACCCCCGTGCCCACTGATCATAAGCGGACCCTTTATTCACCGCGATGACCTTGCCCTTGAAGCCCGCGAGATCCGTAACCGCCGGAGCCCCCTTCTTCACCAGAAACTGGAAGTCGGTATTGAGATAACCCTCGCTGAACAGCATGCTCTTCGTGCGCTCTTCAGTCAGCGTGGTCGGGGCAACCAGAAAGTCATAGGTTCCGGCCTGCATGCCCGGCAGAAGCCCGGACCATTGCGCCGCTGTGATATCCATCTCAGCGCCAAGACGCTTGCCGAGCTCGTTGGCAAAATCGATGTTGAATCCCTCGACACCGCCGGAAAGCTTCGGCATGGCGTGGGGCGCGAAAGTGCCGTCCACCGCAACCTTGTAGGTCTTCGCTTCCACACTTCCGGCAAATGCCATCGCGGTAACTGCGCCGATCGCCGCAATCTTCATGAAATTCATAGTCAGCCTCCTTGTTTCATAAACCGCCTGCCCGCCGCTTCATTTTCAATAACGCCCATCCCCGGGGGCGCCATATCGGCTGAGCTTTGCGAACGAACCCGCAGGACGCGGCCCCCGTCTCGCAACAGCGAAATGTTCGGAGAACAGAAGCTCCAAACGATTGGTCGATAAGACTAGACCGATATTTTGCAGCGCAACAATATGATTCTTCCGGCGAAATTACGCGGGGCAGTCCAGAATGGTTCAATTGGTCTGGTGCAATTTGCGCATGTTGCACCGAACAATTTCATGAGCTAATGGGAACCATGCCTTCTTCTGGAGAGGCTCCTTGTACCGGCCCTTCCCACTACCCAAATGCGGCTTTACAGCCGTCCAGTCCTGAGACGGGCCAACATTCACTGAGCGAGCGCGCGGATCGACTAAATGCCGCGGGAGGATCAAATGGAACGCAAGACCGATTTCTTTATCGACGGAAAATGGGTAGCACCGGCCAGCACCAATGACTTCGAGGTCATCAATCCGGCCAACGAAACCCCTTTCGCGACAATTTCCCTTGGCAGCGAAGCCGACGTGAATAAAGCCGTCGCCGCCGCGAAGAGCGCCTTCACGACCTGGAGCACCACGCCCCACGACGTGCGCGTCGGATATGTCGAAAAGCTGGCCGAGATCTATCAGGAGCGCATCGAGGAAATGGCAACCGCCATCTCCAACGAAATGGGCGCGCCGAAGAACATCGCCAGCAGCCAGCAGGCAGCAGCCGGTCTCGGCCATATCAAGGCCTTCATCCGGGCGCTGAAGGAATTCACCTTCGAGCATCCGCTGAGCGAGAAGTTCCAGACCGAATACATCATGCATGAGCCGATCGGTGTCTGCGGCCTGATCACGCCGTGGAACTGGCCGATGAACCAGGTGACCCTGAAGGTCGTCCCGGCCGTCGGCGTTGGCTGCACCGTGGTGCTGAAGCCGTCCGAAATCGCCCCGATGTCCTCCCTGCTCTTCGCCGAGTTCATGGAGCAGGCTGGTTTCCCGGCCGGTGTGTTCAACCTCGTCAATGGCGACGGCCCGACCGTCGGCGAAGCGATGAGCAAGCATCCCGACATCGACATGATGAGCTTCACCGGCTCCACCCGCGCCGGTATCGCCGTCACCAAGGCTTCCGCCGACACGGTCAAGCGCGTTTCGCTTGAACTCGGCGGCAAAGGCCCGAACCTCGTGTTCGCCGACACGGACGTTGCCAAAGCCGTCAAGCGCGGCGTGCTGCACATGTTCAACAACAGTGGCCAGAGCTGCAACGCTCCGAGCCGGATGATTGTCGAAAAATCCGTCTATGGTGAAGCGGTCGCGGCTGCCAAATCCGTGGCCGAAGCACAGGAAGTGGGGGATCCGACCCAGGAAGGCCGTCAGATCGGCCCGGTGGTCTCGCAAGCCCAGTTCGACAAGATCCAGGGCCTGATCGAATCCGGCATCAAGGAAGGTGCTACCCTCCTTGCCGGTGGTCTCGGCCGTCCTGATGGCCTCAACCGCGGCTATTATGTCAAGCCGACCGTCTTCGCGGACGTGAAGGAAGACATGACCATTGCCAAGGAAGAGATCTTCGGCCCGGTGCTCTCGATCATGTCCTTCGAAGATGAAGCCGACGCTGTCCGGATCGCCAACGACACGCCGTACGGTCTGACGTCCTATGTGCAGACCGGTGACCCGGAGCGGGCCAAGCGCCTCGCCCGCCAGCTCCGTGCCGGCATGATCCAGCTGAACGGTGCCGGCCGCGCGCCGGGCAGCCCGTTCGGTGGCTACAAACAGTCCGGTAACGGCCGCGAGGGCGGCGAGCACGGCCTCATGGAATTCCTGGAAGTGAAGGCTGTCGCCGGCTGGCCGGCCGAAGCCGCCGAATAAGTTTCCAGACTTTTTCCGAAGAAGCGGCCGCATCACCCGATGCGGCCGTTTTTCTTTGCCTGATGCCTGATTGCACTGACCGCGGGCTTGGTGATCAGGCCTGGCTGATCTCAGGACAAATAGCCGAACCGTTTCATGACCGGGGCATGGTCGGCCTCGATCCTCGTGCGTTGTGATGCCGTAAGCTCACTTGCGCCGCCTCCCGGCTTACCCGACCGGAAGAACCGCTCCATATGCGGAGGCCGTTCAATGAACCCATCCCGGGATTCCTCCCGGCTCAGTGTTTCAAACGCACTGTTGCGTACCGCCTTGGCCAGACGATCAGCAGATACGGAGATACCCAGCGTTTTCAGGATCGCACTAAAAGTCGCCGGCGTGTCCCGGTGCAGATCCTCATAGCGAACAGTGCAGACCGGGATGGTGCTCTGGTTCGTCCATGATTCCACATGCCGGTCCCAGCGCCCGAGAATGGTGCTCATCTCGAAATCGCCAGCGGTCGTTATATTGTCATCAAGCGCTATCTGGCCGATCGCCTCGTCAACCTCATGCCGAAATGCGCCGCATAGGAAAGGATCATGTCCCGCGGATCGCGCAGGATATAGATCGCCCCCGCCGTCACCGCCGGGTTGATCAGCGGCACGCCGCCATAGTCGGCAAGCTGGGAATGTGTCTTCACGAAATGATCGTGGTCGCGTGCATCAGCCAGCCGGCGCTGTGCTTCCGGGCGCAACGCGCGGACCTCTTCAATCGTCAGTTCCGTCAGGGGTTTGTCGGTCACGCCATCGAAAAAGCGCGGCCGTGTATCGCTCAGCGTGAAGCCGCGCAAGTCATTGATTGATATCGGATTGTCACGATCAAGGATGTAATTAGCGAGAAGCGCCCGCATCCAGGTATTGCCACTCTTGGGGTAGGATGCCAGCCAGATAATTCGCGCCATATCATCACAATATCAAAGAGTTACGATTCAACATTACAGTCGAAAAACTGATAGTCCTTGCTTCCGGTCACACTGCGTAACCAAACTTTTCCATCATCGCGCCATGATCCCGAACGATCTGTTTCAACTGACGCTTTGACAGTTTTTGCGTGCCCTCGCCGGCTGTACCCGATCTGAAAAACCGGCCCGCATGCGGAGACCGTTCAGCGAACCCGTCGGCTTTTTCCAGAGACGAAAGAGACTTGAAGGATGCATGCCTGACAGCCCGCGCCAGCCGCTCTTCCTCAATCGGAATGTTCAGGGTGCGCAGAACCGCGCCGAACGCCTCTTCCGGTTTTTCAAGCAGATCTTCGTACCGCACGAGGCAGACCGGAATAGAGCCACCGGTCCAGCTCGTCACATGCCCGGACCAGGAACCGAGATAACTGACGATCTGATCGTGCGGGCTGACCGTCGTGTTTTCCGCATCACCGAGATCGCGGATCGCCAGATCGACCGACATGCCGAAGTGCTCAGCGTAGGAGAACACCAGATCGCAGGGGTTACGGACGATATAAATCGCGCCCAGGGAAACCGACGGGTCTATCAGTTGCGCACCGTTCGGAAATGCGGGCTGCGTGTGCGTCTTGACGAAATGGTCGTGCGGTTTGGAATTCGCGATAAGACGGAGCACCGTCGGCCGGATCGCGACCGACTCTTCGAGCGTGATCTTCTCGATCGGCTTTCCAGTTACCTTGGTATAGAACCCCTGGATCGTGTCACTCAGAGTAAAATCGTTCAACTCCGCGAGCTTTACCGGCTCTTCCCTGTTCATGATGTAATTGGCGAGAAGCGCCCGCATCCAGGTGTTCCCAGACTTGGGATAGGATGCAAGCCAGATGATCCGCGACATGAAACGACCAGAAATGAGTGCACTTACTGAGTAATGTAAAACCCGCCCCCTCGAATACAAGATGAAGAGGCTGTCGGAACGGAAGTTATTCGAGCCAGTCCTTGAGAAGTATCACCATCTGCTCCGGCGCCTCCATTGGTAGCATATGACCGCAGTCTTCGACAATCTTCAGACGTGCGCCCGGAATACCATCCGAGAGTTCCCGTGCTTCGTCCAGACTGCGCAATTCATCCTGCCGGCACCAGACAACCAGCGTCGGGCACATGATGTCGCCCAGCCTGTCATGCCCATCATGACGGGCAACACCGATCTGGTTCACAAACCCGTTCTTGCCGATCCGGTCCGCCATCTCGCGAATCCGGTCGACCAGCGTATCGTCCGACCGCCGGTCCGGATGCAGCGAGGACAGAATGGAATGTCGGGAAAGCCCCCTGAAGCCCCTGCCCTCCGCGGCCTTCGCAAGACCGGCCTTGCGCGCGGCCTGCTCCGGGCTGTCCCCACGTGCGCTGGTATTCAGAAGCGCCAGCCGCTCAACCCGCTCCGGCGCCATCAGTGCAATCTCACGGGCAACGAACCCGCCCATGGAGAAGCCAACGAGGGAGAAGCGCTCCGGCGCCTCGTCCAGAATGCGCCGAGCCATGGCATCAAATGACCGGTCCCTGGTCAGGTCGCCGAAATGCAGGTCTCCCAGGCTCTCCAAGCCGTTTTCGGCATCGTCCCAGAGATGCCGGTCGCACATGAAGCCGGGAAGAAAGAGTATGTCCGTCATGGAAGGCCCTGAGAATTAATGGAATCAAGAAGATACGGCCGAAGGTAATCCCCCGGGATGCCAAACATCCAGAGGAACATGAAATCCGGGGACCGGGCATAAATGACGAGGCCCCGGTAGCTGGTATGAAACGAGCAGATGGTATGAAAAAGGCGGCCTGAGGCCGCCTTCTCCGTATTCGATATGGTGACCGCTTATTTCAGCGCCTTGTCCGTGATCATGTGCGTCCAGGCATCAACCGGCCGCTTGGTGATGACCGGGCTGGAGCCGCCCTTCAGCAGAGTATTCACCGTCCGCTCGTAATCGTCCGCATCGAGCGCGCCGTTGGAGCCTGCCGTCAGCTTGGCAACTTCCCGCATCATCCGGCGCTGGTGCTTTTCGGTCTGGGCACCCGAGGCATCGTTCTCAAGCACGATATCGGCTGCCTCGTCCGGATGCTCGGCGGCATATTTCCAGCCCTTCATGGAAGCCCTGACAAACCGCGCCATCTTGGAAACGAAAGCCGGGTCCTTGAGCTTGTCCTCAAGCACGTAAAGGCCATCCTCAAGCGTGGCGACACCCTGATCCTGATACTTGAACACCACCAGTTCATCCGCCGGAATACCGGCATCGATGACCTGCCAATATTCGTTGTAGGTCATGGTGGAAACGCAGTCGGCCTGCTTCTGCAGCAGCGGATCGACGTTAAAGCCCTGCTTCAGCACCGTAACCCCGCCGGCGCTGCCGTCGGTCTTGATGTCGAGTTGGGACATCCAGGACAGGAACGGATATTCGTTACCGAAGAACCAGACGCCGAGTGTCTTGTCCTTGAAATCCGCCGGAGATGTGATGCCGGTTTCCTTGCGGCAGGTCAGCATCATGCCCGAGCTCTTGAACGGCTGGGCGATATTGACGAGCGGCACGCCCTTCTCGCGCGATGCAAGCGCGGACGGCATCCAGTCGATGATCACATCGGCCCCGCCGCCGACAATGACCTGCGGCGGCGCGATATCCGGGCCGCCCGGCTTGATCTCGACGACAAGCTCTTCTTCTTCGTAGAAACCCTTGTCCGCGGCCACGTAATAGCCGGCGAACTGCGCCTGTGTCACCCATTTGAGCTGAAGCGTGACGTGGTCATCGCCTTCGGCCATCGCCGTGGCGGCGGCCAGACTGAATGCCCCTGCGAGCAATCCTGTCAGCATCTTTTGCATGGTTACTCTCCTCATTCGATGAAGCCTGCCTGACCCCGGACTTATCTGTTTGACGGGTGCCAGAATGTAAGGGTGCGCTCGATCAGGACGAGCGCACCGTAGAAAGCGGAACCGGCAAGTGCCGCAACCGCGATTTCCGCCCATACCATGTCGACATTCATGCGGCCGACTTCGGTTGATATGCGGAATCCCATGCCCACGATCGGCGTTCCGAAGAACTCCGACACGATGGCGCCGATCAGCGCCAGTGTCGAATTGATCTTGAGGGCGTTGAAGATGAAGGGCAGCGCCTCCACCAGACGCAGTTTAAGCAGCGTCTGGCCGTAGCTGGCGGCATAGGTACGCATCAGGTCCCGCTGCATCGCGCTGGAGGCAGAGAGACCTTCCAGCGTGTTCACCAACATCGGGAAGAAGGTCATGATGACCACGACCGCCGCTTTCGACTGCCAGTCGAAGCCGAACCACATCACCATGATCGGGGCGATGCCAATGATTGGCAGCGCGCTGACCATGTTCCCAACCGGCAACAGCCCGCGTTTCAGGAATGGCGAGCGGTCAATCAGAATGGCGGTGCCGAAGCCGATGCCACATCCGAGCACATAACCCGCGATCACGGCCTTCATGAAGGTCTGCACGAAATCCGCCCAGAGCGTCGGCAGAGATCCCGTCAGCTTGGCCCAGATGGCACTCGGCGCCGGCAGCAGGACTTGCGGCACCCCCGCCCCCCGCGTGATCGCTTCCCAGATCAGAATCAGCCAGATGCCGAAAATCAGCGGGATCAGCAGATTGATTGCCTGTCTGGCCGATGGCGGCAGGGATTTGGCGGCCGTCGTCAACCGGGTCACGCTGGACCAGGCCGCCAGCCAGCCGGAAACCAGCAAGGCCCAGTAGGACGGCCCCATCTCGCCCTCTCCGTGGCCGATATGCGCAATCAGAGGGACGGCGGCAAGATGCACGGTGATCAGCAGTAAAAAGGCGGCTATTGCCCCCTGGCGCCAGACGCTCGCCATTGCAAAGGAGAACAGTAGCAAGCCGGCGGCGAGGCCATAGGATGGCGACCATATGGCCTCCATCGGTATGATCTGCAGAACGATCGCGGCAATCAGCGCGGCAGCGCCCAGAGGAACAGTCAATGGCAGGGAGCGGCTCATCGCGCGATCCCCATGCGGCGGCGCACCGCTTTATCCGCGAAACCGACGATGGTGACCAGCATGGCCGCCAGGAAAGCCGCGCTCAACAGGGCGGACCATATCTGCACCGTCTGCCCGTAGTAAGAGCCGGCCAGCAGCCGCGCGCCCAGCCCGGCGACCGCCCCGGTCGGCAGCTCGCCGACGATGGCGCCGACAAGGCTGGCCGCAATGGCAATCTTCATCGAGGTAAAGAGGAAGGGGATCGAGGATGGCCAGCGCAGCTTCCAGAAGGTCTGGAAAGAGGACGCACTGTAGGTCCGCATCAGGTCGAGTTGCATCGGATCAGGAGAGCGCAGGCCTTTCACCACACCGACCGTAACCGGAAAGAAGGAGAGGTAAGTCGAGATCAATGCCTTCGGTATCAGGCCCGAGATTCCGATCGCGTTCAGCACCACGATAACCATGGGGGCAATCGCCAGGATCGGAATGGTCTGCGAGGTGATGATCCAGGGCATCAGGCTGCGCTCAAGGCTCTCCACATGGATGATCGCGGCCGCCAGCGTAACGCCGAGAAGAGTGCCCATGACAAAGCCGAGCATGGTTGAGGAAAGCGTTATACCGCCATGATAAATCAGACTTCTTTTCGAGGTGATGCGTTTCTCGACAGTGGTGTTCCAGATCTCGGTTGCAACCTGGTGCGGTGCCGGCAGGACCGGCCGTTTCTGGTTCAGGGTTGCCGCGATGAATTGCCCTGTCGTCGGGTCCAGCTTTGCCCGCTCGTCCAGCTCACGCTGGAACGGCGCGTTCAGCATGACCGCGCTGAAATACCAGATCGCGATCAGCACCAGAACGACCGTCGAGACCGCGAAGGTCTTTGATTTCAACACGTCATTCATCGTCATAGGCGTGCCCTGCCCGGAGGCCCTCACGCACCCTGTGGGCGATTTTCAGGAACTCCGGTGTCTCCCGGATATCCAGAGTGCGCTCGCGCGGCAGATTACAGTCGATCACGTCATGCACCCTTCCGGGACGCGGTGACATGACGACGATCTTGGTCGACAGGAACACAGCCTCCGGGATCGAGTGAGTCACGAAAATGACTGTCTTGTTGGTCCGGTCCCAGAGCCGGTTGAGCTGCTCGTTCAGATGATCGCGAACGATCTCGTCCAGCGCCCCGAACGGCTCGTCCATCAGCAGCAGATCCGGCTCAACCGCGAGGGCCCGGGCGATGGAGGCCCGCTGCTGCATGCCGCCGGAAAGCTGCCACGGGAATTTCCGCTCGAACCCGGCAAGGTTCACCAGTTCCAGATTGCGCGCGATCCGCTCGGCCCGCTCCGCCTTGTCCAGCCCCATAATTTCCAGCGGCAGCGCGACATTGCCCGCAATCGTGCGCCACGGATAGAGCGCAGCGGCCTGAAACACATAGCCATAGGCGCGCTTCCGCCGTGCTTCTTCCGGTGACATGCCATTGACGGAGATCGCACCGGAAGTCGCCTTCTCCAGATCCGCGATAACCCGGAGCAATGTCGTCTTGCCACAGCCCGACGGGCCGATAAAGGAGACGAACTCTCCCCGGTCAACCGTCAGGTCGATATTTGAAAGTGCGTGGACCGGGCCGTCATTGGTCGCGAATGTCAGGCAAAGCTCCCGCGCCTCGATTACCCGGAAAGCATCGTCTTCAGCCGCGCCGCTCGCCGCGCCACCCGTCCCTTGGGCCGCACCGGTTGCCTGGAAGTCTGCCACCATATTCTCCAAATCGGCGGACCGTCCGATCCCAGTCGGCGGTCCGCTTCTGCTTTATCCGGTATCTTCTGGTCCGGTTCTAGACGCCGGCCGGCATGTTTGCCGCGGACCGCACCACCTTGCGCGGTGCCGTCAGTTCCTTCCACTTGGAAAGCGCCTTGTTCGTGGCCGGATACGGGTCGCGGCCAACGAACTTGCCGCGCCCTTCGGCGGCATCGACCTTGCCCTCGGTCGCCACCACATCGCCCCGGCTCAGGGTGAAGCGCGGCAGCCCCATGACATCAATGCCTTCGAAGACATTGTAATCGATGGCGGAGACCTGCTTCGCTGCGGTGATAGTCTTCGTCGCCTTCGGGTCCCAGACCACCAGATCGGCATCCGCGCCGACCATCACCGCGCCCTTTTTAGGGAACAAATTCAGAATCTTGGCGATGTTCGTTGATGTTACCGCGACGAATTCGTTCGGCGTCAGACGGCCGGTATTGACGCCACGCGTCCAGAGCACGGGCAAGCGGTCTTCAAGCCCGCCCGTACCGTTCGGAATCTTGGTAAAATCACCCAGCCCCATACGCTTCTGGTCCGTGGTGAAGGCGCAATGATCGGTCGCCACGCATTGCAGGGAGCCGGCGGCCAGACCGGCCCAGAGACCATCCTGATGCATCTTGTCACGGAACGGCGGGGACATGACACGGCGCGCGGCATGATCCCAATCCGGGTTCGCATATTCGCTTTCGTCCAGAACCAGATGCTGGATCAGCGGCTCACCGAACACGCGCTTGCCGTTCTGCCGGGCGCGGCGGATCGCCTCATGCGCCTGCTCGCAGGAGACATGCACGATATAGAGCGGCACGTTTGCCATGTCCGCGATCATGATAGCCCGGTTGGCGGCTTCGCCCTCGACTTCGGGCGGGCGGGAATAGGCGTGCCCCTCCGGCCCGTTATTGCCCTCGGCAAGCAGTTTTTCCTGCAGGTGCGCAACAACGTCACCGTTCTCCGCATGCACCAGCGGCATGCCACCAATATCCGCGCAGCGCCGGAACGAGGAAAACATCTCGTCGTCCTCGATCATCAGCGCGCCCTTGTAGGCCATGAAATGCTTGAAGGTGTTGATGCCGCGGTTCACCACCTGCTGCATCTCGTCGAAGACCTGCTCCGACCACCAGGTGATCGCCATGTGGAAGGAATAGTCGGTGACGGCCTTGGAGCTTTTCTGATCCCAGATCTGCAGCGCCTGCATCAGGGACTGGTCCGGAGACGGCAGGCAGAAATCCACCACCATCGTGGTGCCGCCGGCAACGGCCGCCGAGGTTCCGGTGAGGAAATCTTCCGCCGAATAGGTGCCCATGAAGGGCATTTCCATGTGCGTGTGCGGATCGATCCCGCCCGGCATGATGTAACAGCCGGTGGCATCGATGGTCTCGTTGCCCTTCAGATCCTTGCCGATGGCAGTGATCACACCGCCTTCGATCAGAACGTCGGCCTCGAAACTATGATCGGCGGTGACGACTGTCCCGCCTTTGATGACTTTGGACATAAACGCGCTCCTCTCCGGTTTTATTCGACGATCTGGGCGGTCTCGACCACGGCATGGAACAGCACATCCGCACCGGCGGTCGCCCATTCCTTGCTGATCTCCTCATCCTCATTATGGCTGAGGCCGTCGACACAGGGGCACATGATCATGGATGTCGGCGCCACCCGGTTGATCCAGCAAGCGTCGTGCCCGGCACCGGAAACGATGTTCCGGTGCGTATAACCAAGGCTCTCCGCCGCATTGCGCACGGCCGTGACGCAATTCTCGTCGAAGGTGACAGGATCGAAGCCGCCGGTCTGCTCAATCTCGATGCCGAGACCGATCTCGGCGGCGATCTTCTCCGCCCCCTTGCGCAGCTTCGCGTCCATCTCTTCGAGAGCCGCCTTGTCCGGGTGCCGGAAATCGACAGTGAAGACGGTACGGCCCGGAATGATGTTCCGGGAATTCGGGTAGAGTTCGAGATGGCCGATAGCGCCGACGCCGTTCGGGCCATGCTCAAGAGCGATCTCGTTCACCAGTTCGGTGACACGCGCCATGCCGAGCCCGGCATTGATCCGCTTCGGCATGGGGGTGGAGCCGGTATGGCTCTCCTTGCCTGTCAGGGTGATCTGGATCCATTTCAGGCCCTGACCGTGAGTCACCACGCCGATATCGATATTTTCGTCCTCGAGGATCGGGCCCTGCTCGATATGCAGCTCGAAGAAAGCGTGCATCTTGCGCTGGCCGACCGGCTCCTCGCCCTTGTAGCCGATGCGCTCCAGCTCGTCGCCGAGCCGCAGCCCGTCCGCGTCCGTCCGGTCATAGGCCCAGTCCTGGGTATGAATACCGGCGAACACACCGGAGGCGACCATCGCGGGCGCGAAACGCGTGCCCTCCTCGTTGGTCCAGTTCACGATCTCGATCGGGTGCTTGGTCTTGATGCCGAGATCATTCAGCGTCCGGATCACCTCCAGCGCGCCGAGAACGCCGAGAACACCGTCATACTTGCCGCCGGTCGGCTGGGTATCCAGATGGCTGCCCAGCATCACCGGAAGCGCATCGGGGTCCGTGCCTTCGCGCCGGGCAAACATGTTGCCCATGCTGTCGACCCCCATGGTCAGGCCCTGGTGTTCACACCACTTGGTGAACAGATCACGGCCCTGCTTGTCGGAATCGGTCAGCGTCTGGCGGTTATTACCGCCGCGCAGGCCGGGCCCGATCTTCGCCATGTCCATAAGGCTGTCCCACAGCCGCTGCCCGTTGATCCGGATATTGCTGGCCGGTTCAGTCATCCCAAACTCTCCTGTTCGCTCCGTCCCTTAGCGGGGACGCTTTTGATCGGCATCGGCAAGTTCACATGTGAAGGACAAGAACTTGGCGATTGCCGACTTTTGAGGGCATTTGTGCTCACGCCCTTCTGGGGTATAAGCAAAGACAAAGTTGACCATTTGATCAAGATTAAAGTGTAGGCAATCAGGTGAGCCGCTTGCCCAGCAAACACGCAGACATCCCGGTCCCTTCATCCTTGCCCGTAACTCTGCCGTTACCTTTACTTTGCCGCCTTAAAACACCTTATAACATGCCGGATTGAACGAATGGCTGTGACATCTCAAAATGGCCGCCGCACACGAATTCAGCAGGAAAACCGTGAACGGATCCTGAAGGCTGCGCTCGATATGTTCTCCCGCTCCGGTTATCGCGGCACCACATTGGACGAGATCGCCGCCACGGCCGGCATGTCCAAACCCAACATGCTGTACTATTTCCGTACCAAGCAGGAGCTTTACCAGACCGTCCTGCAGGAAACCCTGGACGACTGGCTGACCCCGTTCGCCAAACTCGACCCGCAAGGCGATCCGGCCTCCGAACTCGGCGCCTATATCTCCGCCAAACTCGCTCATGCCCGGATCAACCCGAAGGCCTCCCGCCTCTTTGCCAACGAGATCCTGCAGGGAGCCCCCCTGCTTGAAGGCACCCTGAAAGGTCCGCTCAAGGATCTGGTCGAAACCAAGTCGAAGGCGATCCGGACCTGGATCGCAGACGGCAAGATGGTCCCGGTCGACCCGCTGCACCTGATCTACATGATCTGGGCCTCGACCCAGCATTACGCCGATTTCGAAACCCAGATGGATGCCCTCGAAGGCACCGAGCCCGGCACCCGCTCCAAGCGCTTCGAAGGCGCCGAGAGAACGTTGTTCACCGTGCTCTTCAATGGGTTGAAACCGCGTTAATACTATCTCCTATCATCATGTAACTTTTAAACAATAACCGTCATCCCCACGAAAGTGGGGACCCAGGGAGGGCTGGCGAAACTCTACGATCTCTGGGTCCCCGCATGCGCGGGGATGACGGTGAAAAAGTGGGGCGGATGGCGCCACACACGCTCTACTCCGCCGCGACCCGCATCGGGTTGTTCGGGTGGGTCGTCCAGTTGCCATATTCCGGATTGATCGGCTGGCCGGTGCGGGCATCCACGCCGTCGGTCTGCTGCTCCATGGTGATGCAGTTCTCGACCGGGCACACGCTGACGCAAAGATTGCAGCCGACGCATTCCGCATCGTTCACCTCGAAATGCCGGACACCGTCCTTCTCAGCCCAGATCGCCTGGTGCGAGGTATCCTCGCAGACGATATGACAGCGCCCGCACTTGATGCAGGATTCCTGATCGATTTTGGCCTTCACCACGTAATTGAGGTTCAGGTACTGCCAGTCGGTCGTGTTCCGGACAGCCTTGCCGACAAATTGATCGACAGAGGTGTAGCCCTTCTCGTCCATCCAGTCCGACAGCCCCGTTTTCATCTCTTCGACGATGCGGAAACCATAGGTCATGGCGGCCGTGCAGACCTGTACCGTACCGGCGCCGAGCGCCATGAATTCCGCTGCGTCCCGCCATGTGGTGATACCGCCGATGGCAGAGATCGGCAGGTCCTGCGTTTCCGGATCCCGGGCGATTTCCGACACCATGCTCAAGGCAATCGGCTTCACCGCCGGGCCACAATAGCCGCCATGGGTCGCCTTGCCGTCGATATGCGGCGACGGCGCCATGACGTCCAGATCGACGCCCATGATGGAGTTGATGGTGTTGATCAACGAGACAGCATCCGCGCCGCCCTCTTTCGCGGCGCGGGCCGGAGCGCGGATATCGGTGATGTTCGGCGTCAGTTTCACGATCACCGGCATGCGGGTGTGCTGTTTGCACCAGCGGGCGACCATCCCGACATATTCCGGCACCTGCCCGACGGCCGCGCCCATGCCGCGTTCCGACATCCCATGCGGACAGCCGAAATTGAGCTCGATCCCGTCCGCGCCGGTATCCTCCACCAGTGGCAGGATCTTCTTCCAGGCCTCCTCTTCGCACGGCACCATCAGCGAGACGACGATGGCCCGGTACGGCCACGCCTTCTTCACCGCCTTGATTTCGCGAAGATTGACCTCCAGAGGCCGGTCGGTAATCAGCTCGATATTGTTGAGACCTATCAGACGACGGTCGTTCGAGTGGATCGCGCCGTAACGCGGGCCATTAACGTTCACAACATGAGGGTCTTCGCCCAGTGTCTTCCAGACCACGCCGCCCCAGCCCGCCTTGAAGGCGCGGGTGACATTCACCTCCCGGTCAGTCGGCGGTGCCGAGGCGAGCCAGAAGGGATTGGGGGATTTGATACCGAGGAAATTCGTCTGCAGATTTGCCATGATCTCTCTCCCGATCCGGCTTACGCGCCGGTAAGCGCGTTATGGATGGAAAGCGCGGCTTGCTTGCCGTCTTCAACGGCCGCAACGGTGAGATCCTCACCGCCAGCAACCGCATCGCCTCCCGCCCAGATTTTCGGATGACTGGTGCGCCGGTCCGCGCCGACCTTGATCCGGCCAGCTTCCAGCGCAATCTCGACCGCGCTGCCCTGAAGCGGCACCGGCACGAAGGTCTGACCGATGGCTTTCAACACCATGTCCGCCTCAAGCGTGAAACCTTCGCCAGTATCGGCGAGCTTTCCACCGTCGTCTTTCGTCCGGGCGAAACTGATCGCGCCGACCTTGCCGTCCGGTCCGGCATCAATCTTCTCCGGCCGCGCCCAGTGCCGCAGCACAACGCCTTTATCCTTCGCCAGAGACTGCTCATAGGGGCTGGCATTCATCCGATCCGCCCCACGGCGATAGACCAGCGTGACCTCGTCCGCGCCGAGCAGCTTGGACTGAACGGCCGCATCAATCGCCGTCATGCCGCCACCGATAACGACAACCCTGCTGCCGACCGCGACTTTCTCCATGGCCGGAGCCTGCCGCAGCTCTTCGATGAAATCGACCGCATCGGCCACGCCGTCGAGCGCCTCACCATCAACGCCAAGGCCATTGGTCGCCCCGAGGCCAAGGCCGAGGAAGACCGCATCGAAATCCGCGACCAGAGTGTCGAGCGTAACGTCCCGGCCGAGCGCCGCACCGTTCTTCAACTCAATGCCGCCAATGGACAGCACGAAATCGAGCTCTTTCTGGGCAAACTCATCGACAGCCTTGTAAGCAGCAATGCCGTACTCATTGAGCCCGCCCCCCTTCGCCTTCGCTTCGAAGATCGTGACGTCATGGCCCAGCATGGCCAGCCGGTGCGCGCAGGAAAGCCCGGCGGGCCCGGCGCCGACGACCGCGATTGTCTTGCCGGTAAGGGCAGCGCGCTCGAACGGCTGCGTGCCCTTTTCCATCAGATGATCGGTGGCATAGCGCTGCAGCTCACCGATCCGCACCGGTTTCTGCTCTATCTCCCGCACGCAGGCCTGCTCGCACAGTGTCTCGGTAGGACAGACCCGGGCGCACATGCCGCCGAGGATGTTCTCGCTCAGAATAGTCTTGGCCGAGCCTGACGGATTGTCGGTCAGGATCTGGCGGATGAAGAGCGGGATATCGATCCCTGTCGGGCATGCCGTGACGCAAGGCGCATCATGGCAGAAATAACAGCGGTCAGCCTCGACAACGGCTTCGTGTTTGCTGAGCAACGGATGGAGATCGGCGAAATTCGACTCGACCTCCGCCGGGGACAATCTGTCCCCACGGATATCAGACGGCATAGTCTCTCCAGTTCAGAAGCCACGGTGCATTTGCACTCGTTTTTTACTATCTGATCAAAAATTTGAGACGGCGTCAAACTGAAGACGCGGTTGCCGTGCATAAAATCTGCGCATAGAAGCAGATCCGATTATCCCTCCGATACCGGCAGCAAGTTTCATGCGCAGCAGTCATCTCGTTCAGTCCGGCAGTGCTTCACTGGTTGTGGAGAGCATCGGCACCGGACACCCCGTCATCTTTCTTCATGCCAATGTCGCCGATAGCCGGATGTGGCACGCGCAGATGGAAAGCATCGGCACAGGCAACATGGCCATTGCGTATGACCGGCGCGGATTTGGAAAAACCGTCACCGGGCCGGAGAGGTTTTCTGCTGTATCGGACTTGATGGCCGTGATCGACGCCATATCGGCCGGCACTCCGGCCACCCTCGTCGGATGCTCACGCGGCGGACGGGTCGCAATCGACGCCGCCCTGCACTATCCGGACAGGTTCCACGCGCTGGTGCTGATTGCCCCTTCGGTAAGCGGCTCCCCGGCTGCCATCAATCCTCCCGAAATAGAAGATCTGATGCAGCACGCATCGGAAATCGAAGAGACAGGCGACCTTGATCAAGTGAACGCTGTTAAAGCGCGCATATGGCTCGACGGGCCGCTTGGCGCCGAGGGCCGGGTCGAGGGCGATGCCCGCCGGTTGTTCCTCGACATGAACGGCATTGCGCTCCGCCTGGCAGCAGATACGAAAGCGGAGATAGAGACCGCGCCTGCCTATCACCGATTAAGCGAGATAGCGATGCCAACCCTCGTGATCTCGGGAGACCTCGACTTTCCGTTCATTCAGGACAGATCCCGGCATATCGCCGAGGCCGTGCGTAACGGCTCACACCATGAGGTTTCCGGCACTGCACATCTGCCGAGCCTTGAACGGCCGGCTGAGATCACGGAGCTGCTTACCGGTTTCATCTCCGCCAACCGGACATAGAAAACGCCGGAAGATATCTTCCGGCGCTCTCGCTTGTATCAAGTTCTGGACGCGGCGCTGAACGCCCCCCGCGTCAATAGGCCCAGCTTGCCAGGACCGCAGGCTCAACCCGGGCATATGCACCGCCGTGACCGGACGTGGCGGTCTCGGCCTTGTCCTGGCATGTTCCTTCGACGACATCGAGCGCCGGCTGGTAGTAGCCCTTGAAGCGACGGTTCGCCCGCATCCAGGCATCCAGCAATTTCTCGTCCGCGACCTCGACCGCATCGACACCGCAGCGCTGCAGGAACAGGAACTGATCCTGGATCACATGACCGGTGGCCCGGATCTCGCCCTTGAAGCCAAAACGGTCCCGCAACAGGCGGGCCTGGGAGAAGGCCCGGCCGTCATTGAATTTAGGGAACACCAGGATCACCGCATCGAGATCCGCCAGATCGTCGCGGATATCCTCGACATCATCGGCGTTTTCAAGCCGGACAGCGCGCCGATCGAAATTGGCGACCAGAGTCTCGCGGCCGGCCTTCCATTCCTCGAGACTGACAAGCACCGGCGTATCCCGGCCAAGGGTTTCAGCCTCCCGGTCCGTCAGCGAAACCCAGATGTCTTCCTGGATACGGCCATTCTTAATGATTGGCATAGAGAGTCTCCTTGAAGGGGGTGATGCCGACACGGGACACCGTGTCGATGAAGGTCTCGCCTTCGGTGCGGATATTGCGGAACGTTCCGATCAGGGTATCGATGGCATCCACCACCCCTTCGGCCGGGAAGGACGGGCCAAGGATCTTGCCGATAGCGGCGTTCTCGTCCGCGATCCCGCCGATGGTGATCTGGTAATGCTCGACGCCTTTCTTATCGACGCCGAGGATGCCGATATTGCCGACATGGTGATGTCCGCAGGCATTGATGCAGCCGGAGATGTTCAGCGTGATCGGGCCGATCTCGGATTGCAGCGCCGGATCGGAGAAATGCCGGCTCAAACGCTGCGCGATCGGGATCGCCCGGGCATTGGCCAGGTTGCAGTAATCGAGGCCCGGGCAGGAGATGATGTCCGTGATCAGGCCGATATTGGCGTCGGCCAGCCCATGCTCTCCGAGAACCTGCCAAAGTTTGTGCAGATCCTGCTTGCGGACATAGGGCAGCACCACGTTCTGCTCGTGTGCGATCCGCAGCTCGCCGAGCGAGTATTTCTCCGCCAGATCGGCCAGCGCTTCCATCTGCTCCGCCGTGGCATCTCCCGGCACCCCGCCCGCAGGCTTAAGGGATACCGTGACAATGGAGTAGCCCGGCTGCTTGTGCGGGAAGAGATTGGTCCGGGTCCAGGCGGCAAAGGCCGGATCGGTGAAGCGCGCGGCATCGTAGGGGGCAACCGGCTCCGCGATATCCTCATAGGTCGGCGGAGCGAAATGTCGTTCGATCTCCGCAATCTTCGCGGCGTCCAGCGTCAATGCGCTGTCCTTGATCTCCTGCCACTCTTCCTCGACCATTTCGGCGAATTTCTCGATACCGACGGCGGCGACGAGGATCTTGATCCGGGCCTTGTAGAGATTGTCCCGGCGGCCAAGCAGGTTATAGGTCCGCAGGATCGCTTCCAGATATGACAGCAGATGCTGTTTCGGCAGGAATTCGCGGATCGTCTCACCGACGATGGGCGTACGCCCCTGCCCGCCGCCGACGATCACCTCGAAGCCGACTTCACCGGCATCGTTGCGGCGCATGCGCAAGCCGATATCGTGCAGTTTCACCGCCGCCCGGTCGTTCTCCGAGCCGGTAATGGCGATCTTGAACTTGCGCGGCAGGAAGGTGAATTCCGGGTGCAGCGTCGACCATTGCCGCATGATTTCAGCCCAGACACGGGAATCCTCGATCTCATCGGCGGCAACGCCGGCGAATTGATCGGCGGTCACGTTCCGAATGCAGTTTCCGCTGGTCTGGATCGCATGCATCTCAACATCGGCGAGCGCATCCAGAATGTCCGGCACGTCGTCCAGCTTCGTCCAGTTGTACTGGATGTTCTGACGGGTGGTGAAGTGACCCCAGTTGCGGTCCCAGCGCCGGGCGATATAGCCGAGCTGGCGCATCTGCGCGGCGGAAAGCGTGCCATAGGGAATCGCGACCCGCAGCATATAGGCGTGAAGCTGCAGATAGAGGCCGTTCATCAGGCGCAGCGGCTTGAACTCGTCCTCCGTCAGCTCACCGGCGATCCGGCGCGCGACCTGGTCACGGAATTCCGCGGTCCGGTCCCGGACGAAGGCGTGATCGAATTCGTTATACGTATACATCGCGTCAAACCAATGGGGTGGTTGCGGGGAGGTCCGTGCCAACAGTCGGCCCGGCGGCGCGGATGATTTCGCGCTGACTCACCGGCGCGATGCCGGTATCGGAAACGGAGACGGCGAACAGATAGGTGCTCACGACTTCCTGCCGGGCAGCCGATGCGGCCGCGCGCGCCTCAAGGGCGGCGGCCGCCTCTTCACCGTCGGCAACCTCTGCGTCGTCGAGCGCCAATACCCAGTCGTTGTCATCGGCAAGATAAACAACAGCGCCATCACCCAGACGGTTGGCGGTCATGACCTTGGTCGTCACTTTCATTCTCTTCAGTTCCTAAACGGCGAGGCGCCGACCCTCGGGGGCAACGGCCTCAAAAATTTCACCTTCGGCAAGCGCGGCCACATCACCGAGAACGATCAACGCGGGGGCAGAAACCTGCCGCTCGGCAACCATTCCGGCGAGATCGGCCAGGGTTGTTTTCAGAATGCGCTGGTCCGGCAGGGTCGCCTTCTCGATCACGGCAACCGGTGTTTCCGGCGCACGGCCAGAATCGAGCGCCGTCTCCATGATCCGCGGCGCGGCGCCAAGGCCCATATAGATGACGACGGTGCCCTTGGTGTCGGCCAGGACATGGCTGTCGAACTCGGACACCCCGTTCCGGTCATGCCCGGTCAGAATGGTCAGCCGGTTGGCATGATCACGATGGGTCAGCGGCAGACCGGCGGCGGATGCCGCGCCAAGCGCCGCTGTCACGCCGGGCACGGTCTCGACGGCAATGCCGCGCTCTTTCAGATAGGCCAGCTCCTCACCGCCCCGACCGAAGATAAACGGATCCCCGCCTTTCAGACGCACCACGCGGCTGCCTGCTTCGGCATGCTCGGCCAGCAGCGCGTTGATATCGTCCTGACTGTAAGAATGCTGCCCTGCTCGCTTGCCGACATCGATGCGGATCGAATCGCGCCGGACATAATCCAGCATGGTCGGGCCGATCAGCGCGTCATGCACGATCACATCCGCGTCCTGCATCAGACGCAGTGCCTTCAGGGTCAGCAGATCCGGATCACCGGGTCCGGCGCCGACCAGGGCAACGCTGCCCGATGAGCTGCCACGCTGGCGCCGGGAGCCGTTGACCAGCCGCAACATGGCTTCCCGCCCGGCCGCTTCCCGGCCTGCAAGCACATCATTCGCGATGGCACCGTCGAAAACGTTCTCCCAGAACATGCGGCGTTCACCGCCGTCCGAGATGGCTGACATCACGGCACTGCGAAAGCTCTGGGCAAACCGGGCCAGAGCGCCGAGCCGGACCGGCAGGGTGCGCTCGATCTGCTCTCGGATACGGCGGACCATGACCGGTGCCGCTCCCTCGCTGCCGATGGCAACCACGATGGGATCGCGATCCACGATACCGGGGATAATGAAAGTAGAGAGATCCGGACGGTCGACAACATTGGTCGGAATGCCGGTGTCGCGGACCTGCTGCGCCAGCCAGTCAACGTCCAGGGCCTCGGCGTCACCAATAATAGCGAGGCGCACGCCTTCAAGATCCCGCCCCTCAAACCCGCGATGGCGCAGGTCAATGCGTCCAGCGGCAGCATGCGCCTCGATTTCGGCATTCGGCGCGGACGTCACAACCCGGATGTTCGCTTCCGTCTTCAACAGAAGGCGCAGCTTGCGGGCAGTGTCTTCATTGCCCCCGACCAGAAGCACATGTTGGCCGGCAAGGTCGGCGAATATCGGAAAATACTTCATTACTGGCTGTCCGATTGGCGAAACGTAAATCTAAAAATCGACCGCGTTCCCGTTACCGGGTTTGGAGGGGTATTGAACTCTCAACGCTCCTGAAATATCATTATTTTTCCCAAATCGACAATATGACCCCACCAAAAAGAAAATATTGTTCTCATATGTGGACCACAGAGAACGCGACTGTCACAAAACAGGAAATTTGAGAATGGATGACATGGACCGAAAGATCCTGCGGCTCTTGCAGGAAGACAGCAGCATCTCAGTTTCGGATATTGCCCGGCTTGTCGGGCTCTCCGCTTCGCCTTGCTGGAAACGAATCAATCGCATGCAGGCGGAAGGATTGATAAAGCGCCAGGTGGCAGTTCTGGACGCGGACAAACTGGGCTACGGCCTGACAGTATTCGTCAGCATCAAGACCGGGGAGCATTCCGGTGGCTGGCTGAAATCCTTCGCCGACTCCGTCCAGGGCATGCCGGAAGTGCTCGAATTTCACCGGATGGCAGGCGAAGTGGACTACATGCTGAAAGTTGTCGTTCCCGACATGAAAAGCTTCGACCTGTTCTACAAGAACCTTGTCGAACTCACAGCACTCAGCGAGGTCACGTCACGTTTCTCTATGGAGACCATCAAGGAAACGACAGCCTTGCCTGTGTGAGCCCTGCCCTGATTCGACCATATTTCGAGTTTTAAAATCGCGAAATTGATATTTTCTAACTCTAGAGAGGGGCTGTTGAGCAAATTTATGCCGCATTGTTACAATCAGCGTGAAGAATGGTTGCCAAATCAAAAATTCGAACGCACTAATTTCGCGAGCTGCGAATAGGCACTTGTAACGTGTGCGGTCAGTGGCTTCACTCTGCGAACCAATTCGCACTGATGAATGAACAAAAGAACTAGGGAGCTTTAACAATGAAACGTCGTGATTTTATCACCAAGGCTGGGCTTGCCAGCGTCGGCGGCGCCACAGCCGTTGCCGCAGCATCTTCCTTCCCGAAACCGGCGCTTGCCCAAGAACGCATCGAGATGGTGATCGTCTCGACCTGGGGCCGCGACTTCCCGGGTCTCGGAACCAACGCGCAGCTTCTCGCGAAGCGCCTTGGAGATGTGTCTGACGGCCGTATCCACGTCGAATACTTCGCCGCTGGCGAACGTGTCGGCGCTTTCGACTCGTTTGACGAAGTCGCTTCCGGTAACGCGCAGGCTTATCACGCCGCCGATTACTACTGGAAAGGCAAACACCCGGCCTGGGCATATTTCACGTCCGTGCCGTTCGGCCTGACCGCCAGCGAAATGAGCGCCTGGGTCCACCACATGGGCGGCCAGGAACTCTGGGACGAACTCGCCAGCGACTACGGCCTCAAGTGCCTTCCGGCCGGTAACACCGGTGTGCAGATGGGCGGCTGGTTCAACAAGGAAATCAACAGCCCCGACGACCTCAAGGGCCTGAAGATGCGTATCCCGGGTCTCGGCGGCGACGTCATGGCCAAGCTGGGCGCCTCTCCGGTTTCCCTGCCGGGCGGCCAGATCTATGAAAACCTTGTTTCCGGCGCCATCGAGGCCACGGAATGGGTTGGTCCGTGGAACGACTATGCGATGAAGTTCTACGAAGCTACCAAGTACTACTACTTCCCGGGCATGCATGAGCCGGGCGGGTTCGACTCACTCGGCATGAACGCCTCCTGGTGGGGTGGTCTCAGCAAGGCCGACCAGGCACTCATCACCGCCGTTGCTCACCAGACCAACGACTGGATGATGGCCGAATACAACGCCAAGAACGGTGAATACCTCCGTAAGCTCATTGATGAGCAGGGCGTTCAGGTCCGCGAGTTCAACGACGACGTCTATGACGCGTTTGGCAGTGCGGCTGAAGAGGTCTTCGAGGAAACCAAGGCGCACAGCGATCTGGCTCTCCGCGTTCACGAGAGCTTCGAGAAGGCCCGTACAGGCGCCGGTAGCTGGCTGAAAATCGCCGACATCGGTTACTCGCAAAAGCGCAACCGTGTGCTTGGCCTCTAAAACCAGCGTTTTTTCTTAACGCGTGCCGAGGCGGGGTTTCTGAATCCCGCCTCGGTCCTATAAGAGATTTCGAAACATGTCCGAACCGACCAACGTCTCCGCGACAGAGCGAGAGGGCGCGTTTATGCAAACGCCGGTCTCCGCGCTTACCCGCATCTTTTGCTGGTCAAGCGTCACCCTCACTCTCATGTTCATTCTCAACAATTACCTGATCTTCTGGCAGGATTGGCCGGGCTTTATGACGCTCGTCGACCATCTGGGCATCTTCGGGCCGAGCAGCCTGAGGAAACCGCTGGACGGCACCGCGCAAATGCTCGGATGGCTGCAGGCCCTGAGTTACCTCGCCTGTATCGCCGGCGCCGCTTTTTATACGGCACGCACCCCGGACCGCCCCCTGCGGCAAGACTCAACAGTGATGGTGGGAATTGCGGCCTATATCGTCCGCTCAGCTTTCTGGGCGGTGATTTTCGTCGGTGTTGCGGACATGATCATCTCCTTCCTCCGGGTTGAAGAGCTGCTCCCAACACTCTTCGGAGACGAGCTCGCGACATCTCTTGGTCGCCCGCAGTTCCGGGGCAGTTATGTCCATATTCCGCTGGTTCTGGTGGGCTGCCTGGTTGCCTGCTTTACCCGGTCACTCGGCTTTACCTGGCTGGCCTTGCTCGTTGTCGGAGCAGAACTCGGGATTGTGCTCAGCCGGTTCATCTTCTCCTACGAGCAGGCATTCCAGGGGGATCTGGTCCGCTTCTGGTACGGCGCCCTCTTCCTCTTTGCCAGCGCCTACACGCTTTACGAAGACGGTCATGTCCGCGTCGATGTGCTGTATGCAGGCCTGACCTCCCGCATCCGGGGCCTTATCAATATCTGGGGCTCACTGCTGCTCGGCATGTCACTCTGCATCACGGTCATGGCCATCGGCATGTGGAGCAAGTCCGCGATCATCAACAGCCCGTTGCTCAGCTTTGAGGTCTCCCAATCCGGCTACGGCATGTACGTCAAATACCTGATGGCCAGTTTCCTCGGGGTATTTGCCGTCACCATGATGATCCAGTTTGCCAGCTACATTCTGGAAAGCCTTGCCGATTACCGAGACGAACCCGGCCGACGTGAAATCGGCGGTTCCTCCGCCCATTAAGACCTGAAGAGCGAACCTGATCGATGGAACTCGTATTCCTCCTCCTGCTTGTCGTGATCATGGCAACCGCGCTTGCGTCCGGATTTCCGGTCGCTTTCGCGTTGCCTGGCTCCGCCATTATCACCATTGGGCTTGCTGCTCTTACCGGCGAACTCTTCGCCGGCGATGCGGCCGCCTATTTCGCACAAGGCGGGCCGGTTAACTGGCTGACGGCCGGCGTGACAAACTTCCGGGGCGTCTATTGGGAAGTCGAGAGGGATACGCTCATAGCGATCCCGCTTTTCGTCTTCATGGGCATCATGCTGCAGCGCTCGAAAATCGCCGAAGACCTTCTGGTCTCAATGGCGCAGCTTTTCGGCCCGATCCGCGGCGGCCTCGGCATTTCCGTCGTCTTCGTGGGCGCGTTGCTCGCGGCGACGACCGGTATCGTCGGCGCGACCGTGGTTGCGATGGGGTTGATTTCCCTGCCTGCGATGTTGCGTAACAATTATTCGCATTCACTTGCGACCGGGACAATCGCCGCTTCAGGCACACTCGGACAGATCATCCCGCCTTCCATCGTCCTGATCATCCTCGCCGATCAGCTCTCCAGCGCGGTCGACCAGGCGGGCATGGCGCGGACGGCCTATTTCAAGGAAACAACCGGCGAATTCACGATGCCGAGTTCGTTCGGTGTCAACTCGACCAGCGCCGGCGACATGTTCATGGGCGCCCTGCTGCCCGGCCTCGTCCTTGTCGGCCTCTATATGGCCTACATCCTGATCGTCGCATTTTTCAAACCGAAGATCGCACCGGCCGTTCCCTTTGAAGGGCAGTATGACCGCAAGTTCGCGGCACGCGTCCTGCTCTCGCTCGTCCCGCCGCTGACCCTGATCTTTGTTGTCCTCGGCTCCATCATCACAGGCATCGCGACCGTGAACCAGGCGGGCGCCATCGGTGCCGTCGGCGCCATGGTCATGGCCGGTTATCGCCTCTTCGATGGCCGCAAGGGCGCTTTCTATCCGGCCGTGATGGCGATGGGCTCGCTTGTCGTTATCCTGGTGCTGAACAGCGTCCATCCGATCAACATCCGAAACATCCAGACATCCGCGGATGTGATGGCTGTCGTCATCGCTCTTGTCGCTGTCGCCATGTTCCTGATCGCGATCATCTGGAGCGGTATCAGAACCTTCCACATCGAAAACACCTTGCGCGATGTGATGGTGGAGACGGCCAAGACATCGGCGCTGGTCTTCATCATTCTGCTCGGCGCGGCGATGCTGACGGCCGCCTTCCGGGCCTTCGGCGGGGAAGAACTCGTCCGTGAGTTTCTGACCGGCCTGCCTGGCGGGTTCTGGGCCCAGTTCATCATCGTCATGGGTGTGATCTTCATCCTCGGCTTCTTCCTCGACTTCATCGAGATCGCCGTGGTCGTGGTGCCGATTGTTGCCCCGATCCTGCTTGCCGATCCGTCCGCCAACATCACGGCGGTCTGGCTCGGTGTCATGATCGGCATGAACATCCAGACATCCTTCCTGACACCGCCTTTCGGCTTCGCACTCTTCTATCTGCGTGGTGTTGCCCCGGCGGCAGTGAAGACACTGTCGATGTACAAGGGCGTGATCCCGTTCATCTCTCTGCAGCTTTTTGCCCTCTTCATTGTCGGCATTACACCGCAATTGGTGAACTATCTGCCGAACCGGATGTCCCTCACTTCCGAAAGCGCCCCGCCGCCAAAGAATCCGCGGCTGCAGGTCTGCATCGAGGACTATATCCAGACGGCCTTTGCCCAGAACGGTAACGAAATCCGGGCGGCTATCGCGGATGCAAAGGGCTGGGATCTTTCGAACCTGCCCAAGTCGGTCCAGAACGATCTCAAGAAGAGTTTTGCCTCGGCGGAACAGGCCTTCCCGGCACTTGAAGAAGCTTTCGCCGCAACGGCTGCCATCGACACTGCAGCGGTCGATTACAAACCTCTGCATGTTTCGGTCCGGGCCATCCAGCGTGACATCTTCAAGCATGCCGCTGAAATCAAGGAGCTCGAGCAGACCCTTGCCAGCATGAAGCGGCAGAAAGACAGCAAACCCGGAGCGATCGAGAAAGTCCTGGCTCGTATTGAACGGCTGAAAGCTGAAAAAGCCGCCCTTGAGAGCGAGATTCCCGCTAATTGGGAACCTGAGCACAAGACCTTCACCAAGATCCTCTCCACGGAGAAGAAGGCACGCCTCAGCTACCGCAGAACGGTCGATACTGCTTATGAGCCGATCCAGATGCTTCGGACCACCCTGCAAGGCACGGATGCGCTGATTGCACTCTCAGGTGACATCGACGCTCTCGCGCAAGCGGTGACCGATCTTGAGCCAAAACAGGCTGAAGAGGCGATTAAGGAGGTCGAGTCCAAGATTGGCGCGGTTCCGGAAGCAGGCTCCATCCGTTCCGCGCTCAGCAAGGTCCGCAGAGCGCTCCGGGGCAAGACACCGGATCCGGAGAAGGCACTGGAAGAACTTCAGGAAGCCAAAACGCTTTACGCCGAAGAAGTCTCCTGGCGTCAGGCGGCCCAGCAATCGCTCAGCGCGAAACTGGCCACCTATGATGCGGCGATCAAAAACAACATCGGTCTCCGCCTCCAAGATCGCCTGCCGCACGAAATTGCCCTTGAGGTTGCCGCGTGCCAGTCCAACCATGTGGACATTTCATTGCACTTCTAGCCGATCGCCAAAAGGATCGCATGAAAGCCGGGAAACCTTGTGTTTCCCGGCTTTTTTTCTTGCCCGCGGCTCAAACGGGGGCAGATGCCGAGCGTTCGAACGCACATTCACCGTTATCTAACCGTCATAAAACGAACCGTATTTCCGCAACACAGCCTCGCTAGTTTTCGCCTCGCATTCATTCGAACACCAATGCGAAGGCAATTCCGTGGCTCCCAGTTTTTCCTCGAACGCATCCAAACGCCGGGCTGAAATCACCGAATTGGTCCGGGCCGCCGGTTACCAGGCGATTATCGAACTTGCGGACCGGTTTGCCGTGACCGAACAAACCATCCGCCGGGACGTGAACCAGCTCTGCGACAGCGGGCTGCTGCGCCGGCGGCATGGCGGGGTCGAGCTCCCTTCCCCGAATACGAATATCGATTTCGACCAACGCATGATCCTGAATGCCGGTGCGAAGGCCCGGATAGCGAACGCCGTGGCAGCGCGCATCCCCGATGGGGCCTCGATTGCCGTCAGCATCGGCACGACACCGGAAATGGTCGTGCGCGCCTTGCGCTCCCATACCGGACTGCGGATCGTCACGAACAATATCGCCGCCGCCCTGACAGCCAGCGCTAACCCGACCTTCGAAGTCACCATCGCGGGCGGGCGTATTCGGCAGGAGGGACGTGACGTGCTGGGGCAGCAGGTCGAGCAGTTCTTCTCCGCCTACAAAGTGGATTTCGGCCTGTTTGGCGTCGGCGGCGTGGATGCGGATGGCAGCCTGCTGGACTTCACGGAGGACGAAATCCGCGCGCGAGAGACCATCAGCCAGAACTGCCGGACCAAGGTCGTCGTGCTTGACCACACGAAGTTCGGACGCGCGGCCTATGTCCGTGGCGGCCATATCTCCGATCCTGATCTTGTGTTCTGTGACGGGGAGCCGCCCGAGGAAATCGGCGCCATGATCCGCGATGCGGGGCACGAGCTGGTCACGGCCGGAGATGACAGCGCCGCGCTTGCCCTCCTCCCAGAGTTCGCGGAAGCCGGAGAATGACCGGAATCTCCGTTACCGGACTGACAAAACACTGGGACACGGCAACAGCCGTGGACCATGTTTCCTTCGAGGTCGAGCCAGGCTCGTTCGCCGTCCTGCTTGGACCGTCGGGATGCGGAAAGTCCACTATCCTGAGGCTCATTTCAGGGCTGGAGAGCGCCAGTAGCGGCGGCATTGTCATTGGCGGCAGGGACGTTACGAACCTGCCCCCGGCGGAACGCGATCTGTCGATGGTCTTCCAGTCCTACGCACTCTTTCCCCATCTGACTGTCGCCGAGAACATCCTGTTCGGACTCAAGGTCCGCAAGACCGGCAAGAAAGACCAGCAAGACCGGCTTGGCCGGGTAGCCGAGCTGATCGGCCTCTCGGCCCTGCTCGACCGGCGGCCCAACCAGCTTTCCGGCGGCCAGCAGCAGCGGGTCGCGCTCGGCCGGGCGATCATCGCCGAAAAGCCGATCTGTCTGATGGACGAGCCGCTGTCGAACCTGGACGCCAAACTGCGGCACGAGATGCGGGTGGAGATCCGCGCCCTGCAGCGCAAGCTCGGCATGACAATGGTCTATGTCACACACGATCAGGCCGAGGCCATGGGCATGGCTGACCGCATCATCCTGCTGAAGGATGGCCGGATCGAGCAGAATGCCACACCGGCGGAAACATACCGGAAACCGGCCACAAGCTTTGCCGGGCGCTTTATCGGCACACCGCCGATGAACGTGCTCGCACTTGAGTGGAGCGGCAATGATGCCCGCTTCAACGGGCAGGATTCGGGAAGCACCGCCCCCGTTTTTTCCGGCAAGCCGGATATTCCCGTCTCCATCGGCATCCGGCCGGAAGAAATCAGTTTCAGGGCCGACAGCCCGTGCCGGGCCACGGTCGAGGCCGTCGAATATCTCGGCGCCGATACCCTGGTCGACTGCCGTATCGGCAGCGAACGCCTGACGGTCCGGACCCGGAATGCCGACACCCTCACAACAGGCAGCGATGTCGGCCTCTCCTGGCCGCGCGACGCCGTTCATCTGTTCGAAGCCGCCTCTGGCAGGCGGCGGGACGATCTCCTGACCCGTGCGGACGCATAGCGCGAGCACCGATCAGGAATTGGAGCCTCCCACAGGGCTCCGGAGCATGCCGGACGGAGACCGTCCGGAAACCAGTTTCAGACGAGAGGACTTGAAAGCGATGCACTTCACGAAAAAGCTTGGGATTGGCGCCGTCGCGGCTGCGATGTCGCTCTCCCTCGCCGGCACGGCCCAGGCCGTCGACCTGCAGTTCTTCTTCCCGGTCGCCGTCGGCGGCAAGGCAGCAGACACGATTGAAGCCCTGACCAACGAATATGCCGCGGCCCATCCGGACGTGAAAATCGATGCGGTCTATGCAGGCAGCTATCAGAACACCATCACCAAGGCGTTGACGGCCGCACGAGGCGGCCAGCCTCCGCAGCTTTCCGTGATCCTGTCCGTCGACATGTTCACCCTGATAGAGGAAGACGCCATCGTTGCCTTCGACGACCTGATCAAGAGTGACGAAGACAAAGCCTGGCTGAAAGCCTTCTATCCGGCCTTCATGGAAAACAGCCAGACTGGTGGCAAGACCTATGGCATTCCGTTCCAGCGCTCCACTCCGGTGATGTACTGGAACAAGGAAGCCTTCAAGAAAGCCGGTCTCGACCCGAACATCCCGCCGGCAACCTGGAACGAGCTGGTTGAGTTCGGCAAGAAGCTCACCGTCAAGGACGCCGCAGGAAACGTCACCCAGTGGGGTGTGCGCATTCCGAGTTCCGGCTTCCCCTACTGGCTGTTCCAGGGCCTGACCACCGAGAATGACGTCATCCTGGCCAACAGCGACGGCAACAAGACCAACTTCTCCGACCCGAAAGTCATCGAGGCATTGAAGTATCTCGTCGATCTCAGCGCCAAGCACAAAGTCATGGCACCGGGCATCATCGAGTGGGGCGCCACCCCGAAGGCCTTCTTCGAGGGTGAGTCCGCCATCATGTGGACCACAACCGGCAACCTGACCAACGTCCGCGCCAATGCGCCGTTCGATTTCGGTGTGGCCATGCTTCCGGCCAACAAGCGCCGTGGCGCGCCGACCGGCGGCGGTAACTTCTACATCTTCAAGGACTCGACGGACGCGCAGAAGGCGGCATCCCTCGACTTCATCAAGTGGATCACCGCACCGAAGCAGGCAGCCAAATGGACCATTGCGACCGGTTATGTCGCGCCGCGTCCGGATACCTGGGAAACGCCGGAAATGAAGGCCTATGTCGCCGATTTCCCGCCGGCCCTGGTTGCCCGCGATCAGCTTGAACATGCCGTGGCCGAGCTTGCCACCTATCAGAACCAGCGCATCACCAGCATCTTCAATGACGGCCTGGAAGCCGCCATTACCGGCAAGGCCACGCCGGAAGAAGCAATGAACGATGCGCAGCAGAAGGCGGACAAGATCCTCAAGGACTACCGCTAAAACTCCGGGACCCGGC
>TARA_R110002051_G_scaffold246375_1_pt1 | contig 114133 bp, 111 predicted proteins | sample TARA_R110002051 | Tara Oceans TARA_R110002051 (sample SAMEA4397023) | marine metagenome | biome: Polar Biome; feature: [MES] marine water layer (ENVO:01000295) within the mesopelagic zone...; material: water (ENVO:00002006), including particulate matter (ENVO:01000060) such...
CACCGCGATCACAAGGGCAGCCGAGCGGCTGGTGATTGTCAGGTAGGTGAGGGGGCAATGCGCCGATACCACCGCTCTGAAGTGATGCGCAATCTTCAGGTTTGGCTGGAATCTGGAGCAGCCGGTAAGTGTCTGGTTCCCCGGTTTGCCTGTGCTGATCATTCGGGGCGCCTGCTGGAAACGGCATTTGCAGCCCTTTGCCGACCTTGATGACAATCGTGGCTACCGCACGATTGGCGCATTAAGCGGATGTTTGGTTTGACCTTTTGAACCACAGGGGCGCCGGAAACCGGGGTTGGCATCGCGGTTATCGATCAAACATGCGGCTTGGGGTCCGCGGACTGTTGCAGCCGGGCCCGCTTGTAATTGTGGATCTCCCATCCTGTCCCAAATTTATGCTTTCCGGCTTCGTGCGCCGGGACCAGCGTTATCCCGGACCCGATACGCTGCCGGGGTCATGCCCATACGTCTCTTGAACTGGGTGTAGAAGTTGGATTTTGCTCCGAAGCCAGTTGCATACATGATGTCCAGGAGCGAGCGTTCCGGATCATCGCCCATGAGGCGGATTGCCAGTGATATCCTCCGGTCGTTGAGCAGGTCGGAGAAACTTCTCCCGGTGACCCGGTTCACGGCGACACTGACCGAACGCGCAGGCACGCTCAGGCGTTTGCTCACACGGCTCAAGGTCAGCGAGTCGTCGGCGAGGATATCCGGATCGCCGAGGAAGCGGTCAAGACGCTCCATGAGCGCGTAATCTGCCGGCCCCGGTTCCGGTTTCGCCACTTCGTCGTCCTGATGCGGGGACCGGTCGCTGACCATGTCATACACATGCTCAAACAGGGACGGACGTCCCATGGCCCCGAGCAATGCATAGGACATAAGGCCGAAAAACAGCGTTGTGGACAAAAGGAGGGGCAGGGAGGTCTCGAGCACTCCGCCCCGTACCAGCTCTGTGAAGATCGCTGCCTCCAGTGCCAGGCTGGCGCAAATTACCCCGATCACGATGCGCAACCAGGCCAGCGTTGTTCCCACGTCACGGCCGAGACCGCGGAAGTGGTGGTTCCCGCGCTGGTGCAGACGCAGCAATGCTAGGAGATATACGCTGTAGGTTGCGAACAATATCGGGTCGATTGCCCAGAATGTGTTGGCGAGGAGGGCTGCGATGACCATCAATGTCGGGATCATGTGCCACAAGTCTGCTGGCCGGAGACGACAATCAGGGTCCGCACCAAGTGCGAAATGCAGGTAGAGCGCGGGGAGCGACGCTGCCGCTAAAACAGGGCGCCATTGTCGTAATTCTGTGTCCGGAAAAAGCAGCGCGGCCAGCAGAAAGCCCGCCGAGGTCGCCGTAAGTCCGAAAAAGACGCTGAGTGCGAACGAAGAAGCACTGTACCGCCCCGCAACAGCGACCCGGGTCATGAACAGGGTCATGACGGCGCTCAGGGACATCGTGGCGACAAGAATGACCACGTGCAGCAATGGAAATCCCCTTTCCTCGCGATTCATCCCGCCGTCCGGATCGCAAACACCCAGACCGAATAGCAGTCCTTGATCGCGTTTCAGGACGCAAGGCAACCGGCCCCCCTGATAGGCCCCTGATCATAACAATGAAAGGAACCTAGTCATGAAACTCGTTTGTTCACTCGCAACTCTGGCCTTCGCCACGGCCCCCGTTGCCTCTTTGGCGCAGGAAGTCACACCAGTCGTGGCGCAGATTGTCAGCCCCGTTCACTCGGAACACGGAACATCACAAACCGGTAGCTATGACGCCGGGTTGAGCACGCTCACGATCCGTGATGACCGGAGTGACCGGGCCCTTGAAGGGCTGATCTGGTATCCGACGGACACCGCTGGGCCAGTGCGCCTGGATTTCGAGAGCGCAGTTTGGGTCGGCTCCCACGTCATTCGGGATGCTGTCGCAGCCGAAGGAGCTTTTCCGATCATTGTCTTGTCGCACGGCATGTTCGGAAGCGTCAGGAACCAGGCGTGGTTTGCTGCCGCCATGGCGCGGCGTGGATACGTGGTCGCGGCGATAAATCATCCGGGAACGTCTACGAGGTTGCGGGATCCAGACCAGCGACGGGCGCTCTGGGAGCGACCGGGCGACATCACTCGCGTGATTGATTTTGCCGTCTCGCCGGGCGCTTTGCAGGTACAAATTGACCCCGGTAGCGTTTTTATGGCGGGGCATTCGCTGGGCGGGTTCACCGCGCTGGCGCTGGCTGGCGCCCGGTATGATGCGGAGCACCTTGCGCAATTCTGCGATGCAACCCCGGGCGAATTGACATGTGACATACTTGCAGATTGGGACATCGCTCAGACAGCTCAAGACCGCCAGCAGATGCAAGCGGATCTGTCAGACAGTAGAATTCGCGCCTTCGCGGTCTTCGATCTGGGCGGGACTCAGAGTTTTTCGGAAGAAAGCCTTCGCACAATTGACAAGAGAATTCTAATATTCGGGGCTCCAATCATGAATTCCGGTTTGACACTCGACATTGAGTCCCGTGCACTCGTCGCCGCGCTTCCGACCGGCAATTTCCGCTACGTTGAACCCGCCACGTTAAGCCATTTCGATTTCTTCAATCTGTGCAAACCGGCAGGTTTCGATATTCTGGCCGAAGAAATCCCGGGAGATGAGGTCGTTTGTCAGGACGGTGGCCGTCACCGGGAAGCCATGCATGCTTTGATCCTAGATGAAGTAACGGCGTTCTTTGCCGAGAGCCTTCGATAAAACACACGAGCGCGGATGGTCGAATACCTGGAATTGATCTGTCGCGTCGAAAATGTTGCAGCACCCTGCCTCGGGCACCCATCCGTCCCGATCGCAGTGTCCTGATCTTGATGCCGTCGAATATCTAAGGTCATCTGGCCACAATCTGCGAAATCTGTGCAAACTCAGCTCCCATGCACGTGTTGCAGCCGGGAGTTGGGTTCCGGCTTGCGTCAAAGTTCAACTCCACTCGGAAAATCTCTCAGATCCGCATGCGCGGCACGTCGTGCGGGTCGAGCCGGAGCTCGATCAGGAGAGGGCGGTCGCGGGTCTCAATCGCGGCAAGCGCGGTTTCCAGCTCCTCGTCCGAATGCACTTCGATTCCCTGTCCACCAAGCGATTTGGCGATCTCGGCGAAGGACGGCCAGTGGAACTCGGTCAGGCTCGGGTCCATCTTCCGGTCAAGAAACTGGATATGTTCCGCGCCATAGGCTGAATCATTGGCGACGATGACGATCAGGTCGAGCCCAAGCCGCACAGCGGTGTTGAATTCGTTGATCCCGCCCATCATGAAACCGCCATCGCCGGAAAACAGCACCACCGGCCGCCCCGGCGCGGCAAGACCCGCGCCAATGGATTCCTGCAGGCCAAGCCCGATCGAGCCGAAATTCGCTGTCACGACAAAGCTCTTCGGATCGGGAGCGGAAATGCGGCACCAGACTTCGGTCATGAACCGTCCGCCGTCGGTGACCAGAACACGGTCAACCGGCAGCGCCTGTTCAAGCCGTTCCAGCGCGTGAACAAAGTTCACACATCCATCGGCGGTCTTGCCCGTGCCCGCCGGATGGGCGGTGAGCACGCCGATGTCGAGTTCACGGGTAAAACCGGTTGCCGGGATCTCGGCCTGATCCAGCCAATACACAATGGTTTCGGCGGTCAGTCCCGCATCGGCCAGAAGGGCTGCGTCGGGATGCATCCCGCCACCGATGGCGGTCGGTTGGATGTCCACCTGGATGATCCGCTTGCCCTGCATCAGCTTGCCGCGGTCGGTGGTGAAATCATTAAGCCCTGTGCCGAAACAGATGATGCAATCGGACTGGGCGATCAGATCATAGGCGGCAGGCGTGGAAAGTGTCCCGAAAATGTCGATGTTATGGGGATGGCCGCTAAACAGCCCCTTGGCTTTCAGCGTCGTGGCAAGCGGCGCCTCCAGCCGGTCGGCAAGCCGGATCAACTGGTCACGCGCGCTAACCGCTCCGCCTCCGGCCAGGATCAGCGGGCGGCGGGCCGAGGCGATCATGCCGATGGCCTGGTCCAGAATATTGCCTTCGGCCACGCCACCCGGCGCGGTGAAGACGTCGAGCACCTCGACCTGATGTTCCACCTCCTGCCACATGAAGTCGGCAGGCATGTTCAAAACGATGGGGCGGCGTTCGACCTGGGCCCGGTAGAAGGCGCGCGCAACGTCTTTGCCGACAGTCTCGGGCGCGCGCACCTGCTCGAACCCGGCGCCGGTCGCCTTGACCAGTTCACGCTGGTCAATGCATTGCGCGTGACGCGGGTTGATTGCCGGTGTATCGCCGGCAAGAAGAACCATCGGAATATGTCCCCGCACGCCTTCGGTCAGCGCAGTGATACAATTGGTCAGCGCCGGCCCATGGGTCACCGTGGCAACGCCGACTTTCCCCGCGACATGGGAATAAGCCAGCGCCATCAGTACCGAACTGCCCTCATGTGCCGCCGGCACAAACCTGCCGCCGCAGTCGCGCACGAAACTGTCGACCATGAACAGGTTGGCATCGCCCATCAGCCCGAACATGGTCTCGACCCCGTGGTCAGAGGCCGCGCGGGCAACGGATTGATAGAAGTGCATCTTGCTGCTCATCGGCATTCTCTCCAGTCGCGATTTCATCCGTGATAGCCGAAATCGCATGCGCGAACCGCGCAATATGGTCGGAATTTAACGAAACTATGCGTCAGATAGAGAGATTTGACGACAATTACGCAATGATCTTGCATGAGGCTGGGCGTCTTGGGAAATCATGACATGACATCATGATGTCACACCGCAGGTCCGGACATCGGATCTGTTTGGTGAAGTCCTGGAAAACAGCAGGCGGGGTGTTGGTTCAACGCGCTGGCAAGCCGGCGCAGCGCTCGAACTCGCCCGGATGCGAACGGCATCATGCCCTTGATTGTCCGGTATCGTCATCAATGAAAACCGCCGCCGGAACCTAATTCCGGCGGCGCTGATGTCAGACCAGTTCGGCGAGCGAGGCCGGGTCGAACGATTTGAGCTTTTCGGTGTCTCCGGTCTTGATCCTGGTCACCCAGTGCGGGTCGCCCAGGATGGCGCGACCGATGGCGATGAGGTCGAATTCCTCGGCCTCCATGCGCCGCACCAGTCCGTCCAGGTTGACCGGAGAGGATGACTGGCCGCCGAAGGCCGCCAGGAATTCGCCCGACAGGCCGACGGAGCCGACCGAGATGGTTGTGGCGCCCGTCAGCTTTTTGGCCCAGCCGGCAAAGTTGAGGCCTTCCGCGCCGTCAATTTCCGGGAATTCCGGTTCCCAGAACCGCCGCTGCGAGCAATGGAAAATGTCAACACCGGCCTCCTTCAGCGGCAGCAACCAGTCGGCCATCTCGTCCGGTGTGGTGGCGAGTCTGGCCTTGTAGTCCTGCTGCTTCCACTGGCTCAGGCGAAGGATCAGCGGAAGATCGGGGCCGAGTGCCGCCCGCGTGGCGGCCACCACTTCGGCGGCGAAACGGGCGCGTTGCTTGAGCGTCGCGCCGCCATAACGGTCAGTGCGCTGGTTGCTGCCCTTCCAGAAGAACTGGTCGATCAGATAACCATGGGCGCCATGCAGTTCGACCACATCGAAGCCGAGGCGCTTTGCATCGGCGGCGGCGCTGGCGAAGGCCGAAATCGTGTCGGCGATGTCTTCCTCGGTCATGGCAACGCCATTGGGATCGCCGGGACCGTTCAGGCCGGAGGGGCTTTCGACCGGGGCTTCCGGCGTCCATCCGCTCATGCCGCGTGTCGCGCCGGTATGCCAGATCTGCGGTCCCATCTTGCCGTCGGCACCATGCACGGCCTCAATCACATTGGCCCAGCCGGCCAGTGGCTGGTCGCCGTGAAAGAACGGAATGCCGGCCTCGTTGCGCGAAGCCGGCCTGTCGATCACCGTGCCTTCGGACAGGATCAGCCCGACATCGCTCTCGGCGCGGCGGCGGTAATAATCGGCGACATTGGAGCCGGGAATTCCGCCGGGCGAAAAATTCCTGGTCATCGGCGCCATGACGATGCGATTCTTCAGGTTCAGGGATTTCAGCTCGAACGGCTGAAACAGGCTGTCGGTATTGGGGGATGCTGGCATGATCAGGTAAGTCCTTTTCTTGAGAGCCTCTCAGGTATATAGTTTATACCTACGATCAAGACCGCACTTTGAATTGACTAGGTATATTTGAGGAAACCACGATGGATGCGAAAACCTGCCAGAGCTTTTCGGCCACCTGTCCCAGCCGCGAGCTGTTCGATCAGATTGCCGGCAAATGGTCGATGATGGTGCTGACGGTTCTTGATGCCGGGCCGATGCGCTTCAACGCCATCAAGCGGCATCTTGAAGGCATCACCCAGAAAGCGCTGACCGAATGTCTCAGACGGCTTGAACGCAACGGTCTGGTCGAGCGGCGGGTGCTGCCGACCTCGCCGGTGGGAGTCGAATATGAAATCACCCCGCTTGGACGGACGCTGCAGCCGCCATTCAAGGCGCTCTATGCCTGGACCATGGAGCAGATGCCCGAGGTCGAGGCAGCGCGCCGGGTCTTCGACGCGCGTGACCGCTAAGGCTCGCCCCCACCTTCCGGGCTCATCCACCCTTGCCAGCCGGAGCTTTTCCGGCCATCTGACGGCGTCTACGCAAAAGCACTGCCCGCGAAAGGACGACCATGATCCCCTGGGAAAGGCTCGACGCCGCCACGCTTGAAGATGGCGTTGCGCTCAAACTGATGCGCCGCGGCGCCGAATTCTCGATAATGCTCGGCTCCAACGAACTGATGAACAGCCGCTTGAGCGGGTCGGAGGAGGCGCTGGCCGGTCTGTCCGTGGAAAGGCTCGAGGGCAGGGGGCAGCCCCGCATGCTGATCGGCGGTCTCGGCATGGGATTTACTCTGCGCGCCGCGCTCAGATCCCTGAAGGACGATGCCCGCATCACCGTTGCCGAACTGGTGCCGCAGGTCATCGAATGGGCGAAAGGTCCGATGGCCTTGGTGTTTGACAACTGTCTCGATGATCCCCGCGTCAGCCTGCATGAAGCGGATGTCGGCGAACTGATCCGCGGTGCTGCAGGCACTTGGGACGCCATCCTGCTCGATGTCGACAACGGTCCGGAAGGGCTCACCCGCCAAGGCAATGATGCACTCTATTCGGCGCAGGGGCTTGCCGCTGCATTTCGCGCACTGGCTCCCGGCGGCGTCTTTTCGGTCTGGTCCTCTGCGCCCGATCCCGCCTTCACCCGGCGGCTGAAACAGGCGGGTTTTGCGGTCACTGAGGTGCCGACCCGCGCCCGCACCAGCAAACGTGGTGCAACCCACATGATCTGGCTGGCGATCAGGCCTGCCTGAACTGCCGCAGCTTCGCTGTCGCCTCGCGCAGACCGGAGCCGCTGGTCTCGCAATCCTGCCATGGCTCGGCTAACATGTGGCCGCGCACAGGACTTTTCGGAGCAATTCATGCGTTCATTTGACCAGATTTTTGCTATTGCAGCGGACCGCAAGGGCGGCGCCGAAGCGCTCAACGCCATGTTGTCACCACCGAAACCGGCCAGTGAGTTGGCAACCATTGCGGACGACCGCTGGCTTGCGGCGATGACCCGGTGTGTGTTTCAGGCGGGGTTCAACTGGAAAGTTGTCGAAAGCATGTGGCCGGGCTTCGAGACGGCGTTTGATGGCTTCGACATCGGCAGATGCGCCATGCTCAGCGACGAGGATTTCGAAAGACTGGTGTCGGACACACGGATCATCCGCAACGGCGCCAAGATTAAATCTGTGCAGGAAAATGCGGCGTTTGTTCAGGCCCTTGCTGCGGAATACGGAAGTGCCGGCAAAGCCGTCGCAAGCTGGCCGTCAACCGATTTCATCGGCCTTCTTGAACTCTTCAGGAAACGCGGCAGCCGGCTTGGCGGCGCCACCGCACAATATTGCCTCAGGTCGATGGGCATGGACAGTTTCATCCTGTCGCAAAGCGTCACTGATCGGCTGATTGCCGAGGGTGTCATCGACAAGCCGGCAACGTCCAGAAAGGCGATGTCCGATGTGCAGGCCGCCTTCAACGTCTGGATGGAGCAATCGGGCCGCTCGCTGACCGAAATCAGCCGCGTGCTGGCGATGAGTCTTTAATGCAGATCGCGCTCGAACGGGCTCGTTTGAACGATACCCCACGGGCATGAGGTCAAACCGATTTGGCGCCGCGCCAGGCGTCCGGGGTTGAAGGCAAGCGCCGCTGCAAGGGCCCGTCATGTTTGCCGGATTGATGGCATCTTCCGTCCGGCTTGATGCTGCCCGGCCCCGATTTCCTGCCGTGGAGCGTTCAGGCGCGTCAATCAGCCTCATCTGCTCATGATCCCGGATGTTGCCGATCTCGCCCTGGTCCGCCGCCGGGATTTCTGATCACTACCAGAGGTGGGCCATTGATATGTCTCGCTAAAATCGTGTTCAAAGCTGATTTCAGGGCACGGTTCCGGCCCGTTGCATGGCCTGCAAGGCGGTGCGGACAAGCCCCGCAGCGGCAAGACGCCGCCTCTTGCGGTGTCACTGGCATGGCAGCATACAATGACGTCCTGGTGCAATGATGGAGTGAAGCCATGTCTGTCGAGCCTGGCCACCCGCATGTCTCGTCGGCTCTTGAGCGCTTGCGGCACCCGGATCTCGAAATGCTGTCGCCGGCCTATTTCGGCATGGTCATGGCGACCGGCATCGTCTCGCTCGCGACCATCTGGATCGGCCTGCCGGTGGTGGCGTGGGGGCTGTTTGCGATTGCCCTGGCGGCCTACCTGGTCTTGTGGACGTTGACGGTTCTGCGCATTGCGCGTCACCGCGACCGCTTCTTCGCCGACATGATCGACCATCTGCGCGGCCCGGGTTTTTTCACTATGGTGGCGGCGTCGAGCATTCTCGGCAGTGAATTCATCATCCTGGGCGGCAATATGGTCATAGGGTTCGTACTTTGGCTGATCGCCGTGATCCTCTGGTTCGGCTTGACCTACACAATCTTCACCGCCTTCACGATCAAGGAAAACAAGCCCGCGCTCAATCAGGGCATCAGCGGCGCCTGGCTGCTGGCGGTGGTGGCGACCCAGTCGATCGCCGTGCTTTCCTCCCTGCTGGCCGCCGAAATCGAACAGCCCTACCGGCTTGACCTGAATTTCCTGGCGCTGTCGATGTGGCTGTGGGGCGGCATGCTCTACATCTGGATGATGTCGCTGATCTTCTACCGTTACACGTTTTTCCGGTTCTCGCCGGGTGATCTGTCGCCGCCCTACTGGATCAACATGGGGGCGATGGCGATCTCGACGCTGGCCGGATCGCTGCTGATCATCAACTCCGAGGATGCACCTTTCCTCCATTCCATCGTGCCGTTCATGAAGGGGTTCACGGTGTTCTACTGGGCCACCGGCACCTGGTGGATTCCTATGCTGGTCATTCTCGGCATCTGGCGCCATGTCTACAAGCGCTTTCCGCTGACTTATGATCCGCTCTATTGGGGAGCGGTGTTCCCGCTCGGCATGTATGCGGTCAGCACCTTTCAGATGGCGCGGGCGCTGGGTTTCGACTTCCTGGAAATGCTGCCGACGGTGTTTTCCTGGATTGCGCTGGCGGCCTGGGCCTTGACCTTCAGCGCCTATCTGGCAAGGCTGTTTGCCGCGCCGAAGCCGGCGTGAAAACGGTGCCGGCTACCGGAATGCCTGCGGAAGGTTCAGGCGGATGAAACATCAACTGCAGCGGCAGAGTTTGCTTCGTCTTGCTCTTGCGCGGACATTCGCGCCGGAAATCGACGCCTGGCACGGCAATGCCGGGCTTGCCACCGTGTTCTGGTTTTACGGTGTGCTGACCAGCTCCGTCCTGATGCTGTTTTACGCCCGGATGGTCTATCTGCGGCTGGTCATTGCGGAACAATTGCTGCTCGTCGTTTTCGGCCTCTATACGGCCTGGATCCTGGTCTCGATCTGGCGTTGCTCTGTGGTGTCGGGCAGCTTCTGGGCGCAACTGGCACGGTTCTTGACCGTGGCCTGGGCCGGCAATGCGGCGCTGGTCTTGCTCTTCCGGCAACTCGAACTGCTGGCGATTTTCGCGGGCATTTCAGCCGCCGTCTAAACAACAGCTCTCCAGACATAAGACGTGCGGGATCTCGTCAAGCTATTGATATTAAAAGTGGATCGCGGTCGATATGGCATCGAGGAATAACCCCGCGCGGTGCCGCCGGGGTGGACATAAGGCGCCGGAGCGAAACCACCGCACGGCACTCCGGAATTGATGACAGCAGCGCAACCCACACCTGCTTCAAGCCTGTAAGTTGAAAGATAATTTGCATCAATCGCCATCAAGTACAACAAATCACCAATGATGGTTTACAATATATTAGGCGCGCCATTTGAGGGTGCTTGCGAGACGAACAACGCCATTTTGCAAGCCGGGACAATCGCGTATCGCACGCGATCCCTCTCGACGTAAGTTCAGGAAATAGACATGCATCAGGACAGCTCCGACACACGCGAAATCATGGAAAAGCTCAAGTTTGTGGGCATGGGCGAACAGCACCTGCAAGCCCTGCAAGCTCTCCAGCCCCAGATCGAACGTTCCGTGGGGCCTGCGCTGGACAGGCTTTATAGCCAGGTCACGTCCAACCCTGAAACCGCGCGGCATTTCCGTGACGAATCCCATATTGAACACGCCAAGCAGAAGCAGATGGATCACTGGGAGCTGATAGCCTCCGGCAAGTTCGACCAGGATTACATTGACGGCGTGACGCGGATCGGCAAGGTCCATGCGAAACTGGGACTTGAACCAAAATGGTACATCGGCGGCTATTCGCTGATTCTCGAGGAACTGATCACCGCCATCATCCAGACCGAAATCACCGGATTGGGCATGGGCAAAAAAGTCCGCAAGACCAGTCTTGGTGTGGCGTCCGTCGTCAAGGCGGCGCTGATCGATATGGATTACGCCATCTCGGTCTACCTTGATGCCCAAAGCAATGAGCGCGCCAAGATGGAAGCCGAAAATGCGCGGTTGAAAGCCGAGCAGGATATGGCGCTGCGGGCGCTTGACCGCGCTCTTGCCGGATTGTCCGACGGCGATCTCGGCTCCACCATCAACGAGCCACTCGCCGCAGATTTCGATCAGCTCAAGGCCAATTTCAATGCCTCTGTCGGCAAGTTGAACGAAGCCTTCGTCGAGATCATGGCTTCGATCCGCCAATCGAACGCCGACACCCGCGAACTCTCCGGCGCCACCGATGACATGGCGCGGCGAACCGAGCAGCAGGCGGCGGCGCTCGAGCAAACCGCTGCTGCGATCGAGGAGATTTCCACGATCTCCAAGCAATCGGCCCAACGCACCAATGAAGCCCGCCAGGTGGTCGACGAGACTTCCGGGCAGGCGGCGCAATCGGGCGAAACGGTCACCGAGGCAATAGCGGCAATGGGCAAGATCGAGCAATCCTCCAAGAAGATCACCCAGATTATCTCGGTGATCGACGAGATCTCGTTCCAGACCAACCTGCTGGCGCTCAATGCCGGTGTCGAGGCGGCGCGCGCCGGCGAGGCGGGCAGGGGCTTTGCGGTGGTCGCCCAGGAAGTTCGCGAACTCGCCCAGCGCTCGGCCTCCGCCGCCAAGGAGATCAAGGAATTGATCGAAGCCTCGTTCAGCGACGTCCTCACCGGCGTGGCGTTGGTCAACAAGACCGGCGAAGCGCTGAGCAGCATTGGCGGTCAGGTGCACGTTATCAGCGAGCATTTTGCCTCGATCACGCAATCGGCGCAGGAACAGGCAGCCGGAATCGCGGAGATCAACACGGCGGTCACTTCGATGGACCACATCACCCAGCAGAACGCGGCAATGGTCGAACAAACCAATGCGGCGACGCAGAACCTGCTGGGCATCAACCAGACCCTCACGGATCTGGCTGGGCGCTTCACCCTTTCCGGCCAGACCACTCAGGTCATGGCATCATGGTCCGGCACCAACAGGGCTGCCTGACCTATGCCGGATTGCAAGGACTGAAAGCTCAAGCGCCGCGCTGTCATCCGGACGCGCGGCGCTTGCAGTTTGCGCGCAAGCTGCTGCTCGCCGCACCGCAACGGAACAATGCCGGCCGGACCGGGCAATCAGCGTGTGATCGCGGAGCAGCCTGCCCGATGAAGCCCACGGGCGATACCGAACAGGGAAGTATGTCGCCCGCCGCAGCAGCGTTCAGCCTGTGCCTACCATGCATCTGTCCCGCCCCGCATGCTTTGCCTCATACAACGCATCGTCGGCCCGGCGTATCAGTGCGGCCAGATCGTCGCCCGGTGCAAATGTCGCCACACCGACGCTGATGGTGATGCGCAGCAACTGGCCTTCATAGGCAAATGGCAGGTCGGCTATCGTGGCGCGAAGTTTCTCGGCGTTGCGGATTGCTCCCTGAGCATCGGTTTCGGGCAAAAGAACGCCGAATTCCTCGCCGCCGATGCGGCCGATCACGTCGTGCGAGCGTATCACGCCTTTCCAGCGTTCCACCAGTTGCTTGAGAACCAGATCACCAGCGGCATGCCCGTTGCGGTCGTTGACCTTTTTGAAGTGGTCCACGTCCAGTAGAAGCAACGACAAATTGCCGCCGTGTCGGCGCGCCTTGTCGATCTCGTTACTCGAAAGTTCCATGAAACGGTGTCTGTTCATGGCGTCGGTCAGGCTGTCCGTCCAGGCCAGCCGGGCCAGATCCCGCTCCTGCCGCTTGAGTGTTGTCACATCAAAGCGGAAGCCGACAATGCCACCTTCGCTGGTCCTGCGCTCTTCAACCCTGAGCCATTTGTCCCCTGGAAGTTGCTGTTCAATCGGCCCGGCAGGGTTGAGATGCAGATCCAGACGCTTGTCGATCCAGGCTTCTTCGTCGCCGATGGCTTCGGGATGTTGGCCATTTTCAACTCCCTTGCGGATTATATCTTCAAAATCCGCGCCGGGAACGATGAATGCGGCGCTCTCCGCGTAGATCTCGCGGTAACGCTCGTTGCAATAGACCAGCCGATCGTCCTTGTCGTAAAGTACGAAACCGTTGGGCAGGCTCTCCATTGCGTCTACAAAACGGCGTTCCGCCGCATCCGCGCGGTTGATCACCAGGCGCATTTCAAGCGCGTCGATGACCATCGCGGCCAGATCGGCGAGTGATCGCCTGTCGGCCTCGCTGAAGCTGCGCGGTTTGCTGTCGATGATGGCCACCGTGCCCAGGTTGTGGCCGCCGCTGGCGCGCAGGGGAGCCCCGGCATAAAATCGCAGGTAGGGTTCGTTGGTCACAAACGGATTGTCGGCGAAACGTTCATCTTCCAGTGCGTCCTCGACAACGAAGACGTCATCCTGGCAAATCACATGGCTGCAGAACGTAAACCGTCTTTCGACTTCGGTAGTGCTGGCGCCGACCTGCGCCTTGAACCATTGCCGCTTGTCCTCGATCAGCGAAACAACAGCGACCGAGACATCGAACATTTGCGCAGCCAGCCGTGCAATCCTGTCGTAGGATTCTTCCGGCATGCTGTCGAGAATCCTGTAGCTTCGCAACTTGGCAACGCGTTCGGTTTCATGCGCAGGCAGGGGGTGGAATGGCAAGTTTGATCGAGCCTTTGCTTGGTTTCCGGGGCAACCTTTGACGTTGCGCTGGTTTTGCTGTTGCGCAGCGACAATTCGATCGCCTGTTGACCTGTTCAGGCTCGACATACGCGGGGGACATCCCGTTTCGAGCCAAAACGTACCGGCGAGAATAGGAACGCCGGTTCTGAAGACAACCCGAGTTTATTGACGGATCCCTAACAAACCGCTTTCGCGTGAACCCGAAAAATTGCCGGCTGGCCAAATTTTTCTGACAGTCCGGTTCGGGAATGGGTCTAATTCTTAACGATGTCGGGGTAGTGTTAGTCAGGATGTTGACGACGAGGAAGATCCACATGCGCTATCTGGCAGCAATCACCGGTCTGGGGAGCGGTTTTCTGGCCGCAGCGCCGGCCCACGCTCTGGATTTTGACCGCCTGCTCAAGCAAGCCTTCGGAACTTCCGATCCGAGTGAACTGGGCGGTCCGATCTTCGCGTTGATCGGGATCGCTGCAGTGCTGTTTTTCTGGGGTGCGCTCAGAATCGGCAAGAAGCGTCAGCGCCGGATGATCCAGTCCTACGACGCGCAGATTCAGGATTACTCGGCACGTCTGCGCCGCGGCAAGTTCTGAACAGCCGGGGTCGGGGCGGCCAATGTCGCGGATTTGGGTTTGATTCATTCAAAACCGGAATGGTCGCTTTCCCGAAATTCACTTCACATCTTCAGCCAATGCTTTAGGAAATCCTGAGGGCCGCAGGCTCTGTCCGTTGTCTTCATCCATGAGGCCGCCATGCCCGCCGAGCTTTCCGTCAACCTCAACGCCATCGCCATGCTGCGCAACCGGCGCGATTTGCCCTGGCCCAGCGTCACCGGCCTGGGACGCATCGCGCTATTGAACGGCGCCCACGGGCTGACGGTTCACCCCAGACCGGATCAGCGCCACATCCGCTTTTCCGATCTTCCCGGGATCCGGGCGCTGATTGATGATGAATTTCCTCAGGCCGAATTCAACATCGAGGGCTATCCGACCGATGATTTCCTCGATCTGGTGGAGGCCAATGCGCCCGAACAGGTCACGCTGGTTCCCGATGATCCGTCACAGGCGACATCAGATCATGGCTGGGATTTCGCGGGGCAGGGCAATTTCCTGCGCGCCGTGGTGCAACGGCTGAAGAAGAATGGCGCCCGGGTATCGCTGTTCTGCGATCCCGACGCCGACCGTGCAAGCCTTGAGGCTGCCAAGGCCACTGGCGCCGACCGGGTGGAATTCTACACCGGTCCCTATGGCGGGACCTTTGACGATCCGGTTCGCGCCGCAGCCGAGCTTGAAAAACTTGAGCAATCCGGCAGGATCGCCGCCGAACTGGGGTTGGGCGTCAATGCCGGTCATGACCTCACGGTCGAAAATCTGCCGGCGCTCGCCCGGGTGCTGCCAAATCTTGTCGAAGTATCGATTGGCCATGGCCTGACCGCAGACGCGCTGGAATACGGCATGGCCGAAACCGTGCGGCGTTTCATCCGGGCTTGCGGCTGAAGCGTGTTTCGCTCCGACCTGCCTCCATCAGCCACGGCTGACCGGCAAGGGGGGGCAGCTTCAGCGCTGGCGGACTCAGGCCAGATCGAGCGTGACCGGGAAATGGTCGGATGCCGCACGCAGCATTTTCTTGTGCGGTTTGGCGGCGTCGAGCTGGTAGGGGTTCCACACAAGATGCGGATCCGCGCCCGCGACATTGAGGTCGAGCGAAACCAGAACGTGGTCGATCAGCACGTTGACCGGGTCTTCTGTAAACCGGTCGGTGAAGCGCGCCGATGACGGCTCGAAGCCGAAATTCCCCCATTTCGGTTTTCCGCCCCAGCTCTTGACGATCTTCTCCGGGTTGAACACGTGGCCCATGACGGTTTCCACCGCCGAGCGGGCGAAGCGGAATTCGACGGCGTCCATTCCCGGCCCGTCATTGATGTCGCCCATGATGACGACCGAACGCCCGTCATCGAGCCAGTCATCGATACGCAGGCGGATATGCGAGCATTCGGCGAACAGCTTGCGCCGGTTGCGCATCTCTTCGCGCTGGTAGTGGATCAGGTCATTCTTTGAGAAAATGCCTTTTGACTTGGCGTGCACCACCGCCAGGTGAAAGCTCGCGCCGGTGTCGAGCCGGGTTACCCTGGCTTCGAGCGGTGGCCGGTAGTGCGCGTAGATCTCGCGAACACCGTCTTCATCACTGTCGAATTCGAAAGGCTTGTTGAAAGGCGGGTTTTTGGTGCTTGAAGTCTTGCCGCCCGGATCATGGTCGACGCTCACCCTGGACGGGTCGTAAAGCACGGCGATTTCCTGGCGTCCGCGCGAGGCAAAACCGATCATCGCCTTGCTCTGGCGCAAGCCGTGATGTGCCGCAAAACTCTCAAGGCAGGCCACCGTTCTCTTGCCTGTCGAGGCGGTGGTGCCCGGTGCTTCGACGATACCGGTCAGGTCCGCGTCGATTTGCTTGATCACGCCGGCGACGGCTTCAAGTCGTGTCACGGATTTCGTGTCGGTCAGCATCTGGTTGCGATGGTCAAAGAGGTTATCGAACCATTCCAGATTGTAAGAGCATAAGCGAAGCGGCATGTCGGATCCTCCGCGATTGCGTCCATGAAACATTCTGCATCAGGGAGTGTACCACAAGGTTGCGAGGAGTTGGAGTTGGCAACCAAGGGTATCTGGTGTCCGGGTAGTCGGTGGGCGAGGGCGGATGGCGGACAACCCGTCACGCGCTATCACGCTTGAAATTGTCACGCTGCTCGGCCAGAAAGCGGCGGTGCTGTGACAGGAGACACGATGAGTCGGCTCAAAATCAACCTGCTGGTGATGCTCTTGCCTCTGGCGCTGGCGGGCTGTGTTTCGCAGCCCTCGTCCGGCTCCGCCTCAAGGCCCCCCGCCGTCGATCTCGATGCCGTGCTGCCGCCGCAAAGCCTGTTGCGCGATGACACGATTGCCGCCCTGACCCATGACCGCAATCAAAGCCGTCTGGGCTATGTCGGCGTCTGGGCCACCGATGGCGACAAATGCGCGATGATGGACCAGACCGCCTTTGAAGGGTTTGCGGTCATCACCCCCGACAGCATTCGCCGGTCGAGCGGAACCTGCACCTTCGAGCCCGGCACGCCGGGCGAGACATCCGCGCGCTTCGACGCCACCTGCAAGGCAAGGAAAAAGACCACCGTGAAGCAGTCATACTCGGTGCAGATGCTCAACAGCGAAACGCTGTATCTGGGCACCGCGCCCGACAAGTCCGCAACCAGAATGGTGCGCTGCCGTTTGCAGAAAGTGAGCCAGTCGCCGGCCTTGACAGCCACCGGGCGACGGCGACAGATATGGCAATCTGCCCGCTGCGGATCCCGGCGATCCTGAACGCAAACGCCAGCGTGCCGACCAGATGAATGCCGAAGGTCAGGATGATGATGGCGAAAAGCTGAATGTCCATACAGATGTCCGTCCGAAACTCGAATGCCGGGAGCGGAGATATCGGTTGATTTCAGGCCTAGCGCAGTATCGGGTCTGTGTAGGTCCAAGGCCTGTTAGGCGAGCGTGTTTCTAGAATGTAGAGCAAGGCGGACAGGCAGAGGCTATAAATCGATTTCAACTCCAGATAAGTCTGCAACCTTTTTTCTGATAATGCCTTTCGCGATTTCGCTCAGAATCTCTATACTGAAGGCTCCAACTTTATCTGCACCTTTTTTGGTCTTTGCCCAGACATCGGGGTCGCGGACAGTGTTGAGAAACTCGTGGCCGTTCCATGTCAATCTTTGGACCAACAAATCCCGACCCTGCATGTGGGATGCGTCAATGCCTTCGATAAAGCCTGCGTTTTTCAACAAGAAGAGGTGTTCGATCACCACTTCGGAGGTGTGGCCAAGGTCGCCAATAGTTACTGTTTGCCCCGACCCCTTATCTTTTTCTTCGATATCCAGCAGGATCAATCGGATCAAATCCATGTCTCGTTTCATAGTTTCCTCCGGTTTATGCTTCGAAGCCTAAAAGTGCTGATAGGTACAAGAATCTTCGCCGCCGGGCCTTTCTCAGACGCTAACTCCCTGTGGCATTGCGGTGGGAGAGGTAATCCAATCACAGACCGCATTTGCTCCAATATAGGTCTTCTCTACCCTATTCCGCACAGTATCTCGCGTTCAAGGGAAGTGCAATGATAGGTTGCTTTGCGTACGCCTTCGCGGTTCCGTCGATCTCCGCTTGACACAGTACCGTACGGTACGGTACATGCCGTTCATGAACATGATCCTGGCTTCCGAGACTGCTCCCAAGCAGACCGCTGCGCCCGCCGATGCCGCCTTTGGCGCATCAGCGGGCGAGGAGCTGTCCGAGCGTCAGAGGGAAGTGCTTGATGCGGTGCTCAAGCTGATGGTGGCCGAGGGCGACGGGTTTTCCGTCGCCGCTGTGGCCCGCGCCGCGAGTTGCTCCAAGGAGACGCTTTACAAGTGGTTTGGCGACCGCGACGGGCTGCTCACCGCCACCGTGCGCTGGCATGCCTCCAAGGTGCGGATGCCGAAATTGCCGAGCGACCGGCTGACGCGCGAAGGCCTTGAGGTGGCGCTCACCGGCTTTGCCAGAAGCTGGCTCACCGTGATCACCGGCGAGCTTTCGATCGCGCTCAACCGCGCCGCCGTCTCCCATGCCGGATCGGACAAGAGCCGGCTTGGCGAAATCGTCTTGACCAACGGGCCGTTTGCGATGAAACAGCGCATCGAACCTCTGCTCGAAGCGGGCAGGGACGCAGGACTGCTGGCGTTCGCTGACGTGGCCGACGGCTTTCGCAGCTTTTTCGGGCTGGTCGTTGCGGATACGCAGATCCGGTTGCTTCTGGGGGAGGGCAGCCAGCCGGATGAAGCCGAAATCAACACCATCTCCGCTCGGGCGGTGACAAAATTCCTCAGCCTCTACGGGCAGGGGTAGCAAACGTGAATACGGCGGCGGGCGATGGGCCTGGCGCTGACACAACGACAATAAACGCCAACCAACGGGAGTGTCTCATGCGCGTATATTATGATCGCGACGCCGATCTCAATCTGATCAAGTCGAAGAAAGTGGCCATCATCGGTTACGGTTCCCAAGGTCGGGCGCATGCGCTCAACCTCAAGGATTCGGGCGCTACCAATGTCGCCGTGGCGCTGCGCGAAGGCTCGGCAACTGCCAAGAAGGCCGAAGCCGACGGCTTCAAGGTGATGAGCGTCGCCGATGCCGCCGCATGGGCCGACCTGATGATGATGGCGACCCCGGACGAACTGCAGGCAGACATCTACAAAGACCACATCGAAGCCAACATCCGCGATGGCGCGGCGATTGCCTTCGCTCACGGTCTCAACGTCCATTTCGGCCTGATCGAACCCAAGTCCACTGTCGACGTGGTGATGATTGCGCCCAAGGGCCCCGGCCACACCGTGCGCGGCGAATACCAGAAGGGCGGCGGCGTGCCGTGCCTGATCGCCATTCATCATGATGCATCGGGCAACGCCCATGATCTGGCTCTTTCCTACGCCTGCGGCGTTGGCGGCGGCCGTTCCGGCATCATCGAAACCAACTTCCGCGAAGAGTGCGAAACCGACCTGTTCGGCGAGCAGGTGGTTTTGTGCGGCGGTCTGGTCGAACTGATCCGCGCCGGTTTCGAAACCCTGGTCGAAGCCGGTTACGCACCGGAAATGGCCTATTTCGAGTGTCTCCACGAGGTCAAGCTGATCGTCGACCTGATCTATGAAGGCGGCATCGCCAACATGAACTACTCGATCTCCAACACGGCCGAATGGGGCGAATATGTTTCCGGCCCGCGCATCATCACCGCCGAGACCAAGGCCGAAATGAAGCGCGTTCTCACCGACATCCAGACCGGCAAGTTCACCTCCGACTGGATGCAGGAATACAAGGCCGGCGGATCGCGCTTCAAGGCCATCCGCCGCATGAACGACCGTCACCAGATCGAGGAAGTCGGCGAAAAGCTGCGCGGCATGATGCCATGGATCAAGGGCAACGCCCTGGTCGACAAGGCCAAGAACTGATCCTTTTCGCATAAATTTGAAACGACAAGGCCGGGGCGCAATCCCCGGCCTTTTGTCATCTCCGCCTGGTGGTCCACCCAGTGGTCAGCTCGATGGTTTGTGGCGTGACCGCCGTACTCACTGGTAAAATTATCGAACAATAATTGGCTGAAGACCGGAACCAATTCCCTCGCCAGACATTCTATCTCCGTAATCAACAACCAGAGGCTCACGCCTTGCTTGAGGAGATAAAAATGAAAAAGATTCTTGCTGCTACCGCCATGACACTGTTCTTTGCCGCCGGTGCAATGGCTCAGACAAACGCCAACAACACCCGCACTGAACTTGACGCCTACGCCGACGGCGACACCGCTGTGTGGGACATGATGATGGATGAAAAGGGCATGGACCGCGACGATGCGGACTTCCAGGCTCGCTGGGATGGTGCCACGCCGGAACAGCAGGCAGCGCTCAAGGATGCCTGCACCAAGGCCCAGGAAGCCAAGGTAGAATTCTCTGACATGGTCGCCAGCCGTTGCAAGACCGCTTCCGGCAACTAACATCTGCCTGTGACGATCCAATCGTGCCAGCCGGCGCTTAGCGTCGGCTGGCTTTTTGTGTCCGGTGTGTGCCGAAGCGGGATAATGCGCTCCGCGATAAAACCCGGCCATGGCCGGGCAGGTTCCATTCTCAGCGCGCCATCCGTTAACAGAAACAATTTGAAACAAATCACCATGCTCATGACAACCCGGATTTAGAGCTTCCCGGCATAGTCTGCGAACAGGAATTTTCAGACGAACGCAATTTGGGAATATGCCATGAGCACCGGGGTCAGCCAAAAGCAGGATCGTCTGCACTACTGGGATTTTTCCCGGGCGCTCTATCTGGTGCTTGGCATCCCGTTTCATGCCGCCGTGATCTATTCGCTGACCCATGAATGGTCGGTGAGTTCTCCCGACAAGAGCCAGGTGCTCACCTGGTTAGCCGATTTCCTCCACACTTTCCGCATGCCCGGGTTCTTCATTCTGGCCGGCATGTTCTCGATCATGCTGCTTGAGCGGCAAGGCGCGCGCGCGTGGCTCGCAAGTCGTCTGGTCCGCCTCGGCCTGCCGCTGCTGTGTGCAACACTGCTGATCCTGCCGTTCCAGATCGTGGTGCAATCGGTGGCGCTCACCCTCACCGGCGCGTTGCCAGTGCCCGAACTTCAGGCGCACATCGTCGCCCAGCTCACCCATTTCGGCGAGCCCTGGATCTCGCATCTGTGGTTCCTGTGGGCGCTGATCGCCTATTGCGTGGCGCTGGCGGGGCTGCAGGGCCTCATCGGCGGGGCGAAGTTGCGCCAACGTGTCAACGGACTGGTCGGATGGGTCGGCGACAACCGTATCCTGTCACTCTCGGCTTTTGCCGCGATCTGCCAGTTGGCCGCCCAGGCCCAGACGGCGATCACCGCAGCCAGTCCCTATTACGGCAACGCCGTCATCAATTATAATCTTTACGCACCCTATTTCGGTTTCGGCGTGGTGTTGTTCTACAGCCGGACGGTGCACGATCTACTGCTCCGGCCCGGCGTCGCCACTCTTGCCGCGGGTGTCGCCCTGGTGACATTTTCGCAGATCTCCTATGCCGGCCTCTTCACCCACACGCTTGCGGTGATGGCGGGGATATTCGGTGCGCTGATGATCGTCGGTTTCATCTCCGGTCTGGCGCGGCGTCATTTCAGGCAGCCCGACGGCCGTATCCGCAGACTGGTCGATGCCTCTTTCACCATCTACCTGTTTCACCATCCGGTGATCTATGTGCTGGCGACCTTGTTCCTGATGATCAACCTGCCACCGGTTGTCGAGTTCGCCATCATCGCTCCCGCGGCGGGTGTGATTGCCTATGGCATCCATCTGCTCTTCATGCGCAGCCGCATCGCCATGCTGATGTTCAATGGCGTGATGCCAAAACCGGTCCGCACCGTGCCAGCCGCCGCTTCTGGCGGCTCCCCGGTGGGCCTTATCCGCTGAAAGGGTAGGGGCGAGGCTGGCAAGCCTCACCCCGCACTCATGCCCGCCACCATCGCCGCCAGCGCCACGATGTGGATCAGCATGATCGCCTTGTCGTTCCACAGCACACCGACCGCGAACCAGCCGAAAACGCCGACGACGAACAGATAGAGGTTCCAAGGCGTCCAGCCGAAACCGGTCGCCGTGTAGCCCAGAATCTGAACGATCGACGCCGCCCATTTGACCGCAAAGGCGATCCGGTCGCTGGAAACATGTGAAACAACTGCAGTCGTCATGGTTGTGTGTCCTTATACCGAGCGGGTGAGGCCACCGTCGATGCGCAGGTTCTGGCCGGTGATGTAGGCCGCATCGTCGGACGCCAGATAGGAAATCAGCGACGAGACTTCGCGGGCATGGCCATAGCGGCCCATCGGGATCCGCGCCTTGCGGTCTTCGGTTTCAGGCAGCGAATCGATAAAACCCGGCAGCACATTGTTCATGCGGATGTTCTTGGCCGCATAGCGGTCGGTGAAAAGCTTGGTAAAGCTCGCCAGGCCTGCGCGGAACACACCCGAGGTGGGAAACAGTGGATCTGGTTCGAACGCGGCAAAGGTCGAAATGTTGAGGATCGTGCCGCCGCCTTGGGCTTCCATGTGCGGCGTGACCAGCCGGGTCGGACGGATCACGTTCATCAGGTAGACATCCATGCCCTTGTGCCAGTCGTCATCGCTGATGCTCAGAATGTCGCCCTTCGGTCCGTGACCGGCGGAATTGACCAGCACATCGACCCGGCCCCAGGCCTTGACCGCCTTGTCGACAAAACCCGCAAGCGCCTCCGCATCGAGATTGGAGCCGGTATGGCCGATGCCGCCCAGTTCCTCGGCCAGCGCCTCTCCCTTGCCCGACGAGGACAGGATGGCCACCTTGAAACCGTCAGCCGCGAGCCTGCGTGCCGCGTCCGCGCCCATGCCGCTGCCGCCGGCGGTGATCAATGCAACCTTGTGTTCGCTCATGATGTCTCTCCTTGAAAACCTGTCCTTGTGGTACCGGGCGGACGAGTGATTGACCAATCATGTTTTCTCGCCCAGACTGTAGAAAATCTACTGTCATACGGAGCGCGCCATGCGTCTGCCCAATCTCAATGGCGTGCGTGCCTTCGAATGCGCCGCGCGTCATCTCAATTTCCGCCTTGCCGCTGAGGAGCTGAACCTGACCCAGGGCGCTGTTGCCCAGCAGGTGCGCAAGCTCGAAACCTCGCTTGGCCAGAAACTGTTCGTCCGCAAACCCCGCGGGCTGGAACTGACCGAAAAGGGCGCGGCCTATTTTACCGAGATCCATGCGAGCCTTACCCGCATTGATCAGGCCACCGCCCGGCTGGCGCCTCAAAGCCGCAGCGTCGTGCTCTCCGTGCCGCCGTCATTTGCCTCAATGTGGCTGATGCCGCGGCTCATCGATTTTGAAGCCCGCTATCCAGAGGTCGACCTGCAGGTGCTGGCGTCCGAAAAGCTGGCGGATTTCGGCGCGGACGGCGTTGACCTTGTGGTGCGTCAGGCGGATCCGCCCTTTACTGCGGACCTAAGATCGGTGCTGCTTGCGCCGCTCGATCTGGTCGCCGTCGCCAGCCCTGCCTATCTTGAAACCGCGCCGCCAACCGATGAACTGGAGCGGTTCCGGGCGCACCGGCTGCTCGAGGATGGCCACCGCCACTGGCTTCGCCTGCTCGGCAGCGACGAAATCAAAGGACCCGCGGCCCGCGTCTCCCGCTTCAACCAGACAGCGCTGGCCATCGGAGCGGCCCGCGCCGGCCGCGGTGTGGCAATCGCGGCGGAAACCCTGGTCAAGCCGGATATCGAGGCAGGCGATCTCAAGGTTGTCTGGCGCGACGAGACCAAATCGGCGACCGGCTTTTACGCCGTGGGATTGGCGCGCACACACCGCTTAGCCCGGAACCGCGATCAACTGGCGGGCTGGCTCTGCGAACAATTCGGAACCGTTTGGAGTTAGGGATAGCTAACCGCCCCGAACCACCCGTCCCAGCCGCTTGATGCCTTCCTCGATCATCGCCTCGCTTGCACACGAGAATGACAGTCTGAGCGTGTTGGCGCCGGAGCCATCGGCGAAAAACGCCTTGCCGGGCACGAAGGCGACGCGTTCGGTTTTCAGGCTTTCGGCCAACAGCGCCGCGCCGTCAAACCCCTCGGGCAGGGTGACCCAGACGAACATGCCGCCATCGGGTTTGGTCCAGCTTACGCCTTCGGGCATGTAGCTGCCAAGCGCTGCCAGCATTGCGTCACGGCGCTTGTGGTAGGTGGCCTTGATCTTCGCCACCTGGGCCTCGAAGCCGTTTGACGCAACGGTGTGGATCGCCATCTGGTTGAGCGTCGCCGAATGCAGATCGGCGGCCTGCTTGATCAGCACCAGTTTGGAAATCACCGGTTTCGCCGCGCAGACCCAGCCGACGCGCAAGCCCGGCGCCAGCGTCTTGGAGAAGCTGCCGCAATAGATGGTGCGGGTGTTCTCGATTGAGCCGTTGCGGGCAATGTCGAGCGCCAGCAGCGGAGGGACCTCGTCCCCGTCGTAGCGCAGCGACTGGTAGGCCGCGTCCTCGATCACCGCGATGTCGAGTTCGCTGGCAAGATCGAGAATGTTCTGCCGTGCCGAGGCGGCCAGCGTCTCGCCGGTCGGGTTGGCGAAATCGGCCGAGGCATAGGCGAATTTCACCTTTCCGCCCCCGGGGCCCTTTGCCGTTGCGGTCTCGCGAAAATCATCCGCCGAGCGGTTGCCGAGTGGGGTGAGGCGGTCGTAATTGGGCTCATAGGCGTTGAATGCCTGCAGCGCGCCGAGATAGGTCGGCCAGCCGACCAGCGCGGTGTCCCCCTTCGACAAAAACAGTTTGCCGAGATAATCCAGCGCCTGCTGCGAGCCCGAGGTGATCATGATGTTGTCGGCGCTGCACTCGACCCCGAGCGAGGCCATGCGGCTGACCAGCCAGTCGCGCAACGGCCTGTAGCCTTCGCTGACCGAGTATTGCAGCGCAGCGCCCCGGCTCGCGCCGCTCAGCGCCGCCGTCAGCGCCGCGCCAAAAGCTTCGGCCGGAAACAGCGCCGGGTCGGGAATGCCGCCGGCAAACGAGATCACGTCCGGCTGGTCAAGCAGCTTCAGCAGTTCGCGGATTTCCGACGCCTTCATCCGCTCCGCCCGGGTGGCGAAAAGCGCCGGCCAGTCGAGGCCGTGGGCTGCCGATATGCCGCCGGCGGTCGCCGAATCCTGTTGCATCTGCGTGGACATGCTTTCCTCCCGGCGAGCGTCGCGACATTTGGTCGAACGCAGTATGGCGTCGTGGCGATCCAGGTTGATACAGGGTCGTTTGGCCCGGTTGGGCCCGTTTGCGCGCAACAAACCTGCGTCAGTGGAGATCAGGAAGCAAGATTGATCACGAACCTGATTTTGTGTCAACAATACTGACCTATTATTTGCGCCATCCCGGATGAGCGCGATCCGTCGTCGCATCGCTCATGTTGCGATTTTGTGATGTGTTTCGAAAACCGTTTCCGGCTGTGCCGTTCCCTCATTGGAACGGGCGTGCTCACAATAGGTCGGAATGCCCGCAGGGATGATGGTGTCGGATCGCGCAACGTTCAGGAAGATGTGCTTTGACGAAGCCGGATCGACCGAAAACCAGCACGGCTCGTCAAATGTTCCGGCATAGATGCCGATTGCGCCGGCAAATCGCTCGAAGCTCAGCCAGAGCTTGGTGCCGCAGTCACTGCAAAAATGGACATGCACGGTTTTCCCCGATCCCCCGGAGACCTGATCGAAAATCTTGGGCGATCCCGCAAGAAGGCTGAAGTCATCAATGCCGAAGATCGGCTCGACCATGTAAGCCGAGCCGGTTGCCCTCTGGCAGAACCGGCAATGACAGATGGTCACATGAGTTGGCGCGGCCAGGGTTGCGTAGCGAATGCGGCCACAAAGGCACCCTCCTTCATTTCTCGTCATCGACGGTTCTCCTGCACGGATGCAATCTGCAACAAAAATGTATCACACGTACACTTGCGGACCAACGCCGAAGTCGAAGCCATGGCAACAGGCAGTTTCGGGCGCGGACAGGCCATTCCTTCTTGACTGCAGCCTGTCGGTTGCGGCGGGCGGAGTGGTCTTTTCCGGCCGATGAGGTAGAGCACAGGCCATGATGGACTCAAGTGCCATCACTGTGGCGCGGCTGCAAAGGATAGCGGCGGGTCAGATACAAGATGCGGCAAATTGCACCGGAGATTTTCCAGCAAATATGAACGCGCTGCCTTGTTCTTGACCTTTGTGATGTCTAAGTGACGAATACAAAACCGCAACAAGCGGATACCAGAGGGAAACTCCCGGGGACTTTTTATGAGCGCATCCGCGCCAGGCGCGACTTTTATTGTCTTGATGTTGCCATTTCTGGCAGCACTGATAGCCCCATGGCTGACCCGTCGTCTTGGTCACAATGCCGCCTGGCTGCTGGCCTTGGCACCGGTTGCGATTTTCGTCCATTTCCTTGGATTTTCGACAGAGATAGCCAATGGCGGCATCGTCACCGGCGGCTTCAAATGGGTGCCGTCCTTCAATGTCAGTTTCTCCTGGCTGATTGATGGCCTGTCGCTGACATTTGTGCTGCTGATTTCGGGCATCGGCGCGCTGATCATGCTCTATTCCGGCGGCTATCTCAAAGGCCATGACCAACTGGGCCGGTTCTTCTCTTTCATGCTGTTGTTCATGGGGTCGATGCTCGGCGTCGTTATCTCCGACAGTTTCCTGATGCTGTTTGTCTATTGGGAACTGACCTCGATCACCTCGTTCCTGCTGATCGGCTTCGACCATACCCGCGAAGCTTCGCGCCGCGCCGCGTTCCAGGCGCTGGTGGTGACAGGCGGCGGCGGCCTGGCATTGCTCGCCGGTCTTCTGGTGATCTGGAACATCACTGGCGTCAGCCAGATTTCGTTGCTGCTGATTCTCGGCGATGAGTTGCGCAACAGCCCGTTCTATCTCATGGCGCTGCTGTTGGTGCTTGGCGGGGCGTTTTCCAAATCAGCCCAGTTCCCGCTGCATTTCTGGTTGCCCAATGCCATGGAGGCGCCGACACCGGTGTCGGCCTACCTGCATTCGGCCACCATGGTCAAAGCCGGCGTCTATCTCTTGATGCGGCTCAATCCCGTGCTCGGTGACACCATCTGGTGGGAAACCATCCTGCCGGTGTTTGGCGGAACCACGCTGATTGTCGGCACGCTGCTCGCCATCCGTCAGACCGATCTCAAGCTGATGCTGGCCTACACCACGGTGTCTTCGCTCGGCCTGCTGGTGATGCTCACCGGCTTCGGCTCCGAGTATGCCATTGCCGCAGCCGTGCTCTATCTGGTGGCACACTCGCTGTTTAAGGGTGCACTGTTCATGGTCGCCGGACTGATCGATCATGAGGCCGGAACCCGCGATGTGACCAGGCTTGGCGGCTTGCGCAAGGCGATGCCGATCACCTTTATTGCCGCCATGGCCGCCGCCATCTCGATGGCCGGCCTGCCGCCGCTCATCGGCTTCCTCGCCAAGGAGGAAATCTATGCGGCGCTGTGGGCGATGGATTCCTGGTCGCTGGCCTTTGTCGCCATTGCCGTCATCGGCAACGGGCTGATGTTCGTCATCGGGTTCGCGGTCGCCATCAAGCCGTTCTTCGGCCCGACCGTTAAAACCCCGAAGGCTGCCCATGAAGGGCCGGTTCTGTTGTGGCTCGGGCCGCTGACGCTGGGTGTGACGGCGCTTGTCGCGGGGCTGTGGTCGCCGCTCACTCATCGCTTCATTTCCTCGCCGATGGCCAGCGCCGTGGCGGGGGAGGCGGAGACCGTGTCGATCTCGCTGATTCCGCATTTCGGTCCGCCACTGATGCTGTCGCTGCTCACCATTGCGTTCGGCATGATCGTCTACCGCCTGCTGGATCGCGCTCGCGCGGCGATGACCTCGCTTCTCGCGGCCATCGGCTGGGGCCCGGATCGCGGCTTTGACCAGCTGATTTTCAGCCTTGTCCGGCTTTCGGTTTCGGTCACCCGTTTTGTCCAGCCGGGACGGCTTGATATCTACATGACCGTGACATTCCTGATGATCGCGCTGGCGCTTCTCGGACCGATGGCCTGGTATGGCGAATGGCCGGCCATGCCGGTCTGGCCCGCCGGCGTGCAGCTTCACGAACTGGTGGTCATTGCCCTGGTGCCGATCGGTCTTTTCGCGATCATCTATGCGCGCGACCGGCTCACCGCAATCGTCTCGCTGGGTATCCAGGGCTTTGCGGTGGCGTTGATCTTCCTGCTGTTTGGCGCACCTGATCTGTCGTTTACCCAGTTTATGGTCGAAACCCTCGCCGTGGTCATTCTCGCCCTTATCATGACAAGGCTGAGACTGACCGCATCCGATCATCGCCCGACCGGACAGAAGCTTTTCGACATGACCGTGTCGCTGGCCTGCGGCGGCGGCTTCATGCTGTATCTGCTGTCGGTCACGCAGCAGCCGTTCAACGCGGCGCTGAGCGACTTCTTCTCGGCCTACTCGAAAATCGTCGCCCACGGCACCAATGTGGTCAACGTCATCATTGTCGATTTCCGCGGCACGGATACGCTTGGCGAAATCGCGGTGGTGATGGTCACCGGCCTTGCCATCCTGTCCCTGATCCGCATCAGGGTTCCGCGCTTTACGGGTGCGGTTGCTGACAATGATCCGGACCGCAATGACGTTGCCGGTCAGGGCATCGGGCAGAGCAGGGAGGCCAAATAACATGCGTACAGTGATTTTCCGCTCCATTGCGCCGTTTCTGACCAGCCTGATGGTGCTGTTTTCCATTTTCGTGCTGCTGCGCGGCCACAATGAACCCGGCGGCGGCTTCATTGGCGGCCTGATCGCGGCTTCGGCGCTGGCGATCTATGGTATTGCCTGCGGTGTCGCGCCGGTGCGCCGGGCAATCTATTTTCATCCGATGGCGATTGCCGCCTTCGGCTTGTTTATGTCGGCTGGCGCGGGCGTCCTGTCGGTCTTCGCTGGCGTTCCCTACATGTCGGGTCTGTGGATCTATCCGCACCTGTTCGGGGTCGAGCTGGCCCTGTCGAGCGTACTGGTGTTTGACGTCGGGGTCTATCTGGTTGTCGTCGGCGCCATCAGTTCGATCGCGCTGGCGCTCGAGGAAAGGGATCGCGACTGATGGAAGCCATTTTCGCTGTTCTGGTGGGTATGCTGTTCACCGTCGCCATCTATCTGTTTCTGTCCAAGCACATCATCCGTATCCTGATGGGGGCGGCCATTCTTGGCAACGCCGTCAATCTGCTGATCTTCACCGCTGGTCGGGTGACGCGTGAAATCCCGCCCATCATCGGTGACGGGGCCAATACCTTGACCCCGGCTGCGGCAAACCCGCTGCCGCAGGCCCTGATCCTGACCGCCATTGTGATCTCGTTTTCGTTTTTCGCGTTTCTGCTGGTGCTGGGCTTTCGCGCTTATCAGGAGCTGGAGACAGACAATTCCGACGAGATGCGTGTAGCCGAACCGGTGGGCGAAGCTTCGCCACCGGCCGGTTACTGAGGGGAGGCCGGAGATGGCTGTCAACAGTGAAGGCCTGCGCGACTTTTCCGCCGTTTATGTGGTGCAGCCGGTTTCCTCAGCCGATTGGCTGGTCATCGCCCCCGTCATCTGGTGCATCCTGATTGGCGCGGTTCTGCTGATGCTGCGCAAGCGCACAGATCTGCAGCCGCTGATCGCCATTCCGGCGCTGGCTGTGCTCGTGCTGATGACGCTTGGGCTTGTGTGGCACGTGATCGGCAAAGGCACGGTCAGCATGACCATGGGACGCTGGCTGCCGCCGTTCGGGATTTCCTTCACGGTGGACCTGCTGGGGGCGTTTTTCGCCGCCACTTCGTCGATGGTGGCTTTTGCCGCGGGCATTTATGGCCGCAGCGATGTCGATGATTCAGGCCGCCGCTACGGCTTCTATCCGTTCCTGATGCTGATCATGGCCGGCATTCTCGGGGCGTTCCTGACCGGCGACATCTTTAATCTCTATGTCTGGTTCGAGGTGCTGCTGATCTCGTCCTTCGGGCTCCTGGTTCTGGGCTCGGAGCGGGCGCAGATCGACGGCGGCACCAAATACGCCTTTCTCAACCTGATCGCCACCACGCTTTTCCTGGTGGCCACGGGCTATCTTTACGGCCTGTTCGGCACGCTCAACATGGCCGACATCGCCGTCAGGGCAGCCGAACTGCGCGGCACCGCGCCGCTGATGACGCTGGTCACGCTCTACCTGCTGGCTTTCGCCATGAAGGCCGCGGCCTTTCCGGTCAATTTCTGGCTGCCTGCCTCCTATCATACCCCCAGGATCGTGGTCTCGGGACTGTTTGGCGGCCTGCTGACCAAGGTTGGCATTTATGCGCTGTTGCGGATTCTCGGCATGCTGTTTCCGTTCGAGCGCGAGGAACTGTCCTTCATCATCGCCATTGCCGCCGTGCTCACCATGGTTCTCGGGGTCATGGGCGCGCTGGCGCAGAACGATATCCGGCGCGCGCTCGGCTTTCTGGTGATTTCCGGGATCGGCGTGATGCTGGCGGGCCTGGCGCTTGGCAGTCCGGCCGGTCTCTCCGGCGCGATCTTCTATGCCGCCCATTCGATGGTGGTGATGACCGCGCTCTATTTCGCCGCAGGGATCGGCGGACGGCTCGGAGGCAGCTTCCAGCTGACACACGCCGGTGGCCTCTACACCAGGAACGCCTTGATTGCCGCCCTGACGCTGCTCTTGTTCCTGTCGGTGGCGGGGTTGCCGCCGTTCTCGGGGTTCTGGCCCAAGATCATGCTGGTCAAGGCTTCGCTCGACATCGGCGCCTGGTGGCTGGCCGGCGCAATCCTGGTCACCGGTTTTCTCACCACCATCACTGTCGGACGGATCTGGGTGCTGGCCTATTGGCGCCCCGCCGCCGAGCCTGACGAGATGACGCTGAGGACGATAGGCGAGATGCCGGCTGAAACAACTCCGGCCAACCCGCTGTCGGTTGGCGCGACGGCAGCGCTGGCCGGGCTGGTGCTGCTCACCGTTGCCGCCGGGGTCTGGCCGGAACCTGTCATGGCGCTCGCGCAGGACGCCGCGCGCGGATTGCTGGATCCGTCCGCCTATGTGCTGTCGGTCTTTCCCGTGGAGGCGTCCCAATGAGCCTGTTTCTGGTCAATGTTCTGCTTGCGCTGACGTGGGCGGCGGTCACCGGATCGTTCACATTTCTCAATTTCGCGTTCGGTTTCGTGTTGGCGGTTTTCGCCCTGTCGCTGATCCGCGAGCAGGTCGGCTCGATCGGTTATTTTTCCCGCGCCCGCCGGGTCATTTCGCTGCTGCTGCTGTTTGTGTACGAACTGGTGTTGTCGGCCTGGAAGGTCGCGGTGGTGGTGTTGTCACCGCGCATGGATCTCAAGCCGGGAATTTTGGCCTACCCGCTCAGGGTCGATCGTGATTTCGAAATCACCATTCTCGCCAACCTGATCACGCTTACCCCGGGCACATTGTCTGTCGATGTGTCGGAGGATCGCCGCACCCTCTATGTCCACGCCCTCGATGCCTCTGATCCCGACGCCACAAGGCGCGATATCGCCGAAGGTTTCGAGCGCAAGATCATGGAGGCGTTCCGATGATCAGCGTGGCGACCATCTTCGTTTCCGCAGTCAATCTGGCGCTGGGCATTCTGTGCCTGTCGTTTCTGATCACCATCTATCGCATCGTCAAGGGGCCGACACTGCCTGACCGGATTCTGGGGCTCGACATGCTGGTGGCGATCGCCATCGGCTTCATCGCGGTGATCGGCATCAAGACCGGATACACGCTCTATGTCGATGTCGCCATCGCGCTGGGGCTGGTCGGCTTCCTCGCCACGGTCGCATTCGCCCGTTTCGTGCTGTCTCGCGGCAAGACCGAGGACGATATCCTGGCCGAAGCGCGGCAGGCGGCCTCCATCGCGCGTCGCGAAGCCAAGGCCAGGTCAAAGGCTGCGACGCCGGACGGCAAGCCTGATGTTGTCGTGCATCCGGGCGCCGGCCAAACCGCGAAGGAGCCGCGCCAATGATTGAAATCGCCACATTGATTTCCGCCGCACTGCTGCTGGTCGGAGCAGCGTTCACGCTGGTGGCCTCGATCGGGTTGCTGCGCCTGCCCGACCTTTACACGCGTATGCATGCCGCCTCGAAGGCCGGGACAATGGGATCTTGCCTGATCCTGATTGCCCTGGCCATTCATGCTTCCGATTTCGGCACCGTCTCGCGGGCGCTGGCCGGCGTGGTCTTCTTCCTGCTGACAGCGCCGGTTTCATCGCATCTTCTGGCCAAGGCAGCCTATGCGGTCGGCTACGGATTGCACTCGTCCTCGGTGAGAGATGAAATGGCTCCGAAAGATGAACAATAGTGTTATGTCGAACCAATTGTATCTAAATTACAACTTAAGAATTCATGCGCGGCAGGCTTGCGCGTCTAAATTATAATTCGGTAATATGTTTTGATTAGTCTTGTTAAGACACCGGTCATGCTATGAGATTTAGTACTTGTTTGAACTTGAAATTCAGGTAAGTCAATTCTCGCGGACTGCCAAGAGGATCATGCGTTTTTTGTAACCATCTCTATTCCGTTCACAAGGCAGCCTGTTCGAGTAAAAAGTTAGGACCACACTATGACAGAAGCAAACAAGGACAATGGCGCCGATCTCTTGATCGAATTGACCGCTGAAATTGTCGCAGCCTATGTGAGCAACAACTCTGTTGCCGCAAATGATCTTCCAAATGTGATTTCCCAGGTGCACGCAGCTCTTGGTGGGGCGACAATGCCCGTGGAAGAAGTTGTCGAGAAGCCGAAGCCGGCGGTATCTGTGCGTCGTTCGATTCAGAATGACTATCTGATCTGTCTGGAAGATGGCCAGAAGTTCAAGTCTCTCAAGCGCCACCTGATGACCCACTACGGTCTGACGCCTGAGCAGTACCGTGAAAAATGGGAACTTCCGGCTGATTATCCGATGGTTGCTCCGGCCTATGCCGAGGCGCGATCGCGTCTTGCCAAGGAAATGGGCCTGGGTCAGAAGCGCAAGCGCAGCAAGTAATCTTGCCGCCGGAAGCTCCGGTGATCGCACGCGGTTTGGACGTCAACTCACGATCCGCGTGATATTCCCGAAGCCGGCGCAAGCAGTGTGGAGAGTTCTAACTCCTCCGCAAGTTTTCAAAAACCGTGGCTCCGGCCACGGTTTTTGATTCCGGCGCTGTCGTCGGCTGAATTCGCATCTCGCTGGTGCGCTGCGGACCATTTTGCCGCTCCAGTTGGCCTGCCGATGCCCGGTGCGCATCAATATGGTTGGACAGCGGCGCCAGATATGAGGAAAAAATTCCTTGAAAATCAGCTGCATTTGAACAAAAACACTGATAAAACAACGATAGGATGCAACCGGTGGCTGGCTGCACGTCCTCACTGTCTGCATATCATGTAAGAAAATATTCCTATCAAAGGAGGTTTTCATCATGGCAGATCGAGACGGACAAATTGACAGGCCCGACCAGTCCAACACCCATCGAGACCGGCTTTGGCCGCCTTGCAGGGGCAGCAGCAGCAACTTGGGCCCTCGCACCGGAGTCCTGAACGAAAGCGTTCTGGCTTTCGTCGCCATTGCCGATCTGACGGTGCTGCGGGAGCCGCCGGCGTCTGTCCGCCGGTCAGGACCAGCGACGCGCCACGCACGCATGCCGGGCCGTGTCGGCATGGCGGCAAGCCGCGACAATCCGGTTGATATCTTGCGGTGTCGCATTGTTTGGCGACTGGTGGCGGAATTGTTCGCTATGGCCTGCGAGGCAGATCTGCCCGAGGGCGCGGCGCGGCGAAGGCCCCGCTGTCATGTCCGCCAGATCGCCATCTATCTCTCCCATGTCGTGCTTTCGGTGCCCTACAGGACCGTTGCCACAGCCTTTGGCCGTGACCGCACCACCATCGTGCACGCCTGCGCCGTGGTTGAGGATCGCCGCGATGACACCGGTTACGATCGCTTTGTCGAGCGGTGCGAGCGCTGCATTGAGGCCGTCTTCGCGCCGTTGGGGTGTGATCATGCGGAACCCTGACGCGCGGCAGGCGCGCAAGGCGATGGCGGCCCTCCTGGGTTTCGTGGCGAGACGGCCCGCGACCGGCCCATTGCCCTCTGACCGGAATGCCCGGATTGGTCTTGAGCGAGACGACGGCGGCCGCCGGTTGGTGGATGCAAGCCTGCTGATGGCTGCTCTCTCACAAGGTCTGCTGGTGGGCGTATTGTCGCAGGACCGAGCGGAGGGGAGGGCCAAGGGAGAGGCGCTGCAGTCCTATTCGCCGACGCCCGAAGGCCGGGCAGCGCTCAGGCGCTGGCTTTGCGATCCCGACAGCGCTTTTCAGGACCAGCACCGGAGCCTGGTTTCGAGGTCCGACCCGAAGCATGGCCGGGTCACCGTCAATGCCTGCGAATCGCCGCTTGCGGCGCTGGCACGGATCAAGGCCAAGGATGGATCGCTGTTTCTCGATCCATCCCATGTCGACGCCGGCGAGCGGTTGCGTTCCGATTTTACCCGGGGACAGATGCAGCCATCGCTCGCCCAGCGTTGGGAACCGGTCGGCAACGGACGCCAGTCCGGCGCGCCGGGCGGCGCCGCGGAGATGTCCGAGGCGGCTTTGTCAGCGCGGCTCAGGGTGGAGCGCGCGTTGACGGATGTCGGACCGGAACTCTCCGGTGTGCTCCTCGACGTGTGCTGCTTTCTCAAGGGATTGACCGAAGTCGAGCGCGAGAGAGGATGGCCGGCCCGTTCTGCCAAGCTGATGCTGCGCACCGCGCTGGCGTCTCTTGCCCGGCATTACAGCGCGCCCCGGGGCAAAGGCCTCAGGCGGCCGCTCGCGCCGCCGCCGCATGCGCCTTGATGCGCATCACCATCGAGCGCAGGCCGTTGGCGCGTTGTGGCGACAGGTGCTCGCCCAGTCCCAGCCGCGTCAACAGTGCCGCCTCGTCGAGATTTTCGACCGCTGAAGCCTTTTCTCCCGAGGTTGCCGCCAGCACGATGGCCACTAGCCCGCGCACGATGTGGGCGTCGGAATCGCCGCGGAAGATCATCACCGGATCGCCGGGATCGCCTGCTTCGGTCTCGGCCACGAGCCAGACCTGGCTGGCGCAGCCCCTGACCTTGTTGGCGTCGGTGTGCTCGGTCTCGGGCATTTCGGGAAGCGCCTTGCCGATCTCGATGAGATAGCGGTAGCGGTCTTCCCAGTCGTCCATATATTCGAAATCGTCGAGAATGGTTTGCAAACTGGTCATGTCGGGGTCCTGTGACTGATCAGTCATATAGGCGAAATCGGTCGAGAGTGCACCCCGTGGCAGGGCAATTCCGCAGTGTTCAGGCAAACAAATGCTTCACATCGTTGTGGGCGACTTGCCGCTGCCCGGAAAAGAAACTGCCACCGGGAGGAGGGGCTGTTGCCGGTACCCGGGAAAGAAAAAGCGCCACCGGGAGGAAGGGCTGTTGCCGGTGCCCGGAAAAGAAAAAGCGCCACCGGGAGGAAGGGCTGTTCCCGGTGGCGGCGCATCAGATGCGGCTTGAGGTGGCAGTCTTGTGCATCATGGCTTCGGCAGTGGATCCTTCTGGTCTTGGCACCCGTGAAGCGACGTTGGGGGTGCAAGCGGGGAGGAACCGGCCCCTAGTTGGTCTGAGGCAGGGAACCCGTCACCAAATCGGTTTCATCGTTGGCGAATTTGGAGTCGAGGAACTGATAGGCGATGCGTGCACCTTCCTTGGCGCGGGTGCCCAGGGCTGCGAAGGTCTCGCTGCCGGTTTCGCAGATATCGGGTTTGCGCACGCAAATCTGCTTGATGTCCTCAAAGGCCTCGACGGCGGCTGCGACGCTCTGTCCCACCTCCAGCGGCGGCGCGGTCTCCAGCGCCTCCCGCGATCCGGTGTCCAGAAACGGCAAGGCGATCAACACCAGCGAGAACCAGAAACTTCCCTTGATTAAAAACCACATGAATGAGCCCTTCCTGTTGTCCGCCAGCTTTGGACGGAGATGCCCGGGTTGTCCCGGACTTGGCGAGGATCATGAAACAAAAACTTCAAGGCCAATTTGAAGTGGAGGCGGCATTTTGAGCCAAATTTGCCGAAAATTTTAACAATCGCGCCGAATCCGCCGCTCGCCTGCTGCAAGGCTGCTTTGGCGGAAGGCTCCGGGCCTGGCACCGCTGTGGCAGAACCTGGATGGAACTGGAATTTCCGCACAACAGCTCCCACAGCCAGGAGTCGCATTGGCGCGAAAGCCCTCGTTAACCATGTTTCCCGAAGCCGGCATTTCATCTCCGCGGTCGGTTGAAATCAGCCGGTTTTGAACTCTCTGCCGCGTCCGGCTTATTCTTTCCTTAAGTTGGCGCTGGCACAGTCGGATCAACAACAAACGACTGCGGCGTGTATGGAATCGGCAGTGACGGAATTGGATGATCTTATCGACAGAGTGAAGCTCGCTGGACGGCAAACAGCCGAATCCTGGCTGCGAACGCCCGCGTATGACACCCTGCAGACGCAGGACGGCAACGAGGCACGAGTTCGCGCCATGACGGCCTGTCTTTCCAGTGCGATTCTCACCCCTGTCATTGCGGTTCCGGCTTTGCTGACCGCGTTTACCTGGCCGCAAGCCATCGCCGGCGCCCTGACCGCTGCCGCCATGCCGATCGCCATTGCCGGCGTGCTTGCTTCCACCGGATCGCCGCGTATCGCAGGACGCCTCGCAATTGGTGCGGCGGCGCTTGCGCTGGGCGCGCTGGCAGTGTTGAGCGGTGGCCTTGCCTCGCCCTTCCTGCCGCTGCTGGCGCTGATTCCACTGGAAGCGGCGATCCAGTCGAAACGGCCGTCCGGGCTTGGGCTGGGGACCATCGCCGCGGTTCTGGCCCTGCTCGGTGTCGCGATGGCCGGCAGCGCCTCGATTGCCGGACCGGCGCCTGAAGGCGCATTCCTCGCCACCGGTCTGTCGTTCGGCCTTTATGCCCTGGTGCGCGGCCTGGCGATGTGCCTTCAAAGCGCGCCGGAGCCGCAACAACTGGCGGCAGTACCGGATGCGCCAGGCATCGTGACGGACCTCGATATTCTTGACGGCCTGCCGGGGCTTCTCACCCGCCACACCGTGCGCGGCGAGGTGATCCATATTACCGGCGCCGACCGGTCCGACTTCGCCCGGCGTGTCGGTGATCTGTCGGGCAAGGGCTTCGTCAATCGCATCCATGTCGCCGATCGGATCGCCTTCCTCGACGCGTTCGACCGGCTGCGCCTTGGTGACAGGCGCCAGCAGGTTGAAATTCGTTTCGAAAGCATCGGCGCAAGCGCGCAATTCGTCCATGCCGCCGTTTCGTTGTCGGCCGAACACGGACCGGATGGCGCGATCACCGGTGTTCTGGCACAGACCCGCGATATTTCCGCCGAGGTTGCCGATCGTCTCAGCGCCGACGCGGTTGTCGAGGAAGCCGAAACCGCCAACGCCGCCAAGACCCGCTTTCTGGCTGCTGTCAGCCATGAACTGCGCACGCCGCTCAACGCCATCATCGGCTTCTCGGACATTCTGGCGCGCGAGTATTTCGGCGCATTCAGCAACGAGCGGCAGCGTGAATATGTCGGTCTGATCCACCATTCCGGCGAGCACCTGCTGTCGCTGGTCAACACCATGCTTGACATGTCCAAGATCGAGTCAGGCCGCTACGAGGTCTTTGTCGAGCCGTTCGCGGTCGGCGAGGTGATCGACAGCTGCGACGCCATGCTCAAGCTGCAGGCCTCCAACCGGGGCGTGACGCTGACCCGCCGGCTTGCCCGCGGTGTGGGCGAGATTGTCGCCGACAGGCGCGCGATGCACCAGATCCTGATCAATCTGGTCGGCAACGCCATCAAGTTCACCGAATCCGGCGGCGTCATCAATGTCGATGCGGCCATCGAGGGCGACCGCTTCAGGCTGGTTGTCAGCGACACCGGCATCGGCATTCCCGCCGAAAAGCTCGCCCGCATCGGCGAACCCTTTGTGCAGGCGCAAAACGGCCTTGCCCGCCACTATGAGGGCACCGGCCTCGGCCTGTCGCTGGTCAAGGGTCTGGTCGATCTGCACGGCGGAACATTCTCGATCGCCAGCACCGAGGGCGAGGGCACCGTGGTGACCATCGATCTGCCCGCCGATGGATCGGGCGCCAACTGCGAAACCGGTGAACATGACAGTGTCACGGCGACGGCCTTCCCGCCGGTCTTGCCCAGACCCGCCAGAAAAGAACTGAAAAACAGGAATGAAGACCATGTCGAGACAGCGCGCAGCGCCTGACTTGTTGGAAGATGAAACCCGGTCCGGCAACGGCATTCTGGGGATGCTCGGCCAGATCGTGTCGGCGCACCCGTCGCTTGCCGGCGGGAGTGTTGCCTTCAGCGTGATCTTCGGCTTTGTCGCCGCCAATGCGCTGTGGCACCAGCCGGGCCAGCATCCAGCACCGATCCTCAAGACCCGCGAGCTTTCGGCTGCTGCGGCGCCGGTTACCTCGACCGGACCTGCGACCCAAATCCCGGGCGCCGAAGACGTGCCGGCAAGATCCGTCACCACGTTCCGCATAGAACGCAGCGACGAAACCCCGACCGCCTCGATCCCGGTCCCCTACGAGGCGCCGGTGTCCTCGCCGGCTCCGGTTGCGGCAGCCAGGTCCGCAGCCGATCCGGTGTTGAGCCGGATCCAGGCGATTCTGAGCGACAAGGGACTGTACAGCGGCGAGATCGATGGTCTGATGGGTCCGAAATCGGCTTCCGCGATCCGCACCTGGGAGAAAAACAACGGCTATTCCCAGACCGGGGAGGCGACGCCAGCGCTGCTTGCAATCATGGAGACTGCAGCCGCACCCGTCCGGGCCGCGGAACCGGTGCAGCAGGCGGCCGCTCCGCAGTCGGTCAATCTGGCGCGCCTTGAGGAAATCCCGACGCCCGCGCCGAAACCGCATCTGGAGCCGGTGGTCACCGCCAAGCGCACAGGCGAACCGGTAACCGTGCCCGCCGAAGCCGTGGAAGGGCCGAGCGAACTGGTGCGGCGGATCCAGTCGGGCCTGTCCAACATCGCCTATGCCGATATCTCGGTGGACGGCGTTGCCGGTGCCCAGACCCGCGCGGCGATCGGCGCCTTCGAGAAGCACTACCGGCTTCCCGTCACCGGTCAACCCAACGAGACCGTGCTCAACAAGCTCATCGAGATCGGCGCGCTGTGAGGCTGAAAGCCGGCATCTTCGTCGCGGCCCTGACACGCCGCGTCTTCGCAGATGGCGGCATGGCGGTGGTTGAACGCCACGGCGCGGAAGAAGCCGGCGCGATCTTCATCCGCATCCGCCACCGCGACGGCACAGAAAGCCTGGCCGCACCCGCGCCGCAGACCGTGTTTGACGACGACCATCCCGACGGTCGGCTGTTCGAGATGAGACAATCCCGCGTCGCTGAATCCGAAATTTCCGAAACGCTCGCTCGCGAATTCCGCTTCGATTCCGACATCTGGGTGGTGGAAATCGAAACCGACATCCCGGAGCAATATCTGGATCTGGTCGAGGGATAGGGTGCTGCTCGCCCGCCGGTTCTCGGCCCCCGCTGGATTGCGACAATTTTATCGGTTGCGGTCGGGAGATATTATTCTTTTGCGTGCATCATCGAAGCCTGCAACCTGGGTTTTCGATGATGATAACAAGATTTTCGACACTGGTAATTGTCTGTTCAGCCACAGCCTTCGCCGCGCCCGTGACGATAAAGACCATTGCCTCGCGCGCCCAGGCCGTACGCGGCGATGACGGCGGTGCCTGCGTCATCAAGGGCAACATCAGCGTCAACACTGGCGAGCGCATCTACCATGTACCCGGGCAAAAATACTATCTCCCGACCAGAATATCGCACCGGTTTGGCGAGCGCTGGTTCTGCTCCGAAGCCGACGCCCGCGCGGCGGGCTGGCGAAGAGCCAGACGGTAGAGCCGCCTCCGTCATCGCGACGGCACCGAGAGCCAAGCAAGCCTGATAGCCAGCATCAAAGCCTTTCTTTTCTGTCATGACCTCAATGACGATGTGCGACAGAACCGCGCCTAGCCGGGCGCTGTACGGTCCTTCTGTAGCAACTGTCTCGCCATAATCGGTGCGACGAGCAGCAGGCCGATCACGGTTGCGGTCAGATCGGGCGCAACCAGCAGGATGGCGGCCAGAACCAGCGCGACGCGCTCATACCAGCGAAGCGGTGCGAACAGCCAATTGGATACAGCCGCAGCCAGCGCCCAGATGCCCAGCACCGTGCCGCTGAATGCGAGGGAAAATGCAGTCCAGGTGAAGTTGTCGGTGACCAGCAGCAGTGCCGGTTGAAAAGCAAAGACGAAAGGCACCAGCGCCTTGCCCATACTGAGCCGGAAGGCGGTATTGCCGGCCTTGAAGGCATTGGCATTGGCAATGCCGGCACCGGCATAGGCCGCCAGCGCAACTGGTGGCGTCACATCGGCCAGGACCCCGTAATAGAAGACGAAGAAATGGGCGACCAGCGGCTCAACCCCGAGCAGGCCGAGGATCGGTGCCGCAACGGCGACCATGATGATGTAGTTCGCGGTCGTCGGAATGCCGCAGCCCATCAGAATGCAGACAATGGCCGTCAGGATCAGGGTGAAGAGCAGCGTCAGAGTTGGCACGCCCATCAGCTCGAAAGGCAGGAAAGCCAGAAGGCTGTGGATCGAACCGGCCCAGTCCTGCGCAATGCCTGTGACCATATAGGCGATCTTGAAGCCGACGCCGGTCAGCGTGACAACGCCGATGACGACACCGACCAGGGCAGCGGCCGCTGTGACCGACAGCGACTGCTTGGCACCGAGGATGAAGCCTTCCCATACGCCATGGAATGTGCCGCGCAGACCGTCGATGATGCCGCCTGCACGAACCTGCTGAATGACAAGAACACCGATGCAGGCTGTGATCGACCAGAACGCGGCGGAAAACGGCGTGCGTCCGGATAACAGGATGGCGACCAGAACGATGAGCGGAACAACCGACAGCCAGCCTTCTTTCATGACTTTCCAGGCATTGGGCAGTTCGGCGGCAGACAGGCCGCGCAGGCCAAGCCGCCGGGCTTCCAGATGGACCTGAACCAGCACGCCGAAAAAATGCATGAAAGCGGGAACCAGCGCAGCCGTCAGAATGGTGGTCAGCGGCAGACCCAGATACTCGATCATCAGGAAGGCGACTGCGCCCATGACCGGCGGGGTGATCTGACCGCCGGTGGAGGCTGCGGCTTCCACGGCGGCAGCAAAGTGGCGGGGATAACCGATGCGGATCATGGCGGGGATGGTCAGTGCGCCTGTGGTCACGGTGTTGGCGATCGACGACCCTGAAATCGAGCCCAGAAGCGCCGATGACAGCACCGATACCTTGGCCGGTCCGCCGGCATAGCGGCCAGCCATTGCCGAGGCCACATCAATGAACAACTGGCCAAGCCCGATGCGGGTGGCCATCACCCCGAAAAGCACGAAATGGAACACATAGGTGGCAATAACGCCGAGCGCCGTACCGTAAATGCCTTGAGAGGTCAGATAGAGATGGTTGACGATATTCGACCAGCTGGCGCCCGGATGAACGAAGATGCCGGGCATCGACTTTCCGAAATAGGCATAGGCAATGAACAAAAGCGCGATCACCGGCAGCGGCCAGCCCATGGAGCGGCGCACGGCTTCCAGAAGCACGACGATCAGGATCGTCCCCATGGCGACGTCGATCGGCAGCGGATTGCCGACGCGGAAGGCAAGATCGCTGTAGATCCAGGGCACATAGAGTGCGGCAATTAACCCGGCAATGCCGAGTACCCAGTCGGTCAGCGGCAGTCCGAAAGGTCTCAGCGCACCCGGCTTCATCTCTTTCTTGCCGAACGCGGAAAAGCTCAGGAAGACGACCAGCAGCGTGACACCGAGATGCAGGCCGCGATGCACTGTTGCCTGCGGGATGCCAAAGCCTGCGGTATAAAAATGATAGCACGACAGCAAAAACAGGATCGTTGCCGTGATGATGGTCAAGGGCCAGACCAGAACGCGGAAACGAAGTTCCGGATCGTAGGTTTCCTCGATCGCCTGCAGTTCATCCGCGCTCAGATGACGAATGCCCTCGGCCGGTTCCGGCATTTGCTTATCCACACTCATGGGCCCCACCACATTTTGAGAGCTTTAGAAACTGAGGGCCGCGCAGGTCATGCGCGGCCCCTTTAAGATCGCTGTTGTTCAAGACGCAATAGGTCTTTGCTTTACTTCAGAATCCCGGCTTCCTTGTAAAACTTTTCAGCGCCCGGATGCAGCGGAATGCCGACGCCGTCAAGCGCGGTTTCCTTGGTGATCGACTTGCCCTTGGCGTGACCGGCATCGAGCTGTTTGCGGGTGTTGTCGTTCCACAGCGCCTTGGTGATGCCGTAGATCAGCTCTTCCGGCTGATCGGCGCTGGTGACCCATTGGGCGCCCACGGCCAGGGTCTTCACGTCGTCCGCATTGCCTTCATAGGTGCCGCCCGGAACGGTATCGTTTGCGAAGAAGGTATATTTTTCGCAGATCGACGGTGCTTCGTCGCACGAGATCGGAACCAGCTTGACGTCGTGCTGGCTGGCAAGCTCGGCAATGGCGCCGGCCGGATAGCCGCCAACGAAAAAGAAGGCGTCCATGGCGTCATCACGCATGCGGTCTGCGGCCTGGTCGGGCTTGAGGAATTCGGGCGAAATGTCAGCTTCCGACAGGCCATAGCCTTCCAGGATGACGCGGGCGTCGACGAGAGTGCCGGAGCCCGGCTCGTCCAGCGAAACGCGCTTGCCCTTGAGATCGGCAACGCTGTTGATGCCGGAACCGGCGCTTGCCACCAGGTGGATGCTCTCGGGATAGAGATTGGCGATGGCGCGCAGCTTTTCAACCGCTGGCTTGCCATCCCAGATACCGGTGCCGGTATAGGCCCAGGTCGCAACATCGGACTGGGCGAAACCCGATTCCAGGGTGCCGCCGGCGATGGCGTTGATATTGGCAACCGAGCCGTTGGCCGACAGCGCCGAGGCAACGAGGCCGGGAACGCCGCATGAACCGCCTTCTTCGCAAGGGCGCGAACCGGGCGGGTTTGAAATCGCGTTGGCCAGCAATCCGCCGATCGGATAATAGGTTCCGGCTGTCCCGCCTGTGCCGATGCGGAAGAAGGACATGTCCTGCGCCACGGCGCTTGTCGCCAGGCCGATTGCCAGCGCAGCGCCAGCGATGAATTTGTAGTGTTTCATGATAACTCCCTATCAGGCTCTTGCAATGTTCCGGCAGCTTATGTGCCTTCTCGCACGCGTGCAAGACGCCCGTAGCGAATGGCATCAAAAGGCGGGATTGGACGTTTGGAAGTCGTGATTTTAGGCGCAACATCAATCATCTGGGACCATCTGTTCGATAACGACCGAGCCACTTTCCAGGAAACCGTCACCATGATTCGTAACGAAGGTGCTGTGGCGTTTGCCAACGGCAGGACAAATATCATTCCACTCAAAATCGGGTAAACAGGAGGTGGCTGACACGCCCTGTCGATAGTGACGGCCCATTGCAGGTATCGGCAAACATCGCTGCCGGCTCGCTGAAGAACTCCTTCAGGCCAAGCGTTTGATCCTGGCCTCGATGCGCTGTTCGAAATCGGCCAGTGCCATCGGCTTGCCATAAAAATAGCCCTGAAACTCGATGCAGCCGAACCGAGCCAGCAAAGCGTGCTGCTCAATCGTTTCCACCCCTTCAGCCAGAACGGTGTGCCCCAGATCGCGGCTCATGAGGACAACATTCTTGACGAGCGAGGCGCTGACCGAGCTGTTCACCGCGTCTTGCACGAAGCTGCGGTCGATCTTGACCTGCTGGATAGGCAGACGACGCAGATAAGACAGCGAGGAATAGCCGGTGCCGAAATCATCGAGCGCTATGGTGATACCCAGTTCGCGCAACCCGTCAAGTTTGGCGATCACCAGATCGATATCGGTGACCAACACGCTTTCGGTCAGTTCGAGAATCAGCCGGTGCGGGTTCGCGCGGGTTTTGACCAGCGTGTCGCGGACGAATGCCTCGAAGTCCCTGTGCATGAGCTGGCTGGCGCTGACATTGATGGACAGGCTCAAATGCCGGAAAAGCGGATTCTTGCTCCATTCGGCCAACGTCCTGCAGCCTTGTTCGAGCACCCATCCGCCGATGGCGACCATGAGGCCAAGCTCTTCCGCCTGCGGAATGAACTCGACCGGGGAGACAGCACCGCGTTTCGGGCTGTTCCAGCGCAGAAGCGCTTCGGCGCCGATCGTGTTTTGCGACAGATCGACCTGTGGCTGATAGGCCAGTTGGAACTCGTCGTTCCACAAGGCGGTCATCAGGTCGCGGCTGAACTTGTCCTTGCGGTTGAACTCGGCCTGCATGGCGTGGATGCAAACCGCAAGCAGGGTGGTGGCCATGACTGCATTGGCCCAGGTGCCAATGGTTCGCGCCATATCCGGCAGTACGACAAAGGGGGATGTCAGTGGCGCACTGGCGAGCACGATGAAAGCCAGCAGGCACAGGCCGATCAACACCAACTGCGCACGCGATTTTCCGCGCTGATAATTCAGATACCCCAGAGCCGCCAGGACCAGCAGGTAGAGATGACTTATCCGTGGCGCATCCGCCGTCGGAACGTCGAGTATCAACCCCATGGTGATTGCGATCGCCATCAAAGCTGCCTGGCCGGCCAGAATTCCGAAAGCAAGATGTCCGCGCCGGATCAAAAAATAGATCGCCAGTCCGCCGACGAAAGCCGAGAGCTCCATGGCCACCACAACCCACGAACCTAAAGCGGCAAAGATTACGGCCTGGATGAACCCGATCCCGGCAATTGCCAATGATCCATAACGAAAGACAGCGACCATTCGCGCTGAATAATGTTTGGAAAGTTCCGGCGAGACCTGTGGCTTTGAGGTTGCCATTGGTGTTCCTAGCTTGGCGTCATAAGCTGTTTTAACCCATGCCTACGTTTCGATTTTTTTGTGACGAGCATTTTCCTGGATCTGCAGCCAAGCTCCGCTCTCTGCCCGGACTGCAAATATCGACCCAGGTCACATCAACCCGAAGCCGACCTCTGATCTGCTGATGCGCCGGATGCGCGATTGTATGGAGTGGATCGTCCATGCGGCTAGGCAACATAGTGGGCTTTTTGCCTGTGACCCTGTCCGGCGCAGGCGTTGATGTCTTGCACAGGCGCAGCGACCACCGTCTGGTTCTTGCCCCTGTGCTTGGCATCATAGAGCGCCTCGTCGGCGCGCTTGATCAGCATTTCGGGTGTGTCGTCACCCTGCCACAGGGCCAGACCGATGCTGATGGTCACCCGGCTTGCCGGGACGTCTCCCAAGGTTCTCAACCGGAACGATTCAACGGATTTGCGAATCCGTTCGGCCACTGCGAAAGCATCGCTGGCGGTGGTGCCGGTAAGCACCACGAGGAATTCCTCGCCGCCATAGCGCGAGACGATGTCGCCGTCGCGCAGGGCGAGGCTGATCTTGTTGGCCACCCCCTTTATGCAATCGTCACCGGCTGCGTGGCCGAAAGTGTCATTGAGCTGCTTGAAGTTGTCGATGTCGAGCATCAGGAAGGCTATCGCCGGCTTGGCATAGGCGGGGTCGTCCCAGATCCGGGCGATATTCTCCTGGGTCGAACGGCGATTCTGAATGCCGGTCAGCGGGTCGAGATTGGCAAACACCTGCAATTCGGCATTGAGGCTCGCCAATGCCTCCTGATCGCGCAGTTCCCGGATTTTCGATTTGAAGCTGTTCCACTGGCTCCGCAGCGTTGCCTTTCGCGTCGAGGCAAAAGCAATGATGACTCCGCTGTAAAAACAGCTGGTGCTCAGCGCCAGCAAAGGATCGGGGACCGGACCGATGATGAGCATGCCGGCATGCAGAAGGATTGCCGCGACAACTGCAATGACCGTCCAGCGAAACTCGATAGGGAAGAACAGGATTGCGGTGGCCACCGTAAACAGCGCTCCAGTGATATAGCGCTCGAACATCGAGACGCCACCCAGTGCGCCCAGCGCACCGGTTCCGATCATGATGGTCGCCGATACCGCAAGCAGTGTCGCGCCCTGGATCCAACTCGCTCGCTGCCGTCCCCAGAGCATGTGGAGGCCCAGCAGAATGCTTGAGATCATGAAGCCGCGGATAACCAGCGTTGCCATCAACAGCGAGGGGCTGACAAGATAATCGAAAGACATCAGCAGAAAATTGAAGACGAAGGCCGCCTGTAGCCAGGCACGTGCCTTGAGCGAATGTGCTGCCCAGGAATAGCTGTCGTAGAGAGCGCCGAGTGCCGGGGAAGCATCGTGCAAATGGCTGCGCTGCGTCAGCAGCCGGTCAGGCAGCATGACCCGATCAGTCATGGCTGTCTTGAGCGCATCATTATAGACGCGTTGGCTAAGTGTCCGGTGGTTGGTGTGCGCGATCTTCCTCATTTGTGCCCGAGTGTAGCACCGGGGTATTAAGAATGGCTTTGCGGCTGATGCAATGCTGCGCCATCAACAAAGGATCGGTTTGTTACGCTGCCCCCATCGAGCCCAACGCAGGCGCCAGCCTGAAGAACTCTGTCGTGCCGAGCCGGGCGGGGAGCAGGTTTTGCAGGTGGAATAAAACAAAACCTCTTTTCCAGGTTTGGAAACAATGCCCGCATATTCGACGTCAGTAGCCGGAGCGCGGAATGGCAGCTTCCGGACAAAGCACGGGTGAGCGTGAACCTCGGAGACGCGGCTCAAAGCCGTTGTTTACCAACTGCCGGCCGCATGTCCGCACAGTGCCGGTACCAACATTCGGCGACACCACATCCAAACGCCGCCAATTACCCCGTCTTGCGGGGTGTCGAGGTCGTGCGTGTGTCCTGCGGAGCTGTGTGCTGGACCGGATCTCGGCGTACCGGTCTGGTGTCGGCGAGTGCGGGCACATGCGACGAGCCGCCGCTGGTGTAGTTGTCGGCGCGTTGCCAGGCTTCGAGGCGGGCGGTGCAGGCGTCGCTGTCGAGGTCGCCGATCAGATCGGTGGCGAGCGTGTGCTTCGCCGATGGCTGGGCCAGATGCGGGAAGAAGCTTTCGAGCGCGGATTTGATTGTGGTCTCGGGCACGCCCAGACCGATCAGTGCTGTTGCGAGCTGGCGGCCGGACACATCCATCATGATCCGTTCGGCCAGCGCGAAGCTGGTTTCCATCGCGTCGGCCAGTGCGGTGGCGAACCAGTTCTCCTGGTCGCGCTGGGCGTAGCGCACCAACTGATCGAGCCTGACCGGGGTCACCCGGTGGCGCAAAGGCCCTGAGGCGACCGTTTGATCGGAGCGTGTCGCCGGTCCTGTGGCCAGCTTGCGGGCGCTGACCGGGCGGTTGAGCGGCTGAGCCGGGGCCCGGTGACCAACCTTCGGCGGGGTGTATTTCGACCTGGCAACCTCGCTGCGCGGCTTGGCCGCAGGCGTGCCGGCGTCGCCGGTGCGACTGCGCAGCGCCAGCGCCTTGAGTTCCGCCCTGAGCTTTTCACTCGGATCCAGCGGCGGCGCCTCGACCAGCGGCCGGGTTTTTACCTGGGCTGCGGCAACCGGTGCGGCGGCAGGGGCCGGGGATGGGCTTGGCGCTTTCGCCGGATCGGGGATCAGGCCGCGCAGGATCAGCAGTCCTTCGACGGAAGGGTCGTCGAGGCTCCTGAGCGCGGCAATCGCCTGTGGCGAGAGATCTGAACGTCGGGCCGCGGCCCGGGCATGCGGCGCGCCATGACGCGCGACAGCACGGGCGAGCGTACTTTCCTTGAGCAGCGGATAATGTGCGATGAACGGGGCGGCGATGGCGATCGGTTCATTGACCAGCATCTCGGCGACATCGTCGGGCAAGCGTGACAGCCGCGACAGCGCAGCCGAGGCGGTGCGCCGGACATCCTGGCTGGCGGCTGCAAAAAGTGGTATGAAAAGCCGTGAAAACCGGGCCATGTCCTGTCGTGTCGGATGTTCGAGACACTCAAGACCGCTGATGGCTGCCATCAGCACCGCATCCTTGCGGCGGGCCGCATCGGGCTGTTCGAGATCGCGAAAATTGTGTGACACGGAAACACCTAACTGAAACGCAACAGGACACTTGGTTCAACTTAGCCCAAAAGCGTTAGCAAGCTGTTAACCAAGTCGTGGCTTGATACATACGAAGCTGGGAGAAGAGTGTCGAGCGTATTTCCTGTTCCACTGAGTTGGAGTCCAGATATGACGACAATACTGACCTTTGATCAATCACGATGCAGACCCGTATCGGCGGTGCATCCCGACGGTAAAAACCTGGCAGGTCCGGCCAAAGTACTGATGTTCACTGGCGTTCGACGCGAGTCCCTGCTGGAAACGCTGGCTCCCTACGCACCGAGACATCCTGAACCGATGTTCAACGATCCGGCACCGGACAAGCCCGGCGGCACAAAGCCGCGCCGCGGCAAGATCGGCTAGATTCGGACACGACAAGGGTATCGACAGGGATCGGTAAAGCCGCTCCCGTCATGTCACGCCGATGCCCCCGGGCCGGCGGTGACCCGCCCGGGAGTCAACGCCGGCTCTGTTTCATTTCACGCTATTTCAGCTTGTGCATGGTCAGCATCTTCATGATCGCGTTTTCGTAATAGGTCTCGGTGATGCCCTTGCGGACCTTGCGCAGGAAATATTTCTCGAACGCCACCTTGGCCAGATGCACCCACATGCCTTCGGCTGCCCAGTTGACGTTGCGCGGCGGGTTTTGCGGTTGCGCCAGGAAGGCAACGCCGCGATCGCCGAAATCGGCCAGGCAGAAGGCGTTCCAAGTGGCTTCGTCGGTCGGCTCGCGACCCTCGAGCAGCGCCTTGATGTTTTTGGCCGTGGCCAGCACCATGCTTTCGATCATGTAGCCGGTCTTCGGCACCCCGGTCGGAACAGGGGTCTTTTCCATCGGCGCGATGGCGATTGCCACGCCGATGCCGAAAATGTTGGGATATTTCGGATTGCGCTGGTGCTTGTCGACGATGACGAAGCCGCGCGGATTGACCAGGCCCTCGATACCGCGCAGGGCGGAGATGCCGCGGAACGCCGGCAGCATCATCGAATATTTGAATTCGAGTTCATGCCGGGTCTTCTCCGAACCGTCATCATTGAGCTCGGACACGCTCATGGTGTTCGCTTCAACCTTTTCCACCTTGGCATTGGTGATCCAGCGGACACTGCGCTGGCGCATCTCGTGCTCGAGCATGCCCTTGGTGTCGCCGACGCCGCCCAGGCCAAGATGGCCGATATAGGGTTCGGCGGTGACGAAGGTCATCGGCACCTTGTCGCGGATCTTGCGGTTGCGCAGTTCCTTGTCGAGGATCATCGCATATTCATAGGCCGGGCCGTAGCACGATGCGCCTTGCGCCGCGCCGACGATGATCGGGCCGGGATCGGCACAGAACGCTTCAAACGCCACATTGGCCTGCATCGCGTGATCGACGGTGCAAACCGACTGGGTATGGGCGTTCGGGCCAAGTCCTTCGATCTCGTCGAACGCCAGTTCCGGACCTGTGGCGATCACCAGATGATCGTAATCGACCGAACTGCCGTCTTCCATCTCGATGCGGTTTTCTTCCGGATGCAGCTTGCTTGCAGCCGCCTGGATGAACTCGATGCCGTGCTTGGCCATCAACGGCGCAAGCTCGACGGTGATGTCACCCTTTTTGCGCCAGCCGACCCCGACCCACGGATTGGACGGGGTGAACTGGAAGGTTTCAGTCTTGTTGACCAGGATAATCCGGTGATTTTTCCCCAGTTCGGCCTTCAAATCGAAGACCATGGAAATACCGCCAAGACCTGCGCCAAGAACGACAATGTTAGCCATTTTCATGCACTTAATCTCCCAAAGCCGGAAACGATGCGCCAGTCAGACACATATGATTTGTCAAATATAAACGACAGTTTATAAAAACTCATTGATCAAAATCAATCGGCGTCGCAGCACCGCCGATTGTCGACCAGCAGGTCGATCTCTTTGCCCAGGTGAGCCGCACCATGAGAATGAGACGATCTCCCGCCGTGCCGCGCAGGCCTTTGACCGCTTCCTTCGCCTCAACCGGCCAGCGGCAAAGGATTGATCGCAAACGCGAGGGAAGGAGATCAGGCTGGATCGATCTTGAATGGCGCGCAAACCGCGCCATTGAGGAACGCCCTGGCCGCGGGCTCCTGGCTTGGCATCGGTGCGATGGCGCGCAAGGCCACATAGCCCTCCGGCCGTTGCAGTTCGACCAGCACCGCGCGTTCGAGTGCTTCGGGCATGGACCGGCGCATCTGCAACATCTGCGCCGGAGTGACCAAAGCGATATTGACGTCGGCGCCGATCGAGGACCGGTCATTCATTGAATAGGTCTCGTTTGATGAACTGTCGTAGACCGACACCGTCCATATCGCCACATCGCCGGAGGCAACGACCCGGACCGGCATGCTGGAAATGTCAAAGCGGCACACCGCTGTGCGAATATTCGGATTATCGTTGAACAGTCCCGTCGGATTGGGTTCGTGGGCGAGCGAATAGAAGCGATACTGCGCGCCCAGTGCCGTAACACGGGTCCAGGCGTCCTTGCCGGTCCACATCGGCAGCGCCAGGATGATGACGATGTGGACAAATGCAGCGCCGACAAGGCCGATCACAACTGCCAGAAGCACACTACGCATCGCGGCAGCCGATCAGTGTAATATCCGGCATGTCGAGTTCGACCATGTTGGCCGAAGCCGCCGTCGGCGTGTCGATCAGGGTCAGGATGAAGCTGACGCCGGTTTGCGTATCGAGCCGGATCCAGTTTCCGGGTTCGGGCGTGGAATTCATCCGGATCGTGAAACCGCCATCGGAGCGGCGCAGCACCGTCCACGAATTCAGACTGGCGGGAAATCCGGAGGGGGAGGTGACCGGCGCGCCCGCGGTATCGGCGATCCTGAGTGTCCAGAACCGCGAGGGCGGGGTTGTTCCCGAGATTTCATAGGCGCACTTGCCGGACAGGGCCGCGCCGGTCTCGTCGGTCCGCGCGGTAAACACCAGTCCTTCCGCGCGGCCAAGCAGAATGCGCCCGTCACCTGCGCGGTGGGCCTTGGCGAACGGATCGGCACTGGCGGTCTGCAATGCGGGATAGGCGCTCCATGCGCCCAGCTCGATCGAGCCGAAACCGGATGTCGCCATGAGCATCCATGACGCCGACCAGGCGCCGCCGCCAAAGGCGATCGCCAGCGTGAGAAGAACCAGGACAGGCAGGCGGAACACGGGCGGAAATGTCCTTCGTCAATTCAGCTGCGCGGCAGGTGCCGCACACGAAGCGTCAAATAGGAAAAGCGAAACCGGCAACGCGTCGAGCGGATGCGCAATGCCGCTCCGGTACCCAGTCATCATGCAATCATCTTCCCGCACGTCGGATCGAAAACACCAGATCCCGCATTGCCAAATCCCCGAAAACTCGGGATCGTGAAACCGGGTCATGCCTTATCATCGTTCGACGCTGATTGGAACAAGCGCCGGTGATGTTTGGGCTGCCGCCAACCGCTCGGCTGTGCCAAGCGGCTTGGCCTGTTCGAAGAGGTCAGCCAGACCGCGAAGAACATTGGTGGTGTCGCGATTGAGACTGCGTGGACGCTGCAGTGCAGGCAAGGCGTTGCCATTGGCGTCGGTCGCCGAACTTGCGACCAGCGGTGCGGCCTTGGGTTCGGGCAGCGGGTTCTCGACCCCGGGAATCGCCCTGAGTTCGATGCCTTGGTGGGCGTAGTCCATCACCCGTTTGAAGGTCATTGCCGGCAGTGAACCGCCGGTCATCCGGTTGGACGATGTGTAATCATCATTGCCAAACCACACCGCGGCGGTGAAGTTGCCGGTAAACCCGCAGAACCAGGCATCGCGATAGGCCTGGGTGGTGCCGGTCTTGCCGCCGGTCAGAACCCCGTCGACGGCCGCGCGCCGCGCGGTGCCGACATAGGGAACGCGGGTCAGCATCTGGTTCATGTACGCGCCTGCCGTTTCAGACAGCACGCGTTCCGGCGGCGGCTCGTCGCGGGCAAAATCATAAAGCACATCGCCATTGTAGTTGACGATCTGGGCGATGCCGTGCCGGCGCGACTGATATCCGCCGGTCGGAAACACGGAATAGGCGGTCGCCTGGTCGAGTACGGTGACTTCCGAGGTCCCGATCGGAATGGTGACGTCGCGCCGGATCGGAGTATCGACCCCGAATTTCTTCGCCTGCGCCATGATCTGGCCGATCGGATCTTCGCCGAGCTTTTCCTTGGCGATCCTCACCGGAATGGTGTTGATCGATTTGGCCAGCGCGGTCTTGATGTCGATGCGGCCGCGATAGCTAAGGCCATAATTCTTCGGGTTCCAGTTGCCCCAGTGAATCGGCGCGTCGACGATCGGGCTGTCGGGTGTCATGCCCTTTTCCATGGCCAGCGAATAGGTGAAGATCTTGAACGAGGAGCCCGGTTGCCTCAGCGCATGGGAGGCGCGGTTGAACTGGCTTTCGCCATAATCCCGGCCGCCAACCATGGCGCGCACGGCGCCGCCGTTCTCGATCAGAACCAGAGCGCCCTGGCTTGCACGGTATTGCTTGCCATACTGGCGCAGACCGGTCTCGACGGCGGCATCGGCGGCTTCCTGCATGCCGGGATCGATGGTGGTGCGCACGATCAGCGAATGCTGGTCAAATCCGCCGGCGATGCGCTTGACCTCTTCAAAGGCCCAGTCGAGAAAATAATCCGGCGCATCATGGTCGCCACGGTCGATCACGCTGGCCGGATTGCGCCGTGCGCCGATGACCTGGCCCTCGGTCATCAGATTGCCCTGCACCAGGTTGGACAGCACCTCGTTGGCCCGCGCCCTTGCGGCCGGCAGGTTGATGTGCGGCGCATAGCGCGCAGGCGCCTTGAACAGGCCCGCGAGCATGGCGGCTTCGGCGATCGAGACATCGGTGATGTCCTTGCCGAAATAAAACTGCGCCGCCGCCGCAGCGCCAAAGGTGCCGCCGCCCATATAGGCGCGGTCGAGATACAGCCTGAGAATTTCCTTCTTGGGCAGGTTGGCCTCGAGCCAGAAGGCCAGAAACGCCTCCTTGATCTTGCGCTCGAGCGTCCGCTCATTGGTCAAAAACAGGTTCTTGGCCAATTGCTGGGTGATGGTGGAACCACCCTGGACCACGGAATTGGCTTTGACATTTTCGGTCATGGCGCGGACAAGGCCTAGGAAATCGATGCCGAAATGCTCGAAAAACCGCCGGTCCTCGGTGGCCAGCACCGCCTTGACGAAATGATCGGGCAATTGATCGACGGGGACGGAATCCTCGTGGATGATGCCGCGATGGCCGATCTCGTTGCCGTAGCGATCGAGGAAGGTGATGGCGAAATCGTCCCGCGCCCGCCAGTTGCCCGAGGTTTCCTGAAACGCCGGCAGCGCCAGCGCCAGAAGCAGCACAAACCCCGCCGTGCCGACATTCATGCCTTCTCCGACGATTTCGAAAAACACCTTCCACGGGCCGCGGGTGCGGAACCTGCGGAAGAAGATGGTGATTTCCTCCCAGATCTCGCCGGCGCGAAACCCGGCGTTCCAGATCGAGGAATCTATCCACGAATCGATGCGGAGCAAAAAGGTGGAGCGCTTGCGTGGCCGGTCTTGCTGGTTGAACGGGTCTTGCACGGGTCTCGATCCATTGCGGGCGGCAGTGACCTGCGCCATCGCGTGTTGCCGGTTACGCGGTGCACGACGGCACCACGGTTTTCGCCCCTTGGGTCTGTTCTTTTGGCCGATTTTCAGTCAAAGGACAAGACGCGCGCGCCGCGCCGGGCGCGAAGCAACGCATAAAAGGGATAACACTCATGGGCGCACAGCCCTTCTGGATGACCAAATCGCTCGACGAGATGAACGCGGCCGAATGGGAAAGCCTGTGCGACGGCTGCGGCCGTTGCTGCCTCAACAAGCTCGAGGATTGGGACACCGGCGAGATCGCCTGGACCAACATAGCCTGCCGCCTGCTCGACGGTGAAAGCTGTCGCTGCAAGGACTACGCCAACCGTCAGGCGAGCGTGCCCGACTGCATTGGCCTGACGCCCGACCAGGTCGAGACCATCACCTGGCTGCCACCCACCTGCGGCTACCGGCTGGTGGCTGAAGGCGCCGGTCTGTACTGGTGGCATCCGCTGGTTTCGGGCGATCCGGAAACCGTGCACGAGGCCGGTGTCTCGGTGCGCGGCCGCACGCTGAGCGAAGACAATATTGCGCTGGAGGATTTCGAGGATTACCTGGTCGAATGGCCGGGCGAGGAAGCCTGAACCCCGGTTCCGGGAGGCAGTGTGCCCAGCATGGCGGCAAGAGCGATCGGGATCAGCACGAAAAACCCGTAGATCTGGAACATCATCGACAGGATGAACACCGGAAACAGCCAAGCGATCCAGAGAACGAGGCGCGGCGCGGTCGTCAAATTGCGGCTGATCGCCAGCCAGGCTGCTGCCAGCGCGATGGCCGCCCCGTCATAGGAATAGCCGTAAGGCGTGGCCACCAAGGCCAGCAGCGCGGTCAGGATGATCCGGTCGACGGTTTGCAGGGCCTGCGCATCGGTACGCCAGATTTTCCAGGTGACGGCGACGGCAATCAATGCCGCAACGATCTGCGCGCCATAAGCGAGCGCCAGGGAGCCGCCCAGCGCCCTGAGCGCGATGAAGACGGTCATCGCCTGGGTGTGATAGGGCTGCGGAAACGGCGCTTCCAGGATCGACACCATCAGCGGCGTGGTCACCGCGCGGAAATCCGCCCACACCGCAAATCCGAAGATCATGCCGGTGGCGGCAAACAGGATGATGGCGACGGTGCCCGCCGAAAAGATCGCCCGCCAGTATCCCGCCGCCAGCCAGGCAATCGGGATGAGTATGCCCAGATGCGGCTTTAACGTCAGGATGCCGGCGAACAGTCCGGCCAGCAGCGGCCGCTTCGGCGCCAGCGCCAGCGCCGCGATCATCAGCGCCGTGGTGTAGGCGCCGTTCTGTCCAAAGAATGCGTTCTGCAACACCACCGGGCTGATCACCACCAGCAGCCGCAGCGGGCGCGGGATTGGCCGCAGGCAGGACAGCGCCGCATAGAGGGCGACGCCGCCGCCAAGCGTCCACAGCCAATAGGCAAGCCCCAGCGGCATCAACGACAGCGGCACGCCGACCAGCAGCATCGACGGCGGATAGCTCCATTCATGATCGGGCAGGGTGGCGCCGAACAGCGCCCGCATCGCGGCGCGGTAGGCCTCGGGATCAAACAGCAGCTCGACCTGTCCGGACCCGGCCAGATGCGAACCGAACCACAGATTGAGAAAATCCCAGTAAGGGGTTTTCAGCGAGCCGAGCGACAGTCCCGCATCGGTGAAGGTCCACAGCGATATGTAGGATTTGACGCCAAAAACCAGGCTGACGAGCAACAGCAGCAGGAAGGTGAACTTGTCGGGTCTGGCCATGGCCGCGTGTTGCCTCGAGATCGGTGCGGAAGGGTGGGACTGTTATGCCATGACGGGCCTGACCCGAAGCTGAAGGCCTGGCCGGACAGGAGCCAGCCCCCCGGCGCCCTCGTACCAGCGCCATCGAACCGGCGCCTTCGAACCGGCGCAGCGGCGGAGAGCCGGGCCGGGCAGGGATGTCCGCCGGGTTGCGTGACGAAAATTCGGGAATCGGTGGAACCATTTTCGCCGGGCTGCGTTGATGTCGCGTATTGCCAAATGGAGGGTTGATTTATGATCCAGTGGATCCTGATTTTGCTTATTGTCGCAGCCGTCGCCGGCCTGCTCGGCTTTGGCCGTCTGTCGGGCGCCGCCATGACCGGTGCCAAGCTGCTCATCGGCATCGTGCTGATCCTGTTCCTGCTCGCCGTGCTCGGCATCGTTGCCATAGCCTAGGCGTTCAGCCCCTTTTCCCCCAAGGCTTCATCCTCCCCCCTGGTGAAGCACACCTTATCCGCCGGAGAGCAATCTCTGGCGGTTTTTTTGTGCGCGGGGAGGGGAAGTGCCTGGCGCACGGAATTCTCAACCCGCCTTGTCTGTGATAGATTGCCAGTTCCAAATGCGTGCAAACCAACTGGAGCAGGGCATGCAACGAAGTTTTTCAGTCAAGGCCGTGTGGGACGACGAGGCCAAGGTCTATGTCTCGGAGAGCGACATCATAGGGCTGCACATCGAGGCTGAAACCGTTGAAGAATTCGAAGCTATCATGCGCGATGTCGCCACTGATCTGGTGATAGCCAACCATATCAGCCCTGACCAGCTGGATACCATTCCGTTGCGCGATCTGATTCCGACAATTGTCTGGGAGCGGCCCAACCCGGAACTGGCCGCCTGAATGGTGTCGGGGTTTTATCGCGTGGTATGCGATGAACTGGCCAGAGCTGGCTTTGCCTACCTCGGCAACGCAAAGGGGTCACACGAGAAATGGCAGAATGCACAAACCGGGCGGCTGGTTCTGGTGCCTCGCAATCTCAAAAGCCGCCATACCGCCAACGCCATTTTGAAATCGGCCGGTCTGGGGAAGAAGTTCTAAATCTATGACACTTGCAACCAAACCCGCGTTGGAGGACGGCGATCCGGCACTGTTTGGCGCAGCGCTGGGCGACATTGTCAAGGCGCTGCATGAGTGGAATTGGCCGCATGGCCGAGTGAAAATGGCAATGGTTGTTCTTACAACCAACTCTCCGGGTCCCGTCCGCCATGGACGATGGCCACGACCAATATGCCGTAAGCCATCGGTTCGTAGATCAGGATGTAATTGCCCTCGATGAGGATCCGCGCAGTGGGACTCAACTCCGTCCGTCCCACGCCCATATGGGGCTGGGTTGCTGCGAGATCTGCTTTTTCCAGCATGTGCCGCAACAGCGTGTCTGCCGCATATTCATTGTCGATAGCGATGGTGTGCCAGATGTCGCGCAAATCCTGCTCGGCCCGGGGGCTGAGCCTGGCTTCAGCCATGACGTTCAGCTTTTAGTTTTGTGAGCAGGGAGCCGGCGTCTATTGAGCGGCCTTCTCCGCTGGCCATGCCGTCATCATAGGCGCGTTTGAGCCGGTTGATTTCAAGCTCGCGCAGTTCCTGCCGCTGTTCCCACAAACGAAGCGCATCACGCATCACCTCGCTGTTGGATGCGTAGGACCCGGACGCCACTGCCTGCTGCAACCGCGAGATCTGCTGCTGGGACAGCGAGATCGTGAGTGTTTTCATGGGCTCGTGTTTCATACGGCGAATATAGCAAAACTAACAGAAACCAACAAGAACTATGAGGTTGAATGGCTCTTTTACGCCTGGCTTGAGGGATATCACTCTCGAGAATTAAAACCGTGAGCGCAGCGACATGTCGCTTGAAGGTATCTGTGACAGGCGCAGGGTCTAATCGGCGGATGGTGAATCAAGTCGGACCTACGCCAAACACAAAAATAGGAAAATAATCCTTGACGGTGTCACGCTGCTCTGGTAGGGTTATGTCATCGTCACGGAATTGCGCCGCAAGGTGCCGGGTTTGACTGCGGTATTGGCGGCTGTTTCGTTTGACAAGTGATGGTTGCGCAAAGCGCCTCTGGGTTTTCCGGGGCGCTTTTTTGGTGGCTGGGTGCCACCGGTTTCAAAAAATTTGCGAGGCTGTGATGACCGGGAGCTGTGGAGCTGGCGGGGGTAAAGGGCTGTGCGGAGCGGATGATCCGGGCAGGTGCGGGGTCGGGCGCGAGGTTGGAAGTGAGACGGAGCTGATCGACCGGCTGGTCGAACTGGTGCTGGCGCTCGAACCGCTTGAACTCAAGCAGGGTGATCCGGTGGATGTGACTGCGGCCGTGCCGGAGGCTCCAGGCGACAGCCTGCCGGCGCCGACATTGCTCGCTGAAAGCACGCAACGGATGCTGGCCCAGATGCGCGCCGTGCTCGACCGCGAGGCGGCAAGGCTTGGCGCCGACGGGGTGGAAGGCAAGGCGGCGGTGGACCAGGTCTCGCTGATTGCCCGCACGCTCGAAAAGATCGACCAGATGGAGCGGCTGATTGCCGAGGACCAGGCCCGCACCACGGCCCGGACGCTGAGCGCCGACGAGCGCGAACAGATGCGCCAGACCGTGCGGCAACTGATCCTCGCCGCAGCCGAACGGCTGGCGGCGGAGCGCCGGACCGACGGGCTGACGGCGGACGAGATGGCGGCGGAATGACGATGCACGGGTTGACTGCCATGCTTATGGCCAGCGCCTGGGACATTCCCGGTCCCCGCGAGGCTGTGGTGCCGCTCCGCAATCTTCTTGCCTGCGGATGGCGACCCAGCCCTGTGTGGCGACGTCAAGTCAAGGCGCCTCCGACGGAACCAGCGCCAGCGACCGATACTGTGAGAGATCTGGTGGCAGCACATATTGCGCGGCTCGACGATCGGGCGCTGATCGCGCAATCGAGCGACTGGCAGCTCACGGCCCGGGCCGAACAATTGCCGCCCGAAGGTGACTGGCGCACCTGGCTGATGATGGGCGGACGCGGCTCGGGCAAGACCCGCGCCGGCGCCGAATGGGTGCACGCGCTTGCCTCGGGCGAGATCGCAGGTCTTGGCCGCGACGGCCGCATCGCGCTGGTGGCCGAAACCTTCGGCGATGCGCGCGAGGTGATGATCGACGGCGTGTCGGGCATTCTCGGTGTCGCGCGGGCCGATCGCCCGGCCTTCGAGGCGACACGACGCAGGCTGGTGTGGCCCTCCGGGGCGGTGGCGCAGATGTTTTCGTCGGAAGATCCCGAAAGCCTGCGTGGGCCGCAATTCTCTCTCGCCTGGTGCGACGAGCTGGGCAAATGGCGCCACAGCCGCGAGACCTGGGACATGCTGCAATTCGGCTTGAGGCTTGGGACCGCGCCGCGCCAACTGGTGACGACGACGCCGAGGGCCACGCCGTTGATGCTGGCGCTGGTCAAGGACAAGGCGACGCGGGTGACGCGAATCCGCACCGAGGACAACGCCGCGCATCTGGCGGCGGGATTTCTCGACGCCATCCGGGCGCGCTATGGCGGAACCCGGCTGGGCCGGCAGGAACTCGATGGCGAATTGATTGCCGACCGCGAGGACGGGCTGTGGCGGCGCGACCAGATCGAGGCGCTGGTGGTGCGCAGCCATGGCCAACTGGCGCGCATCGTGGTGGCGGTCGATCCGCCGGCGGTGGGGGAAGCAAAATATTCCTGCTGCGGCATCGTTGCCGCCGGGCTGGATGCGGAAGGCCGGGCGGTGGTGCTGGCCGACGGATCTGTCGAGGGCGCCAGTCCGACCCGCTGGGCCGAAGCGGTGGCGCGGCTCTACCGGCGGTTTGACGCCGACTGCGTGGTCGCCGAAATCAACCAGGGCGGCGACATGGTGACAAGCGTGCTGCGCACCGTCGAGCCGTCGCTGCCGGTGAGGACCGTGCGGGCGACGCGCGGCAAATGGCTGCGCGCCGAACCGGTGGCGGCCCTCTACGAGCAGGGCCGGGTGGTCCATGCCGGCCATTTTGGCGCACTGGAAGACCAGATGTGCGATTTTGGCCCGGACGGGCTCAGCTCCGGCCGCTCGCCCGACCGGCTCGACGCGCTGGTCTGGGCGCTGAGCGAACTGTTGTTGGGCCGCAGGGGCTCACCGCAGGTGCGGCATTTGTGAACGGCGGCGACAATGCGGTTGCCAATTTGCAGCGAACGGAGGATCAGGACCGTGCATTCAAGACCGAAAGGAAGTCCGCATGATTCGCCATATCGTGTTTTTCAGCGTGAAAGATCCCACGGATCGCGAGCGGGTGGAGCAGGGTTTGCAATTGCTGGCGGCGACCCCGCATGCACTGAATTTTGAAATCGGCCGCAATCTCAACGGTGATGCGATCTCCGAACCGGTCGATTTCGTCGTCTATGGCGAATTCGAGGATGAAGCCGCACTGGCCGCCTACAAGGCCGATCCGCTGTATCAGCGCTCGATCGACATTGTCCGGCCGTTGAGGGAGCTGCGCATCGCCGCTGACTTCGTGAGTTCGATCGGATCGGGCGCTCCCGGCGACTGAAGCCGGGGTCGCGGTCCCCGCGATACAATTGATGACATCACCACCCCGCCGGGTCGCCTCGGCGGGGTTTTTGATTCCGGACACGCAAAAGGTGTGAACATGGCATTCGGATTGAGGCTTCCCTGGACACGCGCCAACGCCGCGAAACCGCCCGCGGCCAAGAGCTGGCTGCCGGGCGCGATCGCCGCATTCTCGGGCAATGACGCCGCGCGCTGGAGCGGGCGCAGCTACCCGGCCATTGCGCGCGAAGGTTTCATGCGCAACCCGGTGGCGCACCGGGCCGTCCGGATGATCGCCGAAGCCGCGGCATCCGTGCCCTGGCTGGTGTTTGACGGTGGCCGCGAACAGGAGCGCCATCCGGTGCTCGATCTGCTGAACCGGCCCGAGCCCACCGGCGCCGGCGACGGATTTTTCGAAACGCTTTACGGCCATCTGGTACTTTCGGGCAATGCCTGGATCAACCCGGTGGGCGCCGGTGGCCGCGTTGCCGGATTGCAGATATTGCGGCCCGACCGGATGCGGGTGATCGCCGGTCCGGATGGGTGGCCCATTGCCTATGAGCATCAGGCCGGCGGCAAGCGGCAGCGCTTTGCGGTAACGCCCGAAGACGGGCCGGGGCTGCTGCATCTCAAGCTGTTTCACCCACTCGACGATCATCTGGGTTTCGCGCCGCTGGAAGCAGCGCTGATGGCGCTTGATCTGCACAACGCGGCGATGGAGTGGAACAAGGCACTTCTCGACAATTCCGCCCGCCCGTCGGGGGCACTGGTCTACCAGCCCAAGGACGGCGGCAACCTGACGCCCGAGCAATATGAGCGGCTGAAGGCTGAACTTGAAGACGGCTATCAGGGCGCGCGCCGGGCAGGGCGGCCGATGCTGCTGGAAGGCGGACTCGACTGGAAGGCGATGGGGCTGACCCCGCGCGACATGGATTTCATCGAGGCCAGGAACGGTGCGGCGCGCGACATCGCGCTGGCGCTGGGCGTGCCGCCGATGCTGCTGGGCATCCCCGGCGACCTGACCTACGCCAATTACCAGGAGGCCAACCGCGCCTTCTGCCGCCTGACCGTGCTGCCGCTGGTTCACCGCACCGCAGCCGCATTCACCACCTGGCTGCAGCCGGCCTATGGGGCAGGGCTGCGGGTCGATTATGACGCCGACCGGCTTCCCGGGCTTTCGGCCGAGCGCGACGCGCTCTGGTCACGGGTCGGGGCTGCCGATTTCCTGACCGATGAGGAAAAGCGGGAAGCTGTGGGATATCAGCGTGTTGCGGGCTGAACCGGACTCAGGCCCGCAACCGGTTGATTCTGTTTGTGAGCCTGGCCGTGAGCGTTCTGCCGCGCGCCAGATCGGAGGAAAGCCAATGCAGGGCATCGACCCCGAACCCTCGATGCTGGCGGCACGGATTGCCGGCGCCATCGCCGGAGCGCTGGTCTCGCTCGCCTACATGATGCCCAAAAGCGCGCGCGAAGCCACCGCGAGGGCCATCGCCGGGGTGATCTCCGGCCTGGTCTTCGGCGGCCCGGCAGGCGTGGTGCTGGCGCAATGGATGGGGGTGAGCGCGCTGCTGTCGCCTGACGAGACGCTGCTTGGCGGCTCGGCCGCGGCCAGCATGACGGCATGGTGGGTGCTGGGCGCGCTGGTCCGCATTGCCGACCGCACCGGGCGCGGCCCCAGAGCCTGAGCGGCATCCGCGCTGGCCTGACACCACTTCGACAACGTGAAGGATACACTGATGAAAGCGGACTGGAGCGCATCCGGACGACAGCACAAACGCGTCGATCTGGCTTTGGAAGACGTGAGCGGTGACGGCAGTTTTTCGGGCTACGCCAGCCTGTTCGGCACGGTCGATCTGGGCCGCGACGTGATCGAGCCCGGTGCCTTCGCCGCCTCGCTCAAGCGCCGGGGAGCGGGCGATGTGCGCATGCTCTACCAGCACGATCCGGACCAGCCGATCGGCCGCTGGCTGTCAATCCGCGAGGATCAGCGCGGCCTGCATGTCGAGGGCAAGCTGTCGCTCGGCGTGGCCCGCGCTCGCGAAGTGCATGAACTGATGAAATCGGGCGCGCTCGACGGACTGTCGATCGGGTTTCAGACCGTGCGCGCCCGCTCCGAGGCCAAAGCAGGCGTGCGCCGGATTTTAAGCGCTGATCTGTGGGAGATCTCGGTGGTGACATTTCCGATGCAGCCTGGCGCGCGGGTGACCGCCGTCAAGGCTGCCGGATACGGTTGCCCGACGCTCACGGTGCGCGAACTCGAACGCCGGCTCACGCGGGATGCGGGGCTGACCAGACGCCAGGCGCGAGGGCTGATCGCCCACGGCCATGGCGCGCTTTCGGACAGGCAGGACGCTGCGCCGGAGGATCTCGAACGCCTGGAGACACGGATGCGCGCCCTGACCTGTGCGTTGGTCCGCTCCTCCCATTCCACCGACAAAACCCTGTTGAAAGGACGACCCATGACCACCCAGTTGAAAACCGTGCGCGCGCCGGAAACCAAAAGCGTCGACGCCGATGTCTCCGCCGCCTTCGAGGACTTCATGTCCGCCTTCGAGCACTACAAGCAGACCAACGAGCAGCGCTTGGCAGAAATCGAGCGCCGTGGCGGCGCCGATGTGCTCTCGGAAGAAAAGATGGCCCGCATGGATGCGGCGCTGGATGAGCAGAAGCGCACCATCGACGCGCTGCTTCTCAACCGCGCCCGCCCGGAACTGGGGCGCGGCGGCGGTGCGCCGGGTGCGGTGCGCCAGGCCTTTGACGCCTATGTGCGGCGCGGCGACGAGGCCGGATTGCGGCAGACGGAACTCAAGGCCATGTCAGCGGGCAGCGATCCCGACGGCGGCTATCTGGTGCCCGACGAACTCGACAGCGAGATCGGCCGGCGACTGTCGGAACTCTCGCCGATCCGTTCGATCGCGACGGTGCGGCAGGTGTCGGGTGCGGTGCTGAAGAAACCCTTCGCACTGGACGGCATGGCCACCGGCTGGGTCGGCGAGACCGATGCACGGCCGCAGACAGCGGCGCCGCAACTGGCGGAGCTGCAGTTTCCGACCATGGAGCTTTACGCCATGCCGGCGGCCACCGCATCGCTGATCGAGGACGGCGCGCTCGACATCGAGGGCTGGATCGCCGCCGAAGTCGAGGCCGCCTTCGCCGAGCAGGAAGGCGCGGCGTTTGTGGCGGGTGACGGCGCCAACAAGCCGCGCGGCTTCCTCGATTATCCGAGCGTCGACGATGCTGTCTGGAGTTGGGGCAATCTCGGTCATATCGCCACCGGGGCCGCCGGCGCGTTTGGCACTGATCCGTCCGACCGGCTGGTCGAGCTGATCTATGCGCTCAAGGCGGGGCACCGCCAGAACGGCCGGTTCGTGATGAACCGCAAGACCCAGGCGCAGATCCGCAAGTTCAAGGATCTGGACGGCAACTATCTGTGGATGCCGCCGGCGGGAGCGGGGCAGTCCGCTTCGCTGATGGGCTTTCCGGTGGTCGAGGCCGAGGACATGCCTGACATTGTCGCGGACTCCGCCTCGATTGCCTTTGGCGATTTCCGCCGCGGCTATCTGGTGGTCGACCGTACCGGCGTGCGCATCCTGCGCGATCCCTATTCGGCCAAGCCCTATGTGCTGTTTTACACCACCAAGCGTGTGGGTGGCGGGGTGCAGAATTTCGAGGCGATCAAGCTTCTGAAATTCGCCGCCTGATCGCATGGCCCCCTGCCTTCGACACTTTCCCTCTCCCGGTCTGCCGGGGGAGGGAGACGCATCCCCAAATACCCAGTCCGGAGACTGCCATGACCCTGATCCAGACCGATCCGCCGCTGGCGGAACCGGTGACACTTGCCGAGTTGAAAGTGCATCTGCGCATCGACACGGCCGAAGAGGACGATCTGCTCGAAGGCCTGATCCGCGTCGCTCGCGCCCATCTGGAAGCGGTGACCGGCGTGGCGCTGATGAGCCAGGGTTTCCGCCTGGTGCTCGATGACTGGCCGCGCGGCGACGTGATTCAACTGATGAAAACGCCGGTTCAAACCATTGATGCGATTCTGGTTTATGACGCTGAAGGGGTGGCCCAGGAACTGTCGTCCGCCGACATGCTGCTGGACGCCACGGCGCAGCCGGCGCGGCTGGTGATCAGGACCAGGCCACGACCCGGCCAGCCGATCAACGGGATCGAGATCGAATTCACCGCGGGCTTCGGCTCCGCCACCGAGGTGCCGGCGGAACTCAAGCGGGCGATCCTGGTTCATGCCGCCCATCTCTATGAATTTCGCGGCGCGGTGACGCCGGACATGCAGCCGGCCGTCATCCCTCCTGGATATGACCGGCTGATCTCGCCCTGGCTGAGGCGGGTAGTGTGATGGGTCCATTGCTTGTCGATCCGGGGCGGCTGAGTGCCAGGCTGTCGCTCGAGACGCCGGCGGATCTGCCCGACGGACAGGGTGGCGTCGGTGACGGCTGGGACCTTGTGGCGCAACTGTGGGGGCGGATCGAACCGCTGCGCGCCAGACCGGGCGAGGTGGCGGACGCGGCGACCAGCAAGATCAGCCACCGCGTTACCATCCGCTACCGCGACGATGTCCGACACGCCATGCGCTTTGTCCACCGCGGCCGCTCCCTCGTCATCCGCGCCATGCGCGATCCCGACGAGAGCCGCCGCTACCTTATCTGCGAGTGCGAGGAGACTACGTCATGAGCGCCAATGCGTTGCAGACTGCGGTGGTCACGCGGCTGGCAGGAGATCCGGACCTGATCGCGATCATCGGGGAGGGCCGGGTTTTCGACCGGCTGATCAGCCGCGCCGAGCCGCCTTATCTGGTGATGGGCGAGGCTTCGACCAGTGATTTTTCAACCGGCGATGGCGACGGCAGCGAACACCGGTTCGAGATTGAGGCGTGGACCAGACAGAATGGACGCAGGCAGGCCGTCGAGATGGCGGACGCGGTGCGTGCCGCTTTGCACGATGCCGATCTGGCGCTTGAAAGCGCGATGCTGATCAATCTTCGCCACGACCGCACGGTCAGCCGCCGCGTCGCCAAATCCGGATTGCACGTGGCGCGGCTCAGGTTCCGCGCGGTGACAGAGCCGTGAAGCCGGTGGTTCGGATTTCCCCATTTCAAGAACGTGAAAGGATACTCCCATGACGGCCCAGAAAGGCAAGGACCTGCTGATCAAGATCGATGACGGCGGGGCGTTTGTGACCATCGCCGGCTTGCGCGCCCGCCAGTTGGCGTTCAACGCCGAGGCCGTCGACATCACCGACGCCGAATCTGCCGGGCGCTGGCGTGAGCTGCTGGGCGGCGCCGGCGTGCAGCGCGCAGCACTGTCGGGCGGTGGGCTGTTCAAGGATCAGGCGAGCGATGCGCTGGCGCGAGCGGTGTTTTTCGCAAGCGAGATCCGCGCCTGGCAGGTGGCAATCCCGGACTTCGGAACAGTGACTGGCCCGTTCCAGATCACGGCACTCGAATATGCCGGTCGTCATGATGGCGAAATGACCTTCGAGATCGCGCTCGAATCCGCCGGCGCACTCAGCTTTGCGGCGGTGTGAGGCGACGATGCGCACCCACCCCAACCGCCACCGCGGCGAAATCGCGGCGAAATTCGATGGCGAAATCCGGCTGCTGTGCCTGACGCTCGGCGCGCTGGCCGAACTGGAAAGCGCTTTTGGAGTGGCCAATCTGGCCGAACTTGCAGGTCGCTTCGAGACCGGCCGGCTGTCGGCAGCCGACATCATCCGCATCGTCGGCGCCGGGCTTCGCGGCGCGGGCAACCGGATCAGCGACGAGGATGTCAGTGTCATGTCGATCGAGGGCGGGGCCGTTGGCTTCGCCCGGATCGCGACCGAACTCTTGTGGGCGAGTTTCGGCGGCGCGGACGCCGACGGGAGTTCACACGCTTCACCAGATCGGGAGGGTTCAGGTCTGGTTCGTCAGCCAAACCCTTCCGGGCCGCAGGCGGTGTCGGGGTGAGGGAGCAGGACCGGACGTTTTTCCCCTGGGCGTCCGTGATCCGCTTCGGCCTCTCCCGCCTGCGGCTGACCCCCGAGGCATTCTGGCGGCTGAGCCTGCCGGAACTCAACGCGCTGATCGGTGCGGATGATGCACCGGCAATGGCGACACGGCAGGGACTTGAAGCGCTGATGCAACGGTTTCCGGACATGATCACGCCGGAGAAGACAACACCGATAAAGACCGCGAACAAGGAGCCTGCCGATGACCGATGAGCCAAATCTGAATGTCACTGTCGATCTGGATCTCGACAGCGCCGACCGGGCGCTAGACGAGCTCAGGGACAAGGCTGACGCCTTTGGCGGCGCGCTGTCGGATGCGTTGAAATCGGCAACGGTCGAGGGGCGCAATCTCGATGATGTGTTGCGCACCCTTGGCACTCGCATGGTCGGTATCGCGCTTGATGCGGGCATGAAGCCGCTGGAGCAGCTGATCAGCAGTTCCATCTCGGGGCTGACCGGCAGTCTGGGCCGGGTGCTGCCCTTTGCCAGGGGCGGCGTGCCGGGCAGGGTCAACGCCTTCGCCGACGGCGGCGTGGTCGGCGGACCGTCGTATTTCCCGATGCAGGGCGGCGATGTCGGCCTGATGGGCGAAGCGGGCGCCGAGGCGATCCTGCCGCTCAAGCGCGGACCCGACGGCAGGCTCGGCGTTGCTTCCGGCAATGGCGCGCAGGCTGTGCAGGTGACATTCAATGTGACGACGCCGGATGCGGCTAGTTTTTCGAAATCCGAGGCCCAGATCACCGCCATGCTGGCCCGCGCGGTCGGTCGCGGCCGGCGCGGCCTGTAAGCGAGGGAGGCGGATATGACCAACGGTTTTCACGAGGTGCAGTTTCCTCTGCGGCTGTCGCTGGGCGCCAGCGGCGGGCCGGGGCGGCGCACCGACATCGTGGCGCTGTCCAATGGCGGCGAAACCCGCAACGCGCGCTGGGCCGATGCGCGGCGGCGCTATGATGCGGGCACCGGCTTGCGCGGTCTCGAGGACCTTTATCAACTGACCGCCTTTTTCGAAGCCCGGCGCGGTCAGCTTTACGGGTTCCGGTTTCGCGATCCGGTTGACCATGCCTCCGTTCCGCCCGGGCAGGCGGTCACGGCAATCGATCAGCAGATCGGCACCGGCGACGGGATTCAGACCCTGTTCGAGCTGACCAAGACCTATGCCGACACCGGCGGCGCCACGGTGCGCCGTATCGAAAAGCCGGTCGAAGGCAGCGTGCTGCTGGCTGTTGACGGCGTCGTGCTGGATCCGGGCAATTACACCGTCGATCCTGCTGCCGGACTTGTGACAATCTCGCCCGGCCTGGTGCCAGCGCCCGGGGCGGTGGTGACCGCCGGTTACGAGTTCGACATCCCCGTGCGCTTTGACACCGACCGCATCGAGATCAGCCTGGCGGCGTTCAAGGCAGGCGCGGCACCCTCCGTGCCATTGGTGGAGATCAAGCCATGAGGACCATTCCCGGCGCACTGGCCGCGCATTTGGCTGAGACCTCGACCACCCTTTGTCATGCCTGGCGGCTGACCCGCACCGATGGTCTGGTGCTGGGTTTTACCGAGCACGACCACGATCTTGAATTCGATGGTACGGTGTTTTCCGCTGCCACCGGATTTCGCGCCAGTGAAGTTGAATCCGGACTTGGGCTTGAGGCCGACGCCGCCAATGTGTCCGGCGCGTTTTCCGACGCGGCGATCAGCACCGACGATCTGGCGCTGGGGCGCTATGACGGGGCGCGGGTCGAAACCTTTCTGGTCAACTGGCAAAGTCCCGCCGATTACGCGCTATTGTCAACCCGGATGCTGGGTGAAGTGCGCACGGCAGGTCCGGCGTTTGCGGCGGAAGTGCGCAGTCTGGCGGCGCGGCTCGACCAGCCGCTTGGCCGCCTGTATGGCCGCCGCTGCGACGCCGACCTCGGCGATGAACGCTGCAGCAAGGATATCTCCACGCCGCCATTCACGCTTGTCGGCACACTCACCGGGGTGAGCGACGAGATGACGCTGACCGTCAGCGGGCTCGAAGACCGGCCTGCCGGCTGGTTCGGCAATGGCCGCATCAGGTTTGTGACCGGGATGCTTGCCGGGCTGACCGCGGACATCTCGGCCCATAATGTCGAGGCCGCCGGCGCGCGGCTGAGCTTGTGGGCACCGCTGGCGCGCCTGCCATCGACGGGGGATCAGTGCGAGGTCTCGGCGGGATGCGACAAGTCGTTCGGAACCTGTTCAGCCAAATTCGGCAACGGACTCAATTTTCAGGGTTTTCCCTATCTGCCGGGCAGCGATTTTGCCTATGGCTACGCGGATAGCGACACGGTCCATGACGGCCGTCCGATTGTGCCATGAGCGGCGAGGACAGGGGCGACCTTGTGGTTGCCGCGGCGCGCGCCTGGATCGGCACTCCGTACCGTCACCAGGGATCGCGGAAGGGCGTGGGCTGCGATTGCCTCGGGCTGGTGCGCGGTGTCTGGGCCGAAGTCATGGGCCGGCCGGCTGAACAGCCCGGTGCCTATGCGCCCGATTGGGCCGAGCGCGGGCGGACCGACCGGCTGATCATTGCGGCCCGGCGGCACTGCGGCGCGGCAATTCCGGTATCTCAAGCCAGGGCCGGAGACATCCTGCTGTTTCGCTGGCGCGACGGGGTTTCCGCCAAACACGCAGGCCTTCTCTCTGACGCTGATCACTTCATCCACGCCTATGAAGCCGCGGGTGTGGTCGAAAGCGTGCTGGTTCCGGGCTGGCGCCGGCGGATCGCGGCGGTGCACCGGTTTCCGTTCGGGCCTGATCACACTGAAGCTCTTCTCAAAGATCACTGAAAAGCGAGACTTCGACATGGCGACAATCCTGTTACAGGTGGCGGGCGCGGCGATCGGCGGCGCTTTCGGGCCGGTTGGCGCGGCGATCGGATCGGCCATCGGTGCGACCGTCGGCGGCATGCTCGACACCAGCCTGATCAATTCCACCCGCACCATTGCCGGCCGGGGCTTAAGCGGTGCGCGGATTCCGTCGGCGGACGAAGGCTCGCCCATTCTCAGGGTGCATGGATCGATGCGGATCGCCGGCGCGCTGATCTGGGCGACGCGGTTCGAGGAAACGGTCAGGCGGGAGCGGCAGGGCGGCAAGGGTGGGGGCCCCAAGGTCGAGAGCTATCACTATCACGCCAATTTCGCGCTGGGGCTTTGCGAAGGCCCGATTGCCTTTGTCCGCAGGGTCTGGGCCGACGGGCGCGAACTCGATCTGGAAAGCCTCGACATGCGGATTTACCGCGGCACGGCGACGCAATTGCCCGACCCGCTGATCGAGGCCAAGCAGGGCGCTGGCCGTGCGCCGGCCTGGCGCGGGCTTGCCTATGTGGTGTTCGAGCGACTGCCGCTGGATGATTACGGCAACCGTATCCCGACGCTGCAGTTCGAAGTGGTTCGCCCGGTGGGGAGCCTAGAAGCCGCCATCGAGGCGGTAGCGCTGATCCCCGGCGCCACCGAGCACGGCTATGCGCTGACGCCGGTGCGCGAAACCACAGGGGTGGGCGCGGCGCGCGTGCTCAACCGCAACATGCGCCAGGCACCCACCGACTGGACCCGGTCGCTCGACGAGCTGCAGGCCCTGTGCCCCAATCTCAAATCGGTGGCGCTGGTTTCCGCCTGGTTTGGAGACGATCTGCGCGCCGGGTATTGCCGGTTTCGCCCGGGTGTCGAAGTGGTTGCACGTTTGGGCGAAACCCGGCCCTGGAAGGTGGGCGGCCTCAATCGCACCACTGCACATCTGATCAGTTCCGGGGATGGCGGTCCGGCCTATGGCGGCACGCCCGACGATGCGGCAATCATCGAGGCGATCGGCGATCTCAGGAGCCGCGGGCTCAAGGTGGTTCTCTATCCCTTCGTGCTGATGGATGTGGCTGAGGGCAACGGGTTGACCGATCCCAACGGCGCCGCCGAACAGCCGGCATACCCCTGGCGCGGGCGCATCACGGCGAGCCCGGCGCCGGGACTTGCCGGCACGCCGGACGGGACAGTGGCGATGCGAACCGCAATCGACGCGCTGAGCGGGACAATGGATGTGGCCGATTTCACCGTGGCCGGACAAAGCGTTTCCTGGACGGGCGGCGATGAAGGCTACCGCCGCTTCATTCTGCATCACGCGGCGCTGGCGATGGCCGCGGGCGGCGTCGACGGGTTCATCATCGGATCGGAAATGACCGGCCTGACCCGGCTTCGCGACGAGACCGGCGGTTTTCCCTTTGTCGATCAGCTTGTTGAGCTTGCAGCCGATGTCAAATCGATGCTGGGACCGTCGGCCACCGTCACCTATGCAGCCGACTGGACCGAATATGCCGGATACCGCCCGGAAGACGGCACGGGTGATGTGTATTTCAACCTCGATCCGCTGTGGGCGCATCCGGCGATAGGCGCGGTCGGGATCGACAATTACATGCCGTTAGGCGACTGGCGCGACAGCGACGTGACGCAGGGCAATCCCGATGGCGCCGGCTTCGCCAATGATGCCGCGGCCATGGGCCAGGCGATTGCCGGCGGCGAGGGCTATGACTGGTATTATGCCGACGCGGCGGCGCGCACTGCACGCGAGCGCCTGCCGATCAGCGACGGGCTGGCGGGCAAGGACTGGGTCTACCGGGTCAAGGACCTGCGCGGGTGGTGGCAGAACCAGCACTTTGACCGGACCGGCGGCAGCGAGGCAGCACTTCCGAGCCCCTGGATTCCGGGATCAAAACCGTTCTGGTTTACAGAACTTGGCTGCCCGGCGGTCGACAAGGGTCCCAATCAACCCAACCTGTTCCCTGATCCGAAATCCTCGGAGGGGGCTGTTCCCTGGTTCTCGACCGGCGCGCGCGACGATCTGGCCCAGCGGGCGTTTCTGCAAGCTCATCTGGCGCATTGGTCAGGTCCGGCCAATGCCGACGGCATGGTCGCCAGGCAGCACATCCACCTGTGGACCTGGGATGCGCGGCCCTATCCTGCGTTTCCGCTCACCTCCACGGTCTGGTCGGATGGTCCCAACTGGCAAACCGGGCATTGGCTGAACGGGCGGCTGGGGACCGTGGCGCTCAAGGATCTGATCGCGACGGTGTTGACCGAAGCCGGGATGACCGAGTTTGATGTTAACCGGGTCGACGGACTGGTCACCGGTCACGTGATCTCGAGTCCGGCATCGGCCCGCGCCGTGCTAGAGCCGCTGATGACAGCGTTCTGTATTGACGTGCGCGAAGGTGCCGTCGGGCTAGAATTTGCCTCGCGTCTCAAGCTTGGCGCAGCGCCGGACCAGATCGGCGAAGTGGCCGAACCCGCCGATGGTCCGCTGTTTGAGGAGATCCGTGGCGAAATCAGCGAATTCGCCAACGAAGCCGTGGTGATGTCGGCTGATCCGCTCAATGATTATGCGTCAGCCTCGGCCCGCTCGCGCAGGCTGGAGGGCGAACCGGTGCGCCAGCGGGATTTGCCTTTGAGCCTGGCGCTGGATCCGGCAATGGCCCGCGCGGTGGCCGATCAATGGCTGCACGATCATCGGTTGCAGCGCCGCCAGTTGCGCTTTGCCATGGCGCCGCAAGCGGCCCGCTTGCAGCCCGGAGATGTCATCCGGTTCGCCCTGAACGCCCCCCAGGGCCGCTACCGCATAACCCGCATCGAGGACGGCGAGACGCGCCGTATCGAGGCGGTGGTTCATGCAGGCGCGACTTCCGGTGAAGCTGTTGAAACCCTGACACGTCGCGCCGCCACTGATGCCAACGCCCACTTTGCGCCCGAGATCGTGTTCCTCGATCTTCCGGCGATCTCCGGCACTGCGGATACCGGCTGGGCTAGGGTCGCAGCTCTGGGTGTTCCGTGGCGGCGGATGGTGCTGTCCAGTTCGGTCGAAGAGGAAGGTTACACCACGCGCGTGACGCTCGACGCGCCGTCCCGGATCGGGGCGCTCGCGGCAGCTCTCCCGCCGGGCGATGTCGAAGGCAGGTTTGACCGGCGTGCGGTGATCGAGGTCGATCTGGCCTTCGGTGGCTTGTCGTCTGTCAGCCGGCTGGCGCTCCTCAATGGCGCCAATGCCGCCGCACTTCGCTCTCAAACCGGCGCCTGGGAGGTGATCCAGTACGAGACAGCCGAGGAAATCACGCACGGTCGCTGGCGGCTTGCGAATCTGCTGCGCGGGCAGGCGGGAACCGACGACGCGATGCGCGCAGGCGCAACCGCCGGCGCGACCTTCGTTGTGTTCGACCATACGGTCAATTCACTTGGGCTTTCACTCGATGAGGCAGGCCGCGAACTCAACTGGATCGCCGAGGCCTCTGGCGGACCCGTCGGCGGATCCGGGCCGGTTGCCTTTGCCGGCGGGGAGCGGGCGCTCACGCCGCTGTCACCGGTGCATCTCGGGGGCGTGCGCCAGGCTGGCGGCGTGATGGTCTCCTGGATCCGGCGCGGCCGGCTGGCCGCCGACAGCTGGACAGCTTCCGACATCGCCAATGACGAGGGCGCCGAGCGGTACCGGATCGAGATCCTTGAGGGTGACACGGTTGTCAGGGCAGCCGAGGCCGAAAGCGCTTGGTGGCTCTATCCGGCTGGCGACGAACTCGCCGACTTCGGCGCGGTTCAGACGTCGCTGACGGTGCGCGTGTCCCAGGCGGGAAAGCGCGTGCCCTGGGGTGTGGCGCGCACCGCAACGCTTGAACTCTGATTTCACTCAACCTTGAAAGGACACGAGAGATGACCGACATCAAACCCTGGTGGCAATCCCGGACCCTGTGGGGCGCCATCGTCACCCTCGGCTCGGCGGCACTCGGATTGGCCGGCCTCGATCTCGGAGACGCCGACCGCGAAGCCCTGATCGAACTGATGACTTCGCTGGGCGCTGCCATCGGAGGCGTGATCGCGATTTTCGGCCGGATCACGGCGAAGAACCGGATCGGGTGAGAATTGGAGTGGTCGCGCCGAAAATACCCGGTTTCCATTCATTTGCGGTTCAGGCAGGATCTTGTATCACTGGCTCCAAGATGAAATACGAACCGCTTCAGGGCAGATCATGATCATGAATGTACTCAGTATCGGACTTATTGCAGCCCATGCCGCGACCATGTCGCCGGTTGTCATGGCGCATGCAAGTCCACAGGCCCCCGATGGTACCGCAATCGTCCGCGTCGCGGCTGATTGCTCCGGCGCCGCGGCACAGGTCGTCGGCCAGACCGGCGGGCAGTTGCTGTCCGCATCGGCGAAAAGCAGCGGTAACCAGACCGTCTGCGAAATCACCGTTCTGGTGCCGGGCACGGGCAATGAACGGCCGAAGAAAGTCACGGTCAGGGTTCCGCAGTGAGGTCTCTCCAAACTCCGGCGCAGGCAGGCGTCGCGGCTGTTGGAGCCGGGAATGGGCGTAACGCCGGCAACGGTGCAAGATAACATCGCGCGCCGACGCCGATTGCAGGCAGGTGCGGCGACTATGGCGACAAGCGGGGGCAGTTCACGTGCGCATACTGATTGTTGAGGATGACAAGGATCTCAACCGCCAACTGTACGAAGCCCTGATCGAGCAGGGTTATGTGGTTGACCGCGCCTATGACGGCGAGGAAGGCCACTTTCTTGGCGATACCGAACCTTATGACGCGGTGATCCTCGATATCGGTCTGCCGGAGATGGATGGTGTCACGGTTCTGGAGAAGTGGCGCGCCAATCAGCGCATCATGCCGGTGCTGATCCTGACCGCGCGCGACCGCTGGAGCGACAAAGTGGCCGGCATCGACGCGGGCGCAGACGACTATGTCACCAAGCCGTTTCATGTCGAGGAAGTGCTGGCGCGCATTCGCGCCCTGATCCGCCGCGCCTCCGGCCATGCCTCCTCGGAAATTTGCTGTGGTCCGGTGCGGCTCGACACCAAGGCCTCCAAGGCGAGCGTCGATGGCGTTACCTTGAAATTGACCAGCCATGAATTCCGGCTGCTGTCCTATCTCATGCATCACATGGGCGAGGTGGTGTCGCGCACCGAACTGGTCGAACACATGTATGATCAGGATTTCGACCGGGATTCCAACACGATTGAAGTGTTCGTCGGCCGGTTGCGCAAAAAGATCGGCGTCGACCTGATCGAAACCGTGCGCGGCCTGGGCTACCGCTTGGTCCCGCCCGAGGGCGCGGACGCCGGCAAGACCGGATGAAGCGCGGGTCTCTCACCGCGCGCGTTCTGCTGTTTGCCTCGGTGTGGGCGGTGATCGCCCTGGTCGCCATCGCGATTGTGATTTCACAGCTTTACCGCGCGGGCAGCGAGCGTGCCTTTGGCGAACTGCTGCGCGCCCACCTCAACAGCGTTATCAACGCGGTGACCATCAACGGTGAGGGACATCTGTCGGGAAATCCGCAACTTGGCGACCTGGTGTTCGATCAGCCCGGCAGCGGCTGGGTCTGGCTGGTTGAACCGCTGGGTGCGCTTGACGGCCCGAGACTGGCCTCGATCTCCATCGGCGAGGCGACGATTGCGCCGCCAAGCATCAAGGAACTGCCGTTCAACGAGCGCTATCTGCGCACCTATCGGGCCAGCGATGCCGACGGCAACAGGCTGGAAGTGATCGAGACCGAAGTCGAACTCGACAGCGACGGCCACGCAGCGCGTTTCCGGGTGGGCGGCAACCGCGCGGTACTGGAAGCCGATATCGCGGCATTTTCGGGCAATCTCTATCTGGTGCTGGCTCTGTTCGGTATCGGCAGCCTGTTGGTCAACGCGGTTGCCATTCTTTACGGCTTGCGACCGCTTGACCAGGCCCGCCAGGCGCTGGGCCGCATTCGCGCCGGCGAAGCCAGACAGCTTGATGGTCGGTTTCCGCGCGAGATCGCGCCGTTGGCGGGTGAAATCAACGCGCTCATTGAGGCCAATCATCGCGTGGTTGAGCGCGCCCGCATGCAGGTTGGCAATCTGGCGCATTCGCTGAAAACGCCGATCGCGGTTCTCATCAATGAATCGCGCGACATGTCGCCGGCCCACGCCAGCCTGGTCCGAACCCAGGCCGAGACAATGCAGGCGCAGGTGCAGACCTATCTCGACAGGGCCCGCATCGCCGCCCAGCGAGGCAGTGTTCTGGCCCGCACCGAGGCGGCGCCGGTGATCGAGCGGCTGGTCAGGGTGATGGCCAAACTCAACCGTGACCTGGATTTTTCCGCCGATATCGAGCCGCGCGACGCGGCGCTGGCCATGGAAAGCCAGGATCTGGAGGAAGCGCTCGGCAACCTGGTCGAAAACGCCGCCAAGTTCGCGCGGGACAAGGTTGTCGTCAGATTGCGCAGGGCACCCGATGGCAGGGGGCAGAGGCCGATGTACCGGATCGATGTTGATGATGACGGGCCTGGCCTCGACGAAGTGGGTATGCGGGAGGCGATGAAACGCGGCCGCAGGCTCGATGAAAGCAAACCCGGTACTGGCCTGGGCCTGTCAATCGTTGGCGAGATCGCTTCTGAATACAAGGGTGGCTTCGCTCTGGCCCGGGCGCAATCGGGGGGATTGTCAGCGCAACTGATCTTGCCCGGATTGGGTGATGAAAAATGAGTTTCGTCACGGGTCTGCACCCGTCACAATGCGGCCACAGGAAAGCGGCACAAAGATGATGCGTCAGGACTTCGGGCACCAAGAATTCCGGGCAATATACAAGGCGTCGGACAAGCAGGGACTTAGCGGTATGGCAACTTTATTCTCGAGTTTCTCGAAATTGACTTTTGCCGCTGGCCTTTTGGCCGCGGTTGCGGGCTGCACCAGCATTGGAGCAGTCAAACCATTGTCGTTCGGACCGGTGTCGGCCCCGAAAATCGGCGGCAGCGATGCGATCCTTGTCTCGCTGAACGGCGGCATCCTGCCGAAGGAGGCCGTAAACAGCCTGAGCAAACCGGATCAATTGCGCGCCCTGGCAGCCGAATATCAGGCTCTGGAAAAAGCACCGCTTGGACAGACGGTGGCCTGGAAAGGGCAGACCAGCAACGCTTCCGGTGAGATATCCGTGGGTACACCCTATCAGGTGGGCCGGCAGAACTGCCGTCAATACACCCACACCGCCACCATCAAGGGTGCTCCGGTGAAAGGGCAGGGTGCTGCCTGCCGCAATGAGGACGGCAGCTGGACGCCGCTGAGCTGAGCCGTCGAAACCGTTTGATCGGTGTCATTGCATTCATGTTCGGCCGGAAAATCGCTGATGAACGGCGCGGCTGACTGCCGGGCTTGACGCGACCAAACGCCCCAATTTCCTTTTCCACACCGATTGATGTTGGAAAATAAACAATGCTCGGATATTGAAGCCATATGTTGTTTTGGGTAATCGCAGCCGTCATGACCGCCGCAGCGACCCTGGCCCTGCTCGGGCCGGTGGCGCGCGCCCGTAAATCCGTATCAGCAGCGCCCGAATCGCACGATGTGGAGGTCTATCGCGATCAGTTGAGCGAAGTTGATCGTGACCTTGCCGATGGACTCGTCGAACCTGTTCAGGCCGAAGTGGCCCGCACCGAAATTTCCCGGCGGCTGCTGACTGCGGCGCGCAAGAGCGAGGCGGCGGGTGCGGACAGCGGCGGTGCCCAGAATTCCAGGCTGCGCCGGGCTGTGGTCATAGCTGTTGCAATCTTCATGCCGCTGGTCGCTGTCACCGCCTACCTTGAACTCGGGCGTCCCGATTTGCCGCAACTGCCGCTTTCCGCACGACTGCAGGCCGAGCCACAGTCATCCGATATCACCATGCTGATTGCGAAGGCTGAACAGCATCTGGCCAACAATCCCGATGATGGTCGTGGCTGGGACGTGCTTGGACCGATCTATCTGAGAACCGGTCGTTTTGAAGATGCGGCCACAGCATTCCAAAAGGCAATTTCCATCCTGGGGCCGTCGCCGACGCGGCAGGCAAACCTTGGGGAAGCTCTGTTTTCGGCTGCCGGGGGGATTGTCACCGAGGAAGCCAGCCTGGCATTCCAGACCGCTCGCGAGCTTGATTCGACCGATCCGCGACCACAGTTTTTCCTGGCCGTGGCCATGGCCCAGTCGGGCAAGACTACCGAAGCCCGCGCGGCGTTTGCCGGCATGCTTGAGAGTGCTCCTGAAGGTGCTCCCTGGATACCGGCCGTGCAAAGCCAGATCGCCGCTCTGCAGCCAGGCGCCGGTTCCACCGCGCTGCGTAATCCCTCCGCCGCCGATATCGCCGCCGCGCAGAATATGAGCCCGCAAGACCGCAACGTGATGATCGGCTCGATGATCGACAGCCTGAAGGCCAAGCTTGTCGACAATCCCGACAATATCGAGGGCTGGCTGCGGCTGGTGCGATCCTATGTGGTGACGGGAAGCCGCGATCAGGCCCAATCGGCGCTTGACCAGGCTTTTTCCGCTTTTTCGCCCTCCGGACCTGAAAGCCAGGCTCTGAATGCACTGGCCAATGAACTGGGCCTGATTGCCACGCCAACCCTGGGCGGCGTCCCCATGCTGCCCGCGACCCCGTCGCCCGCCCGGTCCGGCAACGAACCGTCAGCGGCCGCAAAAGCACCTTTCATTCTGCCCGGCGCAAACACCGATGCCGCTCAGGACCAAACTTCCGGAGAGGCTTCGCCGGCACCGCTTAACGGGCCGTCCGAGGCCGATGTTTCCGCCGCAGCCGAAATGTCAGTGACTGATCGCAACGAGATGATCCGCGGCATGGTTGCGTCGCTCGATGCCAAACTCACCGACAACCCGGACAATTTGGAAGGGTGGCTGCGCCTGATCAACTCCTACGCCGTGCTGGGAGACCGCGCCGCAGCCGAGCAGGCACTCGCACGGGCTGCCAACGCTTTTCCCGCCGACAGTGAAGGCGGACGTGAGCTGGCCGGGCTTGCCTCCCAGCTGGATCTTGAACCTGTTGTGGAGGGCCAATGAACCGCAAACAGAAACGATTGGCGATCATCGCCGCCGGCGCGGTGTTCCTGGCCGGCGCCGCCGCATTGGTGACTTCGGCGCTGCGCGAACAGATCGTGTTCTTCAATTCACCCACCGATGTGCTGGCCCAGCATGTGGCTCCGGGCGCAAGGGTCCGGCTCGGTGGTCTGGTTGAAGAAGGCTCAGTCGAGCGCGGCGAGAATTCCGCTGTCACCTTCCGGGTCACCGACACCAGCGCGTCCGTCAAGGTTCGCTATGTCGGTATTCTTCCGGACCTGTTCCGTGAAGGGCAGGGCGTGGTGACCGAAGGTGTGTTTTCGCCGGATGAAGACACTTTCCTGGCGGATTCGGTGCTGGCAAAGCATGATGAGAACTACATGCCCAAGGAAGTCGCAGACGCGCTCAAGGCACAGGGCGTATGGCAGGAAGGCGACCCGGCTCCGGGCATCGCAACTGAAACGCAATAGGCCGCTTGCGCGGTCAACGCCGTTGAACCTATAGGAGTTGACGACGCCATGATCACCGAACTCGGCCATTTCGCCCTTGTCCTTGCGCTGGCCACGGCCATTGTCCAGTCAATCGCGCCGCTGATCGGCGCGCGCCGTCGTGACGCTGGGCTGATGGCGATTGGGCCGGTGGCCGCATTGACTTCCATGGCGCTGGTGGCGATTTCCTTTCTCGCGCTGACATACGCCTATGTCACTTCGGATTTCTCGGTCTTGAATGTCGTCGAGAACTCGCATTCGCTCAAGCCGCTGATTTACAAGATCACTGGTGTTTGGGGCAACCACGAAGGCTCGATGCTGCTGTGGGTGCTGATTCTGACGGTGTTTTCGGGACTGGTGGCGCTGTTCGGGCGAAATCTTCCCGACACGCTCAAAGCCAATGTGCTCGCGGTGCAGGCCTGGATCACTGTGTCCTTCCTGCTCTTCGTGCTGCTCACCTCCAATCCCTTCATCAGGCTCGAGTCGGCGCCGGCGGAAGGCAATGACCTCAATCCGATCCTGCAGGACATCGGCCTGGCGATCCACCCGCCGCTGCTCTATCTCGGCTATGTCGGCTTCTCGATTTCCTTCGCATTCGCCATCGCCGCGCTGATCGAAGGCCGCATCGACGCGGCCTGGGCGCGCTGGGTCAGGCCGTGGACGTTAACCGCCTGGATCTTCCTCACCGCCGGCATTTCGATGGGCAGTTACTGGGCTTATTATGAACTCGGTTGGGGCGGCTGGTGGTTCTGGGATCCGGTCGAAAACGCCTCGTTCATGCCGTGGCTGGTGGGCACGGCGCTGCTGCACTCGGCGCTGGTGATGGAAAAACGCGAGGCATTGAAAATCTGGACGGTTCTGCTGGCCATCCTGACTTTCTCGTTCTCGCTGCTCGGGACTTTCCTGGTTCGCTCCGGGGTTTTGACTTCCGTGCACGCTTTTGCCACCGACCCGGCGCGCGGCATGTTCATTCTTGGCATTCTGGTGATTTTCATCGGCGGCGCGCTGGCGCTGTTCGGGTTGCGTGCCGGTACGTTGAAAGCAGGCGGCATCTTCGCGCCGATCTCGCGCGAAGGGGCGCTGGTTCTCAACAACCTGTTCCTGACGACAGCCGCTGCCACGGTGCTGATCGGCACACTCTATCCGCTGCTCCTGGAAGCCACCACCGGCGCCAAGATTTCGGTCGGTGCTCCGTTCTTCAATCTGACCTTTGGTCCGCTGATGGTGCCGTTACTGATGGCGGTGCCGTTCGGGCCGCTGCTGGCCTGGAAGCGCGCCGACCTGGCCAGTGCCGCGCACAGGCTTTATTTCGCCGTCGGCGTTTCGCTGCTGGTTGGTTTGGGCGTCGTGTTCATGCAAACCGGCGCTCCGGTTCTGGCCGGTCTCGGGATATCGCTGGGCGTGTATCTGATCCTCGGTGCGCTGACTGATCTGGCTCTGCGCTCCGGTCTTGGCCGGGTGGCGGCAAATGTCGCCTGGAGACGCCTGATCGGCTTGCCGCGCTCGGCCTTCGGCGCGGCGTTCGGTCACATGGGCTTGGGCGTTACGGTGATAGGCGTTGTCGCGGCCAGCCTGTTTTCGACAGAATCCGTGGTGTCGATGAAACCCGGCGACACGGTGAGCGCCGGAGGCTACGAACTGCACTTCGACGGAACCAGGGACGGCAATGGCCCCAACTATTCCTTCACGTCGGGCGAATTCACGGTGTTGCGCGGTGGCGTCGAGGTAGCAACTGTTGCGTCGGCAAAGCGGTTCTACCAGGCCCGGAGCATGCCCACGACCGAGGCCGGAATCCTGACCTTCGGCGCAAGCCAGCTTTACATCGCACTCGGCGATCCCGAGGCCAATGGTGGCCTGGTGGTGCGGATCTGGTGGAAATCATGGGTCACCTTGATCTGGTACGGCACCATCCTGATGGTGATTGGCGGGGTATTGTCCCTGTCTGACCGCCGGCTGCGTGTCGGCGCACCCAACAGGGCCCGTTCCAGCAAAGCGGCAAAGAAGCCCGCCGAGGCCACCGCATGAGACCGCTTCGCCCGCTGCTGGCCGCTGTGGCGCTGATGCTGGCCTTTATCGTTCCGGCTGTCGCTTACAATCCGGACGAGGTGCTTAATGATCCGGTGCTGGAGGCACGCGCACGGGCGCTGTCGCTCGAATTCAGATGCCTGGTGTGCCAGAATCAGTCGATTGACGATTCCGACGCCGAGCTTGCCCGCGATTTGCGGTTGCTGGTTCGCGAACGCCTGGTGATCGGCGACAGCGATCAGGAAGTGATCGACTATGTCGTTTCCCGCTATGGCGAATTTGTGCTGCTCAAACCGCGCTTTTCCCCGCAGACATTGCTGTTGTGGGGTGCGCCGGTGGTGCTCCTCGTCATCGGCGCCACGGTGATGGTGATCAATGGCCGCGGCCGTAGCAGGGCAACCTCCGCGAGCGCCGGCGACGGGCTCAGCGGCGCGGAGCGGGACGAGCTCGCGAAACTGTTGAAAGACCGTGATCAACAATCCTGATAGGAATGCTCCGACGATCAAAGGCAAGGAGCAGATGATGACGGCACATACGATCAAGGCTGAGTTTGAAGGCCATTCGGGCGCGAAACTGGCGGCAAGGCTGGACTTTCCCGCCGGCGCGATTCGTGCCTGGGCATTGTTTGCGCATTGCTTCACCTGTTCCAAGGATACACTGGCGGCCAAGCGGATCTCGGGGGAGCTGGCGCGCGCCGGCATCGCCGTGATGCGGTTCGATTTCACCGGTCTGGGTTCAAGCGACGGCGAATTCGCCTCGACCAATTTCTCGTCCAATCTCGAAGACCTGCGCGCCGCCGCCGAATGGCTGGGGGAGCATTACGATGCGCCAGAAATTCTCGTCGGGCACTCGCTCGGTGGCGCCGCGGTGCTGGCGATAGCCGGAGCGCTTGCCTCGGTAAAGGCGGTCGCGACCATCGGCGCGCCTTCAGAGGCCAGCCATGTGATCCACAATTTCAGCGCCCATGTTGACGAGATCAACGCCACGGGCGCGGCCAAGGTCCAACTTGGCGGACGCCCCTTCACCATTCAGCGCCAGTTTGTCGAAGACCTCAACGCCACCCGCCTGGCCGACAAGATAAGCAGCATGAAGAAGGCGCTTCTGGTGCTGCACGCGCCGCGCGATGCAGTGGTCGGAATTGACAATGCAAGCGCGATTTTCACCGCAGCCAAGCATCCAAAGAGCTTTGTCTCGCTTGATGGCGCCGACCATCTGCTGACCAGTGAGGCTGACGCCAATTATGTGGCGGGGATCATTGCATCCTGGGCGTCGCGCTATCTGCCCGCGGATGCGCCGCACAGCCAGAATGAGCCGGTGGAAGATGTGGTGGTCGGCGAAACCGGACAGGGCAGGTTCCAGGTTGCCGTACAGGCCGGACTGCACAGGTTCCTGGCCGACGAACCCGCCGATGTCGGCGGTTCGGACACCGGACCGTCGCCTTATGATCTTGTGTCTGCGGCGCTGGGCGCCTGCACCGCCATGACGTTGCGCATGTATGCGCGGTTCAAGAAGATCGACCTCGGATTGGTGACGGTCACGGTGCGGCACAACAAGATCCATGCCCGCGATTGCCTCGAGTGCACCGGCGAGGAACGAGATGGCGGCGGCAAGATCGACCGCTTCGAACGGGTGATTTCCATTGATGGCGGAGCATCGGAAGCGCTGACAGACAAGATCGTCGAGATTGCCGGAAAATGCCCGGTTCACCGGACGCTTGAACATTCCGCGAAAGTAATCACAACTGTCGAGTGAGGCGCCGAAACGCCATTTATGGCAATGCCATGGCGGCAAACATTACAAAGGTTTAATGATCCGGAAAGCTTGCAGTAACGCGAACAGCCCTATGTGTAACTCCCAGAGCCGCAAAATCGGTCGGAACTAACATAAAGAGGTTGAGACATGTCGAATACGCCCCGCAAGCTTTCCAAAGGGTTCCTCTCCACGACGGCGATCGCCGGTCTCGCGGCGGCGATGCTCGCCACCGGCGTACCGGCGACGATCACCGGTGCTTTCGCCGAGGCCGTGCGCGTTGAAGCACCGCAGGCGCCGAGCTTTGCCGATGTGGTCCAGGCCGTGTCGCCGGCCGTTGTGTCGGTGCGCGTTCAGGCCGAAGTCAGCCCGGTCTCTAATGACGGTCCGTTCAACTTCGATTTCAACGGCAAGGGGTTCGAGGATCTTCCCGACGATCATCCGATGAAAAAGTTCTTCGATCAGTTCAGCCGCGGGTTCGGCGATCAGCGCGGTCAGGATGACCGGCGCGCGGAGCGCGACCGCCGTGGTCCCGACAGCAAGCGTCACCCGGGCCGGGTCCGCCCGGTCAGTCAGGGTTCGGGCTTCTTCATTTCCGAGGATGGCCTGCTTGTGACCAACAACCACGTTGTTGAAGATGGATCGGCTTTCACCGTGATCATGGATGACGGCACCGAACTTGACGCCAAGCTGGTGGGCCGCGACAGCCGCACCGACCTTGCCGTTCTCAAGGTCGAGGAATCCCGCAAGTTCACTTATGTCGACTTCGCCGATGATTCCAAGGTTCGCGTTGGCGACTGGGTCGTGGCTGTGGGTAATCCGTTCGGTCTCGGCGGCAGCGTGACTGCAGGTATCGTGTCTGCGCGTGGCCGTGATATCGGCGCCGGACCCTATGACGACTTCATTCAGGTGGACGCAGCCGTCAACCGGGGCAATTCCGGCGGGCCGACCTTCAACCTCAACGGCGAAGTCATCGGTATCAACACCGCGATCTTCTCGCCATCGGGCGGCAATGTCGGCATCGCGTTTGCCATTCCTGCCTCGACGGCGCGCACCGTGATCAACGATCTGATCAAGGACGGTTCGGTTGAGCGTGGCTGGCTCGGTGTGCAGATTCAGCCGGTGACCGCCGACATCGCCGAATCGCTCGGCCTTGCCAATGCGGAAGGCGCGCTGGTCAACGATCCGCAGAAGGATGCCCCCGCAGCCAAGGCCGGGATTGAAGCCGGTGATGTGGTCACCGCCGTCGACGGCGTGACCGTCAAGGATCCGCGTGACCTCGCCAAGAAGATCGCGGCGATGGATCCGGGCAAGTCGGTGGAAATCACGGTCTGGCGCAATGGCAAGAGCCAGGACATCAAGGTCGAACTGGGTTCGCTGCCCACCGAAGTGGCCGCTGTCTCCCCCGACCAGGACGCTGCACCGTCCGCACCTCAGGCAGAAGCCACGCTAGACAGCTTCGGACTGACTGTGGTTCCCGCCGAAACCGGAACCGGTCTGGTTATCACCGCGGTAGAGTCGGACAGCGCCGCCGATGAACGCGGCCTGCGCGCCGGAGATGTGATCGTCGCGGTCAATAACCAGGAGGTTACCAACGCATCCGACGTGGTGAGCATCATCGATGCCGCCGCCAAGGATGGCCGCAAGGCGGCCCTGTTCCAGGTGGAAAACGACAGCCGCTCGCGCTTCGTCGCTCTGCCTATCGACCAAGGCTAAACCCGGCCTAACCGAACCCATCCGGGACATGCTTTTGTTGTCCCGGGTGTTTGAACGCGGCGGGCTTCCCCCAAGCTCCGCCGCGTTTTCATTTCGATGCCGGGTGATTTCCTTCGGACAATCAACCCGTCACTACGCCCGGCATCCTGACGAACGCGCAACGACTGCTGTAGAATTTTGAACGAATGCGTGTTTGCGATTGTGCAAGTGCATCCATTTGAGCGCGACATGCATTAGGATCACGCCATGAAGATTCTCATCATCGAAGACGATCTGGAAACGGCAGCCTATCTGTCAAAGGCCTTTCGTGAAGCCGGGATCACCGTCGACCATGCCAGCGATGGCGATTCGGGGTATTTTCTCGCCTCGGAGAACAGTTACGACGTGCTGGTGGTGGACCGGATGCTGCCCCGGCGCGACGGGTTGTCGATCATCAGCGAGTTGCGCGGCAAAGGTGACGACACGCCGGCGCTGATCCTGTCGGCGCTGGGCCAGGTCGATGACCGGGTCACCGGCCTGCGCGCTGGCGGCGATGATTATCTGACCAAGCCCTATGCTTTTTCCGAACTCCTGGCCCGGATTGAGGTTTTGGGCCGCCGCAAGGGCGGGCGCGAGCAGGAAACGACCTACCGCGTCGGCGATCTTGAGCTCGACCGGCTCAGCCATGAGGTCCGCCGCGCCGGACAGCCGATCCCGCTGCAGCCGAGGGAATACCGCCTGCTGGAATATCTGATGAAGAACGCCGGTCAGGTGGTGACCCGCACCATGCTGCTCGAGCATGTCTGGGACTATCATTTTGATCCGCAGACCAATGTCATCGACGTTCACATTTCCCGGCTCAGATCGAAGATCGAGAAGGATTTCGGCGAACCTCTGCTGCGCACGGTGCGCGGCGCCGGTTACATGATGAAAGCCGGAGGTTAGTCGCGGATGTCCCGGCTGCGCGCCATGCTGTCGACAACGGCGGTCCGCCTGTCGGCGCTTTATCTCGGCCTCTTCGCGCTGTGCGCGGTCGCCATGCTGTTTTACGTCACCGCGATTTCCGAGGGGATGCAGCGTGACCGGACGCAATCCGCAATTGCCAATGAACTTCGCATTGTCGCCGGCGCCTATCGTGGCGGCGGCGTTGCCGGCCTTGTCCGCATCATCGAGCGGCGCTCGCGCCAGCCTGGCGCCAATCTGTATGCCATCGCATCGCCGGTGGGCGATCTGATCGCCGGCAACATTGCCGCGTTGCAGCCCGGCGTGCTTGACGAGGAGGGCTGGACCACGCTGCCGTTCCGCTACCAGCGCATCGGCGATGCCGCCGATGACGGGCATCGCGCCCTGGCCCAGGTGGTGTTCCTGCCCAATGGCATGCGGCTGATGGTGGGCCGGGATCTGGGTGAGCGCGAACAGGTGCGCGGCCTGGTGCGGCAGGCGCTGGGAATTGCGCTGGCGATCATGTTCGCCGGTGCGCTGGCGATCTGGTATTTTGTCGGCCGCCGGGCGCTCAAGCGGATTGATCACATGTCGGAAGCCAGCAAGAAAATCCTTGCAGGTGACTTGTCGCAACGGCTTCCGGTCAATGGCTCGGGCGATGAGTTCGACCGTCTGAGCCTGTCTCTCAACACCATGCTGGGCCGGATCGAGCGGCTCAACGAGGGACTTCGGCAGGTGTCCGACAACATCGCCCACGATCTCAAGACACCGCTGACCCGGCTCAGAAACCGCGCCGAGGCGGCGCTGGCGGATGACGGCGGGGCACAAGCCCACCGTGAAGCGCTTGAGCAGATGATTGCCGACAGCGACCAGCTGATCCGCACATTCAACGCTTTGTTGATGATCAGCCGGGTGGAAGCCGGGTCTTCAACCGCACAGATGAGCGAAGTCGATCTTTCCGGTCTGGCCGCCGACGCCGCCGAGCTCTATGAGCCGGCAGCCGAAGAGCAAGGCATCAAGCTGACTGCGGATATTGCGCCTGGCATCACGATTCGGGGCAACCGGGAGCTTTTGGCCCAGGCGCTGTCGAACCTGATCGACAACGCGATCAAATATGCCGATGAAGGTGCGGTTCCGCAGATAGCCGTCACGCTCACCAGCAATCTCAACGAGGTGAGGCTGGCCGTGAGCGATACTGGTCCCGGTGTTCCCGCCGACAGGCGTGAGGATGTGGTCAAGCGCTTTGTCCGGCTCGATGAAAGCCGTTCAAAACCCGGTACCGGGCTCGGATTGAGCCTTGTACAGGCGGTGACGGCGCTGCATGGTGGGACATTGCAGCTCAATGACGCGTCGCCAGAGTCAGAAGACAATCCCGGTCTCGCCGTGATCATGGTGCTGCCGGGGGAAAAATGACTGATACACCAGGCCCTGGACCGCTTGCCGGACTGACGCAAAGCCCGATCCGGGCACCTTCCGCCAATGCCGCGAAATCGGTCGCAGCCGACCTCAAGCCGCTTGCCGCCGATCATCCCGAAATCGCCGCGGTGCTCAAGAGCGATGGCGCGGCGCGCGACTTCCTGCTCGCAGCCCTCGCGCTGTCGCCCTTCCTGCGCGAAACCGCGATGAGCGATCCGCAATCGCTGGCGCTGGCGCTGTCCAGACCATGCGCCGAGATCGTGGCGCACACTCTGTCTGCCGCCCGCGACTGCTGGCGCGGAACCGAAGATAGACTTGCAAGCGAAGCCGACCTGATGCGCGATTTGCGCCGGGCCAAGCGGCGCATCTCGCTGACGCTGGCATTGAACGACCTTTCCCGTCAGATCGATGCGCGGGCCACCACTGTTGCCTTGAGCGATCTGGCCGATGCGGCACTGGGCGCCGCCTTCGATCATCTGCTGCGCGCCGGCCATGACGCGGGCAAGCTCAAGCTGCCGGACCCGGACGCGCCATGTGAAAAATCGGGCCTGATCGTGCTCGGCATGGGCAAGCATGGCGCGCGCGAACTCAACTATTCCTCCGACATCGATATCGTGGTGTTTTTCGATCCCGATGCCGGTGTGGTCAACGACAGCGATGAAGTGACCGAGGTGTTCGCCCGCATGGTGCGGCGGCTCGTGCGGATCATGCAGGAACGCACCGGCGACGGTTATGTGTTTCGCACCGATTTGCGGCTGAGACCGGACCCCGGCTCGACTCCGCTGGCCTTTCCGCTCTATGCGGCGCTCAATTATTACGAAAGCCGCGGGCAGAACTGGGAGCGCGCGGCCTACATCAAGGCCCGGCCAGTGGCCGGCGATCTTGAGGCGGGCGAGCGGTTCCTCAAGGAACTGGTGCCTTTCGTCTTCCGCAAATATCTCGATTTCGCCGCCATTTCCGACATTCACTCGATCAAGCGGCAGATCCACGCCCATCGCGGTTTTGGCGACATCGCGCTCAAGGGCCACAATGTCAAACTCGGACGCGGCGGCATTCGCGAGATCGAGTTCTTCGTCCAGACCCAGCAATTGATTGCGGGCGGACGGATGCCGCGTCTCAGGCTGCGCCGCACCGACGAGATGCTGGTGGCGCTGGCGCGCGCCCGCTGGATCGATCCAGCCACAGCCCGCACGCTGGCCGAGAGCTACTGGTACCTGCGTGATGTCGAGCATCGCATTCAGATGGTTCGCGACGAGCAAAGCCACACCTTGCCCGAGAGCGAGGCAGAACTCGCCCGCATTGCGCTGATGATGGGCGAGGAGAACACCGCAAGCTTCGGCAAGACCTATGTCGCCGTGCTGGCGCGCGTCGAGCAATGCTACGCCGATCTGTTCGAGAAAGAGCAGGGCCTGTCCGGCGGCATCGGCAATCTGGTTTTCACCGGCGAGGATGACGATCCCGGCACGCTCAAGACGCTGGCCGAACTCGGTTTCGAGCGCCCGTCGGATATCTCGCGCATCATCCGCACCTGGCATTATGGCCGCTATCGCGCCACCCAGTCGGTGGAAGCGCGCGAGCGGCTGACAGAACTGACGCCGGAGCTGCTCCGGGTGTTTGGCGCCACCCGGCGTGCCGACGAAGCGCTGATCAGGTTCGATGCGTTCATTTCCGGCTTGCCGGCGGGAATCCAGCTGTTTTCGCTGATCGGCAACAATCCCGGACTGATGTCGCTGATGGTGACGATCATGGCATCGGCCCCGCGGCTGGCCGAAATCATTGCCCGCAAACCGCATGTGTTTGACGGCATGCTCGATCCGGGACTGATGGCGGAACTGCCGACGCGTGATTATCTCTCCGAGCGGTTGCAGGCTTTCCTCGAGGGCGCCCGTGCCTATGAGGAAATCCTTGACCGGTTGCGCATCGTGGCGCTGGAGCAAAAATTCCTGATCGGGGTGCGGTTGCTCACCGGGGCGATTTCACCCGAGCGCGCCGCGCGCAGTTTTTCCCATCTGGCCGACCTTATCATCGGGGCGGCGCTCGAAGCGGTGCGCGAAGGCATGGAAGAGGCCCACGGCAAGGTGCCGGGCGGACGTGCGGCCGTGCTCGGCATGGGCAAGCTCGGCAGCTATGAGCTGACCGCCGGCTCGGATATCGACATCATCCTGCTGTACGACCATGAGCCTGACTGTGACGAGTCGGACGGGCCCAAACCGCTCGATCCGGTGCGTTATTACACCCGCATGACCCAGCGGCTGGTCGCCGCCCTGTCCGCACCCACCGCCGAAGGCATTCTCTACGAGGTGGATCTCAGACTGAGGCCGTCCGGCAACAAGGGGCCGGTGGCGACCTCAGTCCGGGCGTTTTCCAAATACCAGGCCGAGGAAGCCTGGAGCTGGGAACACATGGCGCTCACCCGCGCCCGCGCTGTGGCGGGAGAGGACAGCCTGCGCGATGAGGCGAGGGCGTTGATCGACGAGGTGCTTGCCAGACCGCGCGATGAAGCCAAGCTGCTTGACGATCTCACCGAAATGCGCGGCCTGATCGAACAGGAAAAGCCGCCGCGCGATATCTGGGACGTCAAGCTGATTCCGGGCGGCCTGATCGACATCGAGTTCATCGCCCAGTATCTCTCGCTGAAGGCGCGCGCCGCCGGTTGGTTGCCGGCGCGAGAGGATGACGAGGCGACCGGACTGCTCACCGGATCAGATCCCGCTTTGGCGCCACAACAGGGGCGGCTGGGCGAATGCACCAGCACCGATGCCACGCTGAAGATCCTCGGGCCGGATGCCTTTGGGGACGAGATCACCGAGGAGTTGCGCCGTGCGCTGGCATTGTGGAGCGGTCACGCCCAGATCGTGCGGCTCTGCGCGGAAGGACGTTTCGATCCCAGGCAAGCGCCAGCAGGCCTCATCGAACTGCTCACCCGCACCGGCGAGGCCCCGGATCTCGCAACCCTGGAAGCCGACTTCAAAACCACATCGAAGCGCGTGCGGGCAATTTTCAAACAGGTGACATCGTAAGCGTGCGTGCCGACGCGGCAAATGCCTTAGCGGACGAACCACATCCGCTTCAGTGTGGCATCGCGTTTGATGAAGTGATGATACAGCGCAGCACCCGCATGTCCGGCAAACAGCGCCAGCAGCAATTTGGCGCCGATGCCGTGCGGAATGCGCGATGTGAAGTCGGCAAAATCGGGAAGTGGGCCGCCCGCGCCGCCAAAGATGATATCACCCGCACCGGAGAGCACGAACATGGCGATGCCGCTGGCAGCCATGGCGAGCACGACGAGATAGAGCAGCCCGTGAACGGCTTTGGCCATCTTGACTTGCCAGGCCGGATCGCCACCGAGCGGTTCGCAATGGGTGTCAAAACGCCACCACCAGGCGATGCGGACGAGCGTCAGAATGAGAATGGCGATGCCCATGGGCGCATGAGCCGTCAGAATGCTGGCCTTTTGCCCGGCGTCGGTAGCCTCGTCCGCCAGCATGCCCGAGATCAAAAGAGCGATGATCAGAATTACGCTGAGCCAGTGGATGGCCACGGCGACTGCGCCATAGGCGGTGGGGCTGCTTTTCATTGACATTGCGACTATCCTTTCCTGCCGGGGGGCGGTTGGAATTGGCGGGCGCGGGACGCGCGATTTCCGGCTTGAAATGGTCGCCAATCCGAAATATAGTTTACACGGAAATATTTACATGGCAACTAAAAAACCACTCGCACGTCCACGGTCCCTTGGGCAACTCCTGACCTTCGCGACCGCCGCAACAGGCGCGATGTGCCAGGACATGTTGGCCAGGCACGACCTGACGCTGGCGCAATGGGTGATCTTGTCCGCGCTTTGGCGACGGGACGGGATGCTGGTCAGAGAAATCGCCGAATACAGCGGCAACAACGCGCCCGCGGCGTCGCGCATCATCGACCGGATGGTGGAGCGTGGCCTGGTCACGCGGCAAGCTGCCAGCGATGACAAGCGCGTGGTCCGGGTGCATGTCACCGACGTTGGCAGGAGCCTGGAGCACTTGCGGGATTTCCACGAACGGGTCAATGCGCGGCTGCTTGATGGTATCAGTGCGGAGGAGGCCGAGACGCTGACCTGCTTGCTCAAGCGTGTGGATGCAAATGCGCGGCGCGCGACCGGTTCGGACCAGTGGCCCAAGACCACAGACCCGTTAAACGAATAGCTGATTTGTCACGGGGTCGCATTAACTGAAAATAAGACAGGTCTAATGTTAATCATCACCATTGTTAACAGCTTCGCGCGCCAACGGTGACGGATAATCATGGCCAAGTTACGCCATGCCGCCTGCCGCAGACGCGCGCCATCAGCCAGGTCCGCGCCGCCTGAAGAATGCCCAAGCTTCGGGAGTTTCGTTGTCTTGGATCATCTGGATCTTAATGAAGCGCGGGCGCCAAAACGCACGCCCTTTTGATTAGGCAGTGAGAGGGATCCCTGCGGCCAGTGCGATGGGATGTGCCGCGCCGGGCGTGGGAATATTCCAGCGGTATTCGGCGTTTTGTCGAAACCAAAGGGAACCTCTGTCGCATAAACGCGTTTTGACGGTTCTTGTCCGGTTGCGCCGCAGCCGGAACAGAGTTCTACTCAAGCGCGCCTATAGACACGCTTGCTGATGCTTCTTTCACGACCAATCCACTGGATTTGCCCCATGCGCCGCTATGCCTGTCCCAACTGCTCCAACGAAGTGCATTTCCGTAACAGCGAATGCGTCAATTGCCAGTCGCGGCTGGGGTATGTGCCGGCATGGGACCAGATGTTCTATTCCAGGCCGGACGAAACGCAGTGGCACGATGGCGCAACGGTTTACAAGGCTTGCGCCAACCGGCAGGAGATTTTTTGCAACTGGCTGGTCGAGGATGGAGTTGAGGACGAGCATTGCCTGAGCTGTCGACACACGCTGGTCATTCCTGATCTGTCGGCCAATGAAAATCGCGACCATTGGGCAGCCCTTGAGGAAGCCAAGCGACGGCTGTTCTATTCGATCGAGAAATTCGGGCTGGGGGTCGGCGATCTCGAACATACGCCGGAAGCGGCTTTGCGATTTCATTTCAAGGCTGACACGCTGTCTGCCGATGGCAAGGCCAAGCGGGTTCTGACCGGCCATGAGAACGGTCTGATTACCATCAATGTCGCCGAAGCCGATGATCCCACTCGTGAAAAATACCGCAAGGCGATGGGTGAACCCTACCGCACCCTGATCGGGCATTTCCGCCACGAAGTCGGCCATTACTATTGGGACCAGCTTGTCGCCAACGGCCCGAAGCTGGAAGCCTACCGCGCCATCTTCGGCGATGAACGCGAGGATTATGGCGAGGCGCTCAAACGTCATTATGAAACCGGCGCGCCAGCCGGATGGGAAGCGAGCTTTGTGAGCTCATATGCCTGCGCTCATTCCTGGGAGGATTTTGCCGAGACCTGGGCGCACTACTTCCATATCGTCGATGGCCTGGAGACCGCCGGATGGTATGGGCTGGACGGGCATACGCCGGACTCGGGTCTCAATCGGGCGCCCGGCGGCTGGTCCGATGCCGGCCCCTATGGCGCGGCTGATTTCCGCCCGCTGATGGATGCCTGGGTGCCGTTGACGGTGGCGATGAATGCCATGAACAGATCCATCGGCCTGGGGGATTTCTATCCCTTCGTTCTCTCTGACACGATCTTCTCAAAGCTCGAATTCATCCACGATCTGATCCATCGCCGCGGATGAAACGTTCACATCCGCGAGCCCAGGCTGTTCAAACCGCCGCGCGGCAGGGATCCTGATCCGGCACGATCAGGTCCGCATTGGGGCAGAACGGATGATTATGCAACACAGTAATGTGACAGTAAGCCGGTTTCGGTCGCAATGTAAAATATGATTTGAACGGTAATACAGCTCACACGGCGAGGTGCGAAGCGACGGATTACCCTATGGTTTCCGTGGTTTGTACATGCCAGAAATTGTTATGGTGAACAGAATTGCTGGTCTTGGAGGCAAGCCGCAATCTGGTCCAAAATGATGTGTATGTGAACCTTCGAGAAGCCCATGGCATGATTGATCGGATAGTTGCCCTGCGCCGGGCGCGGGCAAGTTTGCCGATTGGAGACGGTATGACTAAAAAAGTGGTCGTCGTGGACGACAATGAGTTTGATATCTCCATGTTGCGCCGCGGTTTGAACACCGCCGGTGCGGATATCGATCTGATCGAGGTAAATGACAGCGGCAAGGCTGTGAGTGTTATCTCAAGCGAGGAACCTGTCCTGGCCATTCTGGATGTGAGCATGCCCGTGCTGGATGGGTTTGAGGTTCTGTCCGCGGTTCGTGCGCACGCACGGCTGAATCAAATACGGGTGTTGATGTTGTCGGGATCGACGTCGGTCACCGACAGGAACAAGGCTGAACAACTGGGCGTGAACTGGTACCGGGTCAAGCCTGAAACCCTTGACGGTTATCGTCAGTTGGGGACGGAGATCATTGACTTCGTCCATTCGTGAGCAGGTAATTCTGCGTCCGGCACGGGTGTACCGTCAGGCCAAGCGACGGCTACAGGCGTCACTTCGCAGTATCCGGGCGCGCTTTGCCTGAGGTCATGATGGCGTCGATGGTCCAGCAAACTGTAGCGCCTTTGCCCAATAGGTTCGGAATGGTTCCCCCGGCGCCATGGCAGTCAGGCGGCCGCCGAGCTTTGCTCTGATTGCGGACATTCCACAGGCACCCGAACGCTGACGATGGTGCCAACGCCTTCGGTTGATCGAACCTTCATGGCGCCGCCATGCAATTCTGCCAGGCTGCGCGAAATGGCGAGGCCGAGGCCGGATCCGCCGGTCGACTTGGAAAACTGGTTCTGCACCTGCTCGAAGGGCTGTCCGATGCGCGCCAGCAGCGCCTTGGGGATGCCGATGCCGGTGTCCTCGATGGTCAGCGTCACCGCGCAGGAGGTTTGGCGTGCGCGCACCAGAATGCGGCCGCCCGGCTCGGTGAACTTGACCGCGTTGGAAAGCAGATTGAGCAGAATCTGCTTCATGGCGCGGCGATCGGCATTGAGCGACAACCGCGCGGAAATTTTATGCTGTACCTCGATGCCCTTCTTTTCCGCCTGAATCGCCAGCAGCCGCAGCGTTTCCTCGAGCAGCGGCGCCAGGTCGAAGTCCTCGCGTTCGATCTGCATCTGCCCGGCCTCGATCTTGGCCATGTCCAGAATGTCGTTGATCACCGTGAGCAGATGGATGCCGGAATTGTGGATATCGTCGGCATACTCGGTGTATTTGTCCGAGCCCAGTGGCCCGAACATGCGTGCCTGCAGCACTTCGGAAAAGCCGATGATGGCGTTGAGCGGAGTTCTCAACTCATGGCTCATATTGGCCAGGAATTCGGATTTGGCCCGGCTTGCGGCTTCCGCCCGTTCCGTCTCGATCTGGTAATCCTGATTGAGCTTGGAAAGTTCCGCAGTCTGACGCTTGAGTTCCGACTGCGAAGTGGTCAGATCGCCAATGGTTGCCATCAACCGCTTCTCGCTGTCGCGCAGCCGTTCCTGATTGCGCTTGAGCGGGGTGATGTCGGTGCCGACCGAAACCTGACCGCCATCGCGGGTCTGGCGTTCATTGATCTGCAGCCAGCGTCCGTCGGCGAGCTGCACTTCATAGGTTTGCGCCAGTCCCTTGGCGCAGGGGACAGCAAGCCGTCGCGTGACCACAGGCCGCGTTGCGGCGGTTTCGACCATGCCGCGCGGAGTGCCGGGCGCCAGAATGTCGGCTGGCAGACCATGGATCTCCTGGTAATGCTTGTTCCACAACACCAGCCTGTCATCGCGGTCCCACAAGACGAAGGCTTCCGATGTACTCTCGATGGCGTCAAACAGGCGCTGGTCGGCCTCCACCGTGCGCTGCTGCAACTGATGCTGTTCAGTGACATCCATGGCGATGCCGATCAGGTGGGTCTGTGCCGAAGTCGGGTCGACAACCTGCGCCCGGGCCCGCATCCAGACATAATGGCCGCTGGCGTGACGCATGCGGAAAAGGTGATCAACCTGCTTGAGGTCGCCGCTGGCGACTTTCTGCGCGATTTCATAGAGATCGCCGTCATCCGGGTGGATCAGGTGCGACGCCTCGCCAAAGGAAATCACGCTGTCGCGCGGCTCCAGACCGAGAATTTCATACATTGAGCGCGACCAGTAAAGACGGCCGCGCGCCATGTCCCAGTCCCACAGTCCGCAACGCCCGCGCGACAGCGCCATGTCGACGCGCCGGTGGCTTTCCAGATAGATGCCATCGGCTTCCTGCGCGCGTCCGGCCTGGCTGAAATAGGCATACAGGATCACCAGCAGAATGGAGGATGTGGCAATGAACAGCGTCACATTCACCGATACCGACTTGCGCCAGACCTCGTTCATGTCGGAGATGGGTGTGAGAGCCAGAATGGCGCCTGCGCCGTCGGGTAGTCGCGACATTCCTGCCAGATACTGTTCGCCGTTGATAACCAGGTTCTGGACGCCGGCGCGCTCGCCGAACAGCCACAGCGGCGAGGATTCCGGCAACAGTCGGGAAATCGGCGCTCCCACGAGATGCTGCCCGCCGGCAGTGGCGGCGAAGATCCGGTCTTGCCCATCCATCACCAGCAGATAACGTCCATCAGTGTCGGGCATGGCTCCGAGCACCCGGTTCAGCCGGGCCTCGGTTTCCCAGCGCAGGGCCTGTTTCACCGGAACCGGATCGGCTGAAAAAGTGGCGCTTGCCGCAGCCAGCGAAAGCGCGGTCATGTGCTCGGCAGCCGTCAGCAAGTGGTCACGGCCCTCGCTGATGTTGATGTAGCGCGCGGCGGCCACGACCAACAGGAAGGCGACAATGAGAATTGGAATGAGACGCTTGAGAAATGGTTCAGCGCCGATCAGCCGGTCGTAGGCCGGCTGCGCGAACAGCTTGGCGTGACCGGAAAGCTCTCTGCCTGCTGAGCGTTTCGCCTCAGGCTTTTGAGCATGAATCGACCTCTCGGCCGCAGAAATATCCTGCGCGTCCGCCATGTTCTCGCTTTTCCCCGTTAGGATCCGGACAACCGCATCTCCGAATCTAACCTAATGAATCAAAGCTGATTCGCCTTGTCCAGCCCAAAAAGAAAGGTTTTGTTAAGGAGCTGATTTCACGTGGTTTAATTCGGATTCGAGTCGAGCTGTGATGCCCGGTACCCGGCTCGACAGGCGAGGGAGGCCGCAAATCACCTTTCAAGCGACCTGCGTGGCCGGGATGGATGGCGTCTCCCCGATAGCCGGCGCACCGGATCAACGCCCGGGCATAAAGGCGGGCAGAGGCCGGATTCAAACCGGTCCGGCGCCATCAGGCGGCCAGCATCCGGTCGACAATGTCGTTGACATCGGGAGAGAGGTTTCCGGATTCGCGGATGGAGACCAGCGCAAGCCGGGCCTGTTCCCGCCGTCCTGCCTCAAGCGAACTCCATGACCGCATGGCGGTTAAAAGCCGCGCCGCGAGCTGCGGATTGCGCTTGTCGATATCAATCACCTCGCGCGCCAGCAGCCGGTAACCGGCGCCATCGGCGGCATTGAAGCCGGTCGGGTTGCCCGCCGAGAAAGCGCCAATCAGGGCACGCACCCGATTGGGATTGGTACGATCGAACAGGGTGCTGTCGAGCAGTTGCTCGATCCGCGCGCAGGTGGCGGAACCCGGCGCGGTCGCCTGAATCGAAAACCACTTGTCGAGCGCCAGCGGATCAGCGGAAAAGCGGGTCTTGAACGTTTCGAGCGCTTCCAGGGTTTCCGTGGCGGTCGGAAAATTCTGGGTCAGCACTTGCAGCGATTGGGACAACACGGTCATGTTGTCCGCCGCGTCAAAGGCGGCCTTGGCGCGGGTAGGCGCACCCTCGGCGAGGGAGGCATAGCTCATCGCCGCACCCGCCAGAGCCCGCTTTCCGGCGTCCACAGCATCGGGGCTGTAGTCGCCCTTTGGGGCGCTGTCGGCAAGCTTTGCGAAGACATCCAGCCCGGCCCGGGCCACTTCCAACTGCACAGCCTCGCGTGCGGTGTGAATGGCGTCGGGATCGATATTGGACCCGATCTCGCGGGCAATGTCGCTTTCAGCCGGCAGTGCCAGCGCCTGGGCGCGGAAGGCCGGTTCAAGGCTTTCGTCCGCCGCCGTGGCGATGAGGATGTCGGCGAGATCTTTCACCGATGGCAGGTTGCGGCCGTCGCGGACCAGTCTTGACGCGACAACCAGATGCCGCATCGCCTGCTCGTTGAGCGCCTGCCAGCGCGCCACGCCGTCACTGTCATGGCGCGCGATATGCGCCAGGTCAGCCGCGCTCTGCTCCATGGCGATGTTGACGGGAGCGGAAAAGCCGCGATTGATCGACAGCACCGGACGTCCGGACACTCCGGTGAAGCTAAACGTCTGCTTGCGCTTGGTCAGATGGAACACACCGTTGCCGGCTTCTCCACCGGTTGGCAACCCCTCATACTCCGAGCCATCGGGCAGGATCAGACCATAGGCCAGCGGAATATGCATCAGCGCCTTGCGTGATTGACCGGGCGTGGGAGCCAGCGACTGCTCGAGCGTCACCTTGAATGTTTTGGCGGCATCGTTCCACTCGCTCGACACCGAGACCGACGGCGTGCCGGCCTGGCTGTACCAGAGCGAGAACTGCTTGAGATCGCGGTCGCTGGCTTGCGCGAAGCAGGCGAGGAAATCCTCGATCGTCGAGGCGTCGCCATCATGCCTTTCGAAATACAGATCCATACCCTTGCGAAAATCCTCAGCACCGAGAATGGTGCGGATCATGCCCACCACTTCCGAGCCTTTTTCGTACACCGTTGCGGTGTAGAAGTTGTTGATTTCGCGGTAGGTTTCCGGCCGTACCGGATGTGCAAGCGGGCCGGCGTCCTCGGGAAACTGATGCGCCTTGAGAAGTCGGATTTCGGCTATGCGCTTGACCGCGGCGGACCGCTGGTCGGCGGAGAAGGCATGATCGCGATAGACTGTCAGCCCTTCCTTGAGGCACAGCTGGAACCAGTCGCGGCAGGTGATGCGGTTGCCGGTCCAGTTGTGAAAATACTCATGGGCGATGATGGCTTCGATATTGGCGTAGTCCGCATCCGTCGCGGTTTCCGGGTCGGCCAGCACATATTTGTCGTTGAAGACATTAAGCCCCTTGTTCTCCATCGCGCCCATGTTGAAATCCGACACGGCGACGATCTGGAAGATGTCGAGATCGTATTCCCGGCCATAGACCTCCTCATCCCACTTCATCGAGCGCTTGAGCGCGTCCATGGCGTAACCGGCGCGGCCTTCCTTGCCGTGCTCGACATAGATTTTCAGCGCCACCTCACGACCGCTCATGGTGGTGAAGGTGTCCTCGATCAGGCCGAGGTCCCCGCCGACCAGCGCGAACAGATAGGAGGGTTTGGGGTGCGGGTCGAACCAGGCGGCAAAATGCCGGCCTTCGTCATAATTGCCGCCGCCGAGGAAATTGCCGTTCGACAGCAGATACTTGGCATCGTCCTTGGCCGCGATGATGGTCACCGTGTAGACAGCCAGAACATCGGGGCGGTCGTAGAAATAGGTGATGCGGCGGAAGCCTTCCGCCTCGCACTGGGTGCAGTACACCTTGTTGGTACGGTAAAGCCCCATCAGCTTGGTGTTGGTATCGGGCGAAATGGTGGTGTTGACGGTCACCTCGAACGGTCCGCTTTCGGGCAGACCCCGGATCTCCAGGCTATCCGGAGTCACTTCGAAGAGCGACGGGTCGATATCGGTGCCGTCCAGTTGCACGCTATCGAGTGTCAGCTCATCGCCGTCCAGCACAAGGGCTGCATCCGCTGCCACGCCGTCGCGGCGGTGCATGATGACCCGGGAGACGACTTTGGTCTCCTTTGGGTCAAGCTCGAAAGTCAGATCGATGCGCTCGACCTCGAAGTCCGTCGGCTTGTAATCCTTGAGCTTGAAGACCTGTCCCGTTTCAGTCCGCATATGTTTGGTGTCCCGCAAATTCCCATTATGGGACAGGACGCTATCACAACGGATCCTGACACGGGGTTAAGACGGCAAATCTTGCCAAAAAAGCCCAAACTATCACATCCGGACCATGAATTTACGTCGCCAAACGGCGGTTCACCGGTATTGAATACGAAAAATGGCTTTCCAGACTGCCCTCTCGACATTTCCGTCTTAGGACTTAAATATGGACAGAGAGACGCGAACGCGGCTCGAAGCCAATCCACCACCGGGAACTGCCATGAACATCGCGACACCTAAATTCGGCGTGGGCGCATCCGCGTTGCGCAAGGAAGACCCAAAGCTGGTCCGTGGCGAGGGTGCGTTCACCGATGACATCAGGGCCGAGGGAGAAGTGCGCGGTTTCGTGCTGCGTTCGCCGCATGCGGCTGCGCGTTTTGTCATCAACGATCTCGATGCCGCCCGCGCCAGTGACGGTGTGCATCTGGTGCTGACGGCCGGCGATGTCGCCCATCTCGGTCCGGTGGTCTGCCAGACACCGCTCAAGCAACCCGACGGCACCCGCCATGCGCTCAAGCACACGCCGCTGCTGTGCGACGGTGAAGTCCGCCATGTCGGCGACGCGGTGGCCTTCATCGTCGCCGATACCCTGGCGCAGGCCCAGGACGCCTCGGAACTGATCGATATCGATTGGGAGTTCTGCGAAGCCCATACCAATCTGGCAACCGCGCTGGACGAAGGCAGTTCGCTGGTCTGGCCCGATCTGGGCACAAACCAGGCGTTTCTCTATCGCGTTGGCGATGCCGGAGCTACCGATGCGGCGTTTGCCCAAGCCGATCACGTCACCAGCATCACTTTCGTCAACAACCGTCTGGTTTCCAACTACATGGAAACCCGCGCCTGCCTGGCCGAATGGGATGCGTCGGAAGGCAAATTCACACTGACACTTGGATCGCAGGGTGTTCATGGCATTCGCAGGACGCTTGCCAAGGACGTGTTCGGCATGGATCTCGAGAGTTTCCGGGTCATCACCCGCGATGTCGGCGGCGGATTCGGCACAAAATCCTTCAACTACCGGGAATATCCGCTGTCGCTGGAAGCCGCCCGCCAGCTTGGCCGTCCGGTCAAATGGGTGTCTGACCGCACCGAGCATTTCCTGGCTGATGCTCATGGACGCGACCACCAGGTCACGGCATCTCTGGCGATGGACGAGGATGGCCGCATAAGCGGGTTGAAAATCGACATTCTGGCCAATATGGGCGGCTACCTCAGCCAGTTCGGCCCCTATGTCCCGACCTTTGGCGCATCCATGGCGACGGGTGTCTACGACATTGAGAACCTCGACTTCAAATTGCGCGGTGTCTACACCCATACCACGCCGGTGGACGCCTATCGCGGCGCCGGCAGGCCGGAAGCGGCGTTCCTGATCGAACGCCTGATCGACGCGGCGGCCCGCGAGATCGGGATTCCTGTTGCCGAACTGAGGCGCCGCAACTTCATCCGTCCCGATCAGTTGCCCTACCACACGCCGGGCGACCGCACCTATGACGTGGGCGAATTCGACGGTCACATGACCCGCGCCCTGGAAAACGCCGATGCGGCAGGATTTCCGGACCGCGTCGAGGAAGCCGCAAGCCGCGGCAAGCTGCGCGGGTTGGGAACCTCGGTCTATATCGAGGCCTGCGCCTTCGCCGGATCGGAGCCCGCCAGGCTGACACTCGACGCCGATGGCGGCATCACGCTCTATATCGGGACGCAAACCAACGGGCAGGGTCACGCCACCGCCTACAGCCAGTTCGTGGCCGACAAGATCGGCATCGATTTCGAAAAGATCACCGTGCGCCAGGGCGACACCAACGAACTGGCGAAGGGCGGCGGCACCGGCGGTTCCCGCTCGATCCCGTTGGGCGGGGTTTCGGTTTCCGCTGCCTCCGGCGTGCTGGCCGAGAAAATGAAGAAGCTCGCCGCCGATGAGCTCGAGGCGTCCGCCGCCGATATCGAACTGGTCGATGGCGCGGCGCGCATTGTCGGCACCGACAGGGTGATCAGTTACGCCGACATCGCCCGGGCAGCGAAGTCGGACGACGACCGCACCGCCGACGCTGATGTGGTGCAGGACGAGGCCACCTATCCCAACGGCACCCACATCTGCGAGATCGAGATCGATCCTGACACCGGCACGGTTGAAATCGTGCGCTACACGATTGTTGATGATTTCGGCATGACCGTGAACCCCGTGCTGCTGCTCGGTCAGGTGCATGGCGGTGTGGTGCAGGGCATCGGCCAATGCCTCAGCGAAGGCGTCGTCTATTCCGAAGATGGCCAATTGCTGACCGCGAGCTTCATGGATTACGCCTTGCCACGCGCCGACTCCGTGCCGTACTTCGATTTCGAAACCCGCAACGTTCCCTCGACCACCAACGCCATGGGCATCAAGGGCGCCGGTGAGGCGGGCACGATCGGTGCCTGCCCGGCGGTGATGAACGCGCTTGTCGATGCGCTCGACCGCGCCCGTGGCGTCCGTCACATCGAGATGCCGGCAACACCTCAACGCGTCTGGGAAGCTCTCAACGGCTGAGGTCAGTCGGGCTCAACCGTAAACCGCGCTGGCAGGCCGCGTCGCATCAGCCTGACGCGTGGTATCCATCAGGTATATTGATCGGACGAGGCTCCGTGAAGCGGGTATCGTCTGGCGCAATGGTTGATATAACCGGTGAACGCTCCAACCGGATCCGCGGCCCTGTTAGCCGCGGAACGGATTACGAAAGTATCGAATTGTCAAATCCCGAGACAACAGCCACCCCGCCGGAAAACTCGCAACCGGCCGATGCCGCGCAAGCCGGTTCGCCGATGGTGGGCATCATGTTGAAAGTGGTCTCGGTCGCGGTGTTCGTGACGATGTCGACACTGATCAAGGCTGCGGGCGTGGGAATGCCGGCGGGCCAGATCGTGTTTTTCCGCTCCGCCTTCGCGATTTTCCCGATCCTGATCTTTCTGGCGTTGCGCGGCCAGCTTGGCACTGCCTGGCGGACAAACAATCCATTGTCGCATGTCCGGCGGGGACTGGTCGGTGTGACCGCCATGGCACTCAGTTTTTACGGCATCATGCGGCTGCCATTGCCCGATGCGATCGCTATCGGCTACGCCATGCCCTTGTTGACCGTGGTGTTCGCGGCGCTGTTTCTCGGTGAAACGGTTCGCATTTTCCGCTGGTCTGCGGTGGCCGTTGGCCTGGGCGGCGTGCTGATTATCAGCTGGCCGCGGCTCACTCTGTTTGGTGACGGCTTTGGCTCCAATGAAGCGCAAGGCGCGCTGGCCGTGCTGGCCGCTGCGGCACTCGGTGCCGCGGCGATGATCCTGGTGCGCAAACTGGTGCTGACGGAGAGAACGCCGACCATTGTGCTCTATTTCTCGCTGACTGCGACGGTGCTGTCGCTGGTCTCGCTGCCGTTCGGCTGGATCATGCCTGACTGGCAGACGCTCATGCTGATGGCGCTCGCCGGGTTTTGTGGCGGCCTTGGCCAGATATTGCTCACCCAAAGCTACCGTCACGCTGATGTGTCGACGATTGCGCCGTTTGAATATACCTCGATCGTGCTCGGGATCCTGCTCGGCTACTTCATCTTCGGCGATATCCCGACATGGTCGATGCTGATAGGGACAATGATCGTCATTGGCGCCGGGCTGTTCGTCATCCTGCGCGAACATGCCCTCGGCCTCGAACGCAGGGCCCAGCGCAAGCTGGTGACACCTCAGGGCTGAAACCGGCTGCAGCGCAGCGACGGCGGTGCGAGCAATATTGCATCGTCCCTGTTCGCGGACCAAAAAAGCTTTGACCGGAAGTCCGTGCCGCAACGACGAACGCGCTACCCCGTACCCGGAGTCTCATTCCCGGTCTCCTCTTCAGCCTCATCTCCATAGCCAGGGTCAGAGCGCGGGTCGAGTTCGGCGGATTGCGGGGTCTGGTCAGGCATCGCCGCCATCGGCAGGAAGTCCGAACGCATGTCTTCGGACGGTTGCTCGCGGCGGCTGATCCGCCAGGCTGCGTGTCCCGAATAGGCGGCAAAGCAGATTGCAATCACGGCGAACAGCGCGTGCGGTCCGAACCAATCCATGGCAGCACCGGTGACCAAGGGGCCGACCATGGTGGCCACACCATAGGTGATCATCAACCCGCTCGACACTTCAACGAATTCGTCGGGCTCGGCGTGGTCGTTGGCATGGGCGACATTGAGCGAATAGATCGGAAACAGGACGGTGCCCAGAAACAGCATGCCGGCGAAGAAGATGAACCGGTTGTCGACACCGAACATTACCGTGATCGAGCAGGCAATGATTCCGATGAACCCGGCGAATATCATCACCTTGCGGCGATCCATCCGGTCGGATGCCCGTCCCAGCGGATACTGGAAGATCGCACCTCCCACCATGGCGATGGCGAGCATTGTCGCCCCTTCGGCGGTCGATAGGCCCAGCTTTGTGGCGTAGACCGGCCCCAGTCCGCCCCAGGCGCTGGCGATCAGGCCTGCCAGCAAGGTTCCGACAACCGCAGCAGGCGAGCGCCGGTAGAGGCCGGGAACGTCGAACTTCACCTGGGTCAGCGGCTGGGGCGATTGTGCGCTCGACAGGGCCGTCGGCATCACCGCCAGCGAACAGATCAAGGCGCAGATCATGAACAGGGTCGGCCCCAGCGGATCGCCAAAGGGAACGATATATTGCCCCACCATGACCGCCGACATGCTGACAACCATGTAGACTGAAAACAACGCGCCGCGGTTTTCGTTGCTGACCTTTTCGTTAAGCCAGCTTTCGATGATCATGTAGCCGCCAGCGATGGAGAACCCGGCCAGCGCGCGCGTCAGCACCCAGATGACCGGATGCACGATCAAGCTGTGCAACAGGAATGACATAGCCATGATCGTGGTCAGTGCGCCGAACACGCGCACATGACCAACCCGAAGCACCATCCGGGGCGTGATAACGCAGCTTGCGGTAAAGGCGATGGCATATCCCGTCGCGATCAGCGAGATGGTGAATGTCGACCAGCCTTCAGCCACGGCCCGGACCGGAATCAGGTATCCGGAAAGCCCCATCGCGGTCAGCAGGAAAAATGTTGAAATGAGCAAGGACGCCACTGATCGAACGGACTGGATCATGGCGGCTTTCCCTGGCAACAAAGCGGCGCCTGCGCACTCTCCGGCGGTATCCGGATGCTGCAGTCCCGATCACATCAATGATTCTGTAAAAAAGCATGTCATGCCGGTCTGCGACGGGAAGGCCAGATTGCGACGCGGGCGAAATATTTTCGCCTCTCCGCCGTTTCGGCAGCAACCCGGCCAACCGGCCCGCTAACCGGATCTGAGCTGTTCAATCCGTTCCTGCAGGGAGAGCAGATCAGCCCAGACAAGCCGCTTTTGCGCAGGGTTTCTCAACAGGTAGGCCGGATGCAGGGTCGGCAGGGCAGGGATGCGGTTTCCACCCGCCTCGTACTCCATCCAGGTGCCGCGCAGGGAGAGAATGCCCTTGTCGGTTCCAAGCAGCGATTTGCTCGCGACATTTCCCAGCATCACCACGATCTTTGGCGCGGCGAGAGCGACATGACGTTCGATAAACGGGCGGCAAAGCTCGATTTCATGTGGCGCCGGAGTGCGGTTGCCTGGGGGGCGCCAGGGGATCATGTTGGTGATGTAGGTGGTTTCGCGGGTCAGTCCGATTGCCGCCAGCATCCGGTCCAGCAATTGCCCGGCGCGCCCGACAAACGGTGCGCCCTGGATATCCTCCTCGCGGCCCGGCGCTTCGCCGATAAACATGACATCAGCCTCCGGATTGCCATCGGCGAAGACCAGGGTTTTGGCGCTGTGACGCAGGTTGCAGCCGTTGAAACCATCAAGCGCTGCGCGCAATTCCGGGATCGTACCGGCGCTTGCCGCCAGCGCACGGGCGTCCTCAAACGCGGCCTCCCCCGGAATCGTCAATTGGGAGGCCTGCGGCGCCGGCGTCACGGGTTGCGCCGTGGCTCTCGGGCGCTCCGCGGGTCCAGAGGAGATCGGGCGTTGGGTCGTCTCGCCGTTGCTTGACGAAGGCGCGCCGGCCGGACGTTGCTGTTGGGATTGCGCCCGGGCCTGCGCCAATGCCGCCGATTGTTCAAACCGGTCGACGGCCGCGTCTTCGCACAACTCGCCGATGCCGCTGTCGGCGTAAAAACTCAACAGCGCCGCAAGCGCCTGCGGGCTCATATCGGATGCTGAAACGGCCATGATGCGGTTTTACCGCAAAGCCCGATCCATGTCGCGCTCAAATGAACTGATTTGAGCGATAACCTGCAAGCACCACAGTGCCGCATACTCACGTGAACCTGTGGCGCTGCAGTGATGCAAAGGCGGATTGGCTCGCTTCCCCGAAATGAAAACGCCCGGACACGGAATCCGGGCGTTGATCGATCTCAAACAGGTAGGCACCGCGAGGCGCCGTCCCGAAGATCAGGCGTTGTATTCGGCTTCGCTGGAGCCTTCGCCGCCTTCACCTTCTTCGTCGTCATTGTAGTCGGGATCGTGGGCGGCAGCTTCTGCTGCTTCGGCAGCGGCTTCTTCGTCAACGCCGTAAATGGCGTCGGCCGAGGACAGGTCTTCGCCCTTGGACTGGCGTTCCGCTTCATCGGCGGAGCGGGCGACGTTGAAGGTCACCTGAACGCTGACGTCAGCATGAAGCGCCAGCGGCACGGTGTGCAGACCGATGGTCTTGACCGGGTTGTTCATGTCAACCTGGCTGCGGCCGATGGTGAAGCCGTTGTCGGCCAGCACCTGGATCACGTCGCGGGCTGCGACCGAACCGTAAAGCTGACCGGTTTCGCCGGCCGAACGGACAACCACGAAGGTCTTGCCGTTGAGCTTGTCGGCGATCTGCTCGGCTTCCGACTTGCGCTCCAGGTTGCGGGCTTCCAGGACCGCGCGCTCGGCCTCGAAGCGGGTCTTGTTGGCGGCGTTGGCGCGCAGCGCCTTGCCCTGCGGCAGCAGGAAGTTACGGGCGTAGCCGTCGCGAACCTTTACGGTTTCGCCCATCTGGCCGAGCCTTGCGATGCGTTCAAGAAGAATGACGTCCATTGTGATGTTCCTTTCGAGGGGGGTATCAGGGTTTTGGATTGGGACCGGAGCCGGTCACAGTGAGAGTGCGGGCGGTGTCGAAAAGCCCGAGGAAAAGAAAGAAGGCCAGTGGCACAGTAAAGATCACCGTCGCCAGATAGGCGGTCCACAGCAGCAGGCCGCGCGCCGGTTTGCCGCGGGTCCGGTGATGTGCGATGGCAAAGCCGGAGGCGATGAAGCCGATGCCGAAAGCACCGATCAGGGTCCAGCCGATCAGGCCGACGCCTCCCTGGACGAAACTCATCGCCACGCCGGCTGCCAGCGCGAGCACGCCCAGTCGCGGCATCCGGAGCTGTGAGGGCAGGTCATCCTTGGGGCGTTTCGACCGGCCCGACAGGCGCACGATGGCCGAGGCGACATACCAGCCGGCAAGCAGGATCAGCACCCACATCGCGGCCTGGATGGTGGGCAGGGCATACAGAAAAAACTGCTTCATCTCCGCCAGGCTTCCGGCGGAAAGCTCGTAGTCGGCGTTGTTGTGCTTGAGCGTGTCGACAAACACGTCGACCAGTTGCTCGACAAAGTCCGGACCATAGCCCATGGCGAGCCCGACAGCCACCAGACCGACGCAGACGCAGCCCGCGATGTTGATGAAAATGTCCGACAGCGGATACCAGGCGACGCCGCCTTGAGGTCCGCCGATCTCCTCGGCCGGGCGGCCCAGATTGGACAGATGCGCGATCCAGGCAGCCGGCGTCAGCGTGGTGACCGCCGATACCAGCGCTGCCTGCGGTGTGGTGGCGAAACCGATGATCAGCATGGCGCAGCCAACCGCGACGATCGAGGCGAGGTTGGACCAGCCCAGTCCAGCAATCAGGACTGGAAGTGCGGCGGCGGCGAACAGGATAAAGGACAGGCTGGAAGGGGAACCGGCGCTGACAAGCAAAAGCGCGGCGGAAACGCCGGCGAGCAGGCCCACAAGGAGCGATGTGCTTTGCTGTGTCATTTTCGCTGTCCTGCTTGCGAGCAGTTAGAGGCAATCTTCGCCCCAACCCGGGATTTTGGTGGCCCAGACCCCGCGCCCGTCGCGGGATGGGAAACAGACCGGCGATCGCTCGCCGGTCTGCATGGTATCAGAAACCTACTTCAGCACGTAAGGCAGCAGGCCGAGGAAACGTGCGCGCTTGATCGCCTTGGCGAGTTCGCGCTGCTTCTTCTGGCTCACCGCCGTGATGCGGGAAGGAACGATCTTGCCGCGCTCGGAAATGTAGCGCTGCAGCAGACGCACGTCCTTGTAATCGATCTTCGGCGCATTCGCTCCCGAAAACGGGCAGGTCTTGCGACGGCGATGGAACGGACGGCGTGTCGGGATCTGGTTGATGTCGACCATTGTCTGTTCTCCTATTCGCGGTCTTCGCGCGGACGGCGCGGGCCACGGTCACCGCGATCGCCACGCGGACGATCATCACGGTCGCCGCGCGGACGGTCGTCACGGTCACGCTTCTGAAGCATGGCCGACGGGCCTTCTTCATGGGCGTCGACGGAAACGGTCATGAAACGAAGAATGTCTTCGTTGAAGCGCATCTGGCGCTCCATTTCCTTGACGGCGTCCGACGGTGCGTCGATGTCCATCAGCGCGTAATGCGCCTTGCGGTTCTTGTTGATGCGGTATGTGAGGGACTTGAGGCCCCAATGCTCTATACGCCCGACTTTGCCGCCATTAGCTTCGATCACACCCTTGTACTGGTCTACGAGGGCTTCGACCTGCTGGCTGGAGACATCCTGCCGGGCAAGGAATACATGTTCATAAAGAGCCATGATTGACTTGCCTTTCTTGCTTTAACATCACCCGGATCCGGCGCTAAGCCCCAGCGACTTGTCCTGGCGGCGTATTCGCCGGGCAAGAAAGACGTGGTATCGAGACGGTCGTGAGCGGAGACACGGGAGGCCGGAGCGCTTTTGCCCCTAGGATCCTGAAGGATCGCACCCTCCGTTCAGCCACCAGCCAGATGACCGGGTGTTCGAACAGCCGCGCTTATACGCGTTTTAAACCGGATTGCAAGGCCAAAGCTCCGGTGTGTCAGGGCCGGGGCGCGTCGTTTGCTTCGCAATTGTACCGAATGCCGTCGTCGATCCGGTTTCCGCCCGCTTCGAGGCCGTAAGCAAGGAGTGTGATGATCAGGGCCCGATCAGGGTTGCCGCACGGGGCGGTGCGGCATCGCCTCCCGGCGTTCACAGCCGCTGTTGCCGTCCGGTTGCTCCAAAATATGCATAGGTAAGATTTTTCTAAACCACTTAACTCCGATTTCATCGTCAGGTGAGAGGCTTGTTTCCGGAGCTGGGCTGGATCGGGCCGAACGAATTTATTCCGATCGCCGAAACCTCGTCGCAGATTGTCGAACTGGGACGTTGCATCCTGACCACCGCATGCGTCGATGCGATGGCGTTTCCCGACAACATCAGGGTTTCGGTCAATCTCTCGGTTGGCCAGATGTTGCGCGACGATGTCATCGCCATGGTGACTGACATACTCGCAAGCACTGGTTTTCCTGCGCACCGGCTGACGCTGGAGGTGACTGAATCGGTGATGATGTCCGAGCCTGATCTGGCCGCCCGCATCCTGAGGGCTCTCCAGGATCTCGGCATTTCAATTGCGCTCGATGATTTCGGAACAGGATACTCGGCCCTGTCCTATCTCAGGGAATTTGATTGGGACGAGCTGAAAATCGACAAGATCTTCGTTGACAATCTTGGTGACGATCCGCGTTCGCTGTGCATCGTCGAGTCCGTCGTCGATCTGGCGACGGAACTTGGCATGAAGGTCGTGGCTGAAGGAGTCGAGACCGCCGACCAGCACGAGATCCTGCGCAGGAGCGGCTGCCACATCGCGCAGGGCTACCTGTTCGGCCGCCCGCAACCTGTTGATCAGGTTCACCTGGCCGTGCTCAAATCCATTGCGAAACTTGAACCGGGCGAAGGCGCGACACGCGATCAGCCGTCTCCAAGACTTCACTGGCATTAGGCATGGCCAGGCCGCCAGCAACGATTGATGAACACGTTGACTTGGCCAAATGACTGCGCGGCAGCCTCCGATGACAGTCTCTCCAGGTGATGGCGCGGCGAATTCCAGTAATTGAGCCGCACGTCACAACCATGCTTTCGGCCATTTTCGGCCATGCGTATGGCGTCATCGAAATGAATATCGTTTTCACTGGTGTGAATCAGTATCGGCGGCCAACCTTCCTGATTGGCAAAGACCGGTGAGGCAAGCGGTGAGGTGACCGGCTCGTCCTGGAGATACAGTCGCGCGCAGAACGCGGCCGTTTCCATGCGGAACGGGCTTTGCGAGGAAATGCTGCGGGTAATATAGGACCAGCCGCTCAAACTCAGATCGCACCAGGGGGAAAACAGCACGATGCCGGCCGGCAATTCGGTGCCGTCCATTTGCAGAATCTGAAGAGCACTGAGCACGATTGATGCGCCGGCCGTGTCGGCGGCAAGGAAAATATTCTCAGGACGATGTCCTTGCTCGATAAAGTTAAGATAATGCGCGACGAAATCTGCGGGAGCGGCGGGAAAGGGATGCTCGGGGGCGAGACGGTGCGGCACCATCATGATCTCGCAATTGATCGCTTCGGCGAGCCGCTGGACCATGCTCTTCTGCTTGCGCGCGGGCGGCATGATGAAGCCACCGCCCGCGACATACAGAATGACCGGGCGGTTCTTCATCGCGTATCTTTGCTGTGTCCCATCCTGCGGCCCCGTTTCATCTTGCGGCACGGTGTGCGGCGGACGCGCGCCACGGACCAATCCGCTAGGCATGAAACTGGGCAAGGTCTCCATCGCACCGCTTGCATAGGCGCCGCGCATAAAGGCGACATGGTCTTCGGCGGCGGCAAGGTTGCCGGTCTTGTTCATTGCGGTTTTCAGTCGGGAGATCAGGGTTCGTTCGATGATCCGGTTTTCCAGCCGCGCCAGCAGGCGGTCGATCTGGTCCCGGGCCCACCCGGCTTTGGCCGAATAGCGGCGTGCCAGATCAGCGGCTTCCAGAACGGCAAGCCTTTGGTCCGAATAGGTCTGCAGAAACCCGGATTTGGTGGCTGTCATCATCTGTGCCATCCTGCCGTCTCGGTTTTGACCGGCAGGATAACCTCTGTCGCCACCATTGTGCAACGATCCAGCGGTTCGCCTGGCGTACGATTTTACACCGCCAACCTTGAGTGCCGCTGATGGTCCGGGGATCAGGATGAAGAGAAAGCGATCTCATGCAAGCCCGGACACTCCGGACGACAGGCCGCCAATCGATCGCGATCTGGCTGCACAGACACGCACCGAACTGCCGCGACAAATCGTCGACAGCGGCCTTTTCGACCTTGATCGCGATCCCGCCCAGCTAGCCCGGGTGCGGGAGATCCTGGCCCGTCTTCCCGACAGAGCCGTTGTCGACGTTGCCAATCGCTTGCGTTTGGCAGAAAGTGCGAAGCAGACGGATATCAAGGCTTTCATTAAGGCCCACGGAATAACGCCGGCGGAAGAGCGCTTGCTGACAAGTCTTGTCAACGGCGAGACGGTTGTCGACCATGCTCAAAAGCAGGGCGTTTCGGTCAACACCGCGCGAACCCATATGCGCCGACTGCTTGAGAAGACCGGCAGCACCGGCCAGCTTGACCTCATCAAGAAGACGCGAAGCGATAGCTGATCCCTTTTTCTGATTGCCGCTCCTGTCGTCCCGCGGCCCCAATCCCGACCTTCCCAGCGGTAACTTGCAGCAGTGCTCCGATGTCATCACATCTGATGATTACAGCAGGCCGGGGCTCGCGGATCATGATCTGGACCGGACAGGGCCGGCGGGAAGCCGCTTGAATCCCAACATGTTCGGATGGCCAGTTTGAACCGGAAGGAGAAAGCGGATGAGGATTGAACTAGCGACAAGGAAACTGATCAAGCCACTGACCAGGCACCTTGCAACGTTTGCACTGGTGGCGGGCTTGATGGGTGTGCCAGTCGAGGCATCGGCGACCAAAGGAGACACCGGGCGCGGCGAAGCCCGCAGTCCCGTTATGTTTCCATCGACGAGCTTCTGCGCTTGAATGACAGTACCCTTTCACGGCTTCGTACCGATCGGCATTTGAAGGTGAAAGGCGTGATGGGACGCTTCGGCAGCAGAGTGCTGATTGCAGCCATCCGCTCAAACCCCGTCCGGACGAAAAGATTGATCGATAGAATGGAACGCGCCCAAAGCGATGAAGAAAGAATAGCGATCATTCGCCGACAATTGGGACCCGTCGAAAGAAAAAACAAAGACCTTGTTGCGCGTGTGAAGAAGCAACGGGAGAATTTGGCATTGGCGGATACTTTCTTCACCTCTTCGGCAAATACGTTCCCATTTGGAAGCGGCGTCACAAATGGGCTGGAGGACGATGATCCATTGCACCGTGATGTAAGAGTGGAAAGGGATTTCCTGAGTTTGCTCCAAGCCATTGAATACCATCTCAGTAACAATTTGGGGTACAGGTATTAATCGGAATCCGGTCGTTGGACAGATCTTGCAGAAAAGCAGTTTCGTTGGCGTCGCACAGAAGCTTGCGGCGCTTTAGCTCGATTATGTGGCGTTGGCGAGAAGGCCGAGATGGTGACCCCAACCGCAATCAGCAAGGACTTCACGGCATGTGTGGGGGCCGCAGCCCACAGGCCCCGGCCCGGTGTCATCACATCTGATGATTACAGCGGATCGCGGCCCGCAGATCATGGTCGGGACCGGACAGGGCGGTGAGCTTTGGCGACCAATGCCAGCATGTCCGGATGGTCAGATTGAACCGGAAGGATGAACAGATGACTATTGCACAAACGACAAGGAAACTGATCAAGCCCCTGACCGGACACCTGGCGATGCTTGCGCTGGTCGCGGGCGTGGCGGGTATGCCAATCGATGCATCGGCGACCAAAGGAGAAAGCGGGCGCGGCGAAGCCCCGGGTATCCGTACGGTTTCCACCTACACGCTTCAACGTTTGAACGACAACGCGCTGCAGACGCTCGCTGCGGAACGTAACGTCAGGGTAGAGGGAGAGATGGGGCGCTACAACAGGTTCCGCCTGCTCAAGGCTTTGCGCTTCACCCCCGATCGGACGAGGAGGTTGATTGAACGAATTGAGAATGCCCGGACCGACGTCGAAAGAGAGGCGATCATTCGTGGGCTTTTGAGAGCCGCGAAAAAGCGACACAAGGCGCTGGAAACCCGCATCCTGAAAGACGAGACGGATCTGATAAAGACAAGCCTTGCCGAAAAGGCGGCCACAGATTCGAAGGCGCCAAAAGTCGGGAGCAAAAAGGGTGTCCAGGATCATCTTAAATTGAGAGACGATCTCCATTCGGAGCTAACCTTCATCAGGTTGCTCATCAGCATGAAGCGCAGCCATACTCTGCGCAAGTAAGCAGTTCGGATGGCGCCTGCCGATGACAGAGCAGTCTGCATCGAGGCAGGCGCCCTCCGAGCCTGTCTCAGATCGGCATCGGATGCGCCCGCCGCGCGGTGGCGATGTCGTCGAGTACGGCATCAGACAGTTTCACGTCCTTCGCCCCGATTGCGGTCTTGAGCTGCTCCATGGTCGTCGCCCCGATGATCGTCGCGGTCATGAAAGGTCGCGTCAGGCAGAAGCCGATGGCCATCTGCGAGGGGTCCAGGCGGTGCTTGCTGGCGACGTCGAGATAGGCCGCGGCCGCGGCTTCCGTTCCCGGTCCCCAACGTCCGCCCAGAGTGGGCACGCGGGAACGGCGTGAGCCTTCCGGCGTGACATCACCCTGGTACTTGCCGGTCAGGATGCCTGTCGCCAGCGGTGAAAACGCCAACAACCCCACATCCTCGTGATGTGCCACCTCTGCCAGGTCGGTGTCGAACATGCGGCAGATCAGACTGTATTCATTCTGGATCGAGGCGACGCGGGGCAGGTTGTGCTGCTCGGCGAGCCTGACAAATTGCATGGTGCCCCAAGCGCTTTCGTTGGACAGGCCGATGGCGCGGATCTTGCCGGCCTTGACCGCATCTCCCAGACCTTCCAGCGTCTCGCGGATGTCGGCAACCGCGGCGTCCTTGTCCTGTTTGCTTGCATCAAATGCCCAGTGCTTGCGAAAATGATAGGAGCCGCGGTTTGGCCAATGCAGCTGATAGAGGTCGATATGGTCGACGCCGAGGCGCGCGAGGCTGCCGTCGACAGCTTCCATCACCGAAGCACGGGTAAAGCCCTGACCGTCGCGAATCCAGCTGACCCCGTCGCCCCCCATCTTGGTTGCCAGAATCACCTGGTCGCGTTTGCCGGAACTGCGAAACCAGCTTCCGATGAATTCTTCGGTCCGTCCCTGGGTTTCGGCCCGTGTCGGCTGGGTCGGATACATTTCCGCGGCATCGAAGAAATTGACACCCTGGGTCAGCGCGTAATCCATCTGGGCATGCGCTTCTGCCTCGGAGTTTTGTTCACCCCATGTCATGGTCCCGAGGCAAATCTCGCTTACGGTCATGCCGGTGCGTCCGAGCGGATTCAATTTCATGCGGGCCATCCTGTTTATTCCGGCCCTTTAGCTTGCGGGCACCTGTCGAAGTTGGGCGCACAATACCCGCCGCGCCGCCCGGTGCAAGCCATTCGTCCTGCAAACAATCCGGAGGCGGCGTGCACCGGCGCGGCTGGTCTAAAACAGCCAGATCATGTAGCCCGCATAGACACCGAGCATCACAAATCCGGCCAAACGGCTGATTCGTCCGGCAAGCAGGATCAGGCCGATCAGCGCCAGTGAAACCAGGGCCATGAACGGAATGTCGAATCGCGCCATCGCGGCATCGACAGGAACAGGCGTGACCATTCCGGTGATGCCCAAAATGCCCAGAACGTTGAAGATGTTGGAGCCGACGACATTGCCAAGCGCCACTTCGGCATGACGGCGAAAGGCCGCGACAACGGAGGTTGCGAGTTCGGGCAGGCTGGTGCCGACGGCCACGATGGTGAGCCCGATGACCGCCTCGGATATGCCGAATTCCCGCGCGATGGCGGTCGCCGCGTCAATCAGCATGCCGGCGCCGATAAACAGCGCGCCGAGACCGCCCACGATGAACAGTGCTTCCTTCCAGCCCTCGGTCCTGACCGCCAGTTCGGCTTCTTCGGTGGTCAAGCGCCGGCGATCGCTGTGGGTGACCCAGCCGAGATAGGCGGCGAGCCCGCCAAACATGGCCAGACCGAGCCAGGCATTGATCACGCCCCAGGCTCCCAGGCCAAGCATGACACCCGCCGCGACCATCATCATCGCCAGATCCCGCTTGAGATTGGCGATGCGCGCGGCGATCGGCGAGATCACCGATGCGAGGCCGAGAATGAGCAGGATATTGGCGGTGTTCGATCCGACCACATTGCCGATGGCGATGGCGGGCGCCCCGTCCAGCGCCGCGCTGAGCGACACCAGCAATTCCGGCATCGAGGTGCCGAAACCGACAACGGTCAGTCCGATCAGTAACGGCGGCATGCCAAGCCTGTTGGCCAGCGAAATCGCGCCGCGCACCAGAAAGTCTGCGCCGAATGTAAGCAAGGCAAGTCCGGCCAGAAGCGTCAACACGTTCAAAAGCATGATCGGTGTCCATGGGACGCGCAACCGCACGCGACAGGATCGTCGCGACGGGTGGGCAGCGTGCGTCGTGGGATAAGTCGCAAAGCGCCGTCAGTCGGCGTTTTCGGGATTCATTTCCGCCGAAACAGCAAGCTTTGCCGTCATCCATGTCGCCCACAGCGCTGGCGGCGTAACGAGTGCGATCAGAACCAGATCGCCGATCGTGGCAAGGTCGAAGAAGCCGTCAATGGCCCAGAAAGCAGAGATTGCGGCGAGCCAGATTTCAGAGCCAATCAGCACGATGGCGCCGATGGCGGTCAGGAAGGCGGCAAATCTGGTTTTGGGATAAGCCGGAACGGAGTTTCCGGTGGAAATGGCCGAAGCAGGGTGTGACGCAGTTTGCGGCATCGTTTTTGTCCGAAAAAGGCGCTGCTGGATTTGAGCGCAACGGCAATGATGTGACGGTGGCTGGCGGAAAATTCAAGAGGCGCAAGTTGCCTCTCGAAAAATAATCTTGCGAATGATTGGCTTGCGGGTGGCAGAATTGATCTGCGGGCACGCCACGGCAAGGTCCGGTTATGGGGCAGAAGCTTGACACCGGCGTCCCGAATGTGAATTGAAGCGCAACGGGACAAGCAAGGAACGGAACCGCGAGATGGCCATAGCATTCACTTTTCCGGGGCAGGGCAGCCAGGCTGTCGGCATGGGC